>Ga0213829_1002968_pt1 | contig 10550 bp, 8 predicted proteins | sample MC6MC0896MG_FD_180665 | JGI IMG/M metagenome (GOLD analysis project Ga0213829, IMG submission 180665) | Enriched soil aggregate microbial communities from Iowa State University, Ames, United States - MC6-MC0896-MG | ecosystem: Environmental > Terrestrial > Soil > Unclassified | place: USA: Iowa...
ACCCCGAATGCACGGAGGCCGAAGGGCTGGAGAAGATCCACGCCTACCGCTCCGATGACGAGGACGCGGTGGTCGTCGCCTGACGCAGGTGCGCGGGAGAGGCCGCGCGCAGAACAGACAAGGAGCACCGTGCCGGAAACGCTGACTCTCGCCCAGACGAGAAGAATCGCATTGGCCGCACAGGGGCTCTCGAAGGAACGGCCCACCGGCCCCGCCACGGCGAGGTCGGTGGGCCGTTCCTTCGCCCAGATGCAATTGGTGCAGATCGACTCGGTCAACGTCCTGTCCCGCAGTCACTACCTGCCCTTCTTCTCGCGTCTGGGACCCTATGACAAGGCCCTGCTGGATCGCATGTCGCAGAAGGCCCCACGCAGCATGATGGAGTTCTGGGCCCACGAGGCCAGCTTCATCCAGCCCGCGCATTTCGAAGCACTGCGGCACTGGCAGCGCCGCCGCTGGGTCAGCGCCGAGCACCTCAACGCCGCCCAGCGCGAGGAACTGCGGGAGAGCATTCTCGGCCTTCTCGCGACCTCACGGCCATTGACGGCTTCGCAGCTCACCGAACGCCTCGGCCACGTCGAGGAGAAGAAGAACGACCACTGGGGCTGGAACTGGAACGCGGTGAAGGTGGTCCTCGAATACCTGTTCGCGCGGGGCGAAGTCACCTCGGCGGGCCGGACGGAGCAGTTCGAGCGACGGTACACCCTGACCACCCGGGCGTATCCGCTGGTGGAGTCGCAGCCTGGGGCTGACCCTCACGATCCGCTGGCCCGGGAGGCGGCCCTCGACCTCCTGGTCGAGGCCTCCGCCAAGGCCCACGGGGTCGGCACGGTGAAGTGCCTCGCGGACTATTTCCGGCTGCCGGTCCGTCCCGTGGGCGAAGCGCTGGAGCGGTTGGCCGCGCGCGACGTCGTCCGCCCGGTCGACGTCGACGGCTGGGGGAGCGGGCTGTACCGGCACCTGGGTGTGAAGCTCCCGCGGGCCGCCTCCGGCCAGGCCCTGCTGAGTCCATTCGACCCGATGGTTTTCGAACGCACCAGGCTCGAACGGCTTTTCGGCTTCCACTACCGGATCGAGATCTACACCCCGGCTCACAAGCGCCGTTTCGGCTACTACGTCCTGCCCTTCCTGCTTCGCGACACGATGGCCGCACGCGTGGACCTGAAAGCAGACCGGGCCGCATCACGCCTGGTGGTGCGCGGAGCCTATGACGAACCGGAGGCCCCCTCGGACACGCCCGTCCAGCTCGCAAGGGAGCTGGAGAGCATGGCCTCCTGGCTGGGCCTGGCGACGGTGGAAGTCGAGGGGACGGGCGGGTTCGCCGCGCAGCTGAGGCGTTCGCTGTAGGCGCATTTGACCCCGTTGGCGGGAACTCTGAGCAGTTCCCACACGTGTCTCACGTAGACTGAACACGCCGTGAACGGCATGCCAAGACACGCGTATCGATTGGGAGTACCCGCACGTGGCCTCACTTCTTGAAAAACTCTTGCGCACCGGCGACAAGAAGACGCTCAAGCGTCTCCGCAACTATGCGGACGCCATCAATGCACTTGAGGATTCCTTCACAGGCTTCACCGATGCGGAGCTCCGTGCGGAGACGGACCGCCTGCGGGAACGCCACGAAGACGGCGAGTCCCTGGACGCGCTGCTGCCGGAGGCCTTCGCCGCCGTGCGCGAGGCATCGGCCCGGACGCTCGGCATGCGGCACTTCGACGTCCAGCTCATGGGCGGCGCCGCGCTGCACCTCGGCAACATCGCCGAGATGAAGACCGGTGAAGGCAAGACCCTCGTAGCCACCGCCCCCGCGTATCTGAATGCGCTGAGCGGCAAGGGCGTGCACGTGGTCACGGTCAACGACTACCTGGCCGAGTACCAGTCCGAACTCATGGGCCGTGTCTACCGGTTCCTCGGTCTGACCAGCGGTTGCATCCTGGCCAATCAGGATCCGGCGCTCCGTAAGGTCCAGTACGACGCCGACATCACTTACGGCACGAACAACGAGTTCGGTTTCGATTACCTGCGCGACAACATGGCGTGGGACAAGTCGGAATTGGTGCAGCGCGGCCACAACTTCGCGATCGTCGATGAGGTCGACTCCATCCTGATCGACGAGGCCCGTACGCCGCTCATCATCTCCGGGCCCGCTCAGGGCGACGCCAATCGCTGGTACGGCGAATTCGCCTCGCTGGTGCAGAAGCTGGGGGAGGGCCGCGACTACGAGGTCGACGAGAAGAAGCGCACCGTCGGTGTGCTCGAATCCGGTATCGCCAAGGTGGAGGACTACCTCGGCATCCACAATCTGTATGAATCGGCGAACACTCCGCTCATCGGGTTCCTGAACAACGCCATCAAGGCCAAGGAACTGTTCAAGCGGGACAAGGATTACGTCGTCATGGACGGCGAAGTCCTCATCGTCGACGAGCACACCGGGCGTGTGCTGGCCGGCCGCCGCTACAACGAGGGCATGCACCAGGCCATCGAGGCCAAGGAAAAGGTCGAGGTCAAGCCGGAGAACCAGACCCTGGCCACCGTGACCCTGCAGAACTACTTCCGCATGTACGACAAGCTCTCGGGCATGACCGGCACGGCCGAGACCGAGGCCGCGGAATTCATGTCCACCTACAAGCTCGGCGTGGTGCCCATCCCCACGAACCGGCCGATGCAGCGCATCGATCAGCCCGACCTCGTCTACAAGAACGAAGTGGTCAAGTTCGACGCGGTCGTGCAGGACATCGTGGAGCGCCACGAGAAGGGTCAGCCGGTCCTGGTGGGCACCACCAGCGTGGAGAAGAGCGAATACCTCTCCCAGAAGCTGGCCAAGGAAGGTGTGCGCCATGAGGTGCTCAACGCCAAGAACCACGCTCGTGAAGCCGCGATCGTGGCGGAGGCCGGCCGCAAGGGCGCCGTGACGGTGGCGACCAACATGGCCGGCCGTGGTACGGACATCATGCTCGGCGGAAGCCCCGAGTTCACCGCGGTCGCGGCGCTCAAGGCTCGAGGGCTGGATCCGGAAGAGAACCCCGAAGAGTACGAGGCTGCGTGGCCCGAGGCTCTGGAAGCCGCCAAGAAGGCGGTCAAGGACGAGCACGAGGAAGTCCTGGAGCTCGGCGGCCTGTACGTGCTCGGCACCGAACGGCACGAATCGCGCCGTATCGACAATCAGCTCCGTGGCCGGTCGGGCCGTCAGGGTGACCCTGGTGAGTCCCGGTTCTACCTCTCGCTCACGGACGACCTCATGCGCCTGTTCAACTCGGGTGCGGCGGAGCGCCTGATGGCGTCCACCCTCGACGACGAGACCGCCCTCGAGTCCAAGATGGTCTCCCGCGCGATCGCCTCGGCGCAGGGCCAGGTCGAGGGCCGGAACGCCGAGCAGCGCAAGAACGTGCTCAAGTACGACGACGTCCTGAACCGTCAGCGTGAAGCCATCTATGGTGACCGCCGCCGGATCCTCGAAGGTGACGACCTGCACGAGAAGGTCCAGTTCTTCCTCGAAGACACCATCAACGCGGTGATCGACGACGCCACGGCGGAAGGTCACAGCGAGGAGTGGGACTACGATCTGCTCTGGAGCAACCTCAAGACCCTCTACCCGATGACTCTGAGCCAGAAGGACGTGTTCGACGAGGCCGGTGGCAAGGCGGGAGTGACGGCGGCTTTCCTCAAGGAGGAGATCCTCTCCGATGCCCGCTTGGCGTACGAGGCGCGGGAGACGCAGCTCGGCAGTGAGAACATGCGTGAGTTCGAGCGCCGGGTGGTCCTCTCGGTGATCGGCCGTAAGTGGCAGGAACATCTCTATGAGATGGACTACCTGAAGGAAGGCATCGGCCTTCGCGCCATGGCGCAGCGTGATCCTCTGGTCGAATACCAGCGTGAGGGGTACACGCTTTTCCAGGCCATGATGGCGGGCATCCGCGAGGAGTCCGTCGGTTTCCTCTACAACCTCGAGGTGGAGGTCACCGAGACGCCGGCGGCCGAGGCCGCGTCCGAACCGCACATCCACGCTGCCGGTCTTGAAACCCCTGAGCAGCCCACGCAGCTGCAGTACTCCGCGCCGGGCGAGGACGGGGAGACTGAGACCCACGTCGAGCGGAAGGATTCCGCCTCGGAGGCCACTCGCGATGCACGCTCGGGCAACCCCGCGCGCAGCGGAGGCAAGAAGGGCAATCGCAAGCGTCGTTAGCCGGACGGGTTGACGGCCCGGTCAGAAGTTCCTGGCCGGGCCGTCACCCGATCTCCAGGGCCGTCACGATCCAGGAAGCACGCCGTGCCTCCATCCGGATCGCGACGGCCCTGGTGCGTTTACGGCACCGGACCACGGCGCTGGCCTCCAGAATCGCGGGCGTGATGCACTGGGCGTGAACGCTCTGGACGTGGGCATCCGCATAGGGCGAAGGACGGTCACGGCCGAAGTGCTCCTGAGCTTCCTGAACCAGGGCGCGACGGAGCTGGAGCGAGGAGAACAGCGAAGGCTCCATCCACCGGGAGAGCTGCTGCAATGACCTGGCGCCGTTGAGTGCCTCCATGACTGCCTGGACCAGCTGATGGACCTGCCCTTTGAGCTGATGGAGGCGTCGCGCGTCGTCCAGTGACGTGGGTGGTGAGGGGGCCGTCATCGGCGGCGGCGCCGTGACGGTTCCCAGGGCTGCGGTCCGCTGAGGGAGGACCGAAAGGCCGGGCTGGGTGCGTGAAGCCGGATCACCACCGGCAGTGACTGGTGTGGATGCTGACGGTCTCATGAACGGTTCCTTCAACGGTGAGTGGTGGAGGAGGGGATCGGATGCGTCCCGTCCGTGGGCGCGCGGCAATGAGTGGTGCAGCGTGATGACGGACGACGGTGCAGTGCTCATCGAGCAGGCCACGCCCGTCACGCCCGGTCCGGGACGGTGAGAACCATCCCCGGCAGAAGGTGATCAGGGTCCTCGCCGATCACCGCGCGGTTCGCGGTGTGCCAGCGGGGCCAGAACCGGGCGATCTCCAGGTCGGTGGCCCTCGGCCCGAGTTCCTGCGCCGCCAAGGTCCAGAGGGAATCCCCGGGGCGGACTTCCACTTCGCGGCCAGCGGTACGGCTTGCCGCGGGGGATCTTTGTGGGCTCGCCGCCAGATGTCCTGCCTCGGGTGGTGAGGGCGACGGTGTCCAGCCGGGATCCAGGGAACCGGATTCCTCTGCGGAGGCTGCAGGTGTCTGATGACCTGCCGGTGGGACCTCCGGGTCCGACAGCAGTGATCCGTGGACAGCGGCGGACCATGCCGGATCGAGAGGATCGGCAGGGGGAGAAGGCCGGCCCGGCGCCGTCGTGTCGATCTGAGTCCTGATCCCGCCCGCCGTGTGCGCAGGCCCGGCAGGGCGCCCAGGATCCTGCATGCGAAGGACACCCCTCACGTTCCGGTCGATGCCGGACGCGGATGGAGCTGCCATGCCGGTGTCAGGCGCTGCGCTGACGTCGGCATGGGCGCCCGGCGCGGCAAGCAGGTTGAGGCTCAGGATCGCCAAAGCCAGACGACGCATGAAGGACGGCGTCCATCTGCGCAGCTGCGCCGAGGGAACCCGCTGCCCCCGAAGTTCGCAGGCAGCGGCAATAAACGCGATCATCATGGACATCAGCCACCAGAACAGGACGGCTGCACCCGCCCAGAGAGCGAGTGAACCCACCAGCGTCTCCGTTCTCAACCCTGGTGTGTTCGCTGTTTGCGCCCAGTCGAGCCGCCCGGCGGAGTAGGAGCGTCCCATCCAGCCGATGAGCAGGAGCGCCACGCCTGCGCCGAGCATGCCGAGGGACAGCAACGCGTCAGCAGTGGCCCCGGAGGATGCAGAGGGTGTCCTCGGTGAACGATGGCGTCTCACATGATCTCCTTTGATGCGATTTGATGTCATTTGATGAAAGTAGATCCATCTTGATATGACCGACGCCGTTTGTCCAGACTCTGTTCCAATGAGCTGGACTTTTGAATGACAAGGCGACGCCTCTACCGTGATCCCATGCGCTGGGGACTGCTCTTCGGAGACATCGAGGCTCAGCTCGAGGAAGCGCTGCGGCTCGAGCGGGAGTCCAGTGCTGCTGAACTGGAACGGGCCGAGTTCGCCAGAGTCCCCTTCCTTGACCGGATGCGGGGAAGCGAGGGGCGCGCGATCTCACTGGTCCTGTCCGGGGTCGGCAGGCTGGAGGGTGTCGTGAAGCGAGTCGGCAACGGCTGGTTGGTTCTGGAGGACGGGCCTTCCGACTGGCTAGTCTGCGCGGGCGCGATCAGAGCCGTGTCCGGGCTGTCCCGGACCGTGCCGCCCGAGGAGGGGCTGCTCTGGCAGCGATTGGGGCTCGGTTCCGCGCTGAGGACGGTGTCCCGGGATCGCTCGGTCGTCCGGGTGTTCTTCGAAAGCGGAGAGCTGGAGCACTCGCCACCGTCGGGTGTGATCGCCCGGGTGGGCCTGGATTTCCTGGAACTCTGGGAGGCCGGGGAACGCGGCGAAGGACGGAGAACTCAGACGGTCCAGGTCATTCCATTCGACGGGATCGCAGCCGTCCAGGGAGGGGCCGGTTCTGGAACGTTCCGGGGCGTTTGAACCCCAGGGTCAGCCCGCCGACGAGTTCTCCGGCGTGGACGAAGAATTTTCGATGCTGAGCCTGGTCTGCTCGTACTGCTCCTGGATGTACTCCTCGAGCTTCTCCGACTCGATCCGCCAGACTCCGCGGCCGCCGACCCGGATGGCCTTCAGCTGCCCGCTCCGGACCAGCGCATAGGCCTGTGACGAGGTGATCTGGAGAATCTCCTCCACGTCGGCGAGGGTCAGAAAGCGGCGCATGGACCCATTCTGCCATCTTGTGGACGTCCGCGAAGGCGAGTTATCCACAGTTCAGTATCATCACATGTCACGTGATGGAAAATTTCGTCAATCTTCATGAATAATGATCCCTGATATGGACTGAAGATCCTGGCGAGGAATTGGAGAACCCCAGTGACCGATGCGACCATCACGCGTCTGAGGAAACCCTCGTGGAAAGACCCCCGCCTGCTCCTGGGGCTACTGCTGGTCCTGGTCTCCACAGCGGGCACGGTTGCGCTGATCGGAAGTCTGGACCATGGCGTGGAGATCTACGTGGCGCGTCAGGGCATCCCGGCGGGGGCGAGGCTTTCGACGCAGGACCTGGAGCGGATGACGGTGCGTCTGGGAGGCGCGGAAGCCCAGTACCTTCGAGCCGACGAACCGCTTCCCGAGGATGCGATCGCCACGAGCTTCGTGGGGAAGGGTCAGCTCGTTCCCCGGGGCAGCATCGGCGCGGCCCGTGCGCTCACCGGCAAGCCGGTCGTGGTGCCCGTCGACGGGGTTCTCCCCGAACAGCTCCAGGAAGGCGCCCGGGCGGACGTCTGGGTGGCCGCACCTGACGAGCGCAACGGTTTCAAGGACCCCCGCCTTCTGGTGCGAGCGGGGGAAGTGGTCAAAGTGGTGCAGAACCAGCAGGCCTTCGGCGCCAACGCATCCCAGGTGGTCATCGTCCTGATTCCGGATGACAAGCTGCCGCAGCTTCTCGCCGCCCAAGCGAACAAATCCAGGATCTCACTCGTGTGGAACCCCGAGGGGAGGGCTCCGTGACGGTGAGCATCGCCGCGTTCGGGAACGGTGCCGAAGACCTCGTGGAGGGTTTGAGTATGGGTCTCGGGAAATCGTTCCGGCTCGTCCGGCGGAGCGAAAACCTGGAGGAGTTGATGGGCGCCTGCCAAGCGGGCCTGGCGCAGGTTGCCTTGTTCTTCGGAGATGGCCATGCCGTTGATGCCACCACGGTGGACCGTCTGCGGGCCCTCGGGGTCGTGGTGCTGGTGCTGCATCTGGAGCAGGCTGAGCGAAAACGCCTGGCCAAGGTGGGGGCGGTCACGCTGCCCGTCGATGCCGACGTCGCTCAGGTGGAGGACGTGCTCAGCGCCGCACTGGAATCCATGGGAACGCGAACAGAATCTGACCCGGAGGCCGATGGAAGCCCCGGGCCCGTCCCGAGAGTGAGGGCGGAGAACTCGTGGTCGCTGGTGACCGCACGGTCCGTTCCCGGGCCAGGGAATCCGGGCCTGGCGGATCATCGTCCCCCGGAAGGAAACTCCGGTCATGGGTGCACGTCTGTGAAGGCTGTGGAACGGACGACGGGAGGAGGGCCTGGAGAGGTCGTCGAACGACCCGACGGCGGATCGCCCGTGGCCTGGGAGAGCGCGGATCCGCCCCGTGTCCTCGCCGTCTGGGGCCCTGCCGGCGCCCCGGGGCGCACCACCGTGGCGGTCAACGTCGCTGCGGAACTCGCGATGGAGGGGCGACGGGTCATCCTGCTCGACGCCGATGCCTACGGCGCCAGCGTGGCGGCTCACCTCGGACTGCTGGACGAGTCCGCCGGCCTAGCCCAGGCATGCCGGCTGGCGGACCAGGGGCGGTTCGATGCGGCGGCGCTCGAACGAGTTCGTGTTCCACTGACCCTTGGCACCGGCTCGTTGGATGTCCTGAGCGGTCTCACCCGGCCCGAACGGTGGACCGAACTCAGGGGCCCGGCTCTGGCGGTCGTACTGGATGTCTGTGCTTCCTTGTATGACCACGTGGTGATCGATTCCGGGTTCTGTCTCGAGGCCGACGAGGAACTCAGCTTCGACACCATGGCTCCACGGCGGAATGCGGCCGCACTCACGGTCCTCGGATACGCCGACCGCGTCTATGCCGTGGGGGAGGCCACGGCTGTGGGACTGCCTCGTCTGGTGCGTTCCGTACCCGCACTGCTCGACGCTGCGCCGCGCGCTCAAGCGGTTGTGCTGATGAACAAGGTACGGCAGAGTGCTGTGGGCCGCTTTCCCGAGCGCCAGCTGCGGGAGGCCTGGGAACGTTTCGGGCCGCCATTGCCGATCGGCTCTTTCCTGCCGTTTTCCTCCGAGGTTGCGGACCTTGCGTTGCGGAATGGGAACGTGCTGGCCGAGTCGGCGCCCCAGTCCGAGCTGCGCCGGGCGGTCCGATCTTTGGTTTGTGCACCTGCACAGCGTTCTCGGAAATCCTCTGTGTTTTACGCCACGACGCGGCGCGTGAGATCGCGCTAGGCTCGCCACTAAGACCGCAACGAAGCGGTGAATCATTCTCCCTGGAGGCGTGCAACGTGTCGCTGGCAGACAGCAATCCGACGATGACCAAGGAAACGGTCGACACTTTCCTGGACAACTACTACCAGCACCTCGCTCCCGAGGATCGGGCGCGCTATGACACGGACGTGCTCCGTGAGCGTGCTCTCGCTCACCACGGGCTCGGCAGTCGCCGGTCCCCGGACCAGGCGCTCGTGGAAGTCCGGACCGAACCAGGGTGCAGTGTCGTTCTGATCGTCACGGACGACATGCCGTTCCTGGTCGACTCCGTCGTCGCCGAACTGGTCCGCCAGCACCGGGCCATTCGCCTCGTGGTGCACCCGATGCTCGTCGTGCAGAGGGACTCCGGCACTCACGAAGCGGGCAAGATCTCCCAGGTTCCGGCTCACGTCGGCCAGACCAGCGGCGACACGGCCGCCATTCCGTCCCTTGCGTCCTTCGTCGCCGCGGAAGGCGCCACCACCCGGCTCGAGTCCTGGATCGCGGTCGAGATCGACCGCGCCGATGAGGAGACCGCGGCTGCGCTGGTCGCCGGTCTCGAGAAGGTCCTGCATGACGTCCGCACCGCCGTCGAGGACTGGCAGAAGATGCGGGACAAGGCCTCCGAGGTCGCGGACGAACTCGGGCAGCTTCCCGCTGACGCGGGCATCCAGGACCTGACTGGGGCTCAGGCTCTGCTGCGCTGGATGGAGGACGACAACTTCACGTTCCTCGGCTACCGCGAATACGACCTCCTTGACGTCAATGGTGAGGATGTCCTCGAAGCCCACGAAGAGGGCGGCCTCGGGCTCATGCGTCATCTCGGGGATTCCCCGAAGATCCAGCACCTCACGGACACCGGCCGGTCCAAGGCCCGCGAGAAGCGAGCCCTGCTCATCACCAAGGCGAACTCCCGATCCACGGTCCACCGTGCCGCGTACCTCGACTACATCGGCATCAAGAGCTTCGACGCCGCCGGCAATGTGACCGGTGAGCGCCGCTTCATCGGTCTCTTCTCCACCAACGCCTACACGGGATCGGTGCGGACCATCCCGATCATCAAGGACAAGGTGCGCGCCGTCCTCGAGGCTTCCGGATTCCCCACCGAGTCCCATTCGGGCAAGGATCTGCTCGGAATCATGGAGACGTACCCGCGCGATGAGCTCTTCCAAATGGACGTGCCCGAGCTGGTCGCCACCACGCAGGCCATCATGCTGCTCCAGGAGCGTCGCCGCACGCGGCTCTTCCTCCGGCCCGACGTCTACGGACGGTTCATGTCTGCAGTGGTCTTCATCCCGCGTGACCGCTACACCACCTCGGTGCGTCTGCGCTTGCAGGATGAGCTGACCCGCACCTTCGACGCGGTGTCCATCGACTTCGAAGCCCGCATGAGCGAGTCCGCGCTGGCACGGGTCTTCTTCCGGATCCGTCTTCCCAAGAACGCGGACCTGAATGCGTTCGACACGGAAGGTCTGGAG
>Ga0213829_1002973_pt1 | contig 10543 bp, 8 predicted proteins | sample MC6MC0896MG_FD_180665 | JGI IMG/M metagenome (GOLD analysis project Ga0213829, IMG submission 180665) | Enriched soil aggregate microbial communities from Iowa State University, Ames, United States - MC6-MC0896-MG | ecosystem: Environmental > Terrestrial > Soil > Unclassified | place: USA: Iowa...
GAACTGGGCCTGTTTATTTGCGAATTTCACGAGTTTATTAGCGAAACTAGTCCATATTTTTATATTTTGATTTTTTTCCTAATAGAAATTTACGATTTAGATTTGCCGTTTTAATCCACTCCATGAATCGAAACAAAAACTTTTGAAAAAACTAGCCTTATTCGTAACAATTTCGTTTTAGAAAGAGAAAAATAAAAGAGCCGCAACCATGGGGCTCTTGGGGGGATAAACATGGGTCACCACCACCATGGCCATTCACACGGCCACTCACATGGTCATTCACATACAGGGAACAAAAAAGCTTTATTGAGTTCCTTTATTCTGATTGCCGCATTTATGATTGTCGAAGTAATCGGAGGACTACTGACAAACAGTTTGGCACTATTGTCTGATGCCGGTCACATGCTTAGTGACGCCGCAGCACTTGGGCTAAGCTTCTTCGCGATTAAGCTCGGTGAGAAGAAGGTTTCACAAGAAAAAACCTATGGATATAAACGGTTTGAAATCATTGCAGCAGCACTGAACGGATTAACGCTGATAGTCATTTCCTTATTTATTTTTTATGAAGCCATCCAGCGCTTTTTCGCTCCCCCGGAAGTGCAAAGTACGGGGATGCTGGTCATTTCGGTAACGGGATTAGTAGTAAATATCATTGCTGCCTGGATTTTAATGCATGGTGACAAAGATGAAAACCTGAATGTCAGAAGTGCTTTTTTACATGTCATCGGTGATATGCTCGGGTCGGTCGGAGCGATTATTGCGGCACTCCTTATCATGTTTTTCGGCTGGGGTATTGCAGACCCGATTGCCAGCGTCATCGTTGCTGTCTTGATCCTTGTTAGCGGATTCCAAGTAACAAAGGACTCTTTCCATATTTTAATGGAGGGTGCCCCAACGCAAATTGATATGAATCAAGTAAAGGCGGCGCTCGGCAGGATTCCGCTCGTAAAGGAAGTCCATGACCTCCATATCTGGACGATTACCTCCGGATATCCTGTTTTAAGCTGCCATATTACCATATCTGATGAAGGAGTTCATGATGAAATCCTATCACAGTCGCAGCGGATTCTTCATGACGAATTCCACATCGAACACAGCACCATCCAAGTCGAAAAAGAAACAAACGGCTGCCCATGCCCGCATGGGACGTGTAACTAGTTCATATTAAAAAAGGGGGATACGTTTTTTTATGAAAAAACGTATCCCCCTTTTTTATTTCAGTCGCTAATTTATTTAAAACAGATAACGTTGTTTTCAACCGATGGGGTGGACAGCTGCCTCCTAAAGGATGTGGGAACCAATTTCGGATGTCCCTTGCCATAGTCTGATGCTCCTCCGCCAAGTATGAGAACACGCACTGGTTTTTTTATTTTTTACACCCCTTTTTCCTCATCTCCAGAAATCCCCCATACCTTTCGAAGTTCTGTTGGTATGAGAAACGGGGTATATTCATAATCTGTCATAGCAAGTGACTGACGCTGCAACAATGCCAGCCCAAGCCGATTCGTCATACTTCCTAAAACACCTGTATAATCAGAATCCAGAAATAAACCCATTAGTTCTTTGATCTTCATTAACTTTTGCCAATCAGAGCGGGGAACATCCATCCAATCTGCTATTTCGTCCCCCACTAATTCTCTAATCAGAGCAGGGATAATGTTGTCAAATATCTGACCAGGAATAAGGTCACCATGAAATTCAAGAAGAGCTCGAGTCATTTGTACCCCCTCGGGAGAAGGCCCATGGTGACGCCTTCCAATTGTTTCTGCTAATATAGTAAACTGTTCCATGGTTTGTGGAATAATATCCTCGCGAATCCCCATCATGCCGCCGACAATTTTCCAAAAGTATAGATAATCTTCAGCCTGTTCTTCTGTTACTTTCATACCTAAACGGCGAAGACCATCAATAATCACACTAGAAAAGGTTAATAGAGTACCAAGTAAATCCTCCTGACAAATGGGGATACCGAGTTCCTTTTCGTCCCATCTGCCTGTTTTTTGAATCAAGTGCCGGATAGCTGAATGCATTAAACGGACTTTTTGAATCGCTTTGATTCCTTGACCTCCTGATTCAAGTCCCCCTGGGGCCATGATTTGAAGGACGAATTGTCCTGTTTCTGCTATCCTGCGGTAGGCATTTTGCCCTAATCGATAACTAAACGTAAGGACCTTAACACCTTTACGTGCTGCATAACAATGCACAAGCGAGCTTGTTGCTAGTAGGAGGGTGATGGCAATACCGTGTTCCTGAAATAAGTCAGCTGCATTTCTCATTCGAGCCCAGTCAACCCCATCTGGACAACAGGCTGTATCCTTCAGCCAAAATTCAATGTTGTCGGGTAACTCCTCAGGGTAAGACTGATCGTTGTTCATTAGTTGTCTTAACAAAGCGTTTACTGTACCAACCTGACTGTTCTGAAATAATTCTTCAATAATATGATCAGGAATCGGATCGCCTTCCATCCGTAAACTTTCCATAAACTCGTCTGTATATAACATCTCTTTCTCTCCCTACTCTAAATTGTTATCTTCAAAAATCTTAGCCAAGTTAAGAATGAAAAATAGATACATAATTCTGTTCAAATATATTCTTAATAGAAATGTATTATGTGATAGAAGATTATGAGTGACATTTTCAATTAAAAATAATGGGACTATCTCAAAATACGATAGATTGGTTTTTACCATTAGAAGCTGTTGAATTTCTTAAAGCAGGAATCTTGCCATAGAATGATAAAGAGTGCTGAATCATTTATACATTGTGATAAAGTTTTTTTGTGCATTTTTCTTTATCTCTCGAGTTTGTTTGGTAAAATGTTCATTGTTAGTTTAAAATAATGTAACCACAATTTGAGGAGGAATACTGTTGAAACACACAGTTCATCCGCTGGACAAGCGTTTCAAAATCGCACATAGGGAAGCTCTAATAGGAGTTGTCCTCGTTATCATCAATTTTATCTGGTGGTATGGGTTTGCTTATGGTCTCGGTTCGGATAAAGTTGAAAATTATACATACATATTTGGTTTCCCTGCATGGTTCTTTTACAGTTGTATCGCAGGATTTGTAGTCATGGTTATTCTTGTTATTCTGACGGTGAAATTCTTGTTTAAAGATGTTCCCTTCGACGAGGAAGAGGGGGACATCAAGTGAATTGGGCCGTTATTACCCCATTAATCATTTTCTTACTTATTATCTTTGCTGTAGGATTTTGGTCAAACAAATTTGTCCTTAAATCCAATTCGTTCCTCGAGGAGTATTTTCTAGGTGAGCGGCAAATGGGCGGGTTCATCTTGGCGATGACTATGGTGGCAACATATGGCAGTGCTAGCAGTTTTATCGGCGGCCCAGGTATCGCCTATACGCAAGGGTTAGGATGGGTGCTGCTTGCGATGGCCCAGCTCGCAACCGGTTATTTTACGTTAATGGTTTTAGGAAAGAAATTTGCGATTGTCGCACGTCAATATAAGGCCATTACCCTCATTGACTTTCTTAAAGAGCGGTATAAAAGTAAAACTGTTGTGATCGTATCTGCGGCAAGCATCATTATCTTTCTTTTTTCATCGATGACCGCCCAATGGATTGGCGGGGCGCGGCTGGTTGAATCGCTTACAGGCTTATCGTATACTACAGCTCTATTAATCTTTGCCTTTTCCGTCCTTGTCTTTGTCATTGTCGGCGGCTTTCGGGCCGTGGCCCTAACAGATGCCGTACAGGGTGTCGTTATGTTCGTGGGAACGTTGATTCTACTGATAGCTACCATTAAAGCAGGCGGTGGAATCCCGAAGATAATTTCCAATTTAGCAGCGGAAAATCCGAACTTGATCAGTCCATTTGGTGCAGAGGGAAACCTCACTCCAGCTTATGTTTCTTCCTTTTGGATTTTAGTTGGGATCGGTGTGGTTGGGCTTCCGCAAATAACGGTAAGAGCGATGTCTTACAAAAATTCTAAGGCAATGCACAGCGCCATCATTATTGGAACGATTGTTGTCGGATTCATCATGCTTGGAATGCACCTTATTGGTGTTTTCGCAAGACCAGTGCTTCCGGGAATAAAAATCGGTGATACCGTCATGCCCTTGTTATCTATGAAGGTGCTGCCTCCATTTGTTGCTGGTATTGTCCTCGCTGCACCAATGGCGGCCATCATGTCGACGGTCGATGCTCTGCTGATTTTGGTGAGCTCTGCACTAGTTAAGGATGTGTATTTAAATTACATCAAGCCGAATGCCGACGATGACCAAGTAAAAAAGATAAGCTTTAGTGTAACGGCTATTATTGGCATCCTTGTGATTCTTCTGGCGTTGAGTCCGCCTGATTTAATCGTCTGGCTAAATTTATTTTCATTTGGTGGTCTAGAATCAGTCTTTATCTGGCCAGTCATTTTGGGATTGTATTGGAGTAAAGGAAATAAATACGGGGCCATCACATCTATGATTTTAGGAATGGGGTCTTATATTTTATTAGATCGTTTTTATCCAAATGCATTCGGGCTTCATACGGTTGTCATGCCGATTGTGCTTGCATTCATTGGATTTGTAGTGGTCAGCTTATTTTCTCATCAAAAAGAAGCTGCTCGTTATCTAAAAATTGAAAAGTAGACAAGCACTGGTTATGTTTTTGTTGCAATTATATGGATAAATTTCTAGAATGAATTAATAGAAATCTTTAAATAAGGTGGGAGCCCATTGATAGGGGTTATTCAATTTTTATCGGCGTTTATTTTGCCAGGGTTACTAGTCTTACTTTTTGCACGTGTCACGTACAATCGTATTATCGGTCTTGTCTTAACCATTGCACTTATTGCTGCATCTGCCTATAAAGGTTATACCAACAACATCTTGCTCATTGTAATTGATGCCTTCTCATTAACCGCAGGCTTCTGGCTGGCGGCAAAAATGAAACCGCGAGCAGTGAAAAAAAGTTAAAAATCGTAAGTCTGCCAGTTTATGGCGGGCTTTTTTTTTTGCTGTAGATACAAATCTCTTTCATGTGATTGGTATAAAATGTTAAAAAGGGTATACTCATGAAAAATGAGCCAATACACGATAAAAGTGAGCCAATCGTTCAAAAAAATGATCCAAAACAAATATTCTTGTCATCGAAAGAAACCAAAAATTGTTGAGAAGCTTTTTTTTTCTAAAAAATACAAAAATCCTGTTATGAAATCCATTAATAAAAAAAAATCGAATACTAGTTCGCATATTATTGGTTTGTTTTTGGGGGAATGTGGTAGAATGTTAATATGAAATTTTAGAGACTACACTTTTCAGCCTAATCCCGTCCAAAACTGAGTTTTTCAAGCTGTAAAGTGATTTTTTTTAACGGGAGGAAACCATTGTGAAGGACCAATTTGATTTAGTTTCAAAGTACTCGCCACAAGGAGATCAACCAGAGGCCATTCGCCAATTAGTTGAAGGCATCAAGCAAAATAAACGCCATCAAACGCTCCTTGGCGCCACTGGTACGGGTAAGACATTTACCGTTTCAAACGTCATTAAAGAGGTAAACAAACCAACCCTTGTCATTGCCCACAACAAAACACTTGCCGGCCAGCTTTACAGTGAGTTCAAGGATTTTTTTCCGAACAATGCGGTGGAGTATTTTGTCAGTTATTATGATTACTATCAGCCAGAAGCCTACGTTCCACAGACAGATACATTCATTGAAAAAGATGCCAGTATCAATGACGAGATTGATAAACTGCGCCACTCGGCCACGTCTTCTTTATTTGAGCGGAAGGATGTCATTATCATCGCCAGTGTCTCCTGCATTTACGGTCTCGGTTCGCCTGAAGAATACCGCGAGATGGTCCTGTCACTAAGAACAGGGATGGAAATCGAGCGTAATCAGCTGCTCCACCGCCTCGTCGATATTCAATATGAACGTAATGATATTGATTTCAAGCGGGGTACATTCCGTGTCCGCGGCGATGTCGTGGAGATTTTCCCTGTTTCACGTGATGAACATTGTATGAGAGTCGAATTTTTCGGTGATGAAATTGATCGCATCCGCGAAGTCGATGCCCTTACAGGAGAAATAATCGGCGAACGTGAGCACGTGGCCATTTTCCCGGCATCCCACTTTGTAACACGAGAAGAGAAAATGCGTGTTGCGATCGAGAATATTGAAAAGGAACTGGAGGAACGACTTGCTGTCCTCCGGGCTGACAATAAATTGCTCGAAGCACAGCGGATTGAACAGCGGACACGCTACGACCTAGAAATGATGCGTGAAATGGGCTTCTGTTCAGGGATTGAGAATTACTCACGCCATCTGACACTAAGACCTGCCGGTTCTACTCCATATACCTTGCTCGATTATTTTCCGGAAGACTTCCTGCTGATTATTGACGAGTCGCATGTTACCCTCCCGCAAGTAAGAGGGATGTTCAATGGGGATAAAGCGAGGAAACAGGTACTTGTGGACCACGGTTTCCGTCTGCCGTCAGCACTGGATAACAGACCGCTCACCTTTGATGAATTTGAAAAGCATGTTCACAATGCCATTTTTGTTTCGGCTACACCCGGTCCGTATGAAATGGAGCATACGCCAGAAATGATTCAGCAAATCATCCGGCCGACGGGGCTTCTCGACCCTACAATCGAAGTCCGTCCAATTGAAGGACAAATCGATGACTTGATTGGTGAAATTCAGGAGCGGATTAAGAAAAATGAACGTGTCCTCGTCACTACGTTAACGAAAAAAATGTCGGAGGACCTAACAGATTACTTGAAAGAAATTGGCATTAAGGTGCAATATTTACATTCGGAGGTTAAAACACTCGAACGCATTGAAATTATCCGCGAGCTCCGCCTTGGCAAATATGATGTTCTTGTCGGCATTAACCTGCTCCGGGAAGGTCTTGATATACCAGAGGTTTCCCTCATTACGATTCTCGATGCGGACAAAGAAGGCTTCCTTCGTTCGGAACGGTCGTTAATCCAAACCATCGGACGGGCCGCCCGGAATGCCAATGGACACGTGATCATGTATGCCGACCGAATGACTGATTCGATGGAGAAGGCAATCAGTGAGACGAAGCGGCGCCGTGAGATCCAAGAGGACTATAATAAGAAATACGGTGTCACCCCTCAGACGATTCAAAAAGAAATCCGCGATGTCATTCGCGCTACCCATGCGGCTGAGGAACAGGAAGAGTACACACCAGCGGCATCGTTTAGCAAGATGAGTAAAAAGGAAAAAGATAAATTGATTGCCACAATGGAAAAAGAAATGAAGGCCGAAGCCAAAGCGCTTAATTTTGAACGGGCGGCAGAGCTTCGAGATTTACTATTAGAGTTGAAAGCGGAAGGATGACGTATACACATGGCAATGGAAAAACTTATCGTGAAAGGCGCCAGAGCCCACAATTTGAAAAATATCGATGTCACGATTCCGCGAGATAAGCTTGTTGTCTTGACGGGACTTTCCGGGTCAGGGAAGTCCTCACTAGCGTTTGATACCATTTATGCGGAAGGACAGCGCCGTTATGTAGAATCACTTTCGGCTTATGCAAGGCAATTCCTCGGTCAAATGGATAAACCAGACGTCGATGCGATTGAGGGCCTATCCCCAGCGATATCGATTGATCAAAAAACAACAAGCCGCAACCCCCGCTCGACGGTCGGGACGGTGACAGAAATCTATGATTATTTACGATTATTATACGCTAGAGTTGGACATCCAACCTGTCCGATTCACCATATAGAAATTTCCTCACAAACGATTGAGCAAATGGTCGACCGGATTCTTGAATATCCGGAGAGAACGAAAATGCAAATCCTCGCCCCGGTTATTTCCGGGAGAAAAGGAACGCATGTTAAGGTCTTCGAAGATGTGAAGAAGCAAGGCTTTGTACGGGTACGTGTTGACGGTGAAATGATGGATCTCGGTGATGAGATTGAACTTGAAAAAAATAAAAAGCACTCGATCGAAGTGGTCGTTGACCGGATTGTCGTCAAAGAAGGAATCGCTGCCAGGGTCGCTGACTCACTTGAAACGGCTTTGAAACTTGGCGAAGGAAAAGTCATCGTCGATGTCATCGGTGAGGAAGAACTGCTATTTAGTGAAAATCATGCCTGCCCGCACTGTGGTTTTTCCATCGGAGAGCTCGAGCCGCGGATGTTTTCCTTTAACAGTCCATTCGGTGCCTGCCCACAGTGTGATGGACTTGGCTCCAAGCTCGAAGTCGATGTTGATCTTGTCATTCCAAATAAGGACTTAACGTTAAAGCAACATGCGATAGCCCCATGGGAGCCGACAAGTTCACAATATTATCCCCAGCTTTTAGAGGCTGTTTGCAATCATTTCGGGGTAGATATGAATATTCCTGTTAAGGACATTCCGGAACACCTTTTGGAAAAAGTGCTCTATGGTTCCGGTCGTGAAAAAATTTATTTTCGCTATGAGAATGATTTTGGTCAAATCCGCGAGGGACATGTTGAATTTGAGGGTGTCATCCGCAACGTCGAGCGCCGTTATAAGGAGACAAGCTCTGATTATATCCGTGAACAAATGGAAAAATACATGGCACAGCAGCCATGCCCAACCTGTAAAGGCTTCCGTCTGAAAAAGGAAACACTAGCAGTTTTGATTAACGGTCGCCATATTGCCCAAGTGACTGACCTTTCCATTGAGGAAGCACATCAATTTTTTGCTGAATTAAAGCTGTCTGAAAAAGAAATGCAAATTGCCAAGCTGATTTTTCGCGAAATCAGTGAACGTCTTGGCTTCTTAATTAATGTCGGTCTTGATTATTTAACCCTTAGCCGAACGGCTGGTACGCTTTCGGGCGGGGAGGCCCAGCGGATTCGCTTGGCCACGCAAATCGGTTCACGCTTAACAGGTGTTCTATATATTTTGGATGAGCCGTCAATTGGTCTTCATCAGCGTGATAATGACCGCTTAATCGGAACACTCCAAAGTATGCGCGAGATCGGCAATACCTTGATTGTCGTGGAACATGACGAAGATACGATGCTTGCTGCCGATTATTTGATTGATATTGGCCCCGGTGCCGGTGTCCATGGAGGTGAAGTGGTCTCCGCTGGAACACCTGCTGAAGTAATGGCGGATCCGAACTCACTAACTGGTCAATATTTATCAGGGAAGAAGTTTATCCCATTACCATTGGAACGCCGCAAGCCGGATGGCCGCTATATAGAAATCAAGGGAGCATCGGAAAATAATTTAAAAAATGTTAATGTAAAGTTTCCGCTTGGCATGTTCATCGCGGTAACCGGCGTGTCTGGTTCTGGAAAAAGTACACTAATTAACGAGATTCTTCATAAATCGCTGGCGCAAAAGCTTCATAAAGCGAAAACAAAGCCAGGGGAACACAAAAGTATGAAAGGAATCGATTATTTAGAAAAAGTTATTGATATCGATCAGTCACCAATCGGCCGGACGCCGCGCTCTAATCCGGCAACCTATACCGGTGTGTTTGATGATATTCGCGATGTGTTTTCGGCTACGAATGAGGCAAAGGTCCGCGGCTACAAAAAAGGGCGCTTCAGCTTTAATGTGAAGGGCGGCCGTTGTGAAGCCTGCCGCGGCGATGGGATTATCAAAATTGAAATGCACTTTTTACCTGATGTTTATGTTCCTTGCGAGGTATGTCACGGCAAACGTTATAACCGCGAAACACTGGAAGTGAAGTATAAAGGGAAAAACATTTCCGATATCTTAGATATGACTGTCGAAGCTGCGGTTGAGTTTTTCGAAAACATTCCAAAAATCAGCCGCAAGCTGCAGACGATTTTGGATGTCGGACTTGGCTATATTAAACTCGGCCAGCCTGCGACAACGTTGTCCGGAGGAGAAGCCCAGCGTGTAAAGCTTGCTTCAGAGCTGCACCGTCGTTCAACAGGCAAGTCATTCTATATTTTGGATGAGCCGACGACCGGTCTTCATGTCGATGACATTTCCCGTTTACTGGTTGTATTGCAGCGATTGGTAGAAAACGGTGATACGGTTCTGGTCATCGAGCACAACCTTGACGTCATCAAAGCCGCCGATTACCTTATCGACCTCGGCCCTGAAGGCGGCGACAAAGGCGGAACAATTATCGCAACGGGAACACCGGAAAAGGTTGCAGAGACTCCCGAGTCTTATACCGGAAAATACTTGAAGCCAATCCTTGAGCGCGATCGCTTAAGAATGAAACAGCAAATTGATGACAAAAGTACCGTAAATGCATAAGTTGTAAAGAAGTGCCGAAATTTGTAGGGTGTTCCTGCTGTTTCGGCACTTTTTTTGTTTTTTTAAGGAGTTGAATTCGGACTTTATAAGTTTGGCGGAATTGACACCAAATCGGCGGAATCACTCCACATAATCCTGCGGATCACCCTCGAAATGATGGGTTTGGCGGAATTTCTTCGAAGTTTGGCGGAAAAAATGAATGGTTTGGCGGAATTCCGCACTAAATCGGCGGAATCGTTCCACATAATCCTGCGGATCACCCTCGAAATGATGAGTTTGGCGGAATTTCTTTGTAATTTGGCGGAATAACTAGAAAGATTGGCGGAATACCTTCGAAGTT
>Ga0213829_1002981_pt1 | contig 10529 bp, 12 predicted proteins | sample MC6MC0896MG_FD_180665 | JGI IMG/M metagenome (GOLD analysis project Ga0213829, IMG submission 180665) | Enriched soil aggregate microbial communities from Iowa State University, Ames, United States - MC6-MC0896-MG | ecosystem: Environmental > Terrestrial > Soil > Unclassified | place: USA: Iowa...
AAACGAATCTTCGAGACCTTTTTACCAAAACTAAATTTCAATATGACAAAGAACAAAACAGCCTTAATGGGCAAAATTTATTTAATTTTTAATTCGTCCCAATTTTAATGGGACACTAGTGACATTAGATAAATTGTTAAAAAAAGAAGGTTTGACCGAAAATAACAGACATAAACAACAATTGGAAACAATTATGGAGGGCTTCGAAATAAACATTAATAAACGTATCGTTCACGTTGGGGTAAACGCAGGTACGACAATCATAGTTATGCACCATGATAAAATAGGTATGCGCATTACTGGATCGGATGATACCTTAGGAAAACTTCTTGATTGGGGCATGTTTGAACTCAATGTCGGTGATACAATCTCCATTACAGCCTCTCAAGTTAAAGATAACACCCTAGATCCAAAATCTGAAAATATGGACAGGAAAAACTTGATCTCACAATATCATGAATTTAAAAAGTACCTTACCGAACAGGGCTTAATCCCACGAAAGGGCTAGAAATCGTTCCACTATAAATTCATATGCAACGAAAAATGGTTTTGATAGATGTGCGGTATTCTAAACAGTTAACCTTTAAAAACATATTAACAATTTGATTTATAGTAAATTATTTAATAAAAGACTTGATTTAGATCACAAGATTTCGTATTTTAATGTGATAAATCTTGCAATTTAGTTTTATGATTCCACAAAAAAAGAATAGCTCCCAATTAGGATTTTTCTTCAGTTTTGCAGATACGCTGAATCCAAAGCACCCGCTTTATATTTTGGCTAATCGTGTTGATTGGCAACAATTTGAGGATGCCTTTCTGCCACTTTACAGCCCCGATAACGGCCACCCGGCAAAGCCTGTCCGTTTGATGGTGGGGCTGCTCATGCTCAAGCATATCCGTAATATTTCTGATGGAAGTGTGGTAGAGCAATGGTCTGAGAATTCTTACTATCAGTATGATGATGAACAAATGGAAAGAATACTTTTTGTTCCTATTTCAAAACTTCATCTATAATGTAGTTCCCTTCATCAACAGTAGAGACCCTAAAATTAAACATGCTTTTTAAGCAACGACTAATTATATAATCACTGTATGGATAAAATCACGAAAGAAGACATTTCCGAAGTAGAAAACCAGCTTTTCCAAGCTCAGCTAACCAGCAATGTGAATGCTCTTGACCAACTATTGTTTGACAACCTCATTGCGGTTGCACCGACAGGACAAATACTAACGAAAGAAATGGATCTAGAGGCCCATAGATCAAAAGCAATGATTATTGAAGAAGCTTCAACAGAAATTGATGACATCAAAATAATCGGAGATACCGCACTTTCCGTTGTTACGATGATGGCAAAAGGCAAAGTAATGGGGGCACCATTGGAAGGAAAATTCAGGTATTTCAGGGTTTGGAAATATGTAGACGACAGGTTAAAAGTCGTTGGCGCAAGTTTCATGCAATTGAACGAATAAGAACGAGATTTGATCGTTTCCTATATCTAAATTCATCACTATGAGGCAGAAAAAATTATCGGAACTTACAAAAGTTATTTCGCCCCTAAAGACAGTAGATACGAGGCTTCCCCAATAATCTATGAGGTATCGTCCGAACAGGTATTAGTGGATAATATAGAAACATGCATAGCATTTATCAAAAATATGAACTGGCAGATGGCTATTAAAAATAGGCCGGCTTTTGCTCATATTCAAATCCTCGGTCATGGGGGATGATATCAAGTTCAGCAATGATGAGAACAGGATTATATTCGAAAATTTCTACCTATCAAAGGGAGCCAAAATTGTCTATCAAGCCCCAACAGATAAACAAGAATTCTACTTCTATGATCAGGAGTTAGCATTCCTTACCGAGACAGCACTCCCCCACATTTGAGTATATGACTCAATTGAGCGCTCAAGGAATTTACCACAACCGTTCAAAGACGAGCAGTATTTTAATTAAATAACGGAATAGTTATTGTTTCAATGATTGAAAAACAATATTTTTGTCAAAACCCAAATTATGAAGAAGTTTTTCAAAATTCTTAAATACGCATTTGTTTCCATATTAGCCATTCTTGCTCTGGCTTTTATCTATATATTCATTTCCAATAAGATTTTTATTGGAACAGTTAACAAGAAAAATACAGATTACCTCAGCCTACACAAAGTACAGATTACGGATAGTGTTCCTGATGTACTATTTGATGATAACTTCTATCATTCGGACATCTTTTTGCTTGGGGAAATCCATGGTTATGCGGACAACCAAAAACTGGATAAAGAGCTTTTTTTATACTTGAATAAAAAACTGAATATTAGGTACTATATTGCTGAGATGGATAGTACCAATGCAGATAAATTAAACAGTTTTCTTTCAAAATCCGTAAAAGATGAGGCATTGCTAAAAGAGGTTGTCAGTGCAATACGCAAACGCATCCCTCAACAATCGAGTGTCGAATTATATCGTAAATGGATCGAAATATATGACTATAATCAAAAGCTAGCTGACAGTGTAAAAATCAGCGTCATTGGCATTGACAAAAGCTTTGCAAACGATAAATCGACTATATCCCGAGATTCGGCAATGGTGCTAAATCTGGAGGACTATATCAAAAAGCATCATCTAGAAGGTGAGAAATTTTATGGATTATTTGGCTTCTTCCATGTATTACAAAAAGGAAAAAATACAACTAGCCTCCCTTTCGCTGCAAGGTTAAAGAACAGTGGGCGCAAAATAACAAGTTTCGTAAGCTATACCCTTGACAGCGAAATGTATCTTCCGAAGAACCCCCAATTCCCAACACCACCGGACGAAAAAATAAATTGGATAAATGCGGATGGTCCCCTCATGCTCGTGAAAGGAATTAACGATCTAAAGCAATTGAGCCAACCGAATAGCATTTCATTATTTAAGCTAAATGCAAAGAATTCGCCTTATTTGGATTCTCAAGATTTAATATCGGTGAAGTCACGAATGTTTGGTGAAAATATTATACTTAACGATATGACCCATACGACAGATTATTTTCAATATGTATTTTTACTGCGAAACTCTAAAGCGCTCAGAAAATTAGATTAGGGGGTGATTTAATTGCCAATTTGGTCAAATTTGATTATTGAGAGTAGTTATAAGATTATTTTTACGATTATATCTAGATTCAATTTAGATGGTCACTTCGTGCCGGAAACCGATGATCCAAAACCTCTAAAGATTCAGTAATCTATTACATGAGAAAAGAAAAAGTCTATTAAATTTTTTGCCGAAATTTTAGTTCTTTCACCGATCAAAACAAACACTTCACCTAAATAATACCAAGAAGGGAACTCGAAAATAACTAAGTTAGATGCACAAAATAAGATTGTACCATTAGCATTTAAGCAACATAACTTTAATAATAGGTCCCCAATGAAAAAACACTTAAGTATAGCGTATTCTTATCATAAATCGTCGGCTCAATATGTGAAAGAGAGATTACATAAAAGCGTAATTTTACTCTTACTTTTTCTATTATTTACAACCAACATAATCGCCCAAACTACAGCATATACAGTAAAAGATATAAAATTTAAAAGTAAAGGGATTGAATTGGCGGGGACAATTTTCACCGCTTTAAATTCGAAAATTGGAATTGTCATAGTCCATGGATCTGGACAAGAACTTAGATCGAATAAGTTTGCAGCAATGTTGGCTAAAAATGGGATATCTGTATTGATCTATGATAAGAGAGGGGTTGGTGAATCAGGAGGGGAATATGCGGGTCCCGAAGTTGGTACGAATAATATTGACTCAGCAAACCTCAATCTTCTAGCAGAGGATGCTAACGCAGCAGTTTTGACCCTCAAAAATTATTTTGGAAAAAAACTAACACATATTGGTCTCTCGGGGGGCAGCCAAGCTGGCTGGATTATTCCTTTGGCATCAAATAAATCAAACAACGTGGATTTTACGGTCATTTTTAGTGGACCAGTAGTTCCTACATTGGAACAGCTCCGTTTTCAATTTTTTACCGAAGGAAAGGCAAATTTTTGGTCGAATCACACCGAGCAAGAGGTAAGAGACCATATCCGAACTGCCCCCGATAGATATAAATTTATTACAACTGATCCGCAGGTATCCCTGCGCAGTTCAAATACACCAGGACTCTGGCTTTTTGGTGGACAAGATGTCCAAATTCCTGTCGGTTTATCAATTGATCATCTCAATTTACTTAAAATTGAAGGGAAACCTTTTGAATATTGTCTATTTCCAGAAATGGGACACTTTCTAACAGCCTCGGACTCTTCGGCTCCTATTAAAATAGCTATAAATTGGATCAAAAATCTAAGCGGAAAAAAGAAATAAGAGAGGATGTGCTAAAAAGTAAAATTCATGAAATCGTAAAGTACATTTAAAGTTACTCGATTAACTAAAGTTCAAAAAGCAACGGGCTTTGTTGAACGGACAACCTTAACAGCTTTATCTAATTTGCATTACTATCTATTCATTCATCCGGATCTTCCAGAGGTTGCTCCTCCAATTCAGCTATATAATATTTTAGATCCACCAACATATCTTGATGAGGTTTAGCAAATTTTCTAAAAAAGTAACGATGTACGAAATAGAAGATTAGTCCATAGAGACCAAATCTAAAAAGAACCGCAGTGTCAAATATTGAAGCAAGATTAAAAGAATGGATATTCTTTAACGAGAGTCCGGTGATCAGAATGAAATAAAGTGCTATTGCCTTCAATTTATTGAGCCTCAAATAAGCGGAGATAAGCTGTTGTATCTTTTTGAAACGATCAATTAAAGGTAGGTCTGCCTCATAATTCTGACGGATATTTTTTCGCAATTTGTAGGCTACATAAATCGTTACCATTTCAACCAATGAGCCAAGAACAAAATAGTACCCCCAGAATGCGCTGTCATAATAATATAAAACAATACCAATGGCAGGGATAACAAGCACAGAGCGATATTGCATATTCTTTCTTAAGTTCTGATCGATCAGATCAAGCAAGCTTGTTGATTTTTGTATAGTTATTTTTTCTATAGTATTTTCAGGTAAGTGCATCACGGTTGGTTGACCATCCATACTATTTTTTTGCAATTTATATTTCAGTTGATCTAGTTCCATGGTGATAGTTGTTTGCTTAATTCCTTCAATTTTGTTTTGATTCTCGATATTTTTACAGCTACATGGTTGGGCGTGATACCCATAGTCTCTGCAATATCATTGTAACTATAGTCTTCAAGATAGAGTGCCACCAAAGCTTTCTCCACCTTATTCAACTTACTTATTGCCTGATACATCATCAAAATTTCCTCATCCTCACTGTAAATGATTTCGCAGTAGCTATCTTGACTAAACTGTAATTCTGCAAGATTATGCCGGCGATCCCGCTTGATATATGTGATAGCCGTATTCAATCCCACTCTATAGAGCCAAGTCTGAAATTTAGCATCACCTCTAAAGCTTTTGAATGATTTCCAGGCCTGTAATACGATTTCCTGAAATAAATCTTCCCGATCGGCTTTATTGTCTACATACATGCAGCATATACGATGTATGATCGTCTGATTGGAAGTTATCAACCTAATAAAGTCTCTTTCAATGTCCATACTTTTCTGAGGATATCTATTTTATAGTGCTTTACTTGTTAGTCTCTAAAAAGTTAAAAACATTACAACAGAAATAAAAAAAGCATTTTGGATACGATCATTTAGCTTTGAAAATTAGCACTTACCCCAATAATTCTCAACAATATGCTTTAAAAAGGCCGTGTAAAAATTCAAATGTGAAGGCTGACTAAATACAGAGAATTGATCGTGGGTGGTATGGAATCCCATGTAGAACAGCCAAAATCCCAATGAAAGATAGGGTACCAATGCTAATTCATCATCTTTGACGGGGCGTATGAGACGGTATCCATCCAAGAAGATACGATAGGAATCATCGGCAGCCTGCTGTTTCATCCTTCCTGTATATACATCTAAGATGAGGTGTTGCCAAAAGGTCATTATATCATTCACCAGCCAGCCGAATCCCATGAAATCAAAGTCAAAGAAAGTCACCGAATCATTTTCGAAATGAAAATTTTTGGGTAGAAAATCAAAATGGCAATAGCCTTTTGAAAATACCGATAGATCAATTTGCGACAATTTTTGTTCAATACGACGAGCCATCTCGCACAACCAACTATATTCTTCAACGTTCTCTTTAAAAACAGGTCTCAGTTTTTCCAAAGGCTTAAAAACTGTTGTCTCAAGATCGAAAGTCCATCTTTCTCCGCCCAAACTAACTGTGGATGAGGTATTGTGAAAACGTGCCATTTCATTTCCCAAAACACGAAGCTGATTTTCGCTCAATGACCGGACGACCTGACCTCGCGCAAAACTGAACAACACCGCATAACGCTCCCCCTCTACTGCTTCAATTTTCTGTATTGATTCTCCCAAATTATCAGTGATCGGATAGGATACAGAAACCTTTGCCTCCTTTAAAACTTGCAACAAGTTCACTTCCTCTTCTATCTGTGGTAAACTTCGATGTGATGAACGATAAACCCGTAAGATAAACCTAGCTTCAGAAGCCTCTACAAGATAGGTATCCCCTACCCCGCGAAGCAGAAATTTACATTGAACATTTTCAAGTCTATATTTCGCTGAAATCAGCGAAGATAATGCGATTGGACAGAGTGTAGAATAAGTAGCAGGGAAAACGGATGTCATTTCATAAAGATACCTGAATATTTAGCAGATCACAAATACACATCCACTACAAAACCAAATATTCCAAAGGGTTTATTAACCCAATATTAGAGTTGGTATTTTATAATTTTACAAGAAAATTCCCCTTTTTAAAATTCCACAGCGTAAATTTATATAAATGAACACTATAAAGAATATGGTATCGATTCTACCAAACAGGCAAGTGAAAAAATACTTTTTTTTCCTGGCTTGTATTTTACTCAGTTCTTGTACCTCATGTAAGGATATTGGTAAACTGGTTGATAAGCAAAAATCGAGTTCCTATTTTATCGATTCCAAAGGAAAGGTGGTCTATTGTCAGAATGGCAATTGGTTTAGCTTGGGTGTATTGCAAATGCAGGCTGATACGAAATCGTTTGAAGTTTTGGCAGAAGATATAGGCAAAGACAAAGACTCGGTTTACTTTCGAAATATGACACAAAAACTGGTAGACAAGAACCATATATACTATAATCAGGAAATAGTTCCGGATGCAGATGTAAAGACATTTATACCCATCGGTCGTGATTTCGGAAAAGACACCAAAAATGTATATTATCAAAAACAACGGCTAGAAGGTGTAGATGCAGCAAGCTTTAAAAAAGACGGTGATTTTTATAAAGACAAACGAGGTAATAAATTCAGCGCTTTGACAGGAAATAAAGTGTAAATAAATATCTCCTCCGGAGGGAGCTTGCCGGAGGAGATATAATTCGTACTGATACATATGACCTTGTAATAAGAGCTTTAAATTATGTTCTTTAAAAAGATCAAATACTTGTTTTTGATTTGCAAAGGTATCATCGAAAGTATAACGACCCTCTAGTACAGGTTTACTTAAAACTAAACTGCTGCTGCTGCAGCTATATTTAAAAAGTCTCTACTAATTCCGAAGTAACATATTGTATGTGGCCAAATAAAACTCATCAATCAGTTGCTTAATTAAATCATCTTTTTTGCTCTCTACGGCCAGCCCGACCCAATTTCTGGTTGGAAGGTATTTACTTCGAATCCATTGAACAGGCAATTCCACTTGCTTTTCCGTGCGCAGCCATTCTAATCCACACTCGTTAAAATAGATCTTCTCATTAAATAAATCCATAACAACGAATGGTCTTTTCTTGAAATAGAAAATACTCATATCAAGATCAGCAAGCTCATTGAAGCTGATATATTTTTTCAGATGCATATAGGCATTTATTTCGGTCAACATAACGGTCTTTTTGTTTTATCGGTTCATAAAGTTATCCATTGGTCCAGATCATTAATCACCCCTGATTGATTCGCTTATCAGTTGAAATTAGCTACCTGTTTCCCTCTTGGAATTTGGATTATAATTCAGTTACGAATCAAATCTAGGTGAATCAAGGCTGTTCGTTGGGGTAAATTTTGGTCTAATAGGTGGAAAAACGCAATTTTATATTGCCAATTGATTTCTTAACTGAAATGCAGTCGAATATTTTGGTATTTGGAAAAGAATAGAGATCAACTTTTAATTAGGGCGAATTCACCATAATTAAAAGTTGAGCCAGGCTTAACACTATAAAATCAGTATTAAAGATGGGATAAAAAACAATGGGAATTGCTTTTTTACAGGAAAAATTGATAGACCTGTCTTTACTTTCCTAACCGAAATCCAAGTGTTATACCTCCAACAGGGGTAAATTCGGTTGTGCTATCATAAAAACTCACACCTGGGCCGATACCGACATTCATCATAAAGCGTTCTCCATAATTGCGCTGTATCCCCCACATCGCGCCTACTGTTAAAGTAAAGTCAGCTACATATACATTATCACTTTTCAAGATGGAAGGGCCAGCAGCTCCAATTACCCCAGCGATGTAATTTCCAGAGTTATGCGCTACTTTTTTCCCTTTCCGGAGCCGTTTATTTAAGTCGTAATAATGTCTGATCTGCATATCAAGCGCCGGTCGGACCGAATATCCCCATTCCGATTCTTCATGATGGTAATCATTAATTGTTATCGAGGATTTACTGAATAAAACGCCAGCAGTTATTGGGCCTGATAAACGTAGTGTTGTTTTATTCCCAATACCTCTTTCATAAGATACACTAGTCAAGATGTTATAAGCAAACTGGTTTTTTTCCACTTTGGCTTCAGATTCTGTGTTTTTTTGCGCAAAAGATATACCGGCGAAGGTCGCCACCATTAGCGTTGTAAGAAAAATTCGTTTCATTGAGGATTAATAATTTGATTACGCAAAGATATTAAAATTAGTGATGATTGAAATAGGTGGGATAACAACATTCAATTTAATATAAAAAGTGATGGTGTTATTCTTTTATATGTTATAAAACCAAGCGGCTATGATAAAACCAGTTAAAATACCCGAACGACAGCATAAATACTTAAACTGTAGACAGCTGGATTCTCTATAAGAAGTAAGCATCGTACTTTCAAAAGATTACAAAACCAAGATCTACTACCCTTGGTGAACAGGAACTATTAAGGTTAGTTATTTTCAAAGGTTTATCATTTTGAAAATAAGCTTCTCAAAATGATAGGCATCTGTTCAACCAACAACAGTACCAAACTAAACAACAACAACACATTACAAACACAAGCCCATTACTAGAGTAAATTTTGATTTAAAATAAAACTAATATACATCAGAAATGAACAGATTGAATGTAAAATGGAAACAGGAAGTGGAACCGCCATCATTTCCAAAGTGGCTCAAATCCTATCACTTACTGCTATGCGACAACGACAGGATAATTCCACTGCTGTACAAAGCCGGTGAAAAAGCCGTCCTCAATAAAAAAGTTCAAAAACTCGAAAAGCAGCTCGGTGAAAAACATTCGTTTGATAAGATCATCGGGCGGTCTAAATCCATTATTCAAGTAATTGATCTAGCCAAAAGAGTCGCTACGTCCGAGACAACTGTACTGCTAACTGGAGAAACCGGAACCGGAAAAGAGGTTTTTGCTCAGGCAATACATCTCTCCAGTTTACGAGCAAATCACAATTTTGTAGCAATCAATTGCTCAGCATTCAGTAAAGAGCTACTTGAAAACGAGCTTTTCGGACATAAGGCTGGCGCTTTTACAGAAGCGGCCAAAGATCAAAAAGGGCTCTTTGAAGAAGCGCACAAAGGAACAATCTTCCTAGATGAGATCGGTGAAATGGAAATAGAGCTACAGGCCAAAATATTACGTGTATTGGAAACAGGTGAATTCCTGCGTGTGGGCGATAACAAGCCCACCAAGACGATGAGATTCTCACCTTAGATACCCTGCCAATAAACCTGCAACAAGACAACAAAGAAACAGCGATGATGTCAAGATTTTCAATGGCCAGCGTAGAAAAAACACATATTCTCAAAATACTGAACTATACCCAAGGCAATAAAACAGAAACAGCGAGACTCTTAGAAATAGGATTAGCGACCCTATACCGAAAAATAGACCACTATAAAATATCCTAGAAATGGGCAAATTTACGTCCATTAAAGCCCAATCCAAGAACATTCCTACCAACACCAACAGCCTGCATAGATCAATCAGCGGCTATTCATATCCGCTTTTTATGTAAAAAACAATAACCTATCATTTTGATAATCCACCTTATCAAAATGATAGGTTATTTGTTTTCAACGCATACAAAAACAAATCACAACAAACTAACAAACAACTAATTACATATAATAAAAAACTATTGGAATACATTTTGGCATATCGGATATAAAATAAATAAAAATGAGCAAGACAGATGTTAAATGGGAACAGGAACAAGAGCCACTATCGTTCCCTAAATGGTTAAAATCTTATCACTTA
>Ga0213829_1002984_pt1 | contig 10523 bp, 9 predicted proteins | sample MC6MC0896MG_FD_180665 | JGI IMG/M metagenome (GOLD analysis project Ga0213829, IMG submission 180665) | Enriched soil aggregate microbial communities from Iowa State University, Ames, United States - MC6-MC0896-MG | ecosystem: Environmental > Terrestrial > Soil > Unclassified | place: USA: Iowa...
ACTTCGTGGCGGTCGACCACGTGAACTTCCGCATCCGCCGTGGCGAAATCTTCGGCTTTCTGGGATCGAACGGTTGCGGCAAATCCACCACCATGAAAATGCTGACGGGCCTGCTGCCCGCAAGCGAAGGGCAAGCCTGGCTGTTCGGCCAGGAGGTCGATCCGCGCAACATCGATACCCGCCGCCGCGTGGGCTATATGTCGCAAGCGTTTTCGCTGTATGGCGAGCTGACCGTGCGCCAGAACCTGGTGCTGCATGCGCGCCTGTTCCATGTGCCAGAAGCGGATATCGCCGCGCGCGTGGACGATATGGTCGCGCGATTCGAGTTGGGCGATGTGCTGGACACCTTGCCGGAAAGCCTGCCCATGGGCGTGCGCCAGCGCTTATCGTTGGCGGTGGCCATGGTGCACAAACCCGAGCTGCTGATCCTGGACGAACCGACCTCTGGCGTGGACCCCGTTGCGCGCGATGCGTTCTGGCGCTTGCTGATTGCACTGGCTCGGCAGGACCAGGTCACGATTTTCATCTCGACGCACTTCATGAACGAAGCGCAGCGCTGCGACCGGATGTCGTTGATGCATGCGGGCAAGGTGCTGGTCAGCGCGTCGCCTGCCGAGATCACGCGGATGCGCGGCGCGAAGACGCTGGAAGAAGCGTTCATTGCGTATCTGATCGATGCGGGGGCCGGCGCCGCGGCAAGCGCCGCACCGCAAAACGCCGCCCCTGCCCCGCAGCCCGACCCGCTGCCCGACCCGCCGTCCGACCCCCGCCATGGTTTCAGCCTGCAACGCGCACTGAGCTACATGTGGCGCGAAACGCTGGAACTGCGCCGCGACCCGGTGCGCGCCACCTTGGCGCTGGCGGGTTCCTTGCTGCTGATGTTCGTGATGGGTTACGGCATCAGCCTGGATGTGGAAGACCTGCGCTACGCCGTCATGGACCGCGACCAAACCAGCCTTAGCCACAACTACAGCCTGAATCTGTCCGGTTCGCGGTACTTCATCGAACAGCCGCCCATCGCGGACTACAACGAGATGGACGCGCGCATGCGCAGCGGAGAGCTATCGCTGGCGATCGAAATTCCGCAAGGCTTTGCGCGCGACGTCGCGCGCGGCAAGGCCGTACAGATCGGCGTGTGGATCGACGGCGCCATGCCGCAGCGCGCGGAAACGATACGCGGCTATGTGCTGGGCATGCATCAAGGCTGGCTGATGCAGCAGGCGCGCGAACGGCTGGGCGCCAGCGCGCAACAAGCCGTCAGCATCGAAACGCGCTTTCGCTATAACCCCGACGTGCGCAGCCTGCCCGCCATGGTGCCGGCCGTGATTCCGCTGTTGCTGCTGATGATGCCGGCCATGCTGACGGCGCTTGCCGTCGTGCGTGAAAAAGAACTGGGGTCCATCATCAACCTGTACGTCACGCCGGTGACGCGGCTGGAATTCCTGCTGGGCAAACAGGCGCCGTATGTGGCGCTGGCCATGTTGAATTTTCTGCTGATGACTTTGCTGGCCGTGACGCTGTTCGGGGTGCCCATCACCGGAAGCTTTATGACGCTGCTGGCGGCCGCGCTGATCTATAACGTGGTGGCCACCGCGATCGGCCTGCTGGCGTCCACCTTCACACGCAGCCAGATCGCGGCGCTGTTCTTCACGATGATCGGCACGCTGGTGCCCGCGGTGCAATTCGCGGGGCTGCTGAACCCGGTGTCGTCCTTGGAAGGCATGGGCCGGCTGATCGGGCAGATCTATCCCGCCACGCACATGCTGACGATCAGCCGTGGCGTGTTCAGCAAGGCGCTGGGGTTTACGGATCTACAGGCCTCGTTCTGGCCGCTGCTGGCCGCCATACCGATCATTCTGGGCGCGTCGGTGTTGCTGCTGAAAAAGCAGGAGGCCTGAATGCGACATCTGGCCAACATCTACCGCCTGGGCGTCAAAGAGCTGTGGAGCCTGGCGCGCGACCCGATGATGCTGATCCTGATCGGTGTGTCGTTCACGCTGATGATCTACACCGCCGCCACCGCTGTGCCGGAAACGCTACACAACGCCCCCATCGCGGTGGTGGACGAAGATGCCTCGCCTTTATCGGCGCGCATCACGTCGGCGTTTTATCCACCGCATTTCACGCCGCCGGACACCATCACGTCGGCGCAGGCGGACGCCGGCATGGACGCGGGCCGCTATACGTTTTCGGTCAACATTCCGCCCAACTTTCAACGCGACGTATTGGCCGGCCGGCCCGCCGAAATTCAGCTGAACGTAGACGCCACCCGCATGAGCCAGGCGTTCACCGGCAGCAGCTATATCCAGCAGATCGTCACCGACGAGATCAATGAATTCGTCAAGCGCTACCGCGCGCCCACGACGCTGCCCGTCGAGCTGGCCGTGCGCATGCGGTTTAACCCCAACCTGACGCAGGCCTGGTTTGGCGCGATGATGGAAATCATCAACAACGTCACGATGTTGTCCATCATATTGACCGGCGCCGCGCTGATCCGCGAGCGGGAACACGGCACCATCGAACACCTTTTGGTCATGCCCGTGACGCCCACCGAAATCATGGTGGCGAAGGTGTGGTCCATGGGGCTGGTGGTTTTGGTGTCGGCTGGGCTATCGTTGACGTTCGTCGTGCGTGGCTTATTGCAGGTGCCGATCGAAGGATCGGTGGCGCTGTTCCTGGTGGGCGCCGCGTTGCACTTGTTCGCGACCACTTCCATGGGCATCTTCATGGCCACGCTTGCACGCAGCATGCCGCAGTTCGGAATGCTGCTCGTGCTGGTGCTGCTGCCACTGCAAATGCTGTCGGGCGGCACCACCCCGCGCGAGAGCATGCCGGACTTCGTGCAGAACATCATGTTGGCCGCACCCACGACCCACTTCGTGGAACTGGGCCAGGCCATTCTTTATCGCGGCGCGGGATTCAGCGTCGTATGGCAACCCTTCCTGGCGCTGACGCTGATTGGCGCCGTTCTATTCGCGTTCTCTCTGGCGCGTTTTCGCAAGACCCTGAGCCAGATGGCTTGAGGGACTGATTCGTTTCCCCTTACCACTTTTATAAAAGGACGGATGATGAATAAGACTACTGCCCCCGCCCCCCAAGGCATCGCCGGCGCCAACGCCGCCTATTGCCAACGGCTGGCCAAACTTGCGCAAGAGAGCCAGCAACGCTGGATGGAGCTGGGCCGACGCCTGACCGATGACCACGCCACGCAATACCTGTCAACGCTGGGCCCGCTGGCTCATGGCGGCGACTGGCAGCAGATTGCCCCCGCGCTGGGCGAAGTCACGCGCAAGCGATGGCAAAGCCAGCTGGAAGCCAGCCAGGCGATCACGCACGCCGCGCTTGAGGAACAAGCCGCATTGGCGGCCGGCTTCGGCGAAGCCATGAGCAGCTGGTTCAAAACCGCCACGGGCGCCGGCATGGCCGTTGGCGCGTCGCCGCTGACCCAGATGTGGTCGACGATGTCCAACCAGATGGCCGCGGCATGCTCGGCCCTGCGCGACGCCAGCCAGCCGGGAGGCCATCATGACGGCTAAACGCACGGCGCTCGTGACGGGCGGCGGCGGCTTGGGGCGGGCCATCGCGCTGGCGCTGCATGATGCAGGCCACGACGTCATCGTGACTTACCACGCCAGCGAGGCCGCCACCCGCGCCTGGGCAGAAGAAGAAGCCGCCCAAGGGCGACGCTTCGAAATCTATCAGGTAGATGTGGGCGACTACGCATCGTGCCAGGCATTGATGGCCCGCCTGGAACGCGACGGCCGCCAGATCGACATCCTGATCAACAACGCGGGCATCACGCGCGATGCCCGGCTGCGCAAAATGAGCTTCGAAAACTGGACCGAAGTCATGCACAGCAATCTGGATTCGATGTTCAACATGACGCAGCCCTTGTGCGGCGCCATGGCCGACCGCGGCTGGGGCCGCATCGTGAACATCTCATCCGTGAATGGCAGCAAGGGCGCCTTCGGGCAAACCAACTACGCCGCATCGAAAGCCGGCATACATGGCTTCACCAAATCGCTGGCGCTGGAGCTGGCCAGCCGCGGCGTCACCGTCAACACCGTGTCGCCCGGTTATCTGGACACGCGCATGGTGCAAGCGGTGCCCGAGGAGGTATTGAAGGAAAAGATACTGCCGCAGATTCCCGTGGGCCGGCTGGGCCAGCCCGAGGAAGTGGCGGCGCTGGTGGCTTTCATTTGCAGCGACGCCGCCGGGTTCATGACGGGCAGCAATGTGGCCATGAACGGCGGCCAGCACATGTACTGACGCCTTGCCCGGGATTTCCTTCACCGCGCCTGCCACCGGAAACGTTGGCAGGCGCAGTTGTTTCATCCGTGGGACAAAGGTGCAACCTGCCGCTCAAAACGCCGTTTGAAACAGCAAGTAACGGGTTAACCCCATATTGTTGTGACGCGAGCCGCCTCGTATATTTGCATCCACTTGAGCAGGATTGGATGCAATCTGCATTTTTAGTATCCACAAGCCTGCCCTCGTCTGTGGGCCAAGGGCGCTGCCCCTGGCTTTCCAAGCACCGCCGGCCGCATGCGCATCAGACGCTGGCCCGGCAATCCTTCGAGGGGAACACCATGCAATTCAATGTCCGCCCGCTGCTGGGCGCTACCTGCCTCATGTTGTCGCTGGCCGGCGCCGGCGCGCAGGCGCAGGAAACGGTGAAGATGGGCGCCGTGCTGTCGCTGACCGGCGCTAACGCCACCGTGGGTGAAGACGTGCGCCGCGCCGTGGATCTGGCCGTTGACAAGGTCAACGCTGACGGCGGCGTGCTGGGCAAGAAGTTCGCGGTGGTCATCGAAGACTCGGGCGGCAACCCCACCACGGCGCTGAACGCCGCGCGCAAGCTGGTCAGCGTGGACAAGGTGCCGGTGGTGATCGGCGAATATTCGTCGGGCATCTCCATCCCGCTGGGCCAATACCTGGTGAAGGAAGGCGTGACGCACATCAACATCGCCAGCACCAGCGTCAAGATCCGCGACCTGGGCGCCACGTCTTTCAACCTGATCGGCCTGGAAGACAAGGGCAACCGCTTTTCCGCCAAAGACACCTGGGACCAGGGCTACCGCAACGTCGCCATCATTGCGCCCAACAACGCCTACGGCCAGGGCGTGGCGCACGGCTACAAGGAAGAGTTCGAAAAACTGGGCGGCAAGATCGTGACCGAAGTGCTGTACACGGCCGGCCAATCCACCTACCGCCGCGAATTGCAGCAGATGTCGCGCAGCAACCCCGACGCGTACATCTACACCGCCTACGGCCAGGAATCGGCCGTGATCAACCGCGAAGCCTTTGAACTGGGCCTGCGCAAGACGCCCTGGTACGGCATCTTGCTGAGCATGTGCCTGAGCGACACGCCGGCCGACATCGCGCAAGGCCAGATCGGCATGGAAGTGGGCTCGGTGCTGGGCCCCAAGGGCCGCGAATACGCCGAAGCGTTCAAGGCCCGCTACAAGGACGGCTTCAAGACGTCGTACACCGGCTACGCCTATGACGCCGTGCTGCTGACCGCGGCCGCCATGAACCAGGCCAAGTCCACCGCCCCGGCCGATGTGCAGGCCGCGCTGACCCAACTGGGCCAGAAGGGCTACGAAGGCGTCACCGGCTTCATCAAGTTCGACAGCGACCGCCAGCGTGTGGACCCGCCGTACGCCAAGCTGAAGTCCGATCAGGGCAAGATCGTCACGCGTTGATAAGGGCTTGGCCGGAGCCGCCGGGGAGCGGCTCCGGCTTTTTTTCCGGCCGCACTCTTGCGGCATTTCCTGCGGTCTTTCGAGTCAACAAGATGATCCAGATTCTCGTCGACACGCTCCTACGCTGCTCGGATCTGGCGCTGATCGCGCTGGGCCTGAGCATGGTGTACGGGCTGGTCAAATTTCCAAACATCGCCCACGTGCAATACGCCATGGTGGGCGCGTACCTGACCTATGCGCTCAGCACGCTCGGCCTGCCCTTGCCGCTGGCGCTGCTGGCCGCAAGCGCCTTGACGGGCGCGCTGGCGCTGGCGTTTCACCTGCTGGTGTTCCAACGGCTGCTGCGCGCCGGCCCCGCCATCACCATGATCGGGTCGCTGGCGCTGTCCATGCTGCTGATCGCGTTCTGCCAGGGCATCGCGGGCTCGTTCCCGCTGATGTTCAAACTGCCGCTGGCATCCCCCATTCGCCTGGGTGACGCCAGCATTACCGTGACGCAAATTGCCGCCGTGTCCACCACCGCCGTACTGCTGGCGGGTTTTACGCTGCTGCTGTTCTACACGCGCGCCGGCCGCGCCATGCGCGCGCTGTCGTGCAACCCCGCGTTGGCCGACGCCAGCGGGCTGAACGCCTCGCGCATCACCTGCCAGGTGGCGTTTTGCAGCGGCGCGCTGGCCGGGCTGGGCGGCGGGCTGCTGGCCTTGTCCACCGGCGCGCACATCAACCTGGGTTCTGACTTGCTGCTGCCCGTGTTCGCCGCCGCCATCCTGGGCGGCCTGGGCAATCCGCTGGGCGCAGTGGCCGGCGCATTCCTGATTGCGTTCACCGAAACGTTGGTGACCAACCTGAACTTCGGCTGGCTCTACGCCAAGCCGGTTGCCTTCCTGCCTGTCGCCTACATCAGCGCGGCATCGTTTTTGATTCTGCTGTTGGCGCTGCTGTTCAAGCCTTACGGCCTGTTTGACCGCGAGGTGCGCCGTGTTTGATTTTCTGGTGTCTTCCCTGACCTTCGGCGCCATCTTTGCCTTGATGGCGCTGGGGCTGAACTTGCAGGCGGGCCTGGCCGGCTTGTTGAACTTCGGCCACATCGCCTTCGCCGGTATTGGCGCGTACGGCACCGGTATTGCCGTGCATGCCGGCTGGCATCCGGCGCTGGGCGCGGTGGCCGGCGTGGCCGTCGCCATGGCCCTGGGCTGGGGCATCGCCCGGCTGGGCAAGCAATTGGCCGCCGACTACTGGGGCATCGCCACCTTGGCCATCGCCGAGATCATCCGCACCATCGCCACCAACGAACTGTGGCTGACCAATGGCGCGCAGGGCATCAGCGGCATCCCCGCCGTGTTCGGCGGCATGGACGGCAAGCGCGGCGCGCTGGCGTTCCTGGGTTTGGTGCTGGTGCTGGCGGCGGCCGCCGCCGTGCTGTTGCGCCGCTTGGCGGTCAGCCGCTATGGCCGCGCGCTGCGCGTAATGCGCGAAGAGCCCAAGCTTGCCGCCTGCATGGGTTACGACCTGATGTCGTTGAAGTCGCGCGCCGTCATGGCGGGCGCGGCAGTCACGGCGTTGGCGGGTTCGCTCTACGCGCACTACATGAGCTTTGTCGGCCCCGACTATCTGCTGGCCTCCGAAACCTTTTTGCTTTGGACCATGCTGATGATTGGCGGCATCGGCAACGTATCGGGCGTGGTGCTGGGCGTGGTGCTGGTGCAAACCGCGTACACGCTCGTGCCGTTCGCCAAGGACGCATTCGGCTTTGGCTCCGACATTGCCGGTGCGCTGCGCCTGGGCCTGATCGGATTCATTTTGCTGGGATGCCTGTTGTGGCGCAGCGAAGGGCTGCTGCCGGAAAAGATGAGGAAGATGCCATGACCACCCCTTATGCATTGCAGGTCGATTCGGTGGCCAAGGCGTTTGGCGGCAATCGCGTGCTGGAAAAAGTGGGCTTCACGATACGCCCCGGCGAAATCGTGGGCCTGTTGGGGCCGAACGGATCGGGCAAGAGCACCTTGCTAAATACCATTACCGGCTTTGAATCCATCGATGCAGGCAGCGTCATATTCGAAGGCCAACGCATCGACACCTTGAGCGCGCACCGCATCGTGCAAGCCGGTATCGCCCGCACGTTCCAGCTGCCGTCGATGCCGCGCAAGATGTCGGTGGCCGAGGTGGCGATGGCGGCCTCCACCTCCCACCACGGCGTGTGGGAAAACCTATTCGGCTCGCGCGCCGCGCGCCAGGCGGAAGCGCGGGCGCGGGCACAAGCCGATGCGCTGCTTGACCAGTTGCTGCTGACCCCGGTGCGCGATTTGTCGGCCGCCGCCATTTCGGGCGGACAGAAGAAGCTGCTGGGCATCGTCTGCGCGCTGATGGCGCATCCGCGCATGCTGATGCTGGACGAGCCCACCGCGGGCGTGCATCCGAATCTGCGCAGCGACATCGTCGGCGCCTTGCAACGCTTGAACGAAGCGGGCATGACGATCGTGATCGTCGAACACGACATGCATTTCATCCGCGAAGTCTGCCACCGCTGCATCGTGCTGGACCGTGGCCACATCGTGGCGGACTGCCGGCCCGATGAACTGGCATCCAACGAACGTGTGCTGGAAGCGTATCTGGGCGGGGCCGCAGCCAAGCCCGCCGCTGGCGCCACGGCTGCGCCCGTGCTGCGCATGGGAGTCGCGTGATGAGCGAAAAAATGATTGAAGTCGATAGCGTCGTCGCCGGCTACACGCGCGATGTGGACATTTTGCGAGGCATTTCGCTGTACGCGAACAAAGCCGAAATCGTGACCTTGCTGGGGCCAAACGGCTGCGGCAAGTCCACGCTGTTGAAGACCATCGCGGGTTATCTGAAACCGCGTACCGGCCGCGTGATGCTGGGCGACAAGGACATCTCGCGCTTTCCCGTGCACGAGAAAATCCTGCACCATGGCTTGGGCTTCGTGCCGCAAACCGAGAACGTGTTTACCGCGTTGTCGGTACACGAGAACCTGCTGGTGGGCGGCAATGCGCTGGACAAAAGCCAGTGCGACGCGCGCGTGCGCACCTTGTGCGAGCACTACCCCGTGCTGCAACGCAAACTGAATGCGCCGGCGGCGTCCTTGTCGGGCGGAGAACGTCAGATTCTGGCGCTGGCGCGCGCGCTGATGCCCTCGCCCGGCTTGTTGCTGCTGGATGAACCCTCGGCCGGGCTGTCGCCCAAGACGCTGGGCGAAGTGTTCGAAGCCATCCAACGCATCCGCGCCAAGGAAAACGTGACGATTCTGATGGTGGAGCAAAACGCCATGGAAGCGCTGCGGATTTCGGATCGCGCGTATGTGCTATCGATGGGCACGGTCGCCATCACGGGTGACGCGCACGCGCTGATGCACGACGAGCAGGTGCGCGAGCTGTATCTGGGAGGCCGCGCAGCGTAAGCGCTTGCCTGCCGGGCGTATCGGCCCGGCAGGCGTTCAGCCGTCTTGGCGCATGCGGTGCATGGCGACCAGGTTCTTCTTGGTTTCCAGGATGTGTTCTTCCACCAAGCGCGCGGCCAACGCGCCGTCCTGCTGTCTACAGGCTTCCAGGATGCGGTAGTGGTCCGATTGCGGGCCTTCCTTGCCGGTCGCCTGCGACATCATCTCGTGCGTGTAGCGGTCGGTGTTCAGGCCGTATTCCTCGATCAGCCGGCGCAAGCGCGTGTTGTTCGCGGGCGCGCACAAGGCCAGATGGAAACGGCGGTTCAGCTCGGCCCATTGCGAGACGGAATCAGCCTCGTCGTAGGCTTTCAGAATGGCTTCCAGCGTGTCGAGGTCAGCCCGCGCCATGTTCGGCACGGCCGCGCGCACGGCGTACCCTTCCAGCGCGATGCGGATGTCGAGCAGCTCGCAGATCTGGTCCACGTCCATGCGGATGACCACCGCGCCCCGGTTCAGGTGATACGCCACCAGCCCTTCCGTTTCCAGCTGGCGCAGCGCTTCGCGCACGGGAATGCGGCTGGCTTGAAAGCGCGTGGCCAAGGCGTCTTGCTTGAGCGGCGTGCCAGCGGGCAAGGCGCCCGTCAGGATTTCGTAGCGCAACTGGTCGCGGATGCGGTGCGGCAAGGCCTGGGCTTTACTGGACGTGCCCTTCGTTTTGGTAATGCTCATGACTATCGGGGTATCTCTGCGGCGAAGGACAGCGGCCTGCGGCAAACGTCGGGGGTTCCAACGGCGGGCTCCCATCGTAGCCGAATGGCCCGTCCTCGGGAACCGGGCGCGGGCTTACCCCCCTGATGGCGCCTTTTCGCCGGTCCGCACCCATCTGTGCTGTTTTTTCATATCAAATTGAGCGCGGGACAAAATCAGATAGCACAGCGTCCTGCCCAGTACACGCCGGGAATTGAGGGTCGTTCCCCATCAACTGATCTGCTTTTTTAACGGCTTTCTGAATCTGTACTACAACGCGCGCCGGATCTACTGTCGCAGGGGTAGGACACTTGTTCATCAGGAAGACCGTTATGCATGGCGACGCGCTATTGCTTGCCCGAATTCAGTTCGGTTTCACCATTTCTTTTCACATCATTTTTCCCGCGATCACCATTGGGCTGGCCAGCTATCTGGCCGTGCTGGAAGGCCTGTGGCTGCGCACGCGCAACACCGTGTATCGCGACCTCTATCACTTCTGGACGAAGATCTTCGCCGTCAACTTCGGCATGGGCGTCGTGTCCGGCCTGGTGATGGCGTACCAGTTCGGCACCAATTGGAGCTTCTTCTCCGATTTCGCCGGCAGCGTGACCGGGCCGTTATTGGCCTATGAAGTGCTGACCGCCTTCTTTCTGGAGGCCGGCTTCCTGGGCGTGATG
>Ga0213829_1002985_pt1 | contig 10514 bp, 8 predicted proteins | sample MC6MC0896MG_FD_180665 | JGI IMG/M metagenome (GOLD analysis project Ga0213829, IMG submission 180665) | Enriched soil aggregate microbial communities from Iowa State University, Ames, United States - MC6-MC0896-MG | ecosystem: Environmental > Terrestrial > Soil > Unclassified | place: USA: Iowa...
CAAATGATATATCTTGATTTCATAATTTGTTCGTATTTAAAAATTAACTCTTAAACCTGCGGTAATGGACTTAAAAGCCGGATAATTACCGCGATCCCAACCGTTAACCGAAGCCTCACCCCAGGATACCTCCGGATCATAACCACTATACTTGGTGATGGTCAAATAATTCTGTGCGCTGAGATACAACCGTAGGTTGGACAAATGCCAAGATTGCAACAGACTCTTGGGAAAAGTATAACCTATGGTCACATCACGCAGACGCAAATAAGACCCATTTTCAACCCATAGGGAGTTGGCATAATCCCGGATTGCACTACCACTTTTCTCACTTGGACGATCAAACTGCGCATCTCCTGTACCCGTCCAACGGTTATTGTAAGCCTCATAAGTTGGATTCCAGCTGCCATTGAGTGAAATATTATATTTACGAAACTCATTGACGATGTCATTGCCATAACTTCCGACAATCAAAAATGAAAAATCAACACTTTTATAGGTAAAGCGATTATTAAAACCAAAAGTAAATTTGGGTTCCAGATGACTCAGGACTGTCCGATCTTCACTCGCCGAAACGAGGCCTTGACCGTCCCAATTTTTAAAGCGGTAATCTCCAGCACGCTTTTCAGGCTCGCCATTATCTTTTGCCTCCTGATCGGTTTTGTAGGTACCTTCTACGGTAAAACCGTACAACTGCATCATGGATTGACCTACAATGGTCGGAAACCAGTTGCCTCCCGTCCCGATTTCCTTGTAGGTAATCGGCTGCCCATAGGCGTCAAGTCCGATGTCCAATACTTTGGTACGATTCGCGGATAGATTGAGTGAGGTATTCCAGGTGAATTCTTCCCCAATATTCGGTCGGGCAGAAACCTGAAATTCAAATCCACGATTTTGTACAACGCCGATATTTTGCAATACGGAGCCAAAGCCGCTTGATCCGGGTAAGGTCACATTGAGCAACAAGTCCTCTGTTCGTTTGTTGTAGTAGTCTGCCACAACCTGAATCCTGTTATCCAAAAACCCCAATTCCAAGCCCAAGTCCATCTGCTTGGTTGACTCCCATCTGAGGTTTGGGTTGTCCATTGAAGACAGGTAAAAACCTGTGCCGATCTTATTGTCAAATACGACATCCCTGGCACGCACATTGGCCAATGTCTGGTAATTGCCTATACCCTGATTCCCGGATTTCCCATAAGATCCGCGGATTTTAAATTGGGAAATCAGTTCCTGGTCTTTTAAGAATTCTTCTTTATGAACATTCCATGCTAATGCTGCGGAAGGGAAAAATGCAAACTTCTGATTGAGACCAAAACGTGAAGAGCCATCGTATCGGCCTGTCAACGTCAAGAAATAACGGTCTGCGAAACCATAATTGACCCGCCCAAGATAAGATATCAGTTTGTTGTCTAGATAGTCGCTTGTGGGTTGTGCTTTGACAATGGCGGAGCCAATAGTATTATTTTCAAAGAGATCATTGACAAATCCACTTGCTTCTCTACTGTTGAGATTGTCACTCTTGCTCTTCTGATAAGTAAATCCAGCAACGGCATTGATACTGTGTTGTCCAAAATTCTTTTGGTACTCCAATATGTTCTCGTTAATTATAGTAACCGAACTACCATATTCTTTCCGAGCGACGCCAAAAATTGGATTTTTATTTTCATCTGTCTTCTGCCCCAAACTAATATTACCTGGATAATAAATATCATTTTTGGTTGTCCCCTGATCTATTCCAATACTGCTCTTCAATTTTAAACCGTCCATAATATCTACGGCCAAACTTGCATTTCCAATAATGCGAAGATTATTGGAGGTATTATTCCAATTCTCGGATAATCCCACAGGATTTGTCTCCCCCCAGGATACCCCCGTAAACTTGGTATAATTTCCATTTTGGTCATAAACCTGCATCGTCGGAGGCAGCACCATACTGGACCAGGGGATCCCACCACCACCATCAGCACTTTGGTATTGTGCTTTATTGTATTTCGAATTCTGCAAAGACATTGATGTCGCAAAGGTCACCCTGTCCCAAAGCCGATGCTCGATATTACCCCGAAAGGATAAGCGTTGAAATCCAGAATTTCGGATAATACCGTCTTGGTTAAGATAACCAAAAGAGGTATAGTACTTTGTCGCTTCATTGCCACCACTGAGATTAAGGTCATGATTTTGCACCATCGCAGAACGATATACCAAATCTTGCCAATCGGTCCCTTTACCTAGGTTGCTGATCTGTTGGTCAGTCCATGGCAAAGGTTTATTTTCATTTTTGCTGATATTATTATTTTGGGTTACTTCATTTTGCAGATTGGCAAAATCCTGTGCATTGAGCACATCGATACGTTTCCGCAAATTTTGTATACCAAAATAGTTGCTGTATCCAATTTGTGTTTTTCCACTTTTTCCCTTTTTTGTGGTAATCATAATAACCCCATTGGCTCCGCGGGAACCATAGATCGCAGTTGAAGAGGCATCTTTCAGTACAGAAATATTTTCGATATCCTCTGGGTTCAACTGTGCCGATAGGCCATCCAAGGGCATACCATCGACTACGTATAGGGGGTCATTGCTGGCTGAAAGTGAATTGATACCTCGGATCTGAATTTTCATTGCTTCACCGGGTTGTCCCGAGGCCTGATTGACCCGAACACCAGCGGCTTGGCCCTGTAACGCCTGCGCCACATTGGAAACGGTATTGACCTGTGTAATTTGACTGGATCCTATGCTCGATACGGATCCTGTCAAATCAGACTTTTTGACGGCCCCGTAACCTATGACCACAACTTCACCGATGTCCATATTGGAATTTTGTAACACAACTTGTATTGTATTCTTACCATTTGTCGACAGCTCCTGTGTCATGTAACCCACAGAAGAGATTTGCAAAATAGCCTGCGCCGCCCCACTCAGTTTAAATCGGCCACTGGCATCCGTCTGGGTACGATTGCTTGTTCCTTTAATCTGCACAGTAACCCCCGCAATCGGTTTACCGTTGTTGTCCTGTACGACTCCTGTGATTTCATGCTGTACATAGGTATACACAGGAACCGTCTTTTCTGCTTCTCGGATCACAATCATCTTATCGACGAGGGTCCACTGCAAATTTTTCCCCGCAACGATCATATCCATAGCTTGTTGTAAACTGGCCTCTTCGATACGCGCCGTAATCGCAATATTGGCAATCTGTGCACCGCGAAAGAAAAAACGATACCCCTGTTGTTTCTGAATGGATTTCATCACCTTTTTTAAGGTTTCATGCTGCGCGTTTACGGTAATCTTCTGTGCTTTGACACTTGCGAAGGTCTGTAAGACAGCAGCAATACATAGCATAACCGTTAATTTCATATAGAGTAATAATCGGATCGCCGGACGATATATAGACCGTCCAGTATATGGTTTAAAAAACATATCTTTGTGTGTTTGATTGGTTATTTAATTCACGTTAATAAGTCCAGTGTTATACACTGCAAGCCCGTCAACAATTTAGCTGAGTGATGTGTCCAGCATCGCTCAGTTGTTTTCTTGGCCCATTCGATTGGTTATTGTATTTCCGAAATGACCTCCTTTCTATAGAATTTCCCCTTATTTTATTATTATTCCCCTTCAATCATCAAGCGTGTACGGTCGGCTTTCCGTTCCAAGCGTAATTTGACCCCGCTTTTTTGCAATATTTCAACTACTGTTTTTAAGCTCTTATTTCGTTCAATTGTTCCGAAAAAAGCTACACGCGGTTCTTTGCCTATATATTCTATATCGATATCATACCATTTTCCCAATTGCTCAAAAGCTTCCTTTGCATCCTCCCCATCAAAATAGAATAACCCATCCTTCCAGGCAATAGCCTGATCCACATCGACATCTTTGATCTGAAAGATATTGCCATCAAATGAACTTTGTTTTCCAGGTGTCAATAAAACTGACGTTGAAGGATGTACTGCTGCGGATACGGCTACTTTACCTTCCAATAAAGTGGTCTTTGTGGTCCTGATATTAGGATAAGCAGTTACATTAAACTTGGTTCCCAGAACCTCCAACAACTGCCCCCTGGTTTTTACCAGAAAAGGTATGCGGGTAGGTTTTGCTCCACGAATGGCATTGTCTGATCTGAGTTTGGCGACTTCAAAATAAGCTTCGCCCTCAAGTTCAACCACGCGTTTGTTTTTCTCGAATTGTAGCGGGTAATGTAACTTAGAACCTGAGTTAACCCAGACTTGAGTACCATCGGAAAGGATTATTTTATAAAAACTCTTCACAGGAACCTCCAAGGTTAGCAAGGTATTATCCACAAGCGTTGTATTAGTCAAATCTGTCATGGCAAGTGTACCTCCATTCACATACTGTATTTCTTTTCCCATTTGAATGCCCTGGTCATCTGATTTTAATGCGATAACAGTACCATCCGGTAAGGTCAAGCGAGCGCCACTTTTTCCGGGTTTTATATCTTCGGTATTTTTATAGGTCAATGTTTGGTCCTGTTTATCCGGCTGTCCCTTTTGTACGATAAAATAAAGAGAAAAACAGCAAATTAAAATCGCCGCAGCCGCATACCACCATACAGCGGAGACTTTCCTAGTTTGCACAGGCTCCTCCATTGCTTGGACTTTATCCATCACTTTTGTCAGGAATATCTGATCATCTTGGCTTTTTTTCGAAATATTGTTCAGTCGATGCCAAATCGCAAGATCTTGTTCCCATCCACTATTTTCTGCTAGTTGCTCAAAGAATACACGATGTTGTGGATCCGAATTGAGCCATACCTGCAGATCATGCTGCTCCAAATCCGTAAGGTCTCCCTGAAAGTGATGAAAAATAAGGTATGCAATATCTCTAGGCACAGTCATAATCGTGGTTTTCATAGATAAACCGGAAACTGAACAAAACCTTAGTGAATATTTTACTTTTTTTTAAAAATGTTGGAAAAGATAGGGTGCAAAGAGCAATGCCATGAGCATATCTTTACGCCCGAATCTTAATCTAAGATGACTCAACACCTTGGATTTAGCGTAAAACACATTATTGGCTGTGGTATTTAATAGCGTACAGATTTCCTCGGTACTATAGCCTTCCAAATAACTCAATCTGAAGATTTGCGCTTGTTGCGCTGGCAGTTTATCCAACTCAGCATATAATAATTGAATAAACTCGGCATAAATCATATCGAATTGTATATTTCGATCATCCTGTTGGTCTATCCCCTCAAGCCCATGGTTAATAAAGGGCGACAATTTTTCCTTTTCAAGATGGTTCAGACAGGCATTTTTAGTCGTTTTAAACAGGAAATATTGAATATGGCCAAGATCAGTTATCCGTGCACGATGCTGCCAAAGTTTAAAGAAACTATCAGCAACAATTTCTTCACATACGGTCTCATTTCGAATATATTTGTAAGCGAAAAACAATAGGGACGACCTATTTTGCTGAATGCAAAATTCTAACATCCGCTGATTTCCAGCTTTAAATTCTTCAAAATAATTGCGATCCATTTGAACTAATCGGTAATCCAGCCTAATATATTTAAGACGATTGAAATAAGGTATTGTCCTGTTAAAAATGCTACTTTTTTATTTTCTTTAGAGCGTCTTGGTATTTTTTCTTTACCCCATTATCTTCTTCCAGCTCGCAAAGAAGCTCCACTTCGGGGATTAGAAAATCATTCTGATTGGTTTTTAACTTGATAATTTCGGCTAAGGCATAAGCTGTAGCCCATCGCACAACCGTTCCACTGTCACGTGTATTCTTCAATAAATTAGCGACAGTCTGAACCAATTGATCTGGGAAAAGTTTGACAATATTACCTATAGTCTTTGCACTTTCCCATTTGACCCTTGGCTCATTGTCTTTCAGTGCAACAGTAACGTAACTCCACAATATACCATTGGCAATTGTGGGTACTCGTTTTGTTGCATATTCGATAGCTTCAATGCAGGTCGCTTTGTCAACAGCATTTTGTCTATCGGCATATTCTAATAGCAATTGAAGCGATAGGGCGTTATCCAGCAGACCTGCTCCAAGAATAGCCACCTTACCTTTTAATTTTATCGATTTGTCCTGAAAAATTTCTTCTATTTCCATCTGTAGATAAATTGATTCTGATTTCAATCTGGTCAAATAAAATCATCCTGAAAATAAAGATAAAAATAAAAGTCGTTTGCTTTCCACAAACGACTCTCTTCAGGTTATATTTTTAAATAAATCATGATTATTTCGTTTTAAATAATCGTTTCAATTTACAGGACGAATCGTGACTATTCTACTACTTCACTAATCTGGACTTCGGGCGTGATATTGGTATATTTTGGAAAATCTTCGGCAAACTTACTTCCATTTTCTTTCATCGGACCTTCATAACCTGCTACCGATTCAAAATACAAATGACCAAATACGTTGGTTCGCCCTGTGATCCCTTTCCAGAAAGGCCTTTGTCAATCGCTACACCTTTTAAGTTTTTGCCAAAGACTTGTTTCACCAAGGCCATATGTTTATCAAGATAATAATCCCAATCAAATATTTTTCCCGAACGCCTTTTCTTGACTTTACATACGCCCGAAGCTTTGATAATGATTCCATATTTTTAGTATCTTACTCTCTTATTGAGGGTTGAATGTTCAAAATGTCCCGTAAAAAGTGATAAAAAGATATTGTCATTCATTTTTTACACTATTTTCGTCTTTTTTCAGGGACAATCTCAGGTTTTAATCGTCTTTTGTAGATCAGTACTGATATGAGATCTAAAATATGCTGACCGGAGAAGGGGCAACCTTAAACTTCAAAAATTTAAAATCTATACCAAATAAATTATGAATAAAACACTTCTTTTTATTGTGATGTTTCTTGGCTTAGCGACATTAGGCCACGCTCAGGTGCAACAACCGGGGGACAAACCAAATCAGGCCCAGAAAGAAATGATCAAACGTGGTTATGGCATGTTTATGCATTTTGGTGTCAACACATTTACGGATATGGAATGGTCTGACGGTAGTATACCTGTTGAAAAATACAACCCGGCGCAGCTCGATCCGGATCAGTGGGTGCGTACAGCCAGAGATGCTGGTTTCAGGTATGTCCTATTGATTACCAAACATCATGACGGTTTTTGCCTGTGGGACAGTCAATATACAGATTATGATGTAGCTGCCTCACCTGTGAAAACAGATGTAGTCAAAGCTGTATCGGATGCCTGTAAAAAATATGGCTTAGATTTCGCCATCTATTATTCGCTTTGGGATCGCAAAGAACCTTCCTATAAGGATAAAGATCCCCAAAAGTATATTGATTTCATGAAAAATCAGTTAACAGAGCTCTTCACCAAATATGGGAAAATCAGTGAACTATGGCTGGATGGCGGTTGGGATCGTCAACCTGATAATTGGGGGCTGGACCAACTGTATAAGCTGGTCAAATCCTATAGTCCCAACTGCGCCATCAGCGTCAACCATACGATCGTTTATAAAGAAGGTGAGCGAAATGCCGCGTTACCATCAACTATGACCGAGGACAATAAATACTATTTTCATTATTTCCCATCTGATTTCCGTCTTTGGGATCCTAAGTTGATCACCCGTTATGATAAAAAACAATATCTACATAAAGGTCAGTCCTATTACCTTCCCTATGAGCACACCATCTGCCTGAGCAGTCGTTGGAACTGGTTTCAGAAATCAACAGAGTTGCCTATCAGATCCCTTGACGAACTGGAAGAACTGTTCTACTGGAGTACTGATAATGACAACTGTTTAGTCGTCAATGTTCCTCCTGATCAGACAGGTCGCATCCGCGAATATGAAGCGAATGCCGTTATTGAACTGGGAAAACGACTAGGATTAAAAAAAGGCCAGCCCTTGCCTAAAAACGGTCATTTTGTTTCGGCAAAAGCAGCCGTTACGGCAAGCTCAACCGCACAAGATGCAAAAACGAGCTATCATCCCTCAAATATTACAGATGGAAGTCTGGATAGCCGCTGGATGGCAACAGACACACTCGCAACAATAGACATTACATTGGATCCGAAACAGGAATTTAACAAAATCAGCATCTTTGAATATCAGGACACAAAAGACCTAGGCGATGGGTTTTCTAATGTCAGAATCAATAGAATTCAGGAATATAAAATACAGGTCCTTAATAAGGGTAACTGGGAGACCATTTATTTAGGCGCTGAATCTATGGGCGATTGTAAAGTCATTCGGTTACCGAAAGCTTATCAAACAGAAAAGCTTCGGTTGAATATCACTAAAGCAAGCGGCTTACCTTCTATTTATGAAATTAATGTCATCAACAAATAAGAGAGTATTCACTTAAATCTTGGTGATTAAACGGATTAACATCTGCTAAGATCCCTACATAACAGGGTATCCAAGAAGACGAAGTGAACCCCACAAGTTTTTGTCTAACTTTTGGGGTTCACTATTTACAACCCTCATTCATAATCTCCACCAAGTTGGCCATAAAGTCCAAAATGGATGAACATTCCCTATCTGGCATCCCTAAACCACTGCATCTGTTTGCCAAGATCTGTTTTGGATTCGTTTAAATAGCTGACTTGAGCTTGTACCTTACAATTAAACAGAGGGTTATAAGAGCGAGAACAATATCTGTTACTCTTGTCATTATTTTTTAATTTGTAATCGGTAAAATGAGTTGTAAGCGCAAATACAACGATAGCTTATGCGGTTTTATGATCGAAGAGAATAGGCTATCAATCCATGAATAATAATAATCCGCATGAAGTACTCCATTCGCTATCTAAATAGAGTAAATCTGCTTGGAAAGATTTATATTTACGTAAAAAGTTTTAAAAGATTTATACAACAATAAACCATTAATTATGAGCTTAAAAACATTAATCACCAAAAGCGTACAGTACAACAACTGGGTCGTCAATAAGTATCTGGATTGGCTAAGCACCAAATCGGAGGAACAGCTTAATCAAGAAGTTCCATCGAGCTTTCCGACGATCTTAAAAACATTGCACCATATCTGGCAGACTCAGGAATATTGGTGGAGTCATATTTCGGAACGTAATGACTTTGATTTCGAAAAAACATTCAGTACAAAAGAGGATATTTTTAATGCCATCAAAGACAGTTCACAGAAACTCCAGGACTATGTAGAAGGCCTATCGGAGCAGGATCTAGAAAAAAATGTGAAAGTCGAATCTCCCTGGTTCCAGTGCGATTTTTCAAAATATGAATATATTCAGCATCTAATCATCCATGGTACCTACCATCGTGGACAGATCGTCACAATCGGTCGGAATATCGGTATAACAGATGCTCCAATGACGGATTATAATTTTTGGAATATCTATAAAGATCAAAAATAATGAATCAGATCGTGCAAATGGAAAAAATCACCAGTAAGGTTCGTGTAAGGGAAATCCTAGAGCAGGCTAAACAAAGTCGGGAACAGCAGGGACAGGATGCGCTCCTTGTAACCATATATGAAGGTTTATTGAAAAAGAAGGTTAGCTTTCCGCTTTTGGAATTCGCAGCCAAGGAAATGGCATTATGGATACCTGAGGATGAACAGCTACACGTTATGGATATACTGGTCGCTACCAACGAAATGGGAAGTTACGTATTGGCGGGTATGATGCTACAACTGCGTGTACCTTTATATCTTGAAGAGTCGATCCAAAGAGCATGCGCTTATATTGTAGGCGGAGACGAATGGTATGTCTGCGATATCGTAGGCGAACGTGTACTTGGGCATGCACTCCTTACCTATCCAGAAAAAACAATCCCTTTGTTGAAACACCTGGCCCAATATTCCGACAAGTGGATTGTCCGTACGATCGGTGTAGCGACACATTATGCAGTAAAGAAAGGCCTTTCACCAAAATTTACGGAAACAATGTTCAGGCTTTTACTTTCGCTATCCGATGCTACAGATTTCCACATCAAAAAGGGAATCGGTTGGGGAGCTAAAACGATCGCAAAATTCCATCCGACAATTATAGAACGCTACCGAAAACAGATTGAATTGCCGGAGATCAGGCAATGGTTCAGGACGAAAATTACCATCGGTCTCAATCGGAACAAAGTGGCAACGTCATTATAGATAACACCGATAAAGTCTCACAAATAGACAAACACATACAGATACCATAAAGAGCTACTACGGTTATTTTTGAAAAAAGCTCGCAAAAGGTAAGATGGGTATCCCTCGAAACTGCCCCGCTATTGGGAATCGAGGGTTTAAAACGAGACAGTGAGCGGAATAATGATTTTATTAGTAATACTGTTGGAAAACTAAAACAGCATCCCAAGGAGTAGAATATTTGAAATACCCTCGGGAGGATATGTACCAAATTATAAAAGAATAGGGCTAGCTGAATCCTCAGTAGCCCTATTCTTTTATAACATGCAGCAATATATGCGGCTAGTCTTTCTTCATGGTTCCTTTTTCTCTTAAGTTGATATGCCAGCTGAATGCTTCCTCCAATAAATGTGGTGTATGCCCTCCCCTTTCACAAGCACGATTGTAATAATCCAATAATTGCGCTTTGA
>Ga0213829_1002992_pt1 | contig 10502 bp, 7 predicted proteins | sample MC6MC0896MG_FD_180665 | JGI IMG/M metagenome (GOLD analysis project Ga0213829, IMG submission 180665) | Enriched soil aggregate microbial communities from Iowa State University, Ames, United States - MC6-MC0896-MG | ecosystem: Environmental > Terrestrial > Soil > Unclassified | place: USA: Iowa...
CGGTGCCAGGCACATATCTCCCGAACACCGAAAACCCCTGTGGGAGCGAGCTTGCTCGCGAAGGCGGTGGCCCATTCAACATCGCAGTGCCTGACACACCGCTATCGCGAGCAAGCTCGCTCCCACATTTGGCACGGTGCCAGGCACATATCTCCCGAACACCGAAAACCCCTGTGGGAGCGAGCTTGCTCGCGAAGGCGGTGGCCCATTCAACATCGCAGTGCCTGACACACCGCTATCGCGAGCAAGCTCGCTCCCACAGAGGCGGTCATTGCTTCACATAACTCCCAGGTGCCGGTTCCAGCGGCGGGTATTGCTCGTTACCGGCCTGCGAAACCGCCGGCTGACGTTCGCCGGCCTGATCGGCCAGCCACACGAACCAATCGTTCCACCAACTGCCTGGATGCTGTTTGGCATTGCCGAACCAGCTTTCCGGGTCCTGGTTGACCTGGTCGTTGGTCCAGTAGTGGCGTTTTTCCTTGGCCGGTGGATTGATCACGCCAGCGATATGCCCTGAAGCGCCAAGTACGAAACGCTTGGTTCCTGACAGCAAATCGGTGCTGGCGTAAGCGCTACGCCATGGCACGATGTGGTCGTCATGGGTGGCGAGGATGTAGGCCGGGGCGTCGATGGCGCGCAGGTCCAGCTTGACCCCGCAGCAATCCAGCTCGCCGGATTTCAGGTCGTTCTGCAAATAGGTATGGCGCAGGTACCAGCAATACATCGGCCCCGGCAGGTTGGTGCTGTCGTTGTTCCAGAACAGCAGATCCAGCGGGATCGGTTTTTGACCCTTGAGGTATTTATCGACGTTGTAGTTCCACCACAGGTCGTTGGGGCGCAGCAGCGAGAAGGTATTGCCCATGTCTTCGCCCTTGAACACGCCGATGGGGCCGTTGACGCCGCCGATGGTGCGCTCGCGGTAGGCCACCAGTTGCTCGTCGACGAAGATATCGATCGGACCGGTATCGAGGTAATCGAGGAAAGTGGTCAGCAGGCTGACGCTGGCGATGTCCTTGTCGCCGCGGGCCGCCATTACGGCCAGCGCCGAACCCAGCAGCGTGCCGCCGATGCAGAAACCAACGCAATTGGGCCGTTGTTCGCCACTGATCTCGCGGGTCACCTGCAGGCCTTTGATAATGCCGGTTTCCACCAGGTCATCCCAAGTGGTGCCGGCATGAGCCTGGTCGAAGTTGCGCCAGGACATCAGGAACACCGGATGACCCTGCTGCAACAGATGGCGCACCATCGAGTTGTCCGGGCGCAGGTCGAGGATGTAGTACTTGTTGATAGCCGGCGGCACGATAAATACCGGGCGCCGGTATTGGGTTTCGCTTTGCGGATAGTACTGGAGGAGCTGGAACAGCTCGTTCTCGAACACTACTTCGCCAGGGGTGTTGGCAAGGTCGACGCCTACTTTGAAAGCACCGGCGTCGCACTGGCGCATCTTGCCTTCCTGCAGGTCGGCGGCCAGGTGCATCAGGCCGGTGACCAGGCTGCTGCCCTGGGTATCGACCAGTCGTTGCAGCGCGTCGGGATTGCTGGCCAGGAAATTGCTCGGGGCAGCCGCGGCGATCGCTTGCTCCACCAGATACAAAAGACGCTGGCGTGGTTTCTTGTCGTTGATCGGCAGCAGATCGAGCAGCTTCAGCAGAAAACCGGCATTGAGCAGGTAAAACGCGGCGAGGGAACCAAACAACGGCTGGCTCCAGTTACCGCTGGCGAACCGGCGGTCGTCGAAGGTAAAGGCCTGGCCAGTCAGCAGACGCTGGCCGAGTTCAGCCCACTGCTGATGATAATCCGACTGAAGGCTGTCCAGGGTGCTGCGTGGCACGTCGAACCAGGCGTTGTGGTCTTGCCCGGTGAACCACGGATTGGTAGCGACCCACAGACGCAACTGTTGCACTGCAAAAGAGGCAACGAACGGAACCTGGCCGGACCAGAAGGTGTTGAAAGTATGTGCGTTATTGTCCATGGAACTCCTTGCCCACATGCAAAAAACCAGACAGAAAAAAACCGCGGCGCCGGACTTCGGCGCCGCGGCTGCAGCCAAGAAAGCAGTTCGGTGAGTCTAGCGCTCGATGGCCAGGCTCACACCCTGACCGCCACCGATGCACAAGGTGGCCAGACCTTTTTTGCCATCGCGACGAATCAGTTCATGCACCAGCGACACCAGGATGCGCGCGCCCGATGCACCGATCGGATGACCGAGGGCAATCGCGCCACCGTTGACGTTGACCTTGTTCATGTCCCAACCCAGTTCCTTGCTCACGGCCAGCGACTGCGCGGCGAACGCTTCGTTGGCTTCGATCAGGTCCAGGTCGTCCAGGCTCCAGCCAGCTTTGGTCAGGGCCAGGCGGGTGGCAGGCACCGGGCCGATGCCCATGATCGACGGGTCGACACCGGCACTGGCATAAGCCTTGATACGCGCCAGCACTGGCAAGCCGAGGGCCTTGGCCTTTTCGGCGCTGGCCAGCATCAGCACGGCGGCGCCGTCGTTGAGGGTCGACGCGTTGCCGGCGGTCACGCTGCCGGTTTTCAGGAACGCCGGCTTGAGGTTGCCCAGGGCCTGGATTGTGCTGCTCGGGCGCGGTTGCTCGTCGGTGTCGAAGACCACCGGGTCGCCCTTGCGCTGGGGAATCAGGATCGGGGTGATTTCAGCCTTGAAATAACCGCCTTCGATGGCGGCAGAGGCTTTCTGTTGCGAGGCCGCGGCAAAGGCGTCCTGGTCTTCGCGACTGAGCTCGTACTTGCTGGCCAGGTTTTCGGCGGTGATGCCCATGTGGTAATCGTTGAACGCGTCCCACAAGCCATCCTGGATCACGCTGTCCTGCAGCTGTGCATGACCCATGCGCAGGCCGGTGCGTGCCTTGGGCAACACATACGGTGCCAGGCTCATGTTTTCCTGGCCGCCAGCGATCACCAGTTCGGCGTCGCCGCAACGGATTGCCTGAACCGCGAGCTGGACCGCCTTGAGGCCGGAGCCGCAGACTTTGTTCAGGGTCAGGGCAGGGACGGTATGAGGCAAGCCGGCCTTGATGGCCGACTGGCGTGCCGGGTTCTGCCCGGAGCCTGCGGTCAGCACCTGGCCGAGGATCACTTCATCGATCTGTGCAGCATCGACACCGGTCTGTTCGAGCAGGCGACGAATCACTGCTGCGCCCAGTTCGGTGGCGGGAATGGCGGACAGGGAACCTTGGAAACTGCCAATGGCGGTACGCGTAGCGGCAACGATTACGACTTCGTTCATGCAAAACCTCATAAGGATTGTGTCAAGCGAGAGCAGGGCGTCCTTGCCCTGACAGACTTATTGCATGTTCATGCCGCCATTGACCGAGAAGTCGGCGCCGGTGCTGTAGCCCGATTCATCGCCGGCCAGCCAGGCCACGATCGAGGCGATTTCTTCGGGTTGGCCGAGGCGGCCGACCGGGGTAGCGGCGATCATGGTGTCGAGAATGTCCTGGCGGATGGCCGCGGTCATGCTGGTCTGGATATAGCCGGGGGAGACGGTGTTGACGGTCACGCCCTTGCCTGAAACTTCACGGGCCAGGGCCATGGTGAAGCCATGGATGCCGGCTTTGGCCGCGCTGTAGTTGGTCTGGCCGAACTGGCCACGTTGACCGTTGATCGAGGAGATGTTGATGATCCGGCCCCAGCCCTTGGACAACATGCCTTCAATCACCTGTTTGGTGGTGTTGAACATGCCGTTGAGGTTGGTGTTGATGACGGCGTTCCAGTCTTCCGGAGTGATCTTGCGGAAGGAGGCGTCACGGGTGATACCGGCGTTGTTGACCAGTACATCCACCGGACCGAATTGTTCACGGGCCATCTCGAAAGCCTTGCGGGTGGACTCCCAATCGGTGATGTCGCCGTAGACGAATTCGAACTGATAACCCGCGGCCAGCTGGGTCGCTGCCCATTCATTCTTGCGGGCGGAGTCCGAGCTGCAGCCCACGATGACTTTGAAGCCTTCCTTGTGCAGGCGCTGACAAATTGCCGTGCCGATCCCACCCATACCGCCAGTAACCAACGCAATACGACCAAGCGATTTCATACAGTCTTTCCTTTCTATATTTTGCGTTGCAGGATGGGAGGTGATTGTTCGGTATTGGCGAGGGATGCGGAAGTGTTGGGAGGTGACTGTCTGGTGTCCAACGGCGCCATGCAGATTTTTTTATCCAGTGGCAAAAAATGAGCAGTACCTATACTGAGATCAATTCTGCACGTTGAATCGCCGGTTAGTATTTTGTTTTAACGCAGATCAGTTATGGCTCCGGACAGGACGTTCGGTTCCACAGGTCAATGAGGACGCCATGTATAGAATGAGTTCCGGTTACGCCAACGTGCTGGTCAATACGCTGTCAGCGGAAGGACTGGATGTCGCCCACCTTTGTCAGGAGGCTGGACTGGACTTGAACATCGCGCACACGCCAGGAGCATCGTGCGAACGAAGGGTGATCTATCGGCTTTGGCAACTGGCGGCGCAGGCCAGCGGTGATCCGGACATCGGTTTGAAAGCCTATGGCCATTTTCATCCCGGCAGTTTTCAGATCGTCGGTTACACCATGATGTCGAGCCTGAACCTGAAAAGGGCGCTGGAACGCCTGGTACGATTCAGCCCGTTGATCGGCACCGGGTTCAGCCTGTTTTTTGTCCCGGAGCTGGAGCATTACCGAATGGCCTCGCTCGATCATCAACAGTGCGGGTCGATCAAGCCTCGGCAATATGCCGATGCCGGGCTGGCTTCCCTGCTGGGTTTCTGCCGCTGGCTGGGCGACGGTACGCTGCCGCAGCCCCTGAGCGTGGAATTCAGCTACCCGGAACCGCGAGACACGTCCGAGCATCAGCGGCTGTTTGGCTGCGACCTGCAATTCGGTTCGGCCTACGACAGCATTCTGTTTGACGGCCAGGAATTGTTGCGTCCGTTGAGCATGGCCAACGAGGCGCTGGCGGTCCTGCATGACAGTTTCGCCGAGGCGCAACTGGATTCGCTGTGCGGTTTCTCCATTGTCGGCAAAATCCGCGCGTTGCTCACCGAGCGTTTGAGTCATGGCCAGGGGCAATGCGACATGGAGTCGATCGCCGCTGAATTGAACCTCAGCAAGCGCACCCTGCAACGCGCCCTGGAAAGGGACGGGACCCAGTTCAAGGACGTGCAGAATGCCGTGCGTCGCCAACTGGCCGATTTCTACCTGCGCCATTCTCACTTCAACATGAAGCATGTGGCGTATCTCCTTGGCTTTCATGACCACAGCAGCTTCAACAAAGCGTGCAGCCGCTGGTTCGGCATGACCCCCGGTCAGTACCGGGCCGATGAATCCTTCGAGATCCGGGAGTCCGCGCGGATGTGACGCGGCTCTCGTCGGTGATCAACGCTATTTGGTCGGAGGTTTTTTTACGCCTTTTTTGGAGACGCGCGCCGGCTTCACAGCTTTGGCGGTGAGCTTGGGGAGCACTGCCGGTACTTTTGGCTCGGTCGGCTTGGTAGTTAGCGGCTTGGTCGCTACGACCGGGACTTCCTGCTTGACCGGCTCAGGTGTTGCCGCTGAGTCTTTCGACTCGACTGGCTGCGGGATCACCACAGGCGCTTTTTGCTCGGCTGGCTGCGGTGTGACCACGGGAGCTTTTTGCTCGGCTGGCTGAGGTATTACCTTCACGGCTTTTTGCTCGACTGGCTCAGCGGTTGCCACGGGATCTTTCAGCTTGACTGGCTCAAGTGTTGCCTCGGGAGCCTTTTGCTCGACGGGTTGTGGTGTGGCCACGGGAGCTGTTGGTTTGATTGGCGCAGGCGTTACCGCCGGTGGATCCTGCTTGACGACTTCGGCTTCACTTGATGTCTGGATGGCCTTTAAACCCGGCAAAGGCACACCGAGCAGCGTGTGCAGCTCACACCAGACCGGATTTCCTGCCCCATCAGGGGTTAGCAATTGCGGCAGCAGATTGGCCGCCGCCGCCAACACTTGTTGACGTTCTACGGCCTCGGGCAGCATTAACGGCAGGCTTTGCGCGCTTTCCTGCGGATAAGTGGCGACCAGCATTTTTTGCAGGTTCAAGGTTTCGCGCAGGTCAATTGGCGTAGCACCTCCAGCCTCCAGCGGCGCCTGCAATTTTCGGATCAGTTTCTCGACGCTTTGCTGGCCGGGCTCGTTTCTGTTGCGGCCCAGCAGAAACAGGATGCGGATCAGGGCTTCCATCAGGCCGCCAACGGGCAGCGCGTCCTGCAGGCGCTCGATCGCGAGCTTGTCGTGCTGCTCGGCATGAGCCTGCAGATCACGACCGGCCGGGTTACCGGTGAGGCTGTTCAACACCCCATAGATTCCGTAGAAACACAGCTCCTGGGTGGCATCGCGCAGATCGCGGTAACTGTCCAGGGCATCCTGAATCTGGTTGGAGAACAACGCCTGCCAGGCCAGGAGAGGGTTGTCCGGGGCAGCAGGCTGGCGATTCTTGCTGACCTGGGAAGCGCCGGCGGACAACCACCACAAGGCCGGGTTCATGCTGCTCCACAGCACTTGTTGCTGATGGAAAGGGTGCGAGCGCCGGATCAATTCGGCGGCCGGTTCGTTGATCCACTGCCGCAACCAGGGGCGTATGAAGCCGTCGTAGAGGTTGTTGTTAAAAGCGGATGCGCGTTCGACCAAGGCAAATTCGCGATCGTCGTCACGGCGCGGCGGCTCGTCGCCATGAATGTCGGCGATGCGCCGCGGTTCGAAACGCACGGCATAGGCTGTTGCCGAGTCTTGCGGCAGGTCTTCGATCAACATTTCATAGAGTCCGGCCGGCAAGGCATTGATGGTGTCGACTGCACCGAGCAGTTCCCGGTGTTCGCGCCGGGCCACTTCACCAGACACGAAAATGCCCAGGTGGCCGATGCTGGCATGGCGCAGGTAAACGATGGTGCGCCCGGCGCTTTGCAAGGCAAGATCGCTGGGGTAGACGTCGGCGATCCAGTCCAGCGCCTGTTGCGGCGGCGTGATGTTGTCGCCATAGGAGCAGAACACCACCACCGGCACTTCGATGCGCTTGAGGTCCAGCCCGGTGCTCTTGCGCCCCAGTCCGCCGGACAAGCGGTTGCCGATGAACAGGTCATCGACAATCATCTCGATTTCTTCACCATTAAGCAGCGTCGGGCTGCCCCACCAGCGCTCGAAGTCCAGGAAGCGCCCGGCCTCGCTGTCGACTTCGCTGAACAGGTGGTAGTACTTGCCCCACCATGCGTGGGCCGGGTCGAGGCTTTCGAAATTGCTCACCAGCCAAGTGCCGTCGAAACGGCCGTTGCCCAGGTCGCTGCCCATGCGCGCCATCCAGCCACCCCCCAGCAAGCCGCCGGTGTAGCGCATCGGATTTTTTCCATTGACGCCGGCCCAGTAGGACAAGGGCGCGCCATTGACGATGATCAGCCCCGGCAATTCCGGCCGGGAGGCTGCCAACCCCATCAAGGACCAACCGGCCTGACAGTTGCCGATCACCACCGGTTTGCTGCTGGCGGGATGTCGGGCGCTGACGACTTCGATGAACCGGGCCTGGGCGGCGCTAATGTCCGCGAGAGTCTGGCCCGGTCTTGGCGAGTGGCTGAAGGAGATGAAATAGGTAGGGTGACCCGCCCGCAGGCTTTCGCCGATGACCGAATCCTGTTTGAAACCGCCGATGCCCGAGCCATGACCGCCCCGTGGATCGATGATGATCACCGGCGGTTTATTACCGTCGATCGCTTTGCCAGAGCCGCCGAAAACCTGCAACAGCGAGTAATTGACCGGGCGGGGCAGGTCTGCGCCGGCGACCAGGGTTTCATGGTCGAACTTGAGCAGCAGCGGATACCCGGCCCGTTCGTGGGCCAGGGTGTTGTCGCCGCGCTGACGCAAGGTGTCCCAGAACAGCACGCTGCGTTGGCCCAGATCAGTGAAATATTCCTGCCATTGCTGTGCGGTAGGCTGCCTCAGTTGCCCGAGGCTTGAAGAGGCGAAGGTTTTTGCCTGGCGCTTTTGCACGGCGTCGAGCACGTTGCGGGTGTTGAGGCATTGCAGGTGATTCAGGTGTTCGAACAACCCTGAGCCTGGCGCAAGCCTTTCATCTTGCAACGCAATATGTTCTTCCTGGCCCATCGTGATCTCCTGATGCCTTATAAGGGAAGCGACGCATCCAACCCTTTATTGAACAAGGCTGGGCCGGTCGTCTGATGGTCAGGAGTTTAGACCTATTAAGGGCACCGCTGACAAGGTTTATTTTGCGCTGCACAAAATAGGGGTTGCCAAAATGTTTTGTGCACTGCAATATCAAGGCTAACGCGATGTCTGGCAGGATCGCTATCGCGTCCTCTGGCCCATTTGGGCCTTCCAGTACCAGGAGATTCAAGCATGTCTTTTTTCAACTCGGAAAAACTGCAAGCCACTCAGAAAGCTAACCTCGACCTGATCCAGCAAATCAGCGGCAAGGTCTTCGCCAGCGTTGAACAGCTCAGCCAGTTGCAGTTCAAGGCCCTGCGCGAGTCTTCCGAAGAGCAGTTCGAAGCTGTTCGCAAGCTGCTGGCCGTACGTGGTCCACAGGATTTCGCCGAGCTGCAGGCTTCGTTCACCCAGCCGAACAAGCAAACCGAACGCCTGACCGAGTTCAATCGCCAGGTTCAGGCGCTGATCGCGGAAACCCAGTCGGACTTCGCCAAGCTGGCCTCCAGCCAGGTTGAAGCCGGCACCCAGCAAGTGCAAGAATTCGTTGAAGCGATCAGCAAGAACGCACCTGCCGGCTCCGAGCCAGTAGTGAACGCGTTCAAGTCGGGCCTGGCGAATGCCGGCAGCGCCTTTGCCAACGCACAGAACGCCGCAAAACAGGCTTCTGAGACGGCTCAGAGCACATTCGCCGAGGCGACTGCAGCAGCTACCAAAGCAGCTCCAGAAGCAAACGCCAAGACTGGCAACAAGTAAGTCTTAGCAGGACGGCTGTACCGATGGCGGTGGGGTTACTCCCCATCGCCATTTTTTTTCGGCTGGAAAAAACCGATTGGCAGGGCTCAGGCCGACACCGGGCGCTTGATCCATTCGAGTAGCACGCCGGGCAGCAGGCGCTCTCTGTTCCAGGGATGCAGGATGTCTGTATTCGAGCAGCTGCGAACACGCGCTAGAATTGATGACTTCACCAGGCCTCGGGTTCAAGTGCCGTGGTTCGGTAGAGGTAGGGAGGACGACTGTGAGCGCTTGGTAAACGTCGCGCAACCGTCAATGCAGGGTAGTGCTCACTCACCGTCTTTCTTTGGCGGCTTGGCACCAAACAGGCCGAACATGTTCTGGGTGTTGAGATACAGCGCCTTCGACTGATCGACATACTGGCGCATCAGGTCCTGCATCACCGGCGCCTGCTGGTGCATGAACGCGGTCCAGGCTTCTGACGATTGCGCGCCGGTCTGGGACTGGACGTCGATCACGGTCTGGATGCTCTTGTCCAGGTAGCTGCCAAGCACACCCTGATAAGGACCGTAGAACTGGATGATCCCCATCAGCATTTCGCTGGAGAAGATCGGCTCGCCGCCGCTTTCAGCCTCAAGAATCACTTGCAGCAGGATACTGCGAGTCAAATCCTCGCCGCTCTTGGCATCGACCACCTGGAACGGAACCTTGTCGACGACCAGCTGGCGGATGTCGGCCAGGGTCAGGTGACTGCTGGTATGGGTGTCATACAGTCGGCGATTGGGGTATTTCTTGATCAGGCGGGGGGTGGTATCGGTCATGCGGGCGTCTCGCGGCGGGCCTGTTAAGCGGGCATCTTACTCTACTATGGGCACGACCGCGGATTGGTGTCGGGGAGGGGAACCCGGGGCCGACATCTTTGTTGCCTTCGAAGACGCCTTCGCCGGCAAGCCGGCTCCTACAGTTGACCGAGTTCTTCAGGAAGACACGGTCAACTGTAGGAGCCGGCTTGCCGGCGAAGGGGCCCTCCATAACACCGAAAATCCAGAAGAAAAAAAAGGGACTGCGCCACCCAGCGAGCCCCCTCATGCAGCCCTATTCGACCTACCAGATCGGCAAGCTATAACTGACAATCAACCGATTCTCATCCAGGTCACTGCCAAAGTTGCTCGAGCGCACCGTCGCATTGCGCCATTTCACCCCGACATTCTTCAGCGGCCCGCTCTGCACCACATAACCGATATCGGTATCGCGCTCCCATTCCTTGCCTTCCGGGCGATTGTTGCCCAGGTCGATATCGGAACCGGAGAGGTAGCGGGTCATGAAGGTCAGGCCCGGAATGCCCAGCGCTGTGAAGTTGTAGTCATAGCGAGCCTGCCAGGATTGTTCGTCCTTGCTGGCAAAATCGCCGATCTGTACGAAGTTGACCAGGAACGCATCGGTACCGTTGATGTAGGCGTAGCCGGTGTCGCCGCTCATGCCTTGATAGCCGAGGCCGAATGCATGCCCGCCGAGGCCGTAGGTGAACATCGCGCCAATCGCGTTGTTGTCGACATTGCTGCCGCCATCGTCCGTTGAGCGGGCGTAACGCAGGTCAGTCTTGAGCGA
>Ga0213829_1002994_pt1 | contig 10499 bp, 9 predicted proteins | sample MC6MC0896MG_FD_180665 | JGI IMG/M metagenome (GOLD analysis project Ga0213829, IMG submission 180665) | Enriched soil aggregate microbial communities from Iowa State University, Ames, United States - MC6-MC0896-MG | ecosystem: Environmental > Terrestrial > Soil > Unclassified | place: USA: Iowa...
CGGGCGCGGGTGGTCCCGCCACCCGGAGCGCTCACGGTGTGCCGAAGCCGGCCTCGGCCAGGACGGTCCGGCCCGGCTCGCCGGTGAGGGCGGCGAGGAAGGTTTTTCCGCCGTCGCTGTCCGGACCGTTCTTGACGAGTGCCGCCGCGTAGGTGTTGACGGCGGAGCTGCTCTGCGGGAAGTCGACGGCCTTCACCTTGCCCTTGGAGCCCTGCACATCGGTGCGGTAAACCAGCCCGGCGTCCGCCTCACCGGAGGAGACCTTGCCGAGCACGTCGGTGACGGCGAGTTCTTCGCTGACCGGTTTGATGTCGATCCCGGCCGCGGTTTCGACCTTGTGGCTGGCGGCGCCGCAGGGGACCTGCACCGCGCAGAGCACGGTCTTGACGCCGGGCTTCGCCAGATCGGACAGCGCGGTGATGCCCGCGGGGTTGGCCGGCGGGACGGCGATGGTCAGAGTGTTGCTGGCGAAGTTCTGCGCGGCGCCGTCCAGCGAACCGGCGTCCTTCAGCTTGCCCATGGTCGCGAGATCCGCGGTGGCCACCACATCGGCCTTGGCTCCGGCCTTGATCTGCGCCACGAGGTCCTGGGACCCGGCGAAGTTGAACTTGAGGTCGAGTTCGGGGTGTTCGCCCTGCAGCTTCTCCGCGAGCGTGGTGAAACTCGTCTTGAGGGAGGCGGCGGCGAAGACCACCACTGTCTTCTTCCCCGCGGGGGCGTCAGACGCTGCGCTGCCGGAAGCGGAGGGTCCGGCCTGCGCCGAGCAGGCGGTGAGGGCGAGCGACGCCGCCGCGAGGGCGACGACGGCCTTGCCGACGCGCGGACGGGGGCGGGCATCATGCTTCATCGGGGACCTCCACGATCACGTTGGTCGCCTTGACGACTGCCACGGCGAGCTTTCCTTCCCGGATGCCGAGTTCTTCGACGGCCTCCGTGCTCATGAGCGAGACGATCCGGTGCGGGCCGCACTGCATCTCCACCTGGGACATGACCTTGTCCGAGATCACGCGCGTGACCAGCCCGACCATGCGGTTCCGGGCCGAGCGTCCCACCTTCGTGGGATCGGCGGGCTGCGCCGCCTGCTCCCGGGCCAGCGCGGCCAGGGACAGCGCATCCACCTCGGTCACTCCCCCACCGCGTTCCACCTTCAGCAGGCCGCTGGAGAGCCACCGGCGCACCGTGTCGTCGCTGACGCCCAGGAAGGCGGCGGCGTCCTTGATCCGGATTCCACTCATGGAGCGAGCTTAGCCAAAATTTCGCCTTTGCGGTTTTTCTGACACCGAATGATCGCAGATGCGAACGGCGCGAACGAACGAGTCGCCCGGCAACCGTCCGCCACGTCCACGCGCCGAAAGTTTTCAAGCACTCCTTTCAAAAAATGCCTACGCTAGGAACTGTGACTGAGAACACCCGCCCCAAGACGGCCATCGACCAGCTCGCCGACAGCTACACCGCACGACTACTGGAACTCGACCCCGCCCTGGCGACGAGTCTGGGACTGCCGGGCCACGAGAGCGAATACCCCGATTTCTCCCCTGCCGGGCAGGAGGCCTTCGCCCGCCTGGACCAGGAGACCGTGAACGCGCTGGACGGGCTGGATCCCGTCGATGACGTGGACCGTGTCACCCTGGACGCCATGCGTGAACGCCTGGGCCTGGCGCTGGAGCGTCATGCCAGCGGCTGGACCCTGGCCGAGCTGAACAACATCGCCTCCCCCGCGCAGGACATCCGCGCGGTCTTCGACCTCATGCCCACGGAGACCGAGGAGCACTGGCAGCACATCGCCGGACGCGCCCACAACGTCCCCGCAGCCATCGACGGGTACATCGAGTCGCTGCGCACCGCCCAGGCCCAGGACCTCGTCTCGGCGGCACGCCAGGTGCGGATCGTGATCGAGCAGGCCGCCGGCTATGCCGCGGAAGACGGCTTCTTCGCCAAGCTCGCCCGGGAGGCCGCGACGTCGTCGGGCCCTCTCCCGCAGGAGCTGCAAGCCACGCTCGACGACGGCGTGCAGCGCGCCCGGGACGCGTACGGCACCCTGATCGAGTTCCTCCGCGAGGAGCTGCTGCCATCCGCACCGGAGAAGGACGCCGTGGGCCGCCAGCGCTACGCCCTGGCCAGCCGCACCTTCCTGGGAGCCACGATCGACCTGGAGGAGAGTTACGCCTGGGGCGTGGCCGAACTCGACCGGCTCATCGCCGAGCAGGAGAAGGTGGCGCAGGAGATCAAGCCCGGCGCCACCATCGAGGAGGCCAAGGAGATCCTCAACGCGGACGCCTCCCGGCAGCTCCAGGGCACGGACGCCCTGCGCGCCTGGATGCAGAAGCTCTCCGATGAGGCGGTGGCCGCACTCGCCGGCACCCACTTCGACATCCCCGGGCCGATGAAGACCCTCGAGTGCATGATCGCCCCCACCCAGGACGGCGGCATCTACTACACCGGCCCCAGCGACGACTTCTCCCGTCCCGGCCGCATGTGGTGGTCCGTCCCGCCGGGCGAGGATGAGTTCACCACCTGGGCCGAGACCACCACGGTCTATCACGAGGGCGTCCCCGGGCATCACCTCCAGGTCGCCACGGCCGTGTACCGCAAGGAGCTCCTGAACGACTGGCGCCGCAACATCTGCTGGGTGTCCGGCCACGGCGAGGGCTGGGCCCTGTACGCGGAGAAGCTCATGCAGGAGCTCGGGTTCCTCTCCGACCCCGGGGACCTCATGGGCATGCTGGACATGCAGCGCATGCGGGCCGCCCGTGTGGTGTTCGACATCGGCGTGCACCTGGAACTGGACATGCCCGAGCGCTGGGGCGGCGGCCCCTGGACCGCGGAGAAGGGTTACGAGTTCCTGCGCGCCAATCTGCCCATCAGCGAGGGCCAGCTCCAGTTCGAGTTCACCCGCTACCTCGGCTGGCCCGGACAGGCGCCCAGCTACAAGATCGGCCAGCGCCTCTGGGAGCAGATCCGCCAGGAGCTCCAGGAGCGCGAGGGCGAGGACTTCGACGTCAAGGCGTTCCACTCCAAGGCCCTGAACATCGGCTCCGTCGGTCTGGACGTCCTGCGCACCGCGCTTCTCGGCTGAAACCCGGCCGAGTCCGGCAGGCCTGGACGCCCGCCCCACAAGGCCCCCACCACGCCCCCGCCCGGTTTCCGGGCGGGGGCGTCGCCGTCCCATCCGGGGACTCCCCTTTATTCCCGTTCCGAGGAAAAATCCAGATTCGGGGCGGAAAAGTAACACTGCTCAACGCAAAGTGGAATATTGTTACGCTGATTTCTATTGTCCTGTGGGTGAGTACAGAGACCAACGCACCCAAGGCACCGAGCCGCCTGCCCCGCTGGGCCGGCAACTTCGGCGTCCAGATCATCGCCGCACTGGTGCTCGGCGTCATCCTCGGCCTGGTGGCCAGGAACCTCGGCGGCACCCATGATGCCCCCAACGGCCTGACCATCACGCTTCAGACCATCGGCTCCAGCTACGTCGCCCTGCTGAAGACCGCCGTCGTCCCCCTCATCTTCACCGCAGTCGTGAGCTCCATCGCCAATCTGCGTGCCGTGACCAACGCGGCCAAGCTGGCGTGGAACACGCTCCTGTGGTTCGCCATCACGTCCCTGATCGCCGTGCTGATCGGCATCGGCCTGGGCGTGCTCCTTCAGCCGGGCGCCGGAACCGGGCTCAGCGAGGAAGGCGCCAAGTACGCGGGCACCTCCGGCAGCTGGTGGGCCTTCCTTCAGGGCCTCATCCCCAAGAACATCCTCGGCCTCGAGGTCAGCACCAAGATCACCGACGGCGTGGCCTCCACGAGCGTGAACTTCAACGTCCTGCAGATCCTGGTCCTCGCGATCGCCGTCGGCGTCGCCGCCTTGAAGGCGGGCAAGAAGGCCGACAAGTTCCTGGACTTCAACGCCTCCGCGCTGGCCGTCATCCAGAAGGTCCTCTGGTGGATCATCCGGATCGCCCCGATCGGCACCATCGGCCTGATCGGCAACGCCGTGGCCAGCTACGGCTGGGACACCATCGGCGCGCTCGGCAAGTTCACGGTCGCCATCTACATCGGCCTGGCCCTGGTCCTGTTCGTGGTCTACCCGATCCTGGTCCGCAGCCACGGCCTGTCCATCAAGCAGTACTTCTCCGGCGTCTGGCCGGCGGTCCAGCTGGCCTTCGTGTCCCGCTCCTCCGTGGGGACCATGCCGCTGACGCAGCGCGTGACCGAGCGTAACCTCGGCGTCCCCAGCGGCTACGCCTCCTTCGCCGTGCCGCTCGGTTCCACCACCAAGATGGACGGCTGCGCCGCGATCTACCCGGCCGTCGCCGCGATCTTCGTGGCCCAGTTCTTCGGCATCAACCTGGACTTCGGCCAGTACCTGCTGATCGTCCTGGTCTCGGTCCTGGGTTCCGCCGCGACGGCCGGCACCACGGGCGCCGTCGTCATGCTGACCCTGACGCTCTCCACCCTGGGCCTGCCGCTGGCCGGCGTGGGCCTCCTGCTGGCCATCGACCCGATCCTGGACATGGGCCGCACCGCGGTCAACGTGGCCGGTCAGGCCCTGGTCCCCACTCTGGTGGCCAAGCGCCAGGGCATCCTGGACCTGGACCTCTACAACGCACCCCGCCAGGGCGTGGCGTTCACCGATGAGGTCTCCGAGAATGCCGCAGAGGGTTCCGAGAAGGAACTGGTGGGCGCGGATCGCTGACCCCACCCGGGTCTCCCCCGCCGCGTAGCCTCTCTGCTCGCGAAGTGACACTTGGCGCCTCTTCCCCGTCCGGGAAGGGGCGCCAAGTGTTCTCTCGCGGAAGGTGATCCCGTATTAGGCTCTAGGCATGCTGATCGTCACCACGAATGAAGTCCCCGGGCACCGCATCGACGCCGTCTTCGGCGAAGTGATGGGCCTGACCGTCCGCTCCCGCGACATCGGGTCTCAGATGCTCGCGGGCTTCCGCTCGCTGGGCGGCGGTGAGCTCCCGGAGATGACCAAGGCCCTGTACGAGAGCCGCCAGGAGGTCATGGGCCGCATGGTCAACGAGGCCCAGCAGCGCGGCGCCAACGCGATCGTCGCCATGCGCTTCGACACCTCCGAGATGGGTGGCAACTGGACCGAGGTCTGCGCCTACGGCACCGCCGTCTTCATCATCCCGCTCAAGGAGGGCGAAGAGGGCGCCACCGGCCAGTCCGTCTACCTCACACAGCAGGGCCAGGATCCGAACAACCAGCCCGGCAACACCCAGCTGTGAGCGGCGCGCCTCGTCTCATCCTCGCATCGCAGTCACCCGCCCGGGCCAAGCTCCTCACCGAGGCCGGCCTGCGCTTCGACGTGATCGTCTCCGCGGTCGATGAGGACGCGGTCGCGGCGGCCGCCGGTGACCCCTCACCGGCCGAGACCGCGCTGCTGCTGGCCAGGGCCAAGGCCGAAGCGGTCGCGGCGCTGCCCGAGGCACGGGACGCCTACGTGCTCGGCTGCGACTCGGTCTTCGAATTCGACGGCGCGGCCTACGGCAAACCGTACGAGCCTGAGGTCGCCATCGAGCGCATCTCCCGGATGAGCGGCCGGGAAGGGGTGCTGCACACCGGCCACTGGCTCATCCCCCCGGCAACCGCTGCAGTGAACGACGACGCCGGCCACGCGCCGTCGTCGTCCGCGGCGGAAGGCGACGCGACAGGAGCGTCCGGGCTGGGCAGGCTGTCCAGCGCCACCGTGCGGTTCGCCGAGATCGATCCCGCGGAGATCCGGGCCTACGTGGCCACCGGGGAGCCCCTGCACTGCGCGGGCTCCTTCACGATCGACGGGATCGGCGGGGCCTTCATCGAATCGGTGACCGGTGACCCGCACGCCGTGGTGGGCCTGTCCGTTTCGACGCTCCGCGGGCTGCTGGCCGACCAGGGAACGGGCATCACCGCCTTCTGGGCCTGACGCCCGGACTTTTGTAGAACTCCTACAAAGAGTGACGGCACTACGCGCGGAAATCGTCAGTAATCTCGGCGGAACCCGCCAAGAGGTACTAAGGTCGGTGTCAATTGACAATTTCGAGGAGTTCCCTGCCATGACCCAGTTGAGCAAGGTGCTGATCGCCAATCGCGGCGAGATCGCAGTGCGCGTCATCCGAGCCGCCCGTGACGAAGGCATCCAGTCCGTGGCGGTGTACGCCGATCCGGATCGCGACGCCCTGCACGTCAAGCTCGCCGATGAGGCCTACGCCCTGGGTGGGAACACCGCAGCGGAGTCGTACCTGGTGATCGACAAGCTCCTCGACGTGGCCCGCCAGTCCGGCGCGGACGCCGTGCACCCCGGCTACGGCTTCCTCGCCGAGAACGCCGAATTCGCTCAGCGCGTGATCGACGCGGGCCTGACCTGGATCGGCCCGTCGCCCGAGGCGATCGACGCCCTGGGCGACAAGGCGAAGGCCAAGCACATCGCCCTCGCCGCCGGCGCTCCCCTGGCCCCGGGCCTCAAGGACCCGGTCAAGGACGCCGACGAGATCATCTCCTTCGCCCAGGAGAACGGGCTGCCGGTGGCCATCAAGGCCGTCTTCGGCGGTGGCGGCCGCGGCTTGAAGGTGGCCCGCACCCTCGAGGAGATCCCCGAGCTGTACGAATCCGCCGTGCGTGAGGCCGTGACGGCGTTCGGCCGCGGCGAGTGCCTCGTGGAGAAGTTCCTGGACTCCCCGCGCCACGTCGAGACGCAGTGCCTCGCGGACGCCCACGGCAACGTCGTGGTGGTGTCCACCCGCGACTGCTCCCTGCAGCGCCGCAACCAGAAGCTGGTCGAAGAGGCTCCCGCCCCGTTCCTCACCGAGGAGCAGAACCGCCGCCTCTACGAGTCTTCGAAGGCCATCCTCAAGGAGGCAGGCTACCTCGGCGCCGGCACCTGCGAGTTCCTGGTGGGCCAGGACGGCACCATCAGCTTCCTCGAGGTCAACACCCGTCTCCAGGTGGAGCACTGCGTCTCCGAAGAGGTCTCCGGCCTCGACCTGGTCCGCGAGCAGTTCCGCCTCGCCCGTGGCGAGGAGCTGGGCTATGACGATCCTGAGGTCCGCGGCCACTCCTTCGAGTTCCGCATCAACGGCGAGGACGCCGGACGCAACTTCATGCCGGCCCCCGGCACCGTGGAAACCATCAGCTTCCCCAGCGGCCCGGGTGTGCGCGTGGACTCCGGCATCCAGGCCGGCGAGGTCATCAGCGGGAACTTCGACTCCATGCTGGCCAAGCTGATCGTCACCGGTTCCAGCCGCAAGCAGGCCCTGGAGCGTTCGCGCCGCGCCCTGGCCGAGCTGGAGATCACCGGCATGCCGACCGTCACCCCCTTCCACCGCGCCGTGGTCTCGGACCCTGCTTTCGCGCCGGAGGAGGGCCCGTTCACGGTGCACACGCGCTGGATCGAGACCGCCTTCGACAACACCATCCCGCCGTTCGCCGGTGTCCCCGGCGCCGCCGACGACGCCGAACCGCGCCAGAACGTGGTGGTGGAAGTGGGCGGCAAGCGCCTCGAGGTCAGCCTCCCGGCGTCGTTCGCCTCCGTGGCGGCCGGCCCGGCCAAGGCGGTCAAGCCGCGCAAGGCGAAGAAGTCCGGCCGCGGCGGCGCAGCCGGAGCCGCCGCAAGCGGTGACGACCTGACCTCGCCCATGCAGGGCACCATCGTGAAGGTGGCCGTGGCCGACGGTGACGTCGTGGCCGAGGGGGATCTGATCGTGGTCCTGGAGGCCATGAAGATGGAGCAGCCGCTGACGGCCCACAAGGCCGGCACCGTGACCGGTCTGACCGCACAGCCGGGCGAGACCGTGACCGCCGGCGCCGTGCTGGCCACGATCGCCGACTGACACCCGTTCCGACGTCGAAGGCGCGGCCCCCCCAGAGGGTTCCGCGCCTTCGGCGTTTCCAGGGCCGTGGGAGCGTCCAGGGAACTGCCGGAGCTCAGGAGCGGTTCAGATGCCGCCGGTTCAGCTCCGCCAGCTCCTCGTCGCTGAGTTCGTCGATCGCCTGGGCGTCGGCCCGGTCGCTGCGCTGGAACCGCATCATCATCAGGATGATGAGGGGAAGGTCCACCACTTCCGCCACGAACCACAGCAGGTCGCCGGCCAGTTGCTGATCCCGCAGAGCCCCGGGGAACCAGCCGAGCGCGCCGGGAACGGGACCGGCGAACCCGTCGAGCACCGTCCCGGACAGCCGCAGGAGGATCCCCGGAACGGCGTCGGCCAGCAACTCGATGAAGACGTAGATGAACCCCACCACCATGACGGCGCTGCTCGCGGGGCGCTCCTCCCCCTCGACCGCGGGCAGAACCATGAGCAGGCCGAAGGCCGGGGCCAGGAGCACGGTCAGCGCTCCCGCCAGCGGGTCGGTGCGGAGCAGGTGCAGGACCGGCGTCAGGAAGGACGCGAAGAGCGCCAGGCCCAGCAGGGGCGAGACCACCGGGTGGGACAGCAGCCGGACCGGACGGCCGGCCATGAAGGCGTCCACGCGCCGTCGTCCCTTCTCTCCGAGCGTCTCCCGGGCGAGCGCCAGCGGGCGCCCCGCCGCCAGCAGCAGCGGCACCACGAAGACGTAACCGGCCACCTTGAGGGTGAACACCCAGCGCAGGGAGGCGCCGTACACGCCCGGGAAGCCACAGGAGAGGTACAGGAAGAGAAGGAGGCCCACCAGGAAGCTCAGGCTCCTCCGTGCGGGCCAGCGCTGCGCTTTCCGCACACCCTGGGCGTACAGGACCGCGACGACGGCGGCCAGCAGCAGCGCGGGGATGTCGACGGTCCAGCTGGTGACGAGAGCGCTCACGGGCGGCATGACGGGGAACCTTCCTGATGACGGCGGTCTCCCCGCCCCCGGAGTCCCGCCCGGCCGATCCCGAGTGACCGTCCCATGGTACCGACGCGAACCTGGGGCCATTCCCAGGAACGCCGACGGCCCGGCACCCCGAGGGATGCCGGGCCGCTCTCACGGAGCCCAGAGGAAGCAGGGCGGCTCAGGCGACGTTGTTCTCGAAGTCCACGTCGGCCGTCTCGCGGGTCAGGAACAGAGCCACGAGGGTCAGCACCGCGGCCAGGGCCAGGTAGACACCCACCATCCACGTGCTGCCGTGTCCGGCCTGCCAGAGGGCGATCGCCACGAAGGACGCCGGGGCGGCTCCGATGACGCTCGACAGGTTGTAGGCCACGGCCGATCCCGTGTACCGGACATTGGAGGGGAACAGCTCCGGCAAGTAGGCGGCCATCGGACCGAAGGTCAGGCCCATGAGGGTGAATCCGATGATCAGACCCACCATGGCCGCTCCGGTGCCCGGGCCGAACATGAGCGTCCAGGCGCAGCCGAACACGAAGATCCCCGAGGTCACCCAGATCAGGAACTTCCGGCGGCCGAACTTCTCGGCCAACGGCCCGGAGACCACCGTGAAGATGCCGAAGAACACCACGCCGAGGATGAGCATCCACTGGAACAGGGTCCTGTCGACGCCGAGACCCGGGACGAACGCCGCAGGATCGAAAGCCTTGCCCGCCTTCTTGGCGGCGGCCTCCGCCTTGGCCGCGGTGTCCGCGGCGGTGCCGTAGGTCAGGGTGAAGCTCGTCATGAGGTAGAAGAGCACGTAGGTGGCCAGCATGATGAAGGTGCCTGCCAGGACCTGACGCCAGTGGAAGGTGAAGGTGACGGCCAGCGGGACCCGGGCCACCTTGTCCTCCGCGAGGACCTTCTGGAAGGACAGCGACTCCTCCAGCTTCAGACGCACGTACAGGCCCACGACCACGATGACGGCCGAGAGAATGAAGGGCACGCGCCAGCCCCAGTCCATGAACTGCTGCGGGGTGAGCCAGGTCTGCAGGGCCACGAAGATGAGGTTGGAGAGGATGAAGCCGATGGGGGCGCCGAGCTGCGGGAAGGTGCCCCAGATGGCCCGTTTGCCCACGGGGGCATTCTCAGTGGCCAGCAGAGCGGCGCCGGACCACTCGCCACCCAGCGCGATGCCCTGGGCGAAGCGGAGGACCACGAGCGCCAGTGGCGCCAGGACCACCCAGCCGCCCGCGGCGGGCGGCAGGAAGCCGATGAGGAAGGTCGCGATACCCATGGTGAGCAGCGAGGCCACCAGAGTCCCCTTGCGGCCCAGTTTGTCGCCGAAGTGCCCGAACAGGATCGAGCCGATGGGGCGGGCCACGAAAGCGACGCCGAAGATGGCGAAGGCGCTGAGGATCGCGTTGATGTCCGTGGCGTTCGGGAAGAAGAGCTTCGGGAACACGAGCACAGAGGCCGTGGCGTACGCGTAGAAGTCGTAGAACTCGATCGTGGTGCCGATGAGGCTGGCGAAGATCACCCGGCCTCGGGTGTTGGCGGCAGGCGCCTGGGCGGGTGCCCCCGGGGTTCCCGGGGCAGCCGGTGTGGCTGGAGTGGATGACATGGGTCCGGCTTTCCTTCCGGGCGGCCCGCCCCCTGAAGCGGCCGCCATGCTATGAGACGGCGTTCATCTTAACCACCAGGGTCCATCTACTGGACAACCGCGTCCAGTATGTGGAATGACTCGCACGATCCCTT
>Ga0213829_1003002_pt1 | contig 10486 bp, 1 predicted proteins | sample MC6MC0896MG_FD_180665 | JGI IMG/M metagenome (GOLD analysis project Ga0213829, IMG submission 180665) | Enriched soil aggregate microbial communities from Iowa State University, Ames, United States - MC6-MC0896-MG | ecosystem: Environmental > Terrestrial > Soil > Unclassified | place: USA: Iowa...
AATGGAGCAAGGCGATACGGACCTTCGATGTACTTGACGGTCTCACCGGCGAACCGCTCCCAGGGTCACCGCTGTCATTCAGCTTTGGTGACCAGGACGCCAAGGAAAAGTGGCCAATATTGGTTCAGAAAAAGCTCAAGGCCAGCGGCCTGGATAACTATTTGCGCCTCGGGACTGAAACAGCGGTCGGTGGGGACATTTCCAAAGAAGGGACGGTCGACTTCTGGCGGCTCGATAAGCCCCTGCGCATTTTCATCGGCGGGTTTGAAGAAACCGAGAAAGTCGCGAGCTGGTCCTGCGCCCTGCACGACGGCAACGGTGCCGATGCGACCCTGGCACAGATGATGGAAGCGTTCATCCAGCCACCTGAAAGCGGCGCTGGTAAGCGGAACGTGCTCTGTACCCTGCTCGATAAACGGAGCCGGCGCATCATTCGGGAATGGCATTGCGCGTTGGAGTACACCGCCCAAGACAACCTGCTCGCTCGCATCGAAGCACTCGCCAGCAGTATCGAAGCCAATATCCTGGTCAGGCATGCAGTCCACGACCAAGGCAAACAGCTGAAGTCCAAGGGTGATAAAAGCACCTGGACATTGCAGTTGCCGACAGCACTGGGTCTGGAGCTGATCCTGAGCGATGCAACGAATGGGTGGGTAGCCTGCCGTAGCGGCATTCCGTTGAATGACAAATGGAGCAAGGCGATACGGACCTTCGATGTACTTGACGGTCTCACCGGCGAACCGCTCCCAGGGTCACCGCTGTCATTCAGCTTTGGTGACCAGGACGCCAAGGAAAAGTGGCCGGTATTGGTTCAGAAAAAGCTCAAGGCCAGCGGCCTGGATGCCTATTTGCGCCTTGGGACTGAAACAGCGGTCGACGGGGACATTTCCAAAGAAGGGACGGTCGACTTCTGGCGGCTCGATAAGCCCCTGCGCATTTTCATTGGCGGGTTTGAAGAAACCGAGAAAGTCGCCAGCTGGTCTTGCGCCCTGCACGACGGCAACGGTGCCGATGCGACACTGGCACAGATGATGGAAGCGTTCATCCAGCCACCTGAAAGCGGCGTCGGCAAGCGGCGCGTCGAGCTGACATTGCGTGACAAGCGGACCCAGCGCCCAGTACACCGCAAGCAGTGCGAGCTGGACTATAAGACTGAGCCAGACAATCTTTCGGCGCGTGTCGAAGCCCTGCGCGAAAGCATCGCAGGGTTCCCGGTTTTCGTGCGAACCTGCACCCTGGGCCGCACGGGTGTTCGCTCGGACGACAGAACTACCTGGACAATCATGTTTCCGGAGGTGCTTCAACTGGAGTTGACCCTGGCAGTTGCTACGCCTGCCACTGCCTTACTGGATTGGAGCAACTGGGCCGGTGGCAACCTGGGTGACGATCGGTTACCTGACCTGACAGGTTTCGAACACGCCAGCCTCGGTGGCGGCGACTTTATATGGCATAGCCCTGGCTACCTGCTGGCCGACCGCGACCTGACCGTGGGCGAACAGGTAAAAGCCTGGGTGATCAGTGAACAGAACGGGCGCATCGTCAAGCAGGTTGCATGGACCGCAGCGGCCACCACCTGCAGCATGGCTGACTGGCCGGGGGCGTTCCTCAAGGCCATCAACGATGCCGCCGCTGATGCAGATGGCAACAAGTGGCTCTGCGCAGGCTATCTGGCAAAAGACGGAACGTTGACTGTGGGCGCTACAGGCAGCCCAACGTCAGTGGCTTGCAACACGCAGGACGCTGCGGCCAAGGCACAACTCAACCGGCTGTGGTCATTTGGCGAAGGCTACCGGCTGTTCAGCAATGCCCCGTTCAAGGCCAACCAGGTCATCGGCAGCCGTTTGCCGGATTTCCCCCCACCCGAGGGTGAAAGCGTCTGTGTACAGGTCCGCGACCGAACCACCCAGTACTTGTACGAAACCCACCTGTTCACGCCCGAGGCTCAAGGGGACTCGGCTAAAACATGGGCCAAGGCGCTTAGCGAGCAGATCAACCACGCCCACGCACAAAACGGCATGCTGCGTGCCGGCGTGCTGGATAGCGATGAGGTGACCGTCACGCCCGGCGATGCGAACAATGCGCTGTGGATACCGCAACAGTCGAATCTCTCGGTGGAACTGGACGTCCAGGCCTGGCAAGCGTACCGCGCGGTGGGTGCAGTCACACCCGTTGCGAACGACGTCATCCAGATCCATCTATACGACCGCTACAGCGCCGCCCAACTGCCTGGCTCGCCGTTCCATTACACGATCAAAAACACCGATACCGATGCCGCCACGTGCCTTGGGTCTCTGGCGACAGCCCTCAACGCCTCCCCATTGGGCCAGTACCTGCGCCTGGGCACCGCCCTGGCACCTGATGGCATACCACCTGATGCCTCCGGGTGGGTGCTGTGGCATATGCCGTTGCCCGTCAGGGTGATTGTCACAGGGCTTGCGGGGCTGGCCGGTGCCGCTGTGCAGGCGCTTGAGACACCTGAAGGTCAGCCGCTGACCTTGGGCGAACTGTATAACGACTTCAAAAAGGGCCTGACGCTGACAATGACTGATCGATGGAGCGGTAATGCCATCGAGTCATGGGACTTCAAGCCACCGGCAGAAGAGGCGGAAACCGCAGAGAAAGCACGCAGGGCAGCGTGGGTCAAGGCACTGGGCTCGCTATTGGATGCTTCCATCATGATGTGGGGTACACAAACCGCACTGAAGAACGCCCCGTACGAGAAGGCAGACGACCTGGCTGATCATTCGCTGTGGCTACCCGCAGACGCTGAATGGGTAATGATCGCCAGCCATCGTGAGAGGGTTGGAACGCGAAACGCCGAAAACCTCCCCAATTTAGGCCAACGAATAGTTTACAAGCGCAACCGTTTGATTTGGGACGAGGTGGAGGATTACGCCTATGCACATGAGTGGACCGTGGAGACCAATTTTTTAAAACGATACGCAAAACTATTGAGTTTGGGAGGCGAGCTTATTTCTAAGCGAGACCGCGAAGAAGTCCAACCGAGAGAAATTGACGGACGTAAACCGTATAAAGAATTGACTTATTCTGAGTTTCAATTCAAGGCTAATACGGCGAACACTGCGGCATTTCTAGCTTCACGTCTGGCGCGCAGCGATGCTTGTAGCTTACTCAATGATGTATGGCAGTTGTCCGGCCTCTGGTCCGTCTCCACCCATTCTCTGTCAGGTACGGAAAGCCAGCTTGCCCTTCAGCTTGCCACACTCAAACCAAATTATAGTTATGTAATCGATACACTTAAAATCATTCTGGCCAGCCGTAACGGGACGTTGCTCGCTGACGACAAGCTGGACGCACGCACAACACAGGCGTTGCGCTCCACTGGGTTTCTCGCGACATTACACAAACTAAAGAGCCTTGGCGCACTGACTTCCGCCGACGAAAACCTGATAGCACGCTGTGAGCCTATACTGGAAGTGCAGGTAATGTCAGCGCTTGGAGACCTTATAACAGCCCTCGATCGCACCAATAATGAGTACAACACCCTCAGTTCCCTGGCGAAAAAAAATGCATTGGTCCGCCGATTCTTGATCGAGGAAGAGGGGAACCAGTTGTCGAGGGCATCCTATGAGAAGCCGCTCGCTGACCTCTTATCAAGCGACGTTTCATTCGCTAAGCGCCTGTCTGAGATCGTCTTGTACGCTAAACTTGTGACAGAGAATATCTCAATTACTGAGCTTGCCGAAAAGAGCGGGGTTCTAGAGAAAGAAGACTGGAGAGAACGCATAAAAGGACATCCAGCCTACTCATTCCTTACACAGGCGTTTGATATCACTCGACAGTGGATACTCGATCATCCAGTTGACGCTCTCTCAGAGGCGACCTGGTCCACCATAAAGGGTCTGGGGACCTTGGGACTCGAACATATAAACGTTCTGACCTCGTTGCTGGTCGCCAAGCGGTTCGGTTGCACCCTCCATCTTCAACTTACCCAGGCAGCACTGACCAAAGGTATTCGCTTTACCTCCTACTCCTCAGACTTTGCGCCAGATCTACGGCGCCAGTTTCAATTTGTTACGCCCCGCATTCCTTCAAACAATGGTGGCATCCACCTTTATATTCCGGAAGGTGTAATGCTCGAGCACGACAATGGGCTTTGCAGCGCAAGCTACATCAGGCCGTCGGGTATTTACCCAGCCTGCAAAAATCTTGTCCCAAACAGACCTTCAGTGCCTGCACCGCTCTCGATTGACATGCCATTCAAGGGAATGACCTTTATCCCGTCAGACTCGCTCTGCGCAGACTATGCCGGTACCCTGGGCTCCGAGCTGTATGACGTCAGCGGCGCCAGCGAAAACGGTGTCGACAGCAAGACCGGTCTGTTCCACGCTCACTACCCCGTGGGCGTAATACGCGGGCTATCGGGTAAGGGGCCGGAGCTTGACCTGACACTGCATTATTCCGCCACCCGAGCCAACGAAAGTGCCTTGGGCGATGGCTGGGCGTTCCGTTTCAGTGCCTACGACAACCGCCTTCACCGCCTGACCTTGCATAATGGCCAGACCATTACCCTGACCTCCGCACACGTCGATAAAGCAAAAGGTACCAAGCGCCTGGCCATCAATGGCGTCACGCTCACAGGTGCCACGGGCACCCATGGCGAATTGACCGGGTTGACGGTGATATTCCCCTCCGGGCGCAGCGAAACGTTGGCCAAGCCCGACCCTCATGATGGCGTGGAGGCGAGCGATAATTACAAAAAGGCGTTCATAAACAAGGTCAAAGCGCTCAAGGGTAACCTGGAGCAATGGCTCAATGAGTCAGGTATTACTGATGAGCAAACCACCAATCTGAATAAAAAAGTCGCGGAACTGGCCAAGCTCGAGAGAGAAATGGACCGTAAGGCCTACCTGCTGGTCCCCACCCGCATCACCTCGGCACAAGGCGGCGCGCTGACGCTGGCGTGGGAAGGCAAACAAGGCCATGTGCACCTGCAGCACATCGCTGATGGTACAACCCAGCTACTGAAGGCTGAACACACAGATCCTGTGGCCAAGGGTGAATACAGTTACACCTTCACTGTCTGGCCGGAAACCGACGAGGAATACCAGGTCACGCTGGCCATCAAGGACTGCCTGCTCACCCGCCTGACCCGCCAGGGCAAGAACGCCGCCACGCCGGTGCAGTCGGTCGTGTTCGGGTATGAAGGTGAGCCGGTGCTGGACCGCGTGCTGTGCTCGGTGGCAGAAGAAGATGGTTCACTCGAGGTTGTAAGCTACGCGCCGATGTGGAAGGACTGGGATACGGGTAGCGACAAGCTCATCCCCTTGCCTCGGGTACTGCGCCATACGCTGCTACCCGGCGCGGGGCAGCAGCCGATTACTCATATCTGGGAATGGCAAGGCAGCAGCAGTTTGGCAATGAAAGAGGGGGCAACCTTCTCCTCCACCTGCAGCCTGGCAACCGGAGATCAATTCGATGGCCCGTCGACCACCCGCACCTGGACGCGGAAGCATGACTTGATCCTCGAAACGCAGGTGGTCGAGGAGATTCCCGGGGTGGCCCGAAAAACCACGACCATGGCCTACCCGGACAACGTGGCCAGCACCGACCCCGCCGTTCGCTTCCGCCTGGTCACACAGCCCATCAGCACGACGGTAACCACTGAAGATCTGCGCGTCAGTACCCAACCCGCTGCGCCCGTGGCCAGCGTTGCCGATGATTCCGTAGAGGAGAGCCACTCATGAGTGCCGAAGCCAAGGTAACTATCAGTTCTGCCCCATTCATACCGACCCGAACGGTAAGTGAAACTTCGCGATTCACTTACGATGCCACATCGGGGCTGCTGACCCAGATCGTTGCTGACGATGGGCAAACCACTCATCTGTGCTATTACCCGGTAGAGGCCAGCGCGGAAAAACCTGACCGCAGCGACCATGTGCCCACGCTGACGGCAATGGTGAGAGGGCTCAAACTGGAGAAGGGTGAGGCTGCCATCCCTACTGAGTCACTGTCGTGCCCGAAAATACCCGATACCAGTGCCCCGCCCTTGCTCGCGCAATGCAGCTACCTGACGTTCCCTGACGGCAGCCAGTCGGAAATGAACGTGACCCTGTTCGGTTATGCAAACGCCAGCACCGACAGCCGCGGCGTTTTGATGCCTGACCTGGTGCTAAGCCTGGAAGGCGTTACGGTCGACTTTTCGAAGGCACCGTGGACCCTCACCAAAGCTACGGGGCGCGAAGGGCTGGTGATCGACTTGCAGCAGGTGACCCACGCTACGACCGACGCAGAAACCAAGACCGAAACGACTTCGACCCGTTGGTACAAGGACAATACGGCCCGGCAGACGCGTAGCCTGACTGAAACCACCACCTGCGACACGGCGAACGGCACCTTGCGGGTAAAGAGCGTGTCGCCCCTCAAGCACGGCGAGCTGAACCTCACAGCCACGGTGGCCCAGCACATTCGCTCTGCGCGCAGCGGCCGCGTGCTAGCCGAGACGGAACAAGACGAGCTGGGCAGGCCAACATCGATGGCTTACCACACCTATGACGCACGAGACCGTTTGCTGACCAGCACTACCTATGCCTGGAATTCCGATAAATACACCTCGCAAGAAGTAAATGGCGAGGCCCTGGCGAAAACGGAGCAGCATTGGATAGAGACAGACAAGGGCACCTGGATCGTCACCTTCGGCCCGGATGGGCGCAAAGGGCGCACCTTGCTCGACGGCCTGCAACGCCCCGTTCGGCGTGAACTGCAGCGCAAGGCAGGCGACGACGATTCGGCACAGAACTACGTATGCCTTGAAGAAATCGCCTACGGCGCAGACGGTGAGCCGCAGCGCCAGTGCATTTACGACTACCACCCAGGTGGCCTGTGTGTCCGCAACGAGGGTGTGAGCTTGCCAGCCACTTTACGGGACTGGTTCTGGCGGGCCGAGGCGCAGGGCAACAAGGTGGAGGCAAACGGCACGCAAACGCAGCGTACCGAGTCCCTCGTGGGCACCTGGTTGCGGGGCCCGTTGCGCAGCGTCGAACACATACAAGATAACCAGCTCGACGGCAACGTCACACTTGCAGTCAGCCATAAACGCTGGGACGCGGCGACCAAAGAACTGGAGGCCATTGGCCTGATTAGCAAGCGGCACATCAACCCACGCGGCCTGTGCGACGAAGTCACTGAAACGGTAGGCACCGTCAGCAGGAAATGGCAGTTCGCCTATGACGAGCTTGAGCGGCGTACCCAGACCACGGCGCCCGATGGCACGGTGGTGAAATGGGCGTACGAAGGGCTCAGCAACATTCCCAGCCGGGTCAGCATCAAGAGCAAATCCGGCACGGAGAAGGAGCTGGGCAAACAAACCTTGCTCGGCGACCAAATCACTTCCAGGAGGGTGGGCGCCGACGACTCAGCACAAACGATCACGTTCAACAGCAGTGGTTATAAACGCCCTGATGGCACTGAAGTGACGAATGAAAGCAGCGCCGACGGCAACAGCGTGTCCTGGTACGCCAAGGGCAGCCAGCAGACTGCAGTCAAGGTTGCGCTTGCCACATTCACCTACAACCAGATTACCCAGACCATCAAGGCCGAACGCCGCAGTGCCGAAGCGAACCTGCAAAGTCTGATCAGCACCGAGAGCATTTCACCCCGTTTGCTCGGGCAAGTACTGACAAGCCGAACGCTGCGCGGCATGCAGCAGCTCGAACGGGTTGAGCATTCGCTGCGTGGCACCGTCGGCCGCACGCTCCTTACCAACGGCGTCAGCAGCCAGGCCTGGCACGACGGGCAGAATCGACGCAGCAGGGTCCGTCGCGGGGGCCTGGACTATCGCTATCGCTATGCCGCACAGGGCGAGCTTGAAGAGTTGTTCGTGAGTGACCGGCGCAATGGCACAAACCTGCGGGTGGCCTTTGCTTACGACAGCTTTGGCCAGGAAACCCGGCGGACTTACACGCTTGATGGCGCTATCAAAAGCCGCTATGACCAAGCGTGGTCGGTAACCGGACAGCTCTTGCGCAAAACGTGGTTCCGCAACGGTGATAGCACGGCCACACGTACCGAAACCTTCACCTACGCCCCCGATCGCAATGAACTCACAAACTGGTACGTAGAGGCGGCCCCAGGCTACGAGATTCAAGACAAGGACAAGCAAAGCATCCGGGACCAGGCCTACACCTATGATGTGCTTGGCAACCTGCTGACCTGCACAACAACCTATGTAGACGGCGCAAGCGAACTGCGCAGCTACGTTTACGGCAATGCACTGCAGCCCACCCAACGCACAGCCGTCACGGTGACGAAAACCCCAAAAAACGGCACAGCGGGCACACCCACAACCCTCACACTGGCCAGTGACAGCAACGGCAGCCTCACCACCGACGCCTCAGGGCATCAACTTGCCTACACGCCGGAGGGCCAGCTGCAGTCAATAAAAAAAGCCGGTGATGACAAACCACTGGCAAGCTACGAATATGACCACATAGGTCGCCTGGCCTCTCAGTGGGATGAAGGCAATCAACAACGCCGGGTCATGCAATACAAAGGCGACCTGCTGTGCGGGGAAATGTGGCTGGATGCGCAGGGCAAACCTGTACGGCACCGGGTGCTCGATGAAGAGGCCGGGTTGGTGGTGCAGTGTCGAGAAATGGGCCAGGCGACCCCCAAGGCGCACACCTATTTCCTGTTGCCAGACCCACAAAACGGCGGTGCTGAAGAGTATTCGATCGATGCCGACGGCAACTGGCAAAGCCAGTCGACAGGCTTCACGCCTTGGGGCGAAGCGCCCCTGGATCAACTCAATGCGCTCAAGTGCGGCCTGGGCTATAACCGCCAGCGCGTCGACCCTGTCACCGGCGCTTACCACCTGGGTAACGGCTACCGCGTGTATGACCCCAGGTTCCAGGCCTTCTTCCAGAGTGACAGCCTGAGCCCATTCGGCAAAGGCGGGTTGAACGACCGGGCGTATTGCGCTGGGCGTGACCCAGTGAACTGGCATGACCCGAGTGGGCACATCATGGTCAGTCGCCGGGAGCAATCGACACAGCTGGCCTCTTTGGACGACATGATCCGCGAGACCACCCCACCCCATCATGAACCTGCAGCGTGGTGGGAATGGATGCTGCTGGCTGGTTTTACAGTGCTGGGGGTCATTGGTGCGATCCTCACGGGCGGCTTGCTTGGCGTTCTGTTACTGACGGCTGGCTTGCTGGCGTTTGGGCTGGGCGCAGCATCACTGTCGCTGCGGCAAAGCAACCCACGTCTATCAGAGCATCTGGGTTGGGCAAGCGCGGCAGCTAGTTTGTTCGACGCCTCCGGCAAGGGCTTGGCGAAACTGGGCAGTTTGATGATGAGAGGGACGCGCAAGGGGCTTCAGGGTCTACGGGTTCTACGTAATTTGAGACAGACAAGAAGCATGAAATACGCCTTCAGGTCGCCGGTTGGAAATGTATTGGAAAGGGCACATCCGAATCTGCCACGGGGCTCGCACGCCATGGTGTCCATTCATAATGAAAGTTTCACCCTGCACTCCACACCGAACTCAAGAGGGTTATTTATCAATGGTCACGGCTTGCGAGTCGAGGGTTTACAACGCGGGGGAGAGAACGGACCCGTAGTGGCAGAATATTTTTCAACCGGTGTTGCGCCCGAAATAGATTTTTATACCCGAGAGGGCCTGACAGCCATGATGTTTGGAACGAGCTACGAAAGTGTATTCATGGGGCTAAGTAGACCAAAAGACCGTATTTACTCGCAAGTGGTGCCTAATTACATCGTATCAGAGCTCAGCCATGCTGATTTCGTCGTAGAACATCCAAACCTCGCGCACTTAGAAATAGATGCAATTCACCGAGGCCTTGCAGAACTGGCCAATCGTAACGGATTCGACTATCTTCAAGTACACGGCTCTGCAACATTTGACTCACTCCTCAATGTGCTTGAGCTAAATAACCACAGTTACCAGACTGTGAATGCAATGTTCTGCCGTGGAACGATGTCACTGCTCCCCCCGCGCACGGCCAGCACGATCCAGAAAGGATTGTACGAGATGAAGCTCACAAGCTTCGTTGCCGCTAATGATGCAATCAATTACATGAAGGGCGTCAGGAAAATTCCTTGATCCGACACCGTCCTTCAGGCGCCAAGAGCAAGGCCGAGCGTTTTGTAGAACCTCGGCCTCTCCAGCTACCGAAATGACCCACTAAGCAACCCACGCTACAACTGGCTGACTGAGATGTCCCCCCCGCTCTTGCCATCACGCCTTTCACCCATCCACTCATTGACCTGCTGTCCAAACGCCGCCGGCGCCTTGCGCCCAAAGCGCCGTGCCAAGTCAAAAATGGTCTGCTGCGCCAAGGCCTCTTCCATGCGCTTCTGCGCCCCTAGCATCACGGCATGAATCGCACAGGTGCCCTCAGTCGCCCAAGCGGGCGGCGAGCCTTCGAACAACGTGCAGCGTTCGCGAATCTCGCGGCAATCGAAAATCTTCTTCGGCCCGTCGATGGCGTTGACGATATCC
>Ga0213829_1003004_pt1 | contig 10471 bp, 9 predicted proteins | sample MC6MC0896MG_FD_180665 | JGI IMG/M metagenome (GOLD analysis project Ga0213829, IMG submission 180665) | Enriched soil aggregate microbial communities from Iowa State University, Ames, United States - MC6-MC0896-MG | ecosystem: Environmental > Terrestrial > Soil > Unclassified | place: USA: Iowa...
GAAAAAGAATAAAATTATCTTCTGGATAGCGACAATATTTATTGTTATCTGGGAAGGCGTTATGCCACTGGGCACATTACTATTTGCACCGCAATATATGAATGCAGGAACTAAACCCTTGGGTTATCCGGATTATTTTGCTTATGCCCTTATTATCTGTAAAGTTCTTGGGGTTATTGCCATTGCTATTCCACAGTTTCCGGCTAAATTAAAAGAATGGGCTTATGCAGGATTGACATTCAGTTTGCTATTTGCCTTTATCAGTCATGCTTGCGTGGATAAAAATATAACCTATATGTTATTGCCACTTATCGTATTGGGTATACTGATGGTATCTTATGTCTATCGGTCCAAGCTAGCTGGTGCAAGTCGTACCTCACAGCAGCATGCATATACTGGCGCATCAGCGATATCGTAATATCTTGGTAGGACAGTGTTCCCTTCCGAAAGGTTGGATCCTGTGAAAATTTATTAGAAAGAACAAAAAGGTATTATTATCTATTTACATTATAAACAATCAATCGAGATGAAAACAAATCGTGTTTCTTTACATCGGGTTATCCAGGCTAGCCCTGAAAAAGTCTTCCGCGCATTCGCGGATCCAGTAGCACACGCTACTTGGTTACCTCCTTATGGTTTTGTCTGTACTGTACAACAGATGGATTTTAAAGTAGGTGGTCAATTTAAGATGACGTTTATCAATTTTGGTACAGGTCATGGTCATTCCTTTGGTGGAGAGTATCTGGAAATTACACCCAATGAATTTATCAAATATGTTGACCGCTTTGATGATCCCAATTTGCCGGGAGAAATGACAACAACAGTTTCTTTGCGTGCTGTCAGCTGTGGTACTGAACTTAAAATAGAGCAAACAGGAATTCCTGAGATTATTCCTACTGAAATGTGTTACCTGGGCTGGCAGGAATCTTTGGAAAAAATGAAAAAATTGGTGGAGCCTGTCATACCAGACGCATAATTTAATTCAATTTGTTTAGGATATGGAAAGGTTAAGAAGCGGGGTTTTTATCACATTTTCGGGAAATTGTAGAAAGGCGCTTACTTTTTATCAGTCATGTTTTGGCGGGAGCTTAGATTTTGACAGGTTGGATAAAAAGATAAATGGGTATGCAGAACTACCCATTGTAAGTGCCTCTCTTACTTCCCCAAATGTGGTTATCTACGGCTCAGATCTGGTACATGATGATGGGCGAAAAATCGGTAATTATCTTTCCGTGTATTTGCCTTGTGCAAATGTGGTTGATCGCGGTCAGCTTGTCACCAAGTTGGCGGCTGGACGACAAGCTGTATTGGGCGACAATGAGACTGACCAATTGGTAGAAGTAACAGATATTTTTGACGTAAGGTGGATATTGGGGATTTAATAGCGTTTTTTAAATCTATTTTTTTGTTAAGCTAAGACAAAATCAGTAGTATTATAAAAAACTTTACTGTTATGGTATATGTCGAAAATGAGTTTGCTCCTTTGCAAAAGGTAATATTAACAGTTTCGGAATTTGGGTTTCCAAAAGCGATCAGTGCCGAAGAACTCCGTTTTCTCCCAGATTCCGATCGGGAAAGTAATGAAGCAAATCTTGGAAGAGATTTTGCGGAAGTATATCCTGAACAGCAAAAAGCATGGGATCTCGAACGGACAAATTTTGCCGCTGTATTGGAGAAATATGGTGTGGAGGTTTTGCGTCCTCGCCAATTGAACAAGCTGGAGAAAGAAATTGGAGCTGAAGATGGCTATGCCAATTTCTTTGTGCGCGATCCATTTTTTACGGTGGGCAATGCTGTCATTGAAGGCTCCCTGCGTTTTCTTCAACGTAGAAATGAAATTTTACCAATCCGGGATATTTTTGAGCAACATGTTTATCCGGAAGATTGCCTCTATGTTGCGGCACCCAAACCTGCGATCAATGATAATAGTGATCTTTCACATTGGCATGGGCCTTTTATCGAGGGGGGAGATGTACTGGTGTATGGCAAACAGCTATTTGTCGGTAACTCCGGACTCGCATCCAATAGTTTAGGTATTCATTGGCTGTCAAAATTACTAAACCCCTATGGTTATCAGGTCGAGGAAATAAGATTGCATCCGGATATTTTGCATTTGGATTGTGCACTCGGACTTATTCGTGAAGGGCTAATGGTTGTTTGTGAAGATGCTTTTCTTGATGGCATACCGGAACATTTAAAACAATGGGATAAGATTAACGTTACCCTAAGCGAGGCGGGACTGTTGGCAACCAATGGTCTACCGATTAACCCCAATGTATACGTCACTGATCCTGTATTTAAACCTATTGGCGACAAGCTTTCGCTTTATGGGATACATGTCGAATATGTTGACTTCCAGATCAGCAGAAGTTTTGGCGGTTCATTCCGCTGTAGTACGCAACCTCTATTGCGGCGATTTTAAGCTGATGTTATTTTTTCGGACGGCAGGACTGATACCGTAAGATGTATCTGATCTGTACCCATTACAACGATGAGTGGGAGTGTAACTTTGTATATGCTTTAGGCACAGTTTTATTATAAATAGCTTAGTCATAATTATGGAATTACAGATACAGAATAGCACACTTTACGATATTGATTCGATCTTTAAGTTTTATAGGATTGCAACTGATTTTCAAAAGGCAAAATCTATGGTTTATTGGCCTGAGTTTGATCGGAAGCTTATCGAACAGGAGCTGAAGGAGAATAGACAATGGAAAATGATTGCTGATCAGGATATCGCCTGTGTCTGGGCGACAACATTCGACGACCCAGACATTTGGGAAGAGAGAAATGACGATCCGGCAGTTTATATCCATCGCATCGCAACGAATCCCAATTTTAGAGGTAAGAATCTTGTTAACACTATTGTGAATTGGTCTATTGAATATGCTCGTGCAAATAATAAAAAGTTTGTTCGATTGGATACAGTAGGTGAGAATAAAGGACTGATTGACCACTACAGGAAATGTGGTTTTGATTTTTTGGGATTAAAGAAACTTCGTAATACAGCAGGCTTACCGGCACATTATGACAATGCTACTGTAAGTTTGTTTGAGATAAAGCTTTGAGAGAAGTCATGGAGCTAATTTGTTTACACCATTTTTCCGAGATGTGGAAGTCGTGTAATCAATAACTGTTTTTAGTTGATATTGCGCTGAAAAATAGATAGATCTACGGACTTTCTTGTAAACTTTTGTTATATTGTTGTAACAAATTGTCGTTTTAGCATACTAACAAATTATTAACAGTTAAACTTATTTATGAACTTATCAATAGAAAGCCTCAGTAAAACCTATCCGAATGGTGTAAAAGCCCTTGATGAAGTGAATTTGGAAATTAAACCGGGTATGTTTGGTCTTCTCGGGCCAAATGGAGCGGGAAAGTCATCCTTGATGCGTACCATTGCGACATTACAAAAGCCAGATAGCGGTCGAATTACTTTTGGTGATATTGATGTGCTTGGTAGACAGATGGAACTGCGAAAGGTTTTAGGTTATCTACCACAGGAATTCGGTGTTTATCCGAACCTTTCAGCGACAGATTTATTGCAGTACTTTGCAAAGCTCAAAGGCATTAAAACAAGTGCCGACCGACAGGCGATCATCAAGCGTGTGCTTGAGGTTACCAATCTTTGGGATGTTCGCAATAAGAGTGTCAGTGGCTATTCAGGTGGGATGAAACAGCGATTTGGAATAGCTCAATTATTGTTGAACGATCCAAAACTGATTATTGTTGATGAGCCCACCGCTGGATTGGATCCAGCTGAAAGACATCGTTTTTTGAATGTATTACGGGAGATCGGTACCGATCATACGGTTATTTTCTCTACACATATTGTGGACGATGTACGTGAACTATGTCATGAACTTGCGATCCTTAATGGTGGTAAGATACTATTGCGGGGGACACCAAAGGAAACGATAGAACAATTGGAAGGCAAGATCTGGGTGCGTATTATTAGTCGCGATCAATTGGATGAATATACCCAGAAATATAATGTCATTTCCACCAACTACAATCAGGATAATACGCTTAATATCCGGGTTTATAGCGATGTGCGACCAGAGGAATCTTTTGTCAATGCGCAAGGGCAGCTGGAAGATGTTTATTTTGTAGCACTAAAAAATGACCAGCGCCATGTTTAGTCCGATTTTTAAATTTGAGTTTACGCGTTGGTTTAAGAATGCTGCCGTCTATATTTATATGGCTTTATTCTTTGCGTTATCGCTTTTCATCATGCTCTCTTCACTAGGGATATTTGATGGGGTCACAGCGACTACTTCATCCAACACGATCAGAAATTCCCCTTGGGCTATTAACGAGATGATCAATGGAATGTCCTCATTTATCTATTTCTTGATCCCTTCAATTGTGGGGGCTTGTGTGTACCGGGATTTTCAATATAATGTACATACCATCCTTTTTAGTTACCCATTTACCAAAACAGACTATTTACTGGGTAAGTTTTTTGGATCAGTTGCTGTTGTACTTATAATCGTACTGGCGTCCACGCTAGGTATTATTGTCGCACAGTTTGTCCCTGGTATCAATCCAAACTTATTGGGGCCGGTACATGTTTTAGCTTACTTTCAAACCTATCTGATTCAGGTTATTCCAAATCTGGTTATCCTAAGTGCTATTATTTTCGTATTGGTAACCTTCACCCGTAATGTGTATGTCGGTTTTGTCGCCGTTTTGGTGCTGATCATTTTACAGGTGCTTATTCAAAATTTGACTGATAATGCCGATAACCGTTATCTCGGGGCATTGATAGACCCTTTTGGCGATAGTGCCATTTCTTATTATACGCAATATTGGTCTCCTGAAGAAAAGAATACAAACAATCTTCCTTTTCTTGGTGCAATAATTTATAATCGACTGATTTGGCTAGCTGTAGCGGCTTTATTTATCGGTGGATTTTACCTGTTGTTTTCTTTCTCACAGGATTCCATCTCGATCAAGACAGGGAAAAAAGGAAAGCGCTTGACAAAAAATAACTTTGACAGCGTTTTTCGTATCAACCTCCCGAAAGTGAGTTACGATTTTTCAATAGCCCATTACCTGAAAACGACCTGGACATTGGCACGGTATGATTATCGCTATATTGTTAAGAATCCAGTCTTTTTAATTTTGACTTTGGTCGGTGTACTTTTTATCATCTTGATGGCTAGTACAATCGGTGCAATATTCGGTACCTCGACTTATCCTGTTACCTGGAAAATGCTGATGATACCAGGCACAACTTTTAAGTTCTTTTTGTTGATCTTGACCTTCCTCTTCAGCGGTTTACTGGTTCATCGTGGCAGCATTACACGCATGGGTGGATTATTGGATGCGACACCTGTTCCGAACTGGGCGCTCATGGGGTCCAAAATAATAGCGATCATCTTGATGCAATTAACTTTGCTTGCGGTGGTCATGCTCACCTGTATGGCTTTTCAGGTTTACCATCATTATTATAATTTCGAGATCGGGCAGTACATGATGCACCTGATGGTATATGGTATGTTAGGAAATATCGTATGGCTGTTTGTGGCTATCTTTGTACATACGCTCTTCAAAAATTATCTGGCTGGTTTTTTTATCCTGTTAACCTTATTTATCGGATTGCCATTTTTGTCTTTTGTAGGGGTAGAGCAGGCGATTTATCAATTTAACCAGGGACCTGATCTCGATTATTCGGATATGGACGGTTTTGGTTATATCTTACCTTTTTTAACCTATCGGGTGTATTGGCTATTGTTCGCTGTGTTTTTTCTAACACTAGCCCTTTTGTTGTGGCGTAGGGGTGGATTCTCTGGGATAAGGGAACGTTGGGTTATCTTGCGATCGAATGTAAAGACGAGCAGTATAACTGTACTTATCTTGAGTTTTCTTGGTTTTATTGCCATCGGTAGTGGGATATATTATGAAGATCATATTAAAAACCCTTATTATACCAGCTTGGACCATGAAAAACAATCTGTGGAATGGGAAAAGAAGTATAAAAAATATCAATTTCGACCACAGCCCCGTGTTGTTGATATTAAGTTTAATATGGATATCTATCCTTCTGGGCGTAGCTTTAAAGCGCAAGCTTCTTATGTGTTAAAGAATAAGACTGCGGTCGCTATAGATTCTATTTTTGTCAATTATAATGATTATGACTATACCTTCTCCTTCAATGTTCCCAATAAGTTGGTCTCTGCCGATGATATTTACAATTTCAATATCTACAAGTTGGCCAAGCCAATGGCTCCAGGGGATTCCATCGTCTTAAATTTCAGCACATCTAGCCCTTCCAATACCTGGGTGAACGAGAAGTCTCCTGTCAAAGGTAATGGAACCTTTATCAACAATATGCTGTTTCCAAACATTGGGTATCTGGATCGGGGCGAACTGGTGGATAATGATATTCGCAAGAAATATGGATTACCGCATCGGGACCGAATGGCTCCACCCACTGATTCAATGGCACTGCGGAACAATTATATCTCAAATGATGCGGATTGGGTCCGGTTTGAGGCAACTGTGAGCACGGATCCGGACCAGCTGGCCATAGCTCCGGGATACCTGACCAAGCAATGGGAGAAAGATGGACGGAAATATTATCAGTATAAAATGGATTCGTCGATATTGAATTTCTTTGCGTTTAACTCTGCGCGATATGAAATTAAAAAGGATAAATGGAATGGTGTCAATTTAGAGATCTATTACCACAAAGGGCATACCTACAACCTTGATCGGATGATGGCTTCGAGCAAAGCCTCTTTAGCTTATTATACCACGGAATATAGTCCTTATCAGCATCGGCAGTTGCGTATTGTTGAATTCCCCCGGACAGCCGGAACTTTTGCGCAGTCTTTTGCCAATACTATTCCCTTTTCCGAGGCAATAGGCTTTATAGCAGATGTGGATGAGAAGAAAGACGATGCGGTAGATTATCCCTATGCTGTCACAGCACACGAAATAGCCCACCAGTGGTGGGCCCATCAGGTGGTTGGTGCCAACGCGCAGGGAGCAACTTTGATGTCTGAAAGTATGTCTGAATATTCGTCTTTGAAAGTCCTGGAAAAAAGGTATGGAAAAGAACAGATGCGCAAGTTTCTCAAAGATGCACTGGATGGCTACTTAAAAGGTAGAGGTTCGGAGACACTGGGTGAAAGACCATTGATGTACAATGAAAATCAGATGTATATCCATTATCAAAAAGGGTCGTTAGTATTGTACGCGCTGAGTGATTATCTGGGTGAAACTGTTTTCAACCAGACAACAAAAGCGTATTTGAAAAGTACGGCCTTCCAAAATCCACCTTATACAACATCATTGGAGTTTGTGGATTCCTTTCGAAAAGCTACACCTGATTCGTTGCGTTATCTGATCAAAGATATGTTTGAAACGATCACCTTGTATAACAATAGGGTGGAGCATGTGAGTTCCAAAAAGCTGAAAAATGGGAAATACCAGGTCGATATTCAATTTGAAGTGGCCAAATATCGCGTAGATGCCAATGGTAAAAAGAGCTATAATGATCAAGGGAGCAAACCACTCGTATTTAAGAAATCTGATCGGGTGACATTAGAATCTTTGCCCCTTAGGGATTATATTGAGGTTGGGATTTTTTCAAAATCAACGGATAAGAAAAATGGAAAACCACAGGAACTTTATCTGAGAAAACATCGTATTGATCAGATTAATAATAAATTGACATTGATTGTTGATCAACAGCCTATTCAGGTCGGTATCGATCCCTATAACAAGCTGATTGACATCGACTCGGATGATAATAGAAAAGATATTTAGTGTGGCAAGGGCGGTGAAAGCATAGCCACAAGAAGATCATTTTTCATGGTTGAATAGCGTGCAGCTCTTGATTTGTAGGCTATTCAACTTTTTTGTTACTTCTGCTAAGTATTATGGATTATTTAAAAATAGGTTCTATCCAGCGAATAATAAATAGAAATCTACGAATTTTAACTGCCATCATCAGCCAATGACTTATTGTGTTATTTTAGTGAAACGAGTAAATTAATTTTGAAATGAGAATAAAATATCTTTTTACCCCGGTCATGTTCTTCGTATTTACCTGTAGTCTATTGGCACAAACAAAACAGGATAGTATAGCGATCAAACAAGCTGCCCTTGATTATATTGAATCGCAGCATCAGGTGAAACCTGAGCAAATGGAGCGGGCTTTACATCCGCGGATGGTGAAACGAACTTTTTGGAAAGATAAGGCTACCGGTAAAGACTATTTGCGTGAGACAACCAGTGAATCCATGATTCTACTGGCAGAGAGCTACAATAAAAATGGAGATAAATTTCCCGCTAATCCAAAGAAAGAGGTGAAATTTCTTGATGTTTCGGCACGTACCGCTTCTGTTAAGCTAATTGCGGATGAATGGATTGATTATATCCATGTTGTGAAATTGAATGGTGTCTGGAAAATTGCAAACGTCTTATGGCAGTATAATGATGTCAATCAACACTAATATTTAGTGGGAGGCTAAATTCTTAATCGGATTTTTGTCAATAGGATTCTTGAAATACGCATGTTGTGATTTGCTTTGTATAGTCTGATGAAAATCAGATTTAAGAGAATTAAATGGGAGAAATAGTAAAACGGTTGGAATTAAAAGGGAAATATTTATGAGTGGAGGCATTCGCTTAGGTGCAAAAATCAGCTTATTTCTGCTTGTTGGAATAGGGTGGCTGGTTTTTGTTCTCTATCATTCAGCGGAATTATTGCTCTCCGGTAGCGAGAAGAGCAAATTGGCTGCTTTATATGGGCTTTGGTTTTTAGTTCCCGGAGTACTGATTATCGCTGTCGACAGGTTTGCTGTCTGGAAATTTGGTGTTAAAAAAGTAAATAAAATAGAATTTTTTATTTTGGTGGCTGCGGTTATTATTGCTGTGTTTAACCTGTATTTTCGATAGTATAAGGTAGCATTAAGATCATTTGACAGCAGCTCCTTTGAGCAAATGCCTGAAATATGAAAATATTGAAAAGCAAGAAAATCTATATTTTGATTATTGTAATTGTCATTATAAGCACAATTGCGTTTTCTATGGGATATCGAATACCGGAATGGGATAAACATCGGGACTGGATTTTTATACCCCAGAACAAAGATTCATTTTTTGAAATTGAAAAAACGGATATCGAAGCGGATATTGTACTCCAAATACCCAATTCTCAACAAGATATTCTGTTCGTAAAATTAGGTGATTCTATACAAGCGACTTTGACCACGGAAAAGGGGCGGAGGATAAGAGAAATCATTAAAACAAAGGATTTCTATATTGATTCTCTTAATCAGCGATTTATTTTTTCTAAGGAGATTTTTAAAAACGATACACTCTTTGAAAAACAGTATATAGGTGTCAGTTTTTCAGATGATTATAAGATGGAAAGGCTCGTGCCAGAGGATTTTATTTTGGAAGAAACACAGTCCGAATTCTTGAAAAGGAAAAACTATCCTCAAACGAGCAACCCTACTGATGAAGAAAAAGAAAGGTTAGATACGGCTTATATAAAAGAAAAAACAAAAGAGATTGATTTTTACCGAACACTTTATCCTATAACCAAAATACGGAGTGGAAATGAAACGGACACAGAGTTCTATGCTGATGCAAAAGGAAAATTATATACTGTTGGAAAGACGAAAGTAAAGTCAGATGATATCCACGATATGTGGCATAGTCTATACCTTCTTTTTCCGCGTTATAATAAAGATGTAGACCTGAAAACTTTCGAGCGCAGAAGCTTTGCTTACGAAAAAGCCGAAGAACCGACCATAGAAGGTAATTTTATCCATACGCAATTCCTTGAAATTTCTATTAGGCAAGATGAGACAGAATATTATCGCGTTAAATTTGGAGATCGGTATTTCAACTTTAAGTACAAGAATAAGATGATGGCTTTTCCAACGCCAGTGTATCTTCCAAAAAATAATAAGGACACACTTTCGTACATCTCTGATGGCCAACTCTATTGGGTTTATCCCAAAGCGAATAAATTAAGATAGAGGTTTTAACGGAACTAAATGGAGAAAACTTAGTTTCATCTTAAAACGATAGGCGTAAACGCTCCTCATGTGTTTGTTATTTCTATGAGATATTTGGAAAATCCCGAGAGGATAAAAGGATTACAAAAAGGAATTTACAAATGAAAAATAACGTTAGCCCAGCCAGAAAATGGCTTAATTTAAGTAACAATAGGTGTAGTCCCTGGAAAAAACTAATTCTACCTGTACTTCTTGTTTTTGCATTGCAATCCTGCCATAAGAAGAAACCACTGGGTGACAATTATTTTATTGCAAAAAATGGGAGCGAAATTCTTTATCTCTATGACAAAAACTCGTCTCCTGGAGCACCGGATATCCCTTGGGACGATAAATACAGAGTCGTGAATGCAGATATAAAATCATTTGTCATACTGCAAGCAGATTACGCTAAAGACAAAGACCATTATTTCCACAAAGGCATT
>Ga0213829_1003017_pt1 | contig 10458 bp, 7 predicted proteins | sample MC6MC0896MG_FD_180665 | JGI IMG/M metagenome (GOLD analysis project Ga0213829, IMG submission 180665) | Enriched soil aggregate microbial communities from Iowa State University, Ames, United States - MC6-MC0896-MG | ecosystem: Environmental > Terrestrial > Soil > Unclassified | place: USA: Iowa...
GACCTGGGTGGACTGCGGCCCGGAGAAGGCCGGCTCCATTCCGGAGATCGTCGCCCTCCTGCAGGAGGCCGCCCGCGAGCTGCCGGAGGGCCGCCCCGTGCGCGGTTACGGCTACGAGCACCGGAATCTGGTGGAGGGCCGTCATCCCACACGCCACGAGCTGGACCAGGTGGCCACGGACCGCGAGGTGTACCTCATGAACGCCTCCGGCCACGGCGGAGTGGTGAACAGCTTCACGCTGGAGCTGCACGGCGTCACGCGGGACACCCCCAATCCCCCGGGCGGCGAGTTCTTCCGCGACGCCGACGGCGAGCTGACCGGCGAACTGTCCGACGCCGCCTGCAACGTCCTCACCGGCGTGCACGGTGTGAAGGTGGGCCATCACGGACCGAACTTCCATCTCGCGGACGCCCCGGAGGAGCACCTGCGCCAGCTGGCGGCCGCCCAGGAGAAGTTCCTGGCCGGTGGTGTTACGGCGATCGGGGACGCCCAGGTGTCCCGCCGCGAATTCGACATGTACCTCCGACTGGCCGAAGCGGACGGCTTGAAGACCCGTGTGAGCATGTACCTGCTCTCCCACCTGCTCGACGACGCGCTGGAGATGGGACTGCACGGCGCCTTCGGCAACGACATGCTCAGCTTCGCCGGGATCAAGCTCTACGCGGACGGGACCCTGGGCGGCTGGACCGCATACTTCCCGGACGGCTACGTCGGCGATCCCTGCCGGACCGGACAGCTCTATCACGAGCCCGCCGAATACCGGGAGCTGATCCGCAAGGCCCATGCGGCGGGCATCCAGACCGCCACCCACGCCCAGTCCCCCACGGCACTGGAAATGGTCATCGGCGCCATCGAGGCCGCTCTGGAGGAGCGCCCGGACGAGGATGCGCGGCACCGGATCGAGCACTGCGGCCTGCCGACCCCGGAGCAGATCGGCCGGATGTCCACGGCGGGCATCTTCCCGGTCAACCAGCCGCAGCACTACTACAACTGGGGCGAAGGCGTCACGGCCGCCATCGGCACCCCGGGCGAACGGTTCAACCCGCTGGGCGAGTTCGTCCGGGCCGGAGTGCCCGTCACGATCAGCTCGGACGCCCCCGTGGCCGACCCCCTGCCCCTCGAGGCGATCCAGGCGGCGGTCACGCGAGTCACCCGGCGCGGGCACCGGCTCGGCTCCCTCGACCTGCGGATCAGCCGTGAAGAGGCGCTGAAGGCGCACACGCTGACGGCCGCCCAGGCCATCGGGCGGGAGTCCGATCTCGGTTCACTGGCCGTCGGCAAACGCGCCGACTTCGCCATCCTCTCCGCGGACCCCCTCGCGGTCCCGGAAGAGGAGATCTCCCGGATCCAGGTCCTGCAGACCTGGGTGGACGGCCAGCGCCGATTCCTCTCGGGTGCCCGCACCGCAACCCCCGCCCAGCACGCGAACCAGGACTGAGACATGAACACCATCACCTCCCCCGAGCAGCAGCCGGTCGAGACCGGAGCCCACGCGAACGCCGGACTCGCGATCATGACCACGCTGAGCAATTACGGCGTGGACACCATCTTCGGCATCCCCGGAACGCACAATCTCGAGTTCTACCGGCACCTCGCCCCGCTGGGGATCCATCCCGTGACGAGCCGCCACGAACAGGGCGCCGGGTACGCCGCGGACGGCTGGGCCCAGCAGACGGGTCTGCCGGGCGTCGTCATCACTACCTCCGGCCCGGGCCTGCTCAATGCCCTCTCCGCGGCCGGCACCGCCTATTGCGAGTCCCGTCCGCTCCTCCTGCTCTCGCCCGGCCCGGCGCTGGGTGACGAGTTCGCGGACCGCGGCGCGCTCCACGAGACCAAGGACTCGACGGCCGCCGCCGGGGCGATCGTCGAGTGGAGTCTCCGCGCCACCTCGGCGGAGGAGGCCGTGGAGGCGATCCACCGCGCCTTCCAGCTGTTCCGTGGCACCCGCCCGCGGCCCGTCCACCTGGAAGTCCCGCTGGATGTCCTGGAAGGCCCTGCGGCTCTGAACGGCCGGCTGCTCGCCGCCCGCCCGGCGCCGGCCCCCACCCCCGCGGACGACGACGCCGTGGCCACCGCCGCGCGGCTGCTCGCCGCCGCGGTCCGGCCGGTCGTCCTGGCCGGCGGAGGCTCGCTGCCGGGCCGTGGCGCTCTGCGCGCCCTGGCCGAAACCCTGCCGGCACCCGTGGTCACCACGCTGAACGGAAAGGGAGCGCTTCCCGAGTCCCACCCGCTGTCCCTGGGGTCGGACATCCGGCTGCCCGCCGCGCAGGAGCTCTGCAACGAGGCCGATGTCCTGCTCGTCGTGGGGTCCAAGGTGGGCGAGGCGGAACTCTGGGGCGGCGAAGTCGCGCCCCGGGGAACGGTGATCCGGGTGGACATCCTGGAACGTCAGATGGACACGAATCTGCGTGCCGACGTGCGCCTGGTGGGCCACAGCGCGGCGGTCCTGCCGCAGCTGCTCGCCGCCGTGCGGACGGCACCATCGGACACGGAAGTCGCCGGCGGCGAATCCCGTGGCACCGGCCTGAACGACCGGCTGTCCGGCCTGCGGGCCGAGCTCAAGGAAGCGGGCCGGGCCATGGCGCCGGACCTGGCCGCCCTGGCCTGCGAGATCCAGGCGGCGGTCCCCGAGGACACCATCATCGCCGGGGACTCCTCGCAGATCACCTATTTCGGCACCTCCACCTTCATCCCGCAGGACGAACCCCATTCCTTCCTGTACACCCCGGCGTACGCCACACTCGGCTACGGCCTTCCGGCGGCCATCGGAGCCAAGGTCGCCGCCCCGGAGCGTCCCGTGGTGGCCGTGGTCGGCGACGGCGCCCTGATGTTCGCGGTGCAGGAGCTGGCCACGGCGGTGGAGCAGGGCCTGGATCTCGTGGTGGTCTGCGTGGACAACGGCGGGTACGCGGAGATCAAGCAGAACGAGGCGGACCGCGGCATCGCCCCGGTGGGCGTCGAGCTGCGCCAGCCGGACTGGGCGGCCCTCGCCACGGCTTTCGGCGGGCACGGCGTTTCGGTCAGCGCCCCCGGCGAGGTGCGTACCGCCGTCGAGCAGGCTCTCGCAGCCGGCGGAGTCCAGTTGGTTCACGTGCCACTGGACATCTTCCGCGCGGCTTCGGCATGAGATCACCCTGGCGGGCCGCTTCTTCTCCTGCGGCCCGCCAGGGTGATCTCCGTGCCGGGGGTTCTCAGGCCCGGGCGAGAGGCTGGCGCAGGTTCTCCGCCAAGGGGCATTCGAAAGCGGAGCCCCGGCCGTAGCCGACCGCGTTGAGATACCGCATGACGATCCCGTAGGACGTCATCAAGGACGTGCTGGTGTAGGGGATGCCCTGCTCCGCGCAGGTCCGCCGGACCATCGCGGCGGCCCGGCGAAGCGCCGGACGGGGCATGCTCGGGAACAGGTGGTGCTCGATCTGGTAGTTCAGGCCGCCCATGAGGACGTCCATCACCCAGCCGCCGGAGATATTGCGGGAGGAACGGACCTGACGGGTGAGGAAGTCCACCCGGTCGTTCTCGGCGAACACCTTCATGCCCTTGTGGTTGGGGGCGAAGGTGGCTCCCATGTAGAAGCCGAAAACACCCTGCTGGATCAGGACGAAGCCGATCGCCAGTGCGGGCGGCAGGAAGATGAAGGCCAGCACCGGCACCACGCAGATGCGGGTGGTGAGGATGGCCAGTTCCAGCGCCCGCCGATCCACCCGTCCCTTGCTCAGCAGATGCTTATAGGAGTCCACTTGCAGGCTGAAGCCCAGGAAGGGCAGCAGGAAGAAGAGGAAGTACCCTTGCCGCTTGGCGATGAAGTGCAGGAACGCGGGACGCTTGGCCGCGGCCTCGTCGTAGAACACGACGACGCCCGGCCGGATGTCAGGATCCTTGCCGATCATGTTGGGGTTGGCGTGGTGCCTGGTGTGTTTCTGCTGCCACATGGCGTAGCTGATCCCGGAGAGGCCGGTGGCCACCAGGCGGGCGAACCAGTCGTTGGCGCCCCAGGAGGCGAACACCTGGCGGTGCGCGGCCTCGTGGGCCAGGAAACCGAACTGTGTCATCAGGATGCCCAGGCCCACGGCCAGCAGGAGCTGGAAACCGCTGTGACCCAGAAGCCCGAATCCGGCCCAGGCCGAGGCGTAGGCCAGGACGAGGATCGAGAAAACGGTGAGGTAGTAGCCGCGGCGACGGACCAGAAGACCGGCCCCTTTCACCTGTCCCTGCAGTTCTACGAAACTACCGACCACGGGGTTGGACCGCACGGGCCGTTGGGCGAGGTCATTCTTCATTTGTTGCCGCCAATAGCTGGGAGGCTCGGCGCGACCCTCTCTTGCGGGGCACCATTCCCTCTCCTCCAGTCTACGCTGGTATACCAGGAATCACTGCGGAGGCATGCGCAGGGCGCCGTCCATGCGGATGGTCTCGCCGTTGAGGTAGTCGTGCTCCACGATCATGGTCACCAGACGGGCGTATTCCTCGGGGCGGCAGAGCCGCTGCGGGAAGGGGACGCTCGCGGCCAGTCCGGCGCGGTACTCCTCGCTCACGGTGGCGAGCATGGGCGTGTCCACGATGCCGGGTGCGATGGTGCAGACGCGGATTCCGTGACGCGCCAGGTCGCGTGCGGCGGGAAGCGTCATGCCGACGACGCCGGCCTTCGACGCCGAGTACGCCACCTGCCCGATCTGCCCTTCGTATGCGGCCACGGACGCGGTGTTGATGATCACCCCGCGCTGCCCGTCCTCATCGGGCTCCGTCGCCGCGATGGCCTCGGAGGCGTAGGCGAGGACGGTGAACGTCCCGAGGAGGTTCACGTTGAGCACCGTGGCGAACAGCTGGGGGTCGTGGACACCTCCGCGGCCGAGGATCCTGCGGCTCGGGGCGATCCCCGCGCAATTGACCACGGTGCGCAGCGGCAACCCGGCGGAGGCCTGCTCGACGGCGGCCCGCACCTGAGCTGCGTCGGTGACGTCGGCAGGGATGAACGTGACCCCGTCCGGCGCCGTGGCCTGTTCCAGTTGCTGCGGAAGGTCCAGGGCGAACACCCGGGCCCCTCGCTGCGCGAGTGCGGACGCCGTGGCCGCTCCGAGGCCCGAGGCGCCTCCGGTGACGAGGGCTGCTGTGGCGGTCAGTTCCATGGACCCGTCTCCTTGACGTGGACGTGGGGCCTCGGGCGGGTCGTGCCGTGCCGGAGGTCCCAGACTGATGTGGGGCGGCTTCGTGAGCGCCCTCACAGGACACTTGGCAGGCTAGCAACTGTCCCGTGCCCGTGCCAGAGGAACCGGCGGCCCACTTCGCGAAGCGGGTCCTTGGGAATAAATCATCTGGAACTATAGTATTTACTTGCCAGGCCTTGTGGCCGGAGTCACAGATCTCTCGTGGGAGTCGGCTCCGGAACTCGCGCAACCCTTCGCATTCAGAGGGTCCGCGGGGATAGGCTCATGGGGCACGGCGTCCGAAATGCCGGCAGGGACTAGCCGAACCACCCCCTGCCGGTGGAAAATGAATGCGTGTAGAAAATTAGGTCCGGTCTCCACCGGGCCTCGTAGCTGAAGCGAAAAGGACACGTTCAATGGCGACGACCACTAAACAGGGCTACCGGGTCACCAACCCTGCAACCGGCGAGGTCGTGGAGGAGTTCCCCTTCTCCACCGATGCTGAGGTGCAGGATGCCCTGACCAAGGCCCAGACCGCCTACGAGGACTGGGGATCGCGGACCATCGAGGAGCGCGCCGCCGTCGTGCAGCGTGCCGCCGAACTGTTCGAGGAGCGCAAGGAGGAGCTCGCCCGCATCGCCGCCACGGAGATGGGCAAGCCGTTCCACGAGGGTGTCGAAGAGGCCGAGTTCTCCAGCGCGATCGTCGGCTACTACGCCGAACACGGTCCCGCATTCGTCGCCGACCAGGAGGTCCCCACCCTCGCCGACGGCAAGGCCGTCATCCAGCGCCTTCCCATCGGCCCGCTGCTCGGCATCATGCCGTGGAACTTCCCGTACTACCAGGTGGCGCGCTTCGCAGGCCCCAACCTGGTGCTCGGCAACACCGTGCTGCTGAAGCACGCCGAATCCTGCCCGCGGTCCGCACTGGCCATCGAACAGATCTTCCGTGACGCGGGCGTGCCCGAGGGTGCGTACGTCAACGTGTTCGCCACGCACGATCAGATCTCCACGATCATCGAGGATCCCCGCATCCAGGGTGTCTCCCTGACCGGCTCCGAGCGCGCCGGCGCCATCATCGGCGCCCAGGCCGGCAAGGCCCTGAAGAAGGCCGTGCTGGAGCTCGGCGGTTCCGATCCGTACGTGATCCTGGATTCCGATGACATCAAGGAAGCAGCCGCCACCGCCTGGGGCACCCGCATCTACAACACGGGCCAGGCGTGCAACTCCAACAAGCGCATGATCGTCATGGAGGACATCTTCGATGACTTCGTCACCGAGCTGACCGAGCTGGCCAAGGCCGTCAAGCCTGCCGACCCCCTGGAGCCGGGCGACAACTCCTACGGCCCCATGTCGTCCCGCCGTGCGGCCGAGGATCTCGACGCCCAGGTGCAGGATGCCGTCGCCAAGGGCGCCACCCTGCACGCCGGCGGTGTTCTCGCAGAGGGCGAGAGCGCATACTACTCCCCCGCCGTCCTGACCGGAGTCACTCCGGACATGCGCGCGTTCCAGGAGGAGCTGTTCGGCCCGGTGGCCGTGGTCTACAAGGTCACGTCCGACGAGGAAGCCCTGGAGCTGGCCAACAACACCCCGTTCGGTCTCGGCGGCGCCGTATTCGCCAAGGATGAGGATCGCGCCCGCCAGATCGCGGACAAGCTCCAGGTGGGCATGGCCAACGTCAACACCCCGGCCGGCGAGGGCGCCGAGCTCCCGTTCGGTGGCGTCAAGCGCTCCGGTTTCGGCCGTGAGCTGGGTCCGCTGGGTATGGACGAGTTCGTGAACAAGCGCCTCTACTTCGTGGCCAACTGATCACACTCTCAGTCCCGGATCAGGGGCGGTGCGCCGGTCCTCCGGAGCACCGCCCCTGATCGTTTCAGGTGGGCCAGGCCCACGCGGCCGCCGGCGATTCAGCCCACCCGGAGGGCCGCCGTCGTACCCCGTCACAGGAAAGACGGCCCCTCCCCGCAGGGGGCCGCGGAGTTGTACCATCGAGCCACGAGGGGGCGCATCATGGCGGCTTATTCCACGACGGGGAGACCGATGGGAACGGCCGGCCTTCAGGACGACACTGGGGACCGGCATCTTGGCTTCTCTGCCACCGTGTCACGGGAACTCGTCCACAAGGCCTCAGTGTCCGAGGTCCTGCTGACGGAGATCCAGCGGCTGGACGAGAATCACTTCGTCGTGGGCGCACAGTGGCCCCGCTGGCACGTCTTCTATCGTGGCCCCGGCGGCCGCACGGACTCCGCCCTGCTGGCCGAGACGCTGCGGCAGTCGGTCATCCTGCTCGCGCACAGCAGTGGCGTGCCCCTGGATCACAAGTTCCTCATGCCGGGGATGGCGCTGACCGTCACACCGTTCGAGCGCGATCCTCAGCGCCCCACCGAAGTGACGGTAGGGCTGGAGGTGGTCCGTTCGCAGTCACGGGCGGGCGTCTTCACCTCGCTCGACGTCTCGGCACGTTTCCAGTCCGGCAACGTCGGCATCGGCAGAGGATCGGCTTCGGCGCGGATTCTGGATGGCCGGACCTATCAGCGGTTCAGGACGCAGACTTCACCGATGCCTCCCGGGCCACGGCCCATCCGGCCCCTCGATGCTGCGCAGGTGGGCCACACGGACAGCCGGCATGTGCTTCTTGGCGCATCCTCCGCACCCTCGAGGTGGCCTTTGGTGGTGGACATCGCGCACCCCGTGTTCTTCGACCATCCGCTCGACCACATCCCCGGAATGCTCCTGGTGGAGGCCTGCCGACAGGCCGTCCGGGCGGCTTCAGGGCTGCCGGAATCGGATCTGAAGAGCTTCTCCGCGGAATTCACCCGCATCGTGGAACTCTGGCATCAGGCGACGGTGAACGTCCGTCAGCTGGAGGGCGGCACGGCCGGCGTGGAGATCAAAGACGGGGAGACCCTGCTGATGTCACTGAAGGGCCGCTACGCCTGACCTGGGTCACCCCGGTCCACGTCGCCCCACACCGTGTCACGCGTCAGGGGGTCCAACGTTCCGGATCCGTGGCGACCGCCGGAAGCATGAACGCCCACATCTGCCGGATCCGCTCCAGGAGGTCCCCTCGTCCGGTCAGGACATTGGACACCATCTGCACCCCCGTGAAGGAAGCCACCAGGAACCGGGCGAAGTCCGCGGCGTTCACATCCCGGCGGACGTCGCCTTCCTCCTGCGCCTGAGCGGCCAGGTAAGTCATGGTGTCGATCCAGTCCTGGTAAGGCCCGGCGACATCCGCGTCGAAGGCGGAGGCCTCGAAGGTGAGCCGGATGCCGGCGCGCACCACGACGTCGTCGAGCAATTGCTGCCCGAACACCCGGCAGAGTTCCATCATCGTCGGAAGCCCTTGATCGCCCTTGGAGGACACCTTCTCCCCCGCGATGCGGGACCTGGAGTGCTGGGCTTCGATCACCGCGAGGGCGATCTCCTCCTTGGACTTGAAATGGAAATACAGCGCCCCTTTGGTGACCTCCGACTGGATGGCGATCTCACTCAGGCTGGCGTTGCCGTAACCGGCGCGTTCAAATACCGTCGAAGCACCTTCAATCACGGAACTCCGGGTTTCGATGGCCCGCTGTTGCATTGCGGAGGAAGACCTTTCTTCGGGCGGCCAGGAAGGAATACTAGTCTCTATGAAAGACCCAACCACCGGGACGGGCAAGACGGCACACCGCACGGGAGGCCACCAGGTGAAAGTCCTGCTCCTGGGTTCCACGGGCTTCATCGGGAGCCGGATCGCGGCTTCGCTTCTGCACACCGGGGAAACACTGCTCACCGTGCTGTCACGGAATCCGGCAGGACATCCTCCCGCCCCACACGGTATCACCGTCCCCGGTGACCTCCGAGACCCTTCCAGCCTGGCCGCCGCGGTGGAGGGCATGGACGTCGTGGTCCATGCCGCCTCATACGTCGGGCCGGATCCGCAGATCGCCGACGCCGTCAATCGCCAGGGGACGGCGGACCTTCTGGCGGCCTGCGAACGGCAAGGAGTGGGCCGGGTCGTCTATCTCAGCACCACGAGCGTGTACGGCAGCGGACCCCATCGCGGGCTCGTGGAACGGGACGGGGTCTACGCCCCGCGGTCGGCGGTCAGCGCGGCCCGCGCTGAGGCGGACCGGATGATCCTGGAGGCGGGCGGAACGGCGATCAGGCCGAATCTGGTCTTCGGCAGAGGAGATCGATGGTTCATTCCAGGTTTGGCCCGGATGATGCGGATCGGCACCTGGCCCGGGGAGGAACCGGCCGCACTCTCGATCATCGGCGTCGAGACTCTCGGAGAGATGATTGCGCGCGTGGCGCTCTCCTCCGGCCATCAGGGAACCGCATTTCACGCCGTCGGGCCCCGTCCCGTGCCGGTCCCGGAACTTCTCCGGGAGACCGCCCGGCAACTCGGGATTCCCGTCCCCGGATTCGGGCCGGGCACCGAGGTCCGCGACCGCTTCCAGGCCGCCGGGTTCACCGGCCATCAGACGGATCTGGTCACCCAGGACCACTGGTATTCGGGGGCTGCACTGCGGGAGGCGGTGGGGCGGAAATTCGATTCCGGTTCCCTTCCGAGCCCCGCGGAGTGGGCCTGGTATCTCGAAAAGATCACCGGGAGATAACAATACGATCATATTGTGCAAAACCGGCTGAACGGTTTGTTTACTCCACAGTGTGGCCTTACACTGAGTAGTGTTGATACCACCAACCGAGCTCGGTTGATCTGTCAGCGAAGCTGGATTGGGGGGAGGTGCGGTCATTGGCCGCACCTCTTGCTTTAACCGTCCGTCTGCTGCGCCATCCGAGGAACTCCATGACCGTCGTCTTCAGCAGGGATCCGTGGATGCCCACCGCCTTCCGCGACAACGGAGAGCTCAGGCTTCGCATCGTGGGCGGCGCCGACGCCAACCACGATCCGCGCGAATTCAGCATCCCGCTCTCGGAAGCTCAGCTGGACGTCATCCAGCGCGATCTGGCGCGCCATCTGCTCCTCTGGAGCGCGTTCCTGCCGCTCACCTATGACGCCGGGATCAACGGCCCGCTCAACGAGCGTGCGGCCACGGCACTGCTGGACCCCATCCTCTTCGGAGCACCCCGGGACATCGACGCACTGTTCCGCCGCGTTCCGTGGGACAAGCGGCAGCTGGTGGCCCAGGGGGCCGACATTCCTCTGCTCGAGCGCGGCAAAGTCATGGACGCCGTCCTTCCGGCCACGCAGTACTCCGATTGGAACCGCCTCTGGGAGTACGACGCCGATCGACGGCGGGCCGAACGCGGTGTCCATCTCGGTCCGCTCGACGCGGCGCTCCTCCGGTACACCGGACGCTATGCGCACG
>Ga0213829_1003019_pt1 | contig 10455 bp, 8 predicted proteins | sample MC6MC0896MG_FD_180665 | JGI IMG/M metagenome (GOLD analysis project Ga0213829, IMG submission 180665) | Enriched soil aggregate microbial communities from Iowa State University, Ames, United States - MC6-MC0896-MG | ecosystem: Environmental > Terrestrial > Soil > Unclassified | place: USA: Iowa...
CCCAAGCGTGTCTACGACACTTGGGGCAACGTGACCTTGTCCCCTACGGTACCGAGCACCGGTGCCGGTATCGCCACACTCAACCCAATTGCCGAGGTGCCACCGGGGGATATCGATCTGATCGCACCGTTGGGTACCATCGATGCGGGCGAGGCGGGGATCCGGGTGTCGGGCAACATCAACATCATCGCCTTGCGGGTGGTCAACGCGGCGAACATCCAGGCTCAAGGCAAGTCGTCGGGGATACCGGTGACGGCGTCGGTGAACACCGGTGCGATCACTTCGGCCAGTTCGGCCGCGACGTCCGCTACCCAGGCGGCCGAGGATATGTCACGCCAGCAACAGGCCGCTGCGCGCAAAAACCAGGCCTCGGTGTTCACCGTGCAGGTGCTCGGTTTCGGCGCCGAACAACTGGCACCGAGCCGTGATGGCGCAAGTCATACGCCGACGCCGGTATACAACCCGAACAGCCCGGTGCAGGTATTGGGCGCCGGTACTCTGGATGAGCGTGCGCGTGGGCAGTTGACGCAAGAGGAGCGGGGCAACCTGACGTTGTAAAACCTGTGTAGAGCGATGAGGGCGGCCTTCGGGCCGCCTTTTTTTTCCTGAATTTTACACAAGACCCTGTGGGAGCGAGCTTGCTCGCGATAGCGGCGGATCAATCGACATCAATGTTGAATCTGAGGTCCTCATCGCGAGCAAGCTCGCTCCCACAGGTTTTCCATTGTCCCGACCCGTGTCATTTCAACCTCCACCCCAACGCTTTGAATGAAGCTTTCATGACAAAAGTTCGGTAGCACATCGCCTGCCCCGTCATGCCTATGTGACGTGCTTGAGGCGGTCGAAAAGGCCATTTTTCCAGCCGATGGCGGGACGCCGGGAGCAGGGCAATCAAGCCAGCCTGCCGCAGCGCAGACAGTTACCGGTATTTCGAATTCAGGGGGTGGTGTGGACTATTTTTTCAAGTCACGGCTGGCGCTGTGGGGCTGGCTGCTGGTGACGGCGGGCGTACAGCCGGCGTGGGCAGAGGAGAGCGCTGAAACGGCGGAACCGGCCAGGCTGGTGGACGTCAACGAGTACTTCGTGCGCGGCAATACCGTGCTCGATGCCCGGGCGATCGAAGAAGCGGTGTACCCGTTTCTCGGTCCGCAAAAAACCTTGGGCGATATCGAAGGCGCCCGGGATGCCTTGCAGAAAGTCTATCAAGCCCTCGGTTATCAATCGGTGTTCGTCGAGTTGCCGGAGCAGCAAGTCGAGGAGGGCATCGTCTATCTGCAAGTCAGTGAAACCAGGGTCGGCAGGGTGCGCGTGGTCGGCGCCAAGCATTACTCACCGGTAGCAATTCGTGAAGACGTGCCGGCGCTGATTGAAGGCGAAGTGCCGGACTTCGCCAAGGTCCAGACCGAACTGGCGCAGCTCAACAAGACCCCGGGGCGGCAGGTCATGCCGCTAGTACGCGAAGGCCAGCGACCCGGCACGATGGACGTGGACTTGCAGGTCGAAGACCAGAATCCGTGGCAGGCCAGCCTCGGCCTGAACAACGACTACAGCGCCGACACCGAGAAGCTGCGCGGCGTCGCCAGCCTCGGCTACAACAACCTCTGGCAGTTGGGGCACAGCGTTTCGCTGACCTTCTTCACCGCGCCGCAAGACACGTCCAATGCCAAGGTCTGGTCCGGTTCCTACACTGCGCCGCTCAGCGAGCGCTGGAGTGTGCAGTTCTCCGGTTATCAGTCCGACAGCAACGTGGCGACCGTCGGCGGCAGCAACGTCCTGGGCAAGGGCCACTCCTACGGCGTATCGGCGATCTACACGCTGCCATCCAGTGGCAACTGGTCGAATTCGCTGTCGGCCGGGATCGACTTCAAGGACTTCGACGAGCAACTCGAACTCGGCGGCGACAGCGACCAGGTGCCACTCAAATACGCGCCGTTCACCTTCGCCTACAACGGCTTTCGCTACACCGAAAGCTCGCAGTTGGGCTTGGGCCTGAGCCTGGTGGCCGGCACTCGCAGCTTCCTGGGATACGGCAGCTCCGACGAAGACTTCGACTACAAACGCTATCGCGCCAGCCCCAGTTTCGCGGTGCTCAAGGGCGATAGCAATTTTACCTACACCTTCGGCAGTGATTGGCAGACCGCGACCAAAGCCGCGTTCCAGCTGGCCTCCGGGCCACTGGTCTCCAACGAGCAGTTTTCGGCCGGCGGTGCAACCTCGGTGCGCGGCTATCTGGCGGCCGAGCGCACCGGTGATGACGGTTACTTGCTCTCTCAAGAATTGCGCACGCCATCTCTCGCCAGGTACCTGGGCAGCTACGTCCAGGAATGGCGCTTCTACGCCTTCGCCGAAGGCGCCCAGTTGTACCTGCGTGACGAGCTCCCCGATCAGGACGCGGATTACGCCCTGGCCAGTGTTGGCCTGGGCACCCGCGCGAGCTTGAGCAAATGGCTTTCCGGCAGCCTGGATTGGGGCTACCCGTTGCTCGAAGGGCCGAACACCTCGAAACAGGAATCGCGCCTGCATTTCAACCTGCAAGCGACGTTCTGAACCTACGGAGTAATTTTTCATGCAACGCATATTTACCGCTTTCCTGATCTGCCTGGGCTTCCTGCTCCCGGCCACCGCCCATGCCTGGTGGCAGGACGATTGGCATTACCGAAAACAGATGTCGGTCGATACCACGCCCCAGGGCGCGGCCATCAACGAGGCGCTGGGTCGCACGGCACTGCTGGTGCGCCTGCACACCGGCAACTTCACCTTCGACGGGGTCAAGGAAGACGGCTCGGACCTGCGATTTGTGTCCGCCGATGACAAGACCCTGTTCAACCACCAGATCGAAAGCTTCGACCCGCTGATGGGCATGGCGCTGATCTGGGTCGATGTACCGAAAGTCGAGGGTGGCCAACGTCAGGACTTCTGGATGTACTACGGCCACCAGAAAGCCCCGGCCTCCGGCAACGGCCAGTTGACCTTTGATCCGAACTACACCGCGCTCTACCATTTCGACGGTGCCAACGGCACGCCGGCAAGGGACACCACGGCCTACGGCAACACCGCGCAAAGCGCCACCGGCACCAGCATCGACGGGGTGATCGGTCGGGCGTTGCAGTGGAGCGGTCAACCCTTGCTGCTGCCGGCCAGTCCGTCGCTGCAACATAACGCGGGCAGTGCGTTCACCTTCAGTGCCTGGTTGCGTCTGGACCAGGCCAATGGCGAACAATTGGTGCTCAGCCGCCGCGAAGGTGCAAACAGCCTGTTGCTGGGCCTGAACCAAGGCGTACCGTTCATGGAGATCGACGGCCAGCGTGCCGTTTCTACCCAACCGTTGAACCCAGGCCAATGGCAGCACCTGGCCCTGACCGCCGAAGGCAGCAAGGTCGCGCTGTACGTCAACGGTCGCGAAACCGCGAACCTCGCCGTGGCCATGCCGGCCTTCAATTCGATCATGGCGATCGGCGCCGATCTGCCGAGCGAAACTGCCAGCGTTTATCTGCCTTTCAGCGGCGCGATGGATGAGTTGCGCCTGTCCAAGGTCGCCCGACCTGCCGCGCAACTGCTGGCCGATGCCAGCGCCCAGGGTGCCGAGTCGAAGCTGGTGGCCTACGGTGTCGATGAAGAGCAGTCGGGCTATGGCTTCGGCAGCCTTGGTTTTCTGCTCAATGCGGTACCGATGGATGCCTGGGTGATCATCGCCGTGCTGGTGCTGATGATGTTCCAGTCGTGGGTCATCATGATCCGCAAAAACCGCATGGTCAGCCGCGTCAGTGCCGCCAACGAAGCCTTCCGCGAGCAGTTCACCAAGGTCGGCACCCGTCTGGAGATGTTTGCCGACGATCTGGACCTCGCCCAGCGCTTGCAGCACTCGCCCCTGTGGCGCCTGTACCAGGTGGCGGTCAAGGAAATCCGCACCCGCCGCGAGCAGGGCGCCGACACCTCGTCGGTCTCGGCTGCCACCATCGAAGCCATCCGCTGCTCCATGGACGGTGTGCGCACCCGGGAAAACCAGGCCCTCGGCGCCAAACTCTCGACCCTCTCCAACGCGATCGCCGGCGGCCCGTACATCGGCCTGCTCGGTACGGTGCTGGGAATCATGGTGGTGTTCCTCGGCACGGCCATGGCCGGTGACGTCAACATCAACGCCATCGCCCCCGGTATGGCCGCCGCATTGCTCGCCACCGCGATGGGCCTGTTCGTCGCGATCCCGGCGCTGTTTGGCTACAACCGGCTGATCACCCGCAACAAGGAAGTCAGTGCCGACATGCGCGTGTTCGTCGATGAGTTCATCACCCGCCTGGCGGAGATGCACGGCGAGAGCCAGTTCAGTGAAGCGGCCCATCGCCGTGGCAATCACACCAACGCATCCGTACCAGCCTGAGGAGCACCGACATGGCTTCCGTTAATGCCTCCCACGACGATGATGAAGATGCCGCGGTGGACAGCATCAACATCACACCCCTGGTGGACGTGCTGATGGTGGTGTTGGTGATGTTCATCCTCACCGCTACCGCTCAGGTCTCCGGCATCCAGATCAACCTGCCCAAGGCCAGTGCCTCGGTGTCGCTGTCCGAAGCCAAGACCAAGGCGATATCGGTCAACGACGGCGGCCAGGTGTTCCTCGATGCCTATCCGGTGACCCTGGCCGAGCTTGAAGATCGCTTGCGCATCGAGAAAGCCCAGAACCCCGACTTCCCGGTGATCGTGCGCGGCGACGCATTGGTGCAGTACCAGAAAGTCATCGAGGTGCTGGACCTGCTGCGTCGGCTCGAGCTGTCCCAGGTCGGTCTCGTCACCGGCAAACCGAGCCAGGGCTGACCATGACCGCACAACAACCCTTCAAGCCGTTCCCGATGAAGCCCTCACCCCTGCGCTTTGTGAAGTGGGGCGCCGGGGTGCTGATCGCCGGCGTGGCCGCGTGGTTTCTCTGGCAGTGGGCCAACGACATGAGCGGCGTGCGCCGGGAAGCGCCCAAGGTGCCGACGATTATTCCGTTGCCGCCACCGCCACCTCCGCCTCCGGAAAAACCACCGGAGCCGGAGACCCCCGTGGAAGAAAAAATGGTCGAGCCTGAGCCGACGCCGGAGCCGGAGGAGGTCAAGCCCGAGGAAGAGGCGCCGCCAAGCCCGGCGGACGACCTGGCCAACCCGATGCAAATGGACGGCGACGCCCAGTCGGGCAACGACGCCTTCAACATCGGTGCGGGCAAGGGCGGCGGCATGGCTGGTGCCGGGGGCGGGCGTGTGGGTAATGGCACCTACAGCCAGTTCCTGGCGTTCACCTTCCAGCGCCTGCTACGGGAGCACCCCGACCTGCGCAACCTGGCTTTTACGCTGCAGGCCGATGTCTGGCTGAGCAGCGTCGGCGAGATCACCCGGGTGGAATTGGTGAAGTCCAGTGGCAACCCGCAAGTCGACACCCAGGTGCTTGCCGCGTTGCGCAATGCCCCGCACCTGAACCAACGGCCACCGGCCTCCATGACTTTACCCGTGCGCCTGTCCCTGCAAGGGCGGCGTCCGGGTTAACCGAATATTCAGAGTTTTGCCAAAAGGAGTTGTGTGCAGATGATTTCCAACGTGAATCGATTGTCCCTGGCGATCGGCATGGTCATTGCGACCCTGGTCGGGCAAGCGGGGGCAGCCCCTGCGCCCTCGGAAAACGCCACGATCAATCTGATCCGCCTGCTGGTCGAGCAAGGCGTATTGAAACAGGACAAGGCCGAAGCGTTGATTGCCCAGGCCCAGCACGAAGCCGTACAGGCACAGAAAGCGGCCAGTGCCGGCACCGCGGTGGCGGCCGGCCCGACTGCCGCGCCCGGAGATGTGCGGGTGCAATATGTGCCGGTGGCGGTGCGCGATCAGATCCGTGACCAGGTCAAGGCTGAAGTCATGGCCACCGCCAAGCAGGAAAACTGGGCCCAGCCCAACACCTTTCCGGACTGGGTCTCGCGTATCAGCTTCGACGGCGACATCCGCCTGCGTGACGAGTCGCGCTTCTACTCGGGCACCAACAGCAACGAAATCGTCGACTTCGCCAAGCTCAACAACAACGGCCCGTACGACGTGAACCCCAACAGCAGCACCAGCCTGCCGCCGTTGCTCAACACCCGCGAAGACCGCGAGAACCTGCTGCGTCTGCGCGCACGTCTGGGCATGAAAGCGGTGATCGCACCGGACTGGACTGCCGGGATTCGCATCGGTACAGGTTCGGACAACAGCCCGGTGTCGACCACCCAGACTCTCGGTGGTGGCTTCGGCAAGAAAGACATCTGGCTCGATCAGGGTTACCTGACCTGGAAAGCGACGAGCGAGTTGACCCTGACCGGTGGCCGCTTTACCAACCCGTTCTTTTCCACTGACATGCTCTATTCCAATGATCTGAATTTCGACGGTGTCGCGGCGATTTTCGACCACAAGCTCAACCGCGACTGGGGCGTATTCGGCACCGTCGGTGCATTCCCGATCGAATACACCAACGACACCAGTTCCAGCAATGGCTTCGACAAGGAAGACAGCGACAACAAATGGCTGTACGGCGCACAGATCGGCGCCAACTGGGCAATCAACTCCAGCAACCGTCTCAAAGGTGCCTTGGCGTACTACCGCTTCGACGACATCGAAGGCCAGCGCTCCAGCCCTTGCGAACCCTGGGCCGGCGCACCGGGCTGCGACACCGATGGCAGTCGCTCGGCGTTCATGCAAAAGGGCAACAGCGTGTTCCTGCTGCGCGACATCACGCCCAACCCGCTCAACCCGGCCACCACCCCACAACCGCAGTTCGTCGGCCTGGCCTCGGAGTTCAACCTGCTCGACCTGAACCTGGTGTGGGATGCCGACCTGCCAGAAAACTTCAAGCTGCGCAGCCAGGCCAACTACGTGCACAACCTGGGGTACGACGAGGGTGACATGCGCACACGCTCGGCCGGGCAGATCGTTAACAACCTCGACAGCGACGGCAATATCGAAAGTGGCGCCAACGCCTGGATGGTCCAGTTCACCCTCGGCAACGAACTGGACCTGAAGAAGCAGGGCGACTGGAACCTGTTCGCTGGCTACAAGTACATCCAGCCAGACGCCTTGCCCGACGGCTTCAACGACTCGTCGTTCCACCTGGGCGGGACCAACGCCAAGGGTTATTTCCTGGGCGGCAATTACGGCCTGGCCAAGAACGTCGTCGCCAGCGGTCGCTGGCTGAGTTCCGAAGCGGTGTATGGCGCGCCGTTCGACATCGATGTCTTGCAGCTTGAGATCAACACGCGCTTCTAAGGCGCCGGGAGAGCTTCATGAACAGAAAAATCATGCTGTTTGCCTTGGGCGTGCTGGTGACGCAAGGGGCGAATGCCGAAGGCATGGAAGAACGTCTGCGCACTCAACTGCGCAGCACTGCCCAGCAGTTGCAGGCCTTGCAAAGCCAGCAGTCTCAGGCCAGTGCCGCGCAAGTGGCGGCCGAAAGCCAGGCCAAGGCGGCCCAGGCGCAAATCAGGCAACTGACCGCCGAATTGGCCAAGGCCCGAGGCGTCGCCGAACAGTTGGCCGGTCAGCACGACAGCCTGCAAAGCCAGGCCCAGGCGCAAGCGGCGGCCAGCAGCGAACAGCTCGGCAAGTTCAAGAAGGCCTACGAGGAACTGTTGGTGATGGCTCGCGGCAAAGAAGCCGAGCGTTCGAAACTGGCGGCTCAATTGGCCGAAAGTGACACACAAATGCAGCAATGTTCGCTCAAGAATCAACAGATGTATGGCATCGCCAAAGACATTGTCACCGCCTACGAAAAAATCGACGTCGCCGAGGTGATGAAGATTCGCCAACCGTTCGCCGGGGCTGCCCGGGTCAAGTTCGAAGAACTGGCCCAGGGCTTTGGCGACGCACTCTACAAGACCCGATTCGACGCGCCCCAGGCCGCGATCGCTCACTGACTATCAGGGAAAACCGCACATGACTCAATTGATCAGCCACGTCTCGCCACAATCGCTCACCGAAGTCCTGCAAACCGCGGGGTATCGGGTCAACCAGACTGAACAGAACGGCATCGTGCAGTTGCTCAGTGCCAGCCAGGGCATCGGTTACGCACTCCGTTTCGGCAACCCGGCCGTGGAACAGGGCAGCTACGTCGATTTCACCTTCAGTTGCGCCTTGCGGGTGCAAGGGGCACTGCCGGCCGGGTTGGCGGAACTGTGGAACGCCTCGCGACGTTTTGCCCGGTTATCGGTGCAGGGCGAATTTCTGGTGATGGAAATGGACGTGGTGGTGGCTGCCGGGGTGAGTGCCGATTACCTGCGTGGCAACCTTGAACTCTGGGATCGCCTGCTTCAGGAGTTCATCGTCTATCTGCGTGAATACAGCCAGAACGCCGCGCAATTGCAGGCCCGGCCTGAAACCGCCGACGAAGAGGTGGCCGCCTTGTGAAAAAACCTACGGTAGTGGTCGGTGCAGGTGCGCTGACCTTGTTGGTGGTTGCCGTTGCGCTGGGACTGCGCACGGGCAACGATCCGGTCGCGGCGCAACAGCCGACGCCATCGTCGGTGCTCGCGGCGAGAGAACCGGCGGTGGCGCGACTAGGCAATCAGCACGTCACGCCCGAAGAGCTCAAAACGTTGCTGGCGACGTTGCCGCCCGAGTCGCGGGAGCAACTGCGGGCCGATCGTGGTGCTTTGGAAGGCTGGCTTCGCTCACGCCTGGCCGAAAAAGCAGTGCTGGAACAGGCCGATGCCCAGGGTTGGGGTCACCGTCCGCAGGTCGAGCAGCAAACCCGTGCGGCCACCGAGCAAATCATCTTTCGCGACTACTTGCAGTCGGTCAGTCAAGTGCCGGCCGATTACCCCAGTGCAGCCCAGTTGCAGCAGGCCTATGACGCAGGAAAATCCGGCTGGATGACGCCGCCGATGTATCGGGTCAGCCAGATCTTTCTCGGCGTCGCCGATCCGCAGAGCCTTGAAGCCGCGCGCAAGCAGGCACTGGAGTTGAGCAAAAAGGCTCAAGCCACACCGGCCGAGTTCGCCGCGCTGGCGAGTCAGTATTCCCAGGATCGCGCCAATGCCGAAAAGGGCGGTGATACCGGCCTGCAACCTTTGCAGCAACTGGTGCCGGAAGTGCGCGGCGCCGTCTCGCGACTCAAGGTCGGTGGCGTGTCGGAGCCCGTACAGAGCGCAGCGGGTTTTCATGTGATCAAACTCACCGAGCAGCAACCGGCACGTGTCGCGACCCTGGACGAACTGCGCGAACGCCTGACCCAGGCCTTGCGTGCCCAGCGTCAGGAGCAAATTGCCAAGGCCTACCTGGAAGGTATGCTCAACACCGCTACGCTGAGCATCGATGGTGCGGTGCTGAACAAGGTGCTGGAGGACCAGCAATAGGCCTTGGCACATTTGGCCTGTGGGAGCGAGCAGACTCGGGCGGAGCTCCGACGAATGCGTCGTGTCAGCCAACCTCAATGTTGAATGATCGACCGCATTCGCGAGCAAGCTCGCTCCCACAGGGGATCGAAGCATTTCATCGCACCGCAATCAAACCAATAAGATCGACAGGGAGTCATCGATGTCATTCATAGAATCCACAGGACGCCTGGGCGTTACCGAATACCGACCCTTCACCGCGAAATCCCGATCCTGGCTGGAGCTGGCGGCCGGAATCGATACCGAAGTGGCGCAATATTTCATGGTCAGCGCCCGTTGTGGTTGTTTCATGCAGGCCGCACGCACCCTCAACGTCAAGTCGACCCAGCTGCGCAAGCACCTGGCGCAGCTGGAGGCTCAACTGCAGCGTACGCTGTTCAAATTCCAGGGCAGTGCCCTGACCTTGAGCAGTGATGGGCAGCAACTGCAGGCTCAATTGATCGCCTTGGCCCACGAACGCAAGTTGCCGGTGAACGAACAGCCCGTGATACGCCTGGCAGTGGCCGAAACCATCCTGCACGACATTCTCGGCCGCGACCTGGCCTCGCTGTTGCGCCGCAACGCCAGCGTACGCCTGGACATCATTTCCCTGGACAGCGAATTGTCCCTGCAAGCCCTCAGTGCCGACGTGCTGGTGTGGCTGGCCGGCACCGATTCGCCGCTGCCAGGCCCGAGTTTTGTCACCGGCGAACCACAGGGACTGGCGCGGCTCGATTACCTGCCGCACATTGCCAAGCGCTATTCGCGGGTCACGGCCCGGCCGGGCAGCCTGGATGACCTGGCCGATTTCATGCTGGTGCAGTGGCAACATGATCGCCAGGTCGAGCATTTTCGGCCATGGAACAGCGTGGTGGATCAGCGCCTGGCGGGAGTGGTGCAGTTGCATTCCTACGAACTGATGCTGGAGATGATCCGCTGCAGCGCCTGCATTGGCCTGCTGCCGCACTACATGAGCCGGTTCGACCGGGGGCTGGTGGCATTGCCGGGATTGTTCGGGCAACCGATGCAGCGCCAGGTGTGGATGGCGGTCAATGCCGATTCCAGGGATGAGGCCGGCGTGCAGATGATCGTCG
>Ga0213829_1003022_pt1 | contig 10440 bp, 8 predicted proteins | sample MC6MC0896MG_FD_180665 | JGI IMG/M metagenome (GOLD analysis project Ga0213829, IMG submission 180665) | Enriched soil aggregate microbial communities from Iowa State University, Ames, United States - MC6-MC0896-MG | ecosystem: Environmental > Terrestrial > Soil > Unclassified | place: USA: Iowa...
TGGGCGTATTGATAAAGCCGCAGCCGTTACAGGTAATGCCATAAGGGTTAGCGACCATCACGTTGGCCGCTTTGCCCGCTACTTCGGTATAGCCCTGCAGCTGTGAACGGTTGGCACCCACCACCTCATTAATAATGGCCCGGGCTTCCTGCCCAGCTTTGAGGTTCGGGTTGTTCTGGACAAGTCCACCCAGCTGGGTCTGCGTCAACCGGCCGGTTGCGTTGTTCAGGATCAGCCCTTCCTGGCCCACGTTGTAATTCTGATACTGGTTATGCGACAGGCCCGCCGCATTCGGCGTCGCGATATTAATGACCGGAACACCATTCCCGGCAGCATCAACTTTGGTCCCTAATGTGACGGGCGCTATCGCCGCAGAAAAGGCGGGCAGCAGTGGCTGAAACGCGATCAGCGAACAGATGAGATAGCTCAGCAGACGACGCGGCAGTGAAAGCTTTATTTGATCATCCATAATCGGGGCCTTTTTTTAAAAAACGAGTCCAACACGCGCGTAAACGCTGAGGCGATCGGGCGCAAGATAATTGGGGTAGCTGACAGGGATACCCAGCGACAGCTGAGTGGAGACATGCGCGTTACGGGTGCCAAGTCCCAGCGAACTGCCCCACAACGTGCCTGCTGCGTAGCGATCCTGTTTGTCGCTCTGGAGCCACCCGCCGTCCAGCGCCAGGGTGGTGCTGACCTCGCCGATTGCAGGCAGGGTAAACAGCGAGTAATTCAGTTCGTTACGCAGATAGCCGCCAACATCGCCGGAAAGGTATTGCTCCTTGTAGCCGCGAACCGAGTTCTCGCCACCAATCGTCAGGCGTTCGCTGCCATAAAGGCGATCCGGCGACCACTGAGCGTAAAAACTGCTGAGCCACCACATTTTCTGAGTGACAGGCCGCTGATAGCTGCTGCTGACGCTCCATTTGCGGAATTCAGCTTTCGGAAAATCGTCGCTTTTACCCTTGTCGCTTTCCGCATCGAACCACGGCATCCCGCGGCTCAGCATCGGGTTCAGAGTGGCCACCCCACCTGCAATTTTTTGCGTATGGTTAAAACCGATCTGCAGACTGGTCAGTTTGCGGCTACTGCTTTGAAGCAGCGTCTCATTCAGCCAGTTATGGCTGACGTAATGGTTCAGCCCAAGCTGAAGGCCAGTTTTGATTTGCCCGTTGCGGAACAGCACCCACGAGCCGCTGAGGCGGTTAGAGATGTTGTCGCCGTTGCTATACCAGTCGAAACTATTGGCGTTAAAGCGGCTGTGATAGTTGCTCCAGCTATAGCTGTAATCCAGCAGCCCATAGCCATAAGGCACGCTGACGCCCGCCTGGAAATTTTGCGCATCGCGCCAGTCGCTGAAAGCGCTGCTGCGACCACCGCTTACCCACCAGCGAGCCGGAAAGCTGACCGATGCCGGTGCTTCGCTGGCCGCTATTGTCCATATTCAGCCCCAGCGTCAGAGGAAACTCAGGTGTGCTGGTCAGGTTAACAATGGAATAGCCCGGCTGAGACGAGGGAATGATTTCAATCTGAACCGGCGAAGTACGAAGCCGGTTTATCTGCTCCATACCCTGTTCAATGTCACGTAAATTTAAAATACGACCTGCACGGGTCGGGAACGCCATGTTCAGCTGACGTGCACTGGCACCCTGCAAATGAATCGCCTCAAGCTTTCCTTCCAGTACGGTGATATTTAACGTCCCGTGGGAAAGATTCTGTTCTGTCAGGAAGGCCCGGCTGGTGATATATCCACGCTGGACATACCACTCTGAAATAGCGCGTACCAGCTGATTAATACGGTCCAGACTCAGGCACTGATTGATATAGGGAGCGACAAGTCTCTTCTGTGTATCAGGCGTGATTAAGCTCGCCTGTTGCAGTGAAATCTGGTTGATTTCAAAACAGGGGCCGCTGGCTGGCGCCGACTCGGTTTTTTGCAGCTCAACCTGATGCGCCTGTGTTAATGCGTCACGCTGCTGCTGATCCTGCTGCAACCGCTGCTGCTGCTGGTTTTGAATAACGTCAAGATCACCCGGTGTGACCGGTGCAGCCATGACATTGCTGATAAACAAACTGGCTCCGAAAACCAGCCACTTCCCTGTTTCAGGCATTTTCATCGAAGGATTAACAACGCTTATTGTAAATTTTGTGTAAGCACAGACGTGCAGATTACCACCTTAACAATCGGAAGTTCCTTATTGACTTAAAATAATGACGTGGTTTTACAAAAAGTAAAATTAGCGGTGATAAAACGTTTTATAAGCCAAATTTGTAATGACTTAGCCACTTTCTATGTGCGGAGGTCATTTACGAGTGTTAAGGGAATAGATGTTAAGACGTGCACTGATGAATATAGATCCGCGCCGGATTACTCATTCATATAACGACGCTGGGGCATTAAGTGGGATAAAAAATAATGATGTTGCTGTTTTTCGTGGTGAAGCCTGCTGGCTGAAATGACCAGCGCAATACAGATGCAAAAAGGCCCGCAACGTAGCGGGCCTTTAACCAGACAACATACAACAACCATTATTTTTCATGGTAGCGATGCACTGCCGGATAATATTCCAGTCCATACAGCTGGCTCAGCGGCAGCAGCAGTTCCACGTTAATATCATGCACACGGTCACTCGCCACAGGGCCGCTCAGCAGCTGTTCAAACCAGGCTATCAGTTTCTGTTTCATCTCAGGCTCTCCGCATCAGTTGATGCCCTGAGTAAACCCGCTTACACGCCCGATCAGAAGCAAAAATTTCTGCGCTGCTTATGCCGGAAATGGCATAAGCAGCCCGCATCTGTTTAGCCAGTGCCATACGCCAGCGGCTCAAAACGGTTACTGCCTTATCAGCGTCACCCAGTTCGCGCCTTTACCAGCCGGGGCTTCAGCAACCCGTTTGAGTTCACCGCTGGCGGAATCGATAGCGTAACTGCCAATCACCGCGCTCTTCTCCCCGCTGACGATCAGCCATTTACCCTGCGCATCAATCGCAATACTGCGCGGCTGTTTTTCAACCGGCCAGCTGCCGATAAGTGTTAACTCACCCGACTGTTTATCAACCCGGTAGCCGCTGACGGTGCTGGAGGTGCGCTCGGTGACATAGATAAATTGCCCGTCCGGGGTGATTTTAATGTCTGCCGCCCAGATGCGCGGCGTGGGATCGCTGTAGCCCGCCGGGCGCTGCTCGCCATGCTGCAGGTTATATTTCTTCGCCACCGCATTCGGCCAGGTTTTCAGCTCCGTCAGCGACCCATCCGCCGCGCGCCGGAACTGCGTAATGGTGCCGCTCATCTCCGCGAGGTTATAGAGGAAGCGATTGTCGGGCGAAATCACCGAATGTCGTGCGCCGCTGTTCTTCTCGCCCTGAACAAATCCGGTTCCCAGCGGCGTTATCGCGCCATTATCAGCAAAGGCATATTGCAGCACGCGATCCGCGCCAAGGTTGCCGACGTAGAGGGAATGATTGCTGACGTCGGTAATCACCGAGTGGGCATGCGGCCCGGTTTTCACCTCGCCCGTGACCTGGGGTGTCACAATGCCTTTGTCATCAATCCGGTTGCTGGTGACGATATCGCTGTCATAGGAGGCGGCCAGCAGATAGCGCCCACTTCTGTCAGTGGTGATCCACGGAAAGCTGGCTACAACCGGTGTCACCGCCAGTTTCTGCAAATCAACATGCGAACCCGAGACGCGCCAGCTGATGATCGAATAAGGCGGACTCCGCAGCGCACCATAGAGCCGTTTACCATCCGGGCTGGCCGCCAGCGGCATAATCTTTTTACCGGCAGGCGTATCGCCACGCCATTGCAGGCTGCCATTCGCCTCGCTGAGCTGATAGCGGGAAACGGTGCCGGATTCAGCATTGGAGACATAGACAAAGGTTGTCGCCCATAACGGGGCGCTACACAGCAGCGGCAGGAGTGCCAGCGCCGTTTTCAGACGGATCATAGGGTCACCTTGATAAGTAGTGTCTGCATCATTGCGCAGCAGGCATTACGCTAACCCTGTCTGAGAAGACTGGCTTTGTGCAACTGTCTGAAATTCGGTTCGAAAGTCTGGAGATGTGACGGAGATGTTATTTTTAATGGTGCTGAAAGAGGTATGACGCCTTTCCCCACGGCGGGGGAAAGGCGTTAACAACGCGCTAACCGGTTTTCGCGATCATTTTTCGATAGCGGTTGAGCCACTTGCCGCTGTTAAGTCGCCACCAGAAGAAGATGCCACGCACCGTCCAGTCGAGGAACATCCCCAGCCAGACACCGGTCACGCCCATCCCCAGTTCAATACCGAGCAGGTAGCCGACCACCACGCGGGCGCCCCACATGCTGAACATCGACACATACATGGTGTAACGCGCATCGCGTGCGCCCTTGAGACCGGCAGGTAGCACCCAGGAAGCGGCCCATAACGGCATAAACAGCGCGTTAAGCCAGATCAGCTGCTTCGTCACGTTAATCACTTCCGGGTCGCTGGTATAAAACCGTGCCAGCAACCCGGCCAGCGGCACCGTCAGCAGGGCCATCACGGTCAGGCAGACCGTCGCCAGCCAGAAGACGTGTCGCACCTGGCGTTCCGCCTGGAACACCTGATTCCTGCCCAGACGGGTACCGGTGATAATCGTTGAAGCCGAACCCAGCGCATTGCCTGGCAGGTTGATCAGTGAGGCGATAGAAAAAGCGATAAAATTACCGGCAATCTCGCTGGTGCCCATTCCGGCAACAAACACCTGTGTCAGTAGTTTGCCGCCGTTGAACAGCACCGACTCGATACTGGCAGGCACGCCTATTCCTAAAACTTCCATCAGAATGCTGCTGTTCCAGCGCCGGAAATAGCTCGACAGCGTAATTTTCAGTGAGGCGTTAAAGCCGATCATCAGCACGTAAATCACCGCGATCGCCCCGATATAGCGGGTGATGGTCAGTCCGAGCCCGGCACCGATAAACCCTAAACCGTCCCACGAGAAGCAGCCATAAATCAGCACGCTACTGATGATGATGTTGAGGATGTTCATGCCGCCGTTAATCAGCATCGGAATTTTGGTATTACCTGCACCACGCAGCGCCCCGCTGCCAATCAGGGTGATAGCGGCGGCCGGATAGCTCCAGGCGGAAGTCTGCAGATAGCTCAGCGCCAGCGCTTTGACTTTTGGATCGGCGGCACCGGCAATCACATCGACGATCAGATGACCCCAGAACTCAATGGCGATCACCAGCACAAAGGCGAGTATCGTCATCATGGCCAGCGACTGACGCGTGGCGGCACGGGCGCGCTTGCCGTTGCGTTTTGCCAGACTGAACGCCACCACCACCGTGGTACCAAGATCGATGGCAGCAAAGAACGAGATGATCACCATGTTGAAGCTGTCGGCCAGGCCGACGCCCGCCATCGCCTCTTTACCCAGCCAGCTGACCAGGAAGGTGCTCAGTACGCCCATCAATAGCACACAGGCGTTCTCGAAAAAGATAGGCACTGCTAATGGCGATATCTCACGCCAGTAGAGCGTGCGATACGAACGGCGTTTCGGGTACCACGCCGTGCGCTTGATCGCCTGCATCACTGCTACGCCGGGATTTTGCAAAGGATTACCAAATCAGAAGAGACTGGACAGGAGTTCTAATGATGATAGTGGGCAGGGAAATATGCAAAGTCTTTCCGGTGCAAATTAATCATGGTTACAAACTTTTTAATGCCGCCACGGCACAATCTGCCTCACTGCCCCGCCCGCTGTAGCAAACCTGATTATTTCCCTGACGTTATGATCGGTTGGCCATGCTTTGCTGCTGGCGGTTTTTTCCGCCATCTCCTCATCGGTAACGCATTCAAACGTGGCGAACCACCCCTTCTGATAGTAAAGATTTTCTTACTGTTTTTCAGTGCAGCAGATCTTCACTTAAAACAGCACTGCTCAGAATTCCCGCTTCGCTGGCGCAAAAAAACGGCGATCACAGATTCTTCAACAATCTCCGCAACAAACCCGCTAAGCTTGGGGCAAATTGCGGAAAAAAATGGAAGGAGAAACCATGCCGACACTACGGAAAAACCTGACCAGCCAGCAGGCGCTGGATGAACTCGAACGCCTGTACGATGGCGCCGTTGATGCGCTGCGCGAGGCGATTAAAGCCTTTACCGAAAACGGCACGCTGCCCGATGCCACCGCACGGGCGCAGGGACTATTTGTTTACCCGGAGCTGCGCATCACCTGGCGCGGCGACGGTCCGCAGCAGAACCGCACGCGTGCCTGGGGACGCTTCACCCACACCGGCAGTTACAGCACCACCATCACCCGCCCGGCATTGCTGCGCCACTATATTTCGGAACAGCTTCAGATGCTGGAGAAGGAGTATCAGCTGGAGATCGACGTGGGGCCCTCCAGCCAGGAGATCCCCTATCCTTACGTGATCGACGGTTCCGACCTGTCACTGGATCGCACCATGAGCGCCGGTATTGCGCGCCACTTCCCGACCACCGAGCTGTCGCAGATTGGCGATGAGACCGCCGATGGCCTGTTCCACGCCGATGCAAAATCCCCTCTGTCGCACTTCGACGCGCTGCGAACCGACTTCTCGCTGGCCCGCCTGCGTCACTACACCGGCACCAGCGTAGAGCACTTCCAGCCATTTGTGCTGTTCACCAACTACACCCGTTATGTTGATGAGTTTGTGCGCTGGGCGATCGAGCAGGTGCGCGATCCCAGTACCCCTTACGACAGCCTGGCCTGCGCGGGCGATGTGGTGCTGACCGCCGACACCGCTGACAGTGAGTCGATGCTCTCGGATCTGGCGTGGAAGAAGCACCAGATGCCCGCCTGGCATCTCACCTCGCCGAATCGTCGTGGTATTACGCTGATTAATATTGGTGTTGGCCCGTCGAATGCCAAAACCATCTGCGATCATCTGGCGGTGATGCGTCCACATGCGTGGCTGATGATTGGTCACTGTGGCGGTCTGCGCGAGAGCCAGCGGATTGGTGATTATGTGCTGGCCCATGCCTATCTGCGCGACGATCACGTGCTGGACAGCGTGCTGCCGCCTGATATCCCGGTACCCAGCATTGCCGAAGTGCAGCGCGCGCTGTATGACGCCACCAAATCAGTGAGCGGCATGCCAGGCGAAGAGGTGAAGCAGCGGTTGCGTACCGGCACCGTGGTGACCACGGACGACCGCAACTGGGAACTGCGCTACTCCGCTTCGGCACTGCGCTTTAACCTGAGCCGTGCGGTGGCGGTCGATATGGAAAGCGCCACTATTGCCGCACAGGGTTATCGTTTCCGGGTGCCATATGGCACGCTGCTGTGCGTTTCAGACAAGCCGCTGCACGGTGAGATTAAGCTGCCCGGTCAGGCGAACCGTTTCTATGAAGGGGCGATTTCGGAGCATCTGCAGATTGGTATTCACGCTGTTGAGCTGCTGCGCGCCGAGGGCGATAAGCTGCATTCGCGTAAGTTGCGTACCTTTAATGAGCCGCCTTTCAGGTAAGTGTTAGCCGGCTGATGCGAGGAATAAGGCCGGTACTGCTGACAGGCAGTACCGGCCTCTTGCTTTGGAATTTACCCAATGCGCATGTCAGCGCCGGGATAATTTATACTTTAAAGGTCTCTACAATCAGCCTGAGAGACTGCGCTTGCTCAGAGAGAGACTGAGAAGCACTTGATGATTCTTCTACCAGAGCAGAGTTATTTTGCGTCACCCCATCCATCTGGCTGACTGCAATACTCACCTGAGAAATCCCCTGCATCTGTTCAGCCGACGACAGCGCAATAGCATCCATGGATTCAGCCAGTTCATCCACTAAATGCACGACTTTGAGAATACTCAAACCCGTATCACTGGCAACAGTGACGCCGCATTCAACCTGTCCGACAGCCTGCTCTATTAACGCTTTAATATCTTTTGCGGCAGTCGCACTACGTTGTGCAAGCGTTCTGACTTCAGACGCGACGACAGCGAAGCCCCTTCCCGTCTCTCCCGCTCGTGCCGCTTCAACGGCTGCGTTCAGGGCAAGAATATTAGTCTGGAATGCGATGCTTTCGATGACGGCGGTGATATCTCTGACTTTAGACGCGCTTTTTGAAATATCACTCATCGTATCTGACATTCGTTTGACGTCCGTTTCCCCTCGTTTTGCAATCGAGGCGGTATCTCTCGCTGAGTTGGCTGTGTCCCTGGCAGTTTTGCTGTTATTTTGTACCGTAGCGGTGAGCTGTTCCATACTCGCAGCCGTTTCCTGCAAGGCAGCGGCCTGCTGTTCAGTGCGGGATGCAAGCTCATTGTTTCCTTCAGAAATCTCATTCGCAGAAAGGGCGACTGAAGAAGAGCCTGATTTAATTTCTGAAACGATATCCCGTAACCGAACCTGCATGCTGTTTAAAGAGGCCATGAGACTGAGAGTGTCATTTTTCTTCAAGCTAACAGGAGTGGTCAGATCCCCATTAGTGATCGCATTAGCAAGTTTCCGCGCTGTACTCGGTTCATCGCCAAGCTCGTTCATGAGTTTACGAATAAGATAGATGCTGGTGCCCGTGCCGAACAAAATAGCCGCAACTAAAAGCGTCACCAGGATGATGTAGGCTCTTTCGGTATTTTTCGCGTTTTGATTAACTGAGTCATCCGACTGCTTTGCCAGGATTTCACTCATCAGGGTAAGACCTTCAAGCAGCGGAACCTGTGCGGGTCTGACTTTTTCCAACAGATACTTAACCGTGATGTCACTGTTTTTAGCCAGTGCCAGCGGAACGGTGTTACTGAAGGCGTCCAGAGCATTTTTCTCGCTGTCACTGATCTTCGCAAAGGCTTTATATTCTTCCGTATCGCCAGACTGGCTGATCATCGTATTCAGTTGATCCCTGCTGGCTGCAAATTTAGCCTTCAGTTTAACCAGACGATCAGACTGCTCCTGGATAAGAGCCTGATCTGAAAAGAGTGATAAATTCCTGACGGTTATCGCCATATCGCGCTGCGCCAGGGTAAGTTCATTGATTAATTTTGTTTTTTTCATATCACCCTGAACAACTGACTCAAGCGTGCTTTTAGCCTGATATAAAGAGTGAATAGCGACAACGATACATATGGAGAAAAAGATGATTAACGTGCCAAATCCGGAACCGAGGCGCGTAGAGATTTTCATTAAAATTCCTTGAAGGGGGGCGGCGATATAGATCTATCGGCATCTCTTTTTTTAACTTCAATGAATATTTATCACATAAATAATATTAACCAGAATTAATGGCACCGCTGCAAAGCATCACAAAAACTCATAAATTTGTCAGGCTTTGATGCTTTCCAGTTCAACCAGAAATCGTTTTTTTGTGCGTTATAAATAATCAGAACCCTTATGCATACCGTTGTCTTAACTTATTACTGCGTTACGCTACACTGGTTTGCATGTCATAAAAATTTCATTTAACCCTTGCAGGCGCGGCTTTTAAGGCTGCTACAACCTGGATGCTTTTCGCATGCAAAAAATACCGCAATAAAAATCAGGAATACATAAATTATAATTATAAATAACGTCAGGAACTTCTGTAGATCACTTTAAACGCGGGCCGGTTCTGTGACGTCTCGCAGGATATGAATGCTTTATTAGTTCGATGAATATGGCAAAACAGACCGGCATAAGGATGCTTCAGCCCGGCCGTAGCAATCCAGCCTTCAGGCAGAAAACGCGCTGAGTGCGTTGATGAGCGTGCCCGTCTGCACGATAGCCCTGGTCTGATATGCATCACGAATAAACTCTCCATCATCAGCCCTTGATACGAACGGATAGCCCGGGCAATCGCAGAGAGAAATAGGTTTGCCTGGCCCACGCATCAGCTGCAGTAACAGATGAAATTAAAAACCGTAACATAACTGAAGTATATTGCAGGCGAAATATAAAAACATACACAGCAACAAAAATCATCATTATCGAGCTTGTCACTCCATAATTGCTGTGCAATATAAATAACAGCCGACTGTAGAATTTATTTCTTAAAATTAGTGCCACATACTGGCAATGTATTCCCGCCTTTCACATAAAAATCAAATAAAAAACGCATAAAGAAACTCCAAAATGGAGGAAGACTGACAAGGAGGATTTGAGGAAAATTAACATACCTTTGGCAGCGCAGATAATAAATTTAATTACTCACTTAAAGAGGATTCATTGTGAAAGTTAAAAATATGACTGTGTTAGCGAGTATGGTTTTATTCTACTCCGCTCAGGGTATGGCCAGGCAATTTGATATCAGTGCAGCAAACATTGACGTCAATACATCTAAGTCTTCCTTCATTCTTACTGGTGCGGGAGGTGCCGGCGGCGCAGGTGGCGCGGGGGGTGCAGGAGGAGCGTTAGGCGGGCAAGGTGGTGCCGGAGGTGTTGGCGGCGCCGGAGGTGCTGGCGGAAGTGATGGTAATGGCGCCGCTAACGCCAGCCAGAATGGTAATAATTCCAATAATGATAACGGCA
>Ga0213829_1003023_pt1 | contig 10439 bp, 5 predicted proteins | sample MC6MC0896MG_FD_180665 | JGI IMG/M metagenome (GOLD analysis project Ga0213829, IMG submission 180665) | Enriched soil aggregate microbial communities from Iowa State University, Ames, United States - MC6-MC0896-MG | ecosystem: Environmental > Terrestrial > Soil > Unclassified | place: USA: Iowa...
CCGTCAGTGACCAGGGCCCTGGCATCCCCGTGGCCGAGCGCGAGAAGATTTTCGACATGTTCTACACCGCCGCCCGCGGCGACCGTGGCGGGCAAGGTACCGGCCTGGGCCTGGCGATCTGCCAGGGGATGATCGGCGCCCATGGCGGGCAGATCCAGGTCAGCGAAGGCATCGATGGCCACGGCACCTGCATCACACTATGCTTGCCGCTGCCTCAACAACCTGACGCCGAAAGCGAAGCCCCATGAGCCAGTCTGCCACCCTCCTGGTCATCGATGACGAACCGCAGATCCGCAAGTTCCTGCGTATCAGCCTGGCCTCCCAGGGGTACAAGGTGATCGAAGCCGCCACCGGCAGCGAAGGCCTGGCCCAGGCCGCGCTGGCCAAGCCCGACCTTGTGGTGCTCGACCTCGGCCTGCCCGACATGGACGGCCAGCAGGTGCTGCGCGAATTGCGCGAGTGGAGCTCAGTGCCGGTGATGGTGCTGTCGGTGCGTGCCAGCGAAGTGCAGAAGGTCGATGCGCTGGATGGTGGCGCCAACGATTATGTGACCAAGCCGTTCGGCATCCAGGAATTTCTGGCCCGTGTGCGTGCGCTGCTGCGCCAGGTACCGCAGGCTGGTGGGGGCGAGGTGGCGGCAAGTTTCGGGCCGTTGACCGTGGACTTTGCGTTTCGCAAAGTGACCCTTGATGGCGCAGAGGTGGCGTTGACCCGCAAGGAGTACGCGCTGCTGGCGCAGCTGGCCGGGCACCCGGGGCGGGTGATAACCCAGCAGCAACTGCTGAAGGATATCTGGGGGCCGACCCATGTGGAGGACACTCATTACCTGCGCATTGTGGTGGGCCATTTGCGGCAGAAGCTGGGGGATGACCCTACTGCACCGCGGTTCATCATTACCGAGGCGGGTGTTGGTTACAGGCTGGTGGCGCCTGCCAACTAACGGCATGCACAAGCCAACTCATGGTGCTGTTGTCGACTCCTGGTCCATGTCCGCTGGCCAGGCAACACTGGGCGCCAGGCGCAAGGCGAATTCGCACCAGAGGACGTCGTTGTGGTCTTTGGGTGGGCCAGGTGGCGGGAGTGCGTCTGGGCCTTGCTGCATGTAGGTGCAAATGTAGGCCCAGAGGTGTTCGTCAGCGCCCATGGTGCTGAGGTGGAAGCGATCGATAACCCTGTTCGTTCCCGGCTCGACGATAGAGAGCATGACGCCCCACTTGAAAATCAACCCGCCATTTAGTGCGGCTGTTTGTGACCAGCGTTCTGCGCGCACTTGCGACCAGTCATAGCTTACGGGGACTACTTGCCACTTTTCGAAGGGGTTCCACCATCGGTACTTGAAGTTGTAGGCGTAGATTTTTTCACGGATGCGATTGAAACGGATCGGTTCGTCTCTGGGGGGGCATATGTCGACTCTGAAGGCGAATACGGTGATCCAGATGCCGACTAGAAAGGTCACAGTGGCCATCCACAGTGATTCCATATCTCCATCTGCCAAGCTGTCGACTATGATATTTATCATCCTAATCGTTGTGATGGCGATCAAGCATCCCATCAACGACATAACGCCTCTAGTCGATAGAGGCTTGCGTGGTATTTCCAAGTAAACAAAATCTTGATGGTTGGGTGTTTGATTGCCCAGCCACTCCTTTGTACAGGTTTTCTCATGAGGGGCTGGTAGATCCTCAACCCAGCCGACGCATGGGGGATTAAGCAGTGGAGTCATATGATGAGTTCCTTTGACTTGGATTTTGTCTTCCCTGGCGCTTGCTTTCGCATAGCCTGCCGAGGTTCATCATCACCGAGGCGGGTGTTGGTTACAGGCTGGTGGCGCCTGCCAACTAACGGCATGCACAAGCCAACTCATGGTGCTGTTGTCGACTCCTGGTCCATTTCCGCTGGCCAGGCAACACTGGGCGCCAGGCGCAAGGCGAATTCGCACCAGAGGACGTCGTTGTGGTCTTTGGGTGGGCCAGGTGGCGGGAGTGCGCCTGGGCCTTGCTGCATGTAGGTGCAAATGTAGGCCCAGAGGTGTTCGTCGGCACCCATGGTACTGAGGTGGAACCGATCGATAACCCTGTTCGTTCCCGGCTCGACGATAGAGAGCATGACGCCCCACTTGAAAATCAACCCGCCATTTAGTGCGGCTGTTTGTGACCAGCGTTCTGCGCGCACTTGCGACCAGTCATAGCTTACGGGGACTACTTGCCACTTTTCGAAGGGGTTCCACCATCGGTACTTGAAATTGTAGGCGTAGATTTTTTCACGGATGCGATTGAAACGGATCGGTTCGTCTCTGGGGGGACATATGTCGACTCTGAAGGCGAATACGGTGATCCAGATGCCGACTAAAAAGGTCACAGTGGCCATCCACAGTGATTCCATATCTCCATCTGCCAAGCTGTCGACTATGATATATATCAGGCTCATCGTGGTGATGGCGATCAAGCATCCCATCAACGACATAACGCCTCTAGCCGATAGAGGCTTGCGTGGTATTTCCAAGTAAACAAAATCTTGATGGTTGGGTGTTTGATTGCCCAGGCACCCCTTTGTACAGATTTTCTCATGAGGAGCTGGTAGATCCTCTGCCCATCCAGCACAGGGCGGGTTCAGAAGTGGATTCATCGTAGTTGTTCCGGCGATTTTATTTTGTCTTCTCTGGATATTGCTTTCGCGTATCCTGATTGGTCGTGGTAGTCGGGCCAATACGTCACCAGCAGCTCGGTGGCCTGAATGTCGTGAAAATCTGATAAAGGAATGGAGTCCTGAATACTGAGGGTGTTGTTTTGTTCGTTAAAGTTGATCAACGGCTCTGACCGCAAGGGAATGGAAAATAGGGAGTGTTTCTGTATGGCAGGGGCTACAGACACTGCAGCTTTTTCTGTATTTCCAGATAGGACACTAATCTCTTTTGTTGAACCTGCTCGATAGAGTGTCAACTGCCATGTGTAGCGGGAAATTTTGGGGTTGTAGTTTGGCAGGCTGAGGTAATAGTCCAGTGTGAAGGTGAATGGCACTCCCTGGTTGTCAGATAAAACTGCGGCGACAGCCATTGATGACGGTTTATGAATCGCCTGCTCGAATCGCGTGTTTATGGAAACCTCAGCCCGAACACCCAGAGCGGCGGCGTTAAGCGCTCCAATGGCGGCATCAATGTCATTCGGGGTAACCCAATGCCGGTGCTCGTATGGCATCCCCCATCTGCATTTTCTAGCCCAGATTTCAGTAAGGGAGGACTTGTCCCGCGTGGCGGAGGCGGCCATGGCGTATGCAGCCAAGCCAAGAAAGACGGCTATCCCTATTGGGCCAAGAAATGACCCTGGAAAGAAGACTGCATAAATGCCACTGACTGAGCTCATGAATGCAGCGGTGCCAGCAATCTCGTATATTCGAGCCGAAGTCGCATCTTGGTTTTTAATTGCTTTGGCTGCGGCAGAGAAATATTGCGCGCCGTCCATTATCCCTGCCAAGGCAGAAATAACCCCGCCAACTTTGGCAATGCTTGTGCCCAAGTGTACCGTAGAGGGTATCCCTGGTAGCGTTTTTGCAGGTTTCAGCAGTTGAGCAGTCATCCCTGTCGCTTCCACACTGGCACCCAGTACACCCAGTGATGAAGACCATATTGCGGCCAGTGCTTCAGCATCACCCTGCGACGTGTTCTGCAGCGCCTCAACGTTCCTGCGCAAGCTGTCCTGATGGAACCATATGCTCCCCATCGCCAGCAGAAGGCCGGCGCTGCCTGGGCTTGCTGCTGTCCCTCGCAGCCCACGAAAAGCATCGCTTGCCACACTCCGCGCCGCTGTTGCGCTGACCTTCAGGCCTTGCGCCACCTCAGAGGCGCCGCGCATCAATGTGTCGGTGCCCAGCGCGATACTGCGCACCCTCTCACCGACACCGCCCACCGCCCCTTCGCGCAACTTCACCAAGCGCGCCTGCAGGCTCTCGGCACTCTCCAGCGTCCAGACCATCACCTCGACACTCTGGCTGCGATTGCCCGCCGCCGCGATGTTGATCGCGCCGCTGAGTACCATGGCCCGCACATTGCGCGCGGCAGGTTCGCGAAACTGTTTGTCGAGCTGGCCCAGGAACGCGTCGGTGCGCTCCTGCAGGGCTTCATTGAGCACGCCCATGTACTCGCCCAACGTCAACGAGAGCCTGACCTGGGTCACGGGCTGGCCGGCATAGAGCAGAAACGCCGCGCTGTGCACATGGCCGATCAGCTTTCGGGTCTGCGCGCTGGCATGTTGGCCCAGGGCATTGCTGGCACTGGCGGTCGCTGCGAGCAGTTGGCCGATGGCGTCCTGCACCGGCTTGATCATCAACAGCCGGCCTTCATTGCTGCCGGCCATGGCCTTGACGGCGTCATACACCTTGCCAAGGTCATCGCCCGACAGGGCTTCCACGAGTTGCTGCAAGAGTGCCTTGTTCTTTGCCAGCAATGCCTGGTACAGCAGGCTCTGGTGGTCTTCCAGCAGTTGCTGCCAGATGTGCTGGGTTGGGCCAAGCGCCGTGTCGGCAGGCGCCAGCGCTTCAGTCGGACCGCCCGCCAGGCAGGCTGCCATCATGGCGATGAAGTCTTCGACCGAAAGTGGGCTGGTGGCGCTGTAGTCCAGGTAACCGATCAGCTGGAACGCGCGGCTGGCGTAGTGATGGGCGTACAGCTTGCCGACTTCGTCGACCTTCGCTTGCCAGTGCTGCAGCTCACGGTCGTAGTCAGCCTGGAAGGCAGCCCGCGCGCGTTCGTCGTAGCGCTGCTCCAGGCGTTCACGGGCTTGCTGTTGTTTGCGTTCAATGGCGCGGGGTGCCTGGACTTCGACGTTTATCGGCGGCAGGTAGGCCTTGGTGCCGATCGGGCTGTCGTTCCACTGCTCGACCCGCCTGGCTTCGTGCTCAGTGTCTTCGACTGCCTGCGCCATGGCCTGGGCATCGTGCAGTTCACGGATGCCCAGCAGGGCCTGGGAGGTGAAATAATCGAAGTGGCGCTGGGGCTCGGCGCGCCATTGCTGCATGGCCTGAAACCAGGCGGTGCGTTGGGCGTTGCACTCCATGACCAGGCCGACCGGATCCGGCAGGGTCAGGGCCAGCACACCGTTGGGCAACTGCTCATGCTCGATGGTGCTGCGCACATGGTTGCGGGTTTCCGGCAGGCGGTTCAAGCGCGGGTAGAAACCATGGGCACTGCTGTAGTTGCCGGCGTACGGGGCTGTGTATTCGAGCACGTCGTCTAGGCCGAGATCGGTTGGAGTCATGGCGATGCCGACGCTGGCGGGGTCGTTGCGGGCAATGTTCAGGTCCAGCTCGACAAAGCGGTCGGTAGCGTCGGGGTCATTACCGGCAATGCCTTGCCGATAGCGGTCCAGCACCTCGGTGGGCCAGGGGTCGTTGGCGAATGCGATCCAGGCCCTGGCGTAGAGCAGGGTGTCGATATTGATGAAGGATGCAGTCACGTCGTGATGCTGCGTAGCGCAATACTCAGGCAGCGGCTCACCCGGTGCCAGCGGCGGTTGCAATGCCGAGAACTGGCGCAGTGCGCCCTCTGGCGTGACCTGGTAGGCGTGCCAGACCTCCTGATCGAGCAGCACGTAAACGTACCCCTGGCGCAGGATGCGTAACTGGTCGGCGCGCATCGGCACATAGGTGGTCTCGCTGTCTGCGGCAAGGCGGTAGGACTGGGTTTTGCGAGGGTGCGGGGCGTAGGCCGTGCGCAACAGCAGAATGGGCAGGCCGGAGCGTTGGCAGGCATTGCAGGTGGAGGCCGGGTTGGGGATTGCCTGGCGCATGGTGAGGTCGATGGCTTTGCTTATGCTCATGAGTAGCGCCTTGCCTGAGGCAGTGCGGCGACGATTCGCGACCACACTTGGTCGTCATAACCCGCGAACCGGGCTGTCAGCGGCTGGTTCCCCGCGACTGCTTGCGCCACGTCCTGCTGAATCGTTGGGTGATGCAGAAGCAGCGGGTGGACCATGACCCTGTGCAGGTTCAGGCAGTGGATGTCTGCGGGGTTGCTCAGCCCCCGCTGGTAAGCGTCATGCATGAGGTTCCAGGCATGGGTTGAGGCCTGGCCGGGTAGCCCGGAGGGCCCGGACCAGCGCCAGGGGGAATACGCTTTCACTGACGTGTTCAATGCACGCCATGCTTCGAGAAAATGCTTGATCTGCGGTGCCCATCGCTGGGCTTGCCTGGCGACCTCCGGGACTTTCAGCTCACCCACCGATGGCCTGCCCTCGAACTTCACCAGCCCGCCGCCGACCTCGGGATAGAACCAGGTCCGTATGGGCCCCAGTACCTCACCTGCGTTCCCCATGACTGCCCGTAGCAATGCGATGCGCAGGGGTTCGAACCAGGGTGCCAGCGTGCCGTTTCCCGCGGGCCGCAATACATGGCATTGCCGGGCAATATGCTGGGCAGTGACCTCGGCTGGCTGCTCACTGGTCAGCCAGCCGCAGACATACTGCTTCCTGGCTGCCATCTCGCGAGCAGCGTAGGCTGCGGTGAGCGCCAGGAACGCTGACGCCGAGTCGTCGTTGACAGGAAACTGCACGAGGGCTGGAAACAGCCTGGGCGAGGAGAGGTCGGCGCGAGGAACGCGGACGATGGCCTCGCGACCTAGCGCATTGCTTAGTGACGACAGACTCAGCGGATGTTCCGGCTTGCAGTCGCCCAGTGGATTCAGCAGCAGGTACAGGTTTTCTGCTGGATCAGATGGGCCGGCCGAGTTGGTGTCGAGCGGCTGGAAGCGTTGGCTGGACTGATTCGGCATGAGAAGGCCCTGTAGCGGGTGAACGAGGCCCTCAACACTAACGAGGAAGTCATTCGCGGGGGAGTTCTCGGCTTCCTAAAACGCTGTAGGAAGTTTCTGCAGATAGCCATTTGGAGCGCGCTGAACCGGAGTGGACGCGGCGATCCCCATTCCACGTTATCAGCGCTGTCTATGTTGGCAGACGGATCCTCGATCCCCCGGTAGATTCGTCAGGCGTGCTGGAAGCCCCGAACAACAATAACGAGGGACCCGACAATGCCGACCGCCACCCAAGCGAGCAACGCCTGGCGTATTCTGTTTCTGCTGTTCCTGGCCAATCTGTTCAACTTCTTCGATCGCACCATCCCCGCCATCATCATCGAGCCGATCCGCCTGGAGTGGCACCTCAGCGACTTCCAGATCGGCCTGATAGGCACCGCCTTCACCTTGGTATACGCCATCGCCGGCCTGCCGCTGGCGCGCATGGCCGACACCGGTTCACGCAGCCGCTTGATGGGCTGGGGGCTGATGGCCTGGAGCGGGCTGACGGCGGTCAACGGCATGGTCGGCAGCTTCTGGAGCTTCCTGCTGGTGCGCATGGGCGTGGGCATCGGCGAGGCCAGTTACGCGCCCGCCGCCAACTCGCTGATCGGCGATTTGTTTCCCGCCGAGCGGCGGGCGAGGGCAATGGGCATTTTCATGCTCGGCCTGCCGTTGGGCTTATTGCTGGCCTTTTTCACCATCGGCGCCATGGTCCAGGCCTTCGGCAGCTGGCGAGCACCGTTCTTCATCGCCGCTGTGCCCGGCGTGCTGCTGGCGCTGTTCCTGTTCATGATCCGCGAGCCCGCACGTGGCGCGGCGGAGGTGGTAGCCGTTTCCCAGGCGCCAGTGGACCACCCCCTGCGCCGGGTACTCAGCGTGCCTACATTTGCCTGGCTGGTGCTGGCCGGCCTGACCTTCAATTTTGCTTCGTACGCCTGCAATTCGTTTATGGTGCCGATGCTGCAGCGCTACTTCGAATTGCCCCTGCAGCAGGCAGCGGTGGCCACCGGCGTGATCGTCGGCCTGACTGGCCTGGTGGGGCTGACCCTTGGTGGGTGGGTGGCCGACAAGGTGCATCAGCGGTTCGCCAACGGTCGGCTGCTGTTCGCCGTATTGAGCATGCTGGTGGCAACGCTGGCCACCGCCTGGGCGCTGCACGCCGGGCGTATCGAACTGGGCCTTTTCGTGGCCGTTTTCGGTGTCGGTTGGCTGTTTTCGTACAACTTCTACACCTGTGTGTACACCGCAATCCAGGACGTGGTGCAACCCCGCCTGCGGGCCACGGCCATGGCCCTGTACTTCGCCGGCCTGTATCTGCTCGGCGGCGGCTTGGGCCCGGTGGTGGTCGGGGGGCTGTCGGACCACTTCGCCGTGGCCGCCATGGACGCGGCGGGGGAAGCAGTGATGAACGAGGCATTCAAGGCCGAAGGGCTGCATGACGCCATGTACCTGATACCCGTGGCGCTGATGCTGACCATGGTGTTTCTGTTGGCGGCGTCGCGGTGCTTCAGCCGGGATGCACAGCGGATGCGCGAGGGGATGGCGGCCGACTGCCAAATAGAGGTGGGCAAAGCCGCCCAAGCCTGAAGCCAAGCCTGCAATGCGCCGGGGGAGCAACTCCCCCGGCAGAGCACATCGCTCCAATACGCGTTGTCGTCAGCGCTTTAGCATGCTCGCCCGGTGAGGGCTTCAGACGCCGCTTGTCCAGTACATGGCATTTGGCCGCATTGCAGGTTGATGTTTGTATTTGCGAAGCATTAACATTTACGCCCTCACTCCTATTCCCTACTTCCTGTCAGGATTCGAACGATGGCGTCTCGCTTTCCATCACGCCCAGCCTTGCTGGCGCTCTGCTGTTCCGTAACGTTGATGGCGCACGCTGGCGAACCGATCCAGCTCGAAGCCACCGACGTCAACGCCGATGCCGTGAAGCCCAGCCCCAACGCGCTGCCGGAGGCATTTGCCGGTGGCCAGGTCGCACGGGGTGGGCAGATGGGGGTGTTGGGCAACCAGGACAACATGGATGTCCCGTTCACCATGACCAGCTACACGTCAAAGGTGATTGAGGATCAGCAGGCCGAGGACATCGGCGATGTACTGGCCAATGACCCGTCCGTGCGCGAGTCGTATGGTTTCGGTAACCAGTCCAAGGTCTTCGTGATCCGTGGCCTGCCGCTGGCCGGGGACGACATTTCGTTCAATGGGCTGTACGGCATTCTGCCGCGCCAGATCATGTCCACCGACGGGGTGGAGCGGGTCGAGGTATTCAAAGGCCCCAATGCCTTTCTCAACGGCGTGAGCCCGACCGGCACTGGCCTGGGCGGTAACGTCAACCTGCAACCCAAGCGCGCCGACGACGTCCCGACCCGCCGCTACACCCAGGACATCAGCTCCGATGGGCGCATCGGCGAGCACCTGGACATCGGCCAGCGCTTTGGCGAAGACAACCGCTTTGGCGCACGCCTCAACCTGAGCCAGCGCGAAGGCGAAACTGCCGTCGATGACCAGGACCAGCGCACCAAGCTGTTCACTGCCGGCCTGGACTACCGCGGCGACGGCTTTCGCGTTTCGACCGACGTCGGCTACCAGAAGCAGCGCATCAACCACCTGCGCAATTCGGTGCGCCCGGGCACAGCCAGCAAAGTGCCGACGGCGCCGGACGCCAGCCGCAACTACGGCCAGGATTGGAGCTACAGCGAGTCGGAAGACACCTTCGGCATGGCCCGTGGTGAATGGGACTTGAACGAAAGCTGGACCGCCTACCTGGCCGGCGGCGCCCGGCATACCCGCGAGCACGGTACCTACGGCACGCCGGTGCTGGTCGGCAATAGCGGCCTGGCCACGCTCTCCGGGTCGGATATCGTTCACGGTGAGGACAACACCAGTTTCAGCGCCGGTCTCAACGGCCGCCTGCAGACCGGCCCCTTCAGCCATCAGATCGCAGTGGGCGCCACAACCCTGTGGACGCAGCAGAAAAACGCCTACACCTTCTATCGCTCCACTGCAGGCAATACGAATATCTACAACCCGGTGGCGCTGACCAAGCCGACGGATGTGAGTATCACGGGTGGCGAGATGGGTGACCCGGGTGTGACCGGCAAAACCCGTAACCGCAGCATTGCCATTTCCGACACGGTCGGCATGTTCGACGACCGGCTGCTGCTGACCTACGGCGTACGCCGCCAGCAATTGCGAGTAGAAAACTACTTGTATGACGGCACTACATCCAACGGCGTCGCCAACCCCGCCAATGACGGCAGCCGCAATGGCGACCCCTATGAGAAAGGCGTCACTACACCTGTCTATGGCATCGTGTTCAAGGCGACCGACAGCATCTCGTTGTACGCGAACCGTATAGAGGGCCTGGCCCAGGGCCCGACCGCGCCGGCCAACACCGTCAACGCGGGTCAGATGTTCCCACCCGGTCGCACCAAGCAGCTCGAGGCGGGCATCAAGCTGGACAAGCAGACCTATGGCGCGAACCTTGCGGTGTTCCGCATCGAAAAGCCGTCGGATGGCTATACCCTGGGTAACACCTATATCCGCGATGGCGAGCAGGTCAACAAAGGCCTGGAGCTGAGTGTGTATGGCGAACCCATCGAAGGCCTGCGCCTGATGGCGGGCGGTACGCGCATGACGTCTGAGCAGAAGAAGACCC
>Ga0213829_1003025_pt1 | contig 10432 bp, 8 predicted proteins | sample MC6MC0896MG_FD_180665 | JGI IMG/M metagenome (GOLD analysis project Ga0213829, IMG submission 180665) | Enriched soil aggregate microbial communities from Iowa State University, Ames, United States - MC6-MC0896-MG | ecosystem: Environmental > Terrestrial > Soil > Unclassified | place: USA: Iowa...
CGGTGGACCGTGAGCTCGTCCTGGCCTACAAGGAAGCCGCAACGGGTCAGCTGATCCACCCCGGCATCAATGAGGCCGGCGCCGTCGCCGCATTCACCGCGGCCGGCACGTCCTACGCGACCCACGGCGTCCCGCTCATCCCGATCTACGTGTTCTACTCGATGTTCGGTTTCCAGCGCACCGGCGACTCCTTCTGGGCCGCCGCGGACCAGATGACCCGAGGCTTCATCATCGGCGCCACAGCCGGCCGGACCACGCTGACCGGTGAAGGCCTCCAGCACGCGGACGGCCACTCGCCGATCCTGGCCGGGACCAACCCCGCCATCCGCAGCTACGACCCGGCCTACGGCTACGAGATCGCCCACATCATGCGTGACGGTCTGGAGCGCATGTACGGCCCGGACTCGGACGACCGGAACATCATGTACTACCTCACGGTGTACAACGAGCCGATCCACCAGCCCGCGCAGCCGGAGAACGTGGACGTCGAGGGCATCACCCGCGGCATCCACCACATAAGCTCCCCGAGCGTCGACGGCCCCCGCGCCAATGTCTTCGCCGCCGGCGTCTCCGTCCCCTGGGCTCTCGAAGCCCAGCAGGTCCTCGCCGAGGACTGGGGCGTGGCCGCCGACGTCTGGAGCGTCACGTCCTTCAACGAACTGCGCCGTGACGGTGTGGCCGTGGACGAGCACAATCTGCTCAACCCGGAGGATCTCCAGACCCCGTACATCACGCAGAAGATGGCCGACAACCCCCACCCGGTGGTCGCCGTCTCCGATTACATGCGTGCCGTGCCGGACCAGATCCGCCAGTACCTGCCCAACCGCTTCACCAGCCTGGGCGCGGACGGCTTCGGCTTCTCCGACACCCGCCAGGCCGCCCGCCGCTTCTTCAAGAACGACACCCACTCGATCGTGGTCGCCGTTCTCCAGCAGCTGGCCGCCGAAGGCAAGGTGGACGCGGCCGCACCGCGTCAGGCGATCGAGAAGTACGACCTGACCAACGTGAACGCCGGGACCACGGGCGGCGCGGGCGGCGACGCCTGATCCACCCCACTCCCACGAAGTGACAGTTGAGGCCCGTATCCCTGCCGGATACGGGCCTCAACTGTGACTTCGCGAAGAAATGCCCACGCACGACGACGGCGGACGGGCCGCGCCGTCGTCGTGACGGCAGGTGGAACGCGCCTCAGTTGTAGCCTTCACACAAAGCGCCTGGCACTAAGCTTCATAGCATGACGCAGTCCGAAGGAAAGTCCTCGCCCATCCCGTCCGCCTCCGCGGACAAGGCCGAGACCTTGAAGAAGCTGCGCGCCAACGTGGGGCAGCTCTCCACCAGGACCACCCGGCAGCTCGAAGCGTCCCTTCCCTGGTATGCGCGGCTCAGCGCCGACGAACGATCCACGCTCGGTCTGGTGGCGCAGAACGGCATCGCCGCATTCGTCACCTGGTACGAACGGCCCAGCTCCCCGGCCTGGATCCTGTCGGACGTCTTCGGCACCGCACCCAGCGAGATGACCCGGGCCATCAGCCTGCAGAAAGCACTTCAGCTGATCCGGATCGTGGTGGAGGTGGTCGAGGAACAGGTCCCGGTCCTGGCCCCGGAGAAGGCGCAGCCCGAACTCCGGGAAGCCGTGCTCCGGTATTCCCGCGAAGTCGCCTTCGCGGCGGCGGACGTGTACGCCCGGGCGGCCGAATCCCGCGGTTCCTGGGACACTCGGCTGGAAGCCCTGATCGTCGACGCCATCCTGCGCGGCGAGAACACGGACGCCCTCCGGTCCCGGATCGCGGCCCTCGGCTGGAAGGCCCAGGAACGCTTCACCGTGGTGGTGGGCAAGACCCCCCTCGAGACGAGCGCAAGCTACGTGAGCGAGCTGCGGCGCACCGCCGGCCGGTACGCCGACGACGCTCTGGTGGGCATTCAAGGCGACCGCCTGATCCTGGTGCTCGGCGGACTCCATGACCGGGAGAACTCCCTGGCGAAACTGAGCGAACTGTTCGCCCCCGGTCCCGTGGTGCACGGCCCCGAAGCGGCTTCGCTGACCGACGCCAGCCTGTCCGCGCAGGCGGCTTTCGCGGGGCTGACCGCCGCCCGCGCCTGGCCCGCGGCACCCAGGCCGGTGGCGGCGGGAGACCTGCTGCCGGAGCGGGTCATCTCGGGCGATGAAACCGCCAGGCGACAGCTCGTGGCCGGGATCTACCGGCCCTTGCTGGCCGCCTCGAACGGACTGGTGGACACCCTGAGCAGCTACCTGGAACTCGGGCACTCCCTCGAGGCGACGGCCCGCGAGCTGTTCGTACATGCGAACACCGTCCGGTACCGGCTCAAACGGGTCTGCGACGTGACCGGCTGGGACCCGCTGATCCCCCGGGAGGCGTACGTGCTGCAGACCGCGCTGGCGGTCGGGCGGCTCGCTCCGCCGCAGCGACCCGCGCACGACCGGCTCGCAAGCCGCCCACATTGACCCATTCTTGTAGACTTCCTACAAACAGGCCCCCTGAGCTTCGTTCAAGCAAACAGGCGGCAATGTCACCTCGATTTGGAAAGCTGATTAAGTGCTAGCAATCGTCTGCCCCGGACAGGGCTCCCAGACCCCCGGTTTCCTCGCGCCCTGGCTGGAGGTCCCCGGCGTCGCCGAGCACCTGGCCGCCCTGAGCGAAGTGGCTCAGCAGGACCTCGCCGCGCATGGAACCACCTCCGACGAGGAGACCATCAAGGACACCGCCGTCGCGCAGCCGCTCATCGTGGCTGCGGGACTGGTCTCCGCGAAGGCGCTCTTCGACGTCGAGCTCTCGACCCTGCCCGTAACGCTGGCCGGTCACTCGGTGGGCGAGATCACCGCGACCGCCCTCGCCGGTGTCCTGAGCGAAGCCGACGCCATGCGCTTCGTGCGGGAGCGGGCGAACGGCATGGCCGAGGCCGCAGCCGTCACGCCCACCGGCATGAGCGCCGTCGTCGGCGGTGACCCCGCCGAGGTGCTCGCCGCGATCGAGGCTTCCGGCGCCGCCCCCGCGAACGTGAACGGCGCCGGCCAGGTGGTGGCCGCAGGCACCTTCGAGCAGCTCGAAGCCCTGGCCGCCAATCCGCCGGCCAAGGCGCGCGTGATCCCGCTGAAGGTCGCAGGCGCCTTCCACACCACGCACATGGCCCCGGCCGTGGCGGCTCTGGACGTCCTCCAGCACGAACTGGACATCCACGAGCCCCAGGTGCCGCTGCTCTCCAACTACGACGGCCGCCTCGTCGCGAACGGCAAGGCCGGGGTCGCCAGCCTGGTCGCCCAGGTCTCCCGCCCGGTCCGCTGGGATCTCTGCATGGAGTCCCTCCTGGCTCAGGGTGTCAAGGGCCTCATCGAGCTCTCCCCCGCCGGCACGCTCACCGGACTGGCCAAGCGCGGCATGCCCGGCATCAAGACGGTCGCGGTCAAGACCCCGGCCGACCTCGACGCCGCACTGGCCCTCTTCGCCGAAGTCGAGCAGGACGCCGCACCGGGCGGCTCCGGCCACCACGCCGCGGGGAACACCGAGGGCGCACAGGCATGACACCCGTCCTCCGGCAGAACGAGGTCAGGGCGGGGACCCGCATCCACGGGGTGGGGGCTTTCCGCCCAGACGTCGTGGTCACCAACGACGACGTCTGCCAGTGGATCGACTCCTCGGACGAGTGGATCCGCCAGCGCACGGGCATCGTGACCCGGCGCCGCGCAGCGCAGGACGTGAGCGTCATCGACATGGCCGAAGGCGCCGCGCGTGACGCCCTGGCCAACGCCGGGATCGAAGCGTCCCGTCTCGGCGCGGTCATCGTCTCCACGGTCTCGCACCCGTTCGCCACGCCGTCTGCGGCCACGGCCCTCACCGAGCGCCTCGGCGCGACTCCGGCTCCGGCCTATGACGTCTCCGCCGCCTGCGCCGGGTACTGCTACGGCGTGGCCCAGGCGGATGCCCTGGTCCGTTCCGGGGCGGCCGAGTACGTCCTGGTGGTCGGCGCCGAGAAGCTCTCCGACCTCATCGACAACCACGAACGCACCATCTCCTTCCTTCTCGGGGACGGAGCCGGGGCGGTCGTGATCGGGCCCTCCGACGAGCCGGGCATCAGCCCGTCCATCTGGGGATCCGACGGCAGCAAGTGGGGCGCCATCGGCATGACCCACTCGCTCAACGATGTCCGTGGCCTGGAGACCCTGGCCGCCGAGGGCGATGACGAAGCCGTCGTCTCCGCCGCACTGAACATCTGGCCGACCATGCGCCAGGACGGGCCCACCGTCTTCCGCTGGGCCGTCTGGGAGATGGCCAAGGTGGCACAGGCCGCCCTGGACGCGGCCGGAGTCAGCGCGGAGGACCTGAGCGCCTTCGTGCCCCATCAGGCCAATATGCGCATCATCGACGAGATGGTGAAGCAGCTCAAGCTTCCCGAGCACGTCAAGGTCGGGCGGGACATCGCCGATTCGGGCAACACGTCCGCCGCGTCGATCCCCCTGGCCATGCACCGCCTGCTCGAGGAGAACCCGGACATCAGTGGCGGCCTCGCGCTGCAGATCGGCTTCGGGGCCGGTCTGGTGTTCGGCGCGCAGGTGGTCCGGCTCCCCTGAGCCTCACGACTTCCCGACCACAACTTCACAACCACCGGTCAGCACCAGCTGACCGTCAAGCCCCGGCAGCTGCCGGAACAACACAGAAAAGGAGCCGACATGGCTAGCAACGAAGAGATCCTGGCCGGCCTGGCTGAAATCGTCAACGAGGAGACCGGCCTGGCTCCCGAGGCTGTCGAGCTGGACAAGTCCTTCACCGAGGACCTGGACATCGACTCCATCTCCATGATGACCATCGTGGTGAACGCCGAGGAGAAGTTCGGCGTGCGCATCCCCGACGAAGAGGTCAAGAACCTCAAGACCGTCGCCGATGCCGTGAACTTCATCGCCAACGCCCAGGCCTGATCGCCTGCTGCCGGAGCTGACCATCCCGGGATGACCTCATCCCGGGATGGCGCTCCCTGGCAAGGCCCGCCCGCGCTCCCCTCCCCGGAGAGGACGCACAGGCCGCCTTGCACGTGCCGGACGCCGTCCCAGGAGGCGTCCACCACGGCACTCCCCTGAACCTGACGCCCCTCGGGGCAGACCCTTAGATCACTTGGAGAGTGACGATGCCTCGCAAAGTTGTCATCACCGGCCTCGGTGCCACCACGCCCATCGGCGGCGATGTCCCCACTCTGTGGAAGAACGCCCTCAAGGGTGTCTCCGGCGCGCGCACCCTCGAGGACGAGTGGGTCAGCACCTACGAGCTCCCCGTCACTTTCGCCGCCCGCTGCTCCGAACCGGCTTCCGAGAAGCTCAGCCGGGTCGAGATGAAGCGCATGGACCCGTCCACCCAGTTCGGTGTGGTCGCCGCCCGTGAAGCCTGGGCGGACTCCGGCATCGAGGACATGGACAAGGACCGCCTCGGCGTGGCCTTCGCCACCGGCATCGGCGGCGTCTGGACTCTCCTGGATGCCTGGGACACCCTGAAGGAGCGTGGCCCGCGCCGCGTCCTCCCCATGACCGTGCCCATGCTCATGCCCAACGGCGTGGCCGCTGCCGTCAGCCTGGACCTCGGCGCCCGCGCCGGCGCCCACACCCCGGTCTCCGCCTGCGCCTCCGGCACCGAGGCGCTGCACCTCGGTCTGGACCTGATCCGTTCCGGCAAGGCCGATGTGGTCATGTGCGGTGGCGCGGAAGCCGCCATCCACCCGATGCCGATCGCGGCGTTCGCCTCCATGCAGGCCCTGTCCCGCCGCAACGACGATCCGCAGCACGCCTCCCGTCCGTACGACGTGAACCGCGACGGATTCGTCATGGGTGAAGGCGCCGGTGCTCTGGTGCTGGAGGCCGAGGAGCACGCCCTGGCCCGCGGCGCCCGCATCTACGGCGAACTGGCCGGCACCTCGGTCACCGCCGACGCCTACCACATCACCGCTCCGGACCCCGAGGGCCTGGGCGCCACCCGCGCGCTGAAGGCAGCCATGTTCGACGGCCGGATCCAGCCCGAGGACGTGGTGCACGTCAACGCCCACGCCACCTCCACCCCGGTGGGCGACAAGCCGGAGTACACGGCTCTCCGTGCCGCTCTGGGCACCCACGTGGACGACGTGGCGGTCTCCGCCACCAAGTCCCAGATGGGTCACCTGCTGGGCGCGTCCGGCGCCGTGGAGGCCGTGCTGACCGCTCTGGCCGTCTACGAGCGCAAGGCTCCCGTCACCATCAACCTGGAGAACCAGGACCCGGAGATCCCGCTGGACGTGGTCACCAAGACCGCCCGCGACCTTCCGGCCGGTGACATCGTGGCCCTGAGCAACTCCTTCGGCTTCGGCGGCCACAACGCCGTGATCGCGGTCCGCAACTACTGATCCGCACTCAGCCGCACCACGACGACGGCGCCGCTCACCTCTGGGTGAGCGGCGCCGTTCTCGTTGGGGAATGCAGTTCGGGCTGGGGAAGGACGGCGAGGGCAAGGACGCCGCGCTGAACGCCCGTCAGGGGCGCTGTGCCCGACTTTCGCCGATGGTGACGGCTCATGCCGGTCGGGGCGGAAACGGCGACGTGACGGCACCCGGGTGGGCCGGTGGCGTGGAGGAGGCCCGGCCCGGGAGTCGCCGGTGTGGACGAAGCGGTCAGCCCACCTGGTGGAGCCAGCGGACGTTGGAACCCTCCGAGGCGTGCCGGAAGGGTTCCAGTTCCTCGTCCCAGGCTTCCCCGAGTGCGAGGGACAGCTCGTGGTACACGGCGGCGGGGTCACCTGCACCGGCTTCGTAGGCGAAGCGGATGCGGTCTTCGGAGACCATGATGTTGCCGTGGGCGTCGGTGACGGCATGGAAGATGCCGAGTTCCGGAGTGTGGGACCAGCGGCCGCCATCGGTTCCGGGGGATGCTTCCTCGGTCACTTCGTAGCGGAGGTGGGTCCAGCCACGCAGAGTGGAGGCGAGCTGGATGGCGGTGCCGGGAGCACCGGTCCAGGCCAGCTCAGCCCGGAACATTCCAGGCGCAGCAGGCTGAGCCACCCACTCCAGGGTGGCCGAATCGTCCAGCAGCGATGCGACGGCCCACTCGACGTGGGGGCACAGCGCAGCCGGGGCGGAGTGCACGAACAGCACTCCCCGAGTCATTGCAACAGACATCCCATCCTCCTTAGCCGTAGGTACGTCTTCCCCAACGCCCTCGACTTCACGAAGTCCGGTGATTCCTGTCTGCCTTTCACAGGCTCTTGAGTTGTCTGCGGCGCCTTGCGGCACCGGCCGATGGTTCAAGCAGTGCTTGAACCCCGGCGCTGGTTCTTATTGTGCCGTAGCCTGCGGATTTGTGCCAGTGGCGGAACGACCCGGACCGAATGACCGGCTGTCAGGCCCTCGGGTGCGCCTGACGGTAGCTGTCTCTGAGCCGTTCCACGGAGACGTGGGTGTACAGCTGGGTGGTGGCGGGGGTGCTGTGTCCCAGGAGTTCCTGGACCGCCCGGAGCTCGGCGCCGCCGTCCAGCAGGTGAGTGGCGGCCGTGTGGCGGAGCGCGTGAGGACCCGTGGCCGCGGTGTCGCCGAGGGCGGCGAACCGGTCCGCGACGAGGCTGCGGACCTGCCGCGGATCCACCCGCCCGCCCCGGGCGCCGAGGAAGAGCGCAGGTCCGCTGCGTGCCGTGACCAGTGCAGGTCGCCCCCGGCGGAGCCAGCCGACGATCGCCCGCTCCGCGGGAACCCCGAAGGGCACCGTGCGTTGCTTATCGCCTTTGCCGAGCACTCTGAGTGTCCGGCGTTCAAGGTCCACGTCATCCACGTCGAGTCCCACGAGCTCTCCGACACGGATGCCGGAGGCGTAGAGGGTTTCCACGACGGCCAGGTTACGCAGCGCGACGGGATCGGCCTCCTGAGCCGCTTCTGCCAAGTCGGTGAGGACGCGGTCCATCTGAGCGGGCCTGAGAACTGTGGGGAGGCCGGAGGTGCGTTTGGGTGACCGCAGGCGCAGGGTGGGGTCCTGGGAGACCCGCTCTTCCCGGAGCAGCCAGGCGAAGAAGGTGCGAGCGCTGGCCGCATGTCTCGCCAGGGTGGCCCGGGCCATTCCGCGCGCCGAGTGGTCCGCGAGCCACTCACGCAGCAGGTGAAGGTCCACCTCATCCCACGACGCGGCTCCGGCTTTCGCGGCGAACTCCTGCAACTGACGGACATCGGCGAGGTAGGCCCGCAACGTGTTGCCGGATCGGCCCCGCTCCCCCGTGAGATACCGGGCGTACTCGTCCAGGACGTCGTCGTGGAACGGGGCTGGACTCTGTGGCACCTCTCCACTCTGCCGCCCCTGAGGTTCAGGATCAAGCCGGTGTTGGGGGTGGCCGACGGACCGGTGCCGTCTCCTCCCACCCTCATGCGGAATCCCTTGTCGGGCCACGGCGCCACAGCGCCCCGACCGATTCCGCCAGTCCCAGCAGCTGTAGCCTCCCGAGCCCGGCACGGACGGCGAGCAGTCCGAGCCCGGCCACCACGCACAGCTTCTCCGGGGGAACCGGCGTCCTCAGCGGCAGAGCGTCCAGGAGCACCAGGTCCTCCAGCGTCAGGCCGTCCTGGATCGCAGTGTCATTCCGGGCCCGGACGCCGTCGTTCGAGGCAGGGTGCCCTCCGAGCAGTTCCAGGACTTCCTGGACCTCCGTGACGAGGACGGCCCCGCCGTCGCGCAGGAGTCGGTGGCAGCCCGCACTGTTCGCTGAGAGGACCGAGCCGGGTACGGCGGCCACCGCTCGTCCGAGGGCCTCGGCATGATGAGCGGTGTTCAGAGCGCCGGAGCGCCAGCGTGCCTCGACCACCACCGTCGCCCCGGCGAACGCGGCGATCATCCTGTTCCTCTGCAGGAACCGATAGCGCGTGGGAGCCGCACCGGGAGGGACTTCTGCCAGGACCAGACCGCGCCGTGCCACCGTCCGCAGAAGCTCGTCATTACCGCTCGGGTAGAACCGATCCAGGCCGCCGGCCATGAAGGCCACCGTCGGGGCGCGACCGGACTCGGGATCGCCCCCGGCGAGCGCCGCACGGTGGGCATGCGCATCGATCCCGTACGCGCCGCCCGAGACCACGGTGCACCCACGACGGGCCAGCCCGTGGGCGATGTCGGCACTGACCGTGGCACCGTAGGCCGTCGAATCCCGTGACCCCACCACGGCCACGGCGTGCGCGGCCCCGGGGAGAAGCGACGGGGTCCCCCGGTACCAGAGCCCGAGTGGCGACTGCAGTCCCAGATCCCCCAGCTGCTCCGGCCAGTACTCGTCCGAGGGGATCAGGAAGCCGCCGCCGAGCCGTTGCAGCACCATCAGATCCCGTTCGGGTGCCAACGATGGCACCCGTGGTCTCCAGCGGGCGAAAGCGGTCCCCAATCCCTTCCACGAGGTGCTCCCACCGTGTTCGGTGAGCACCTCGTGAACGGACTGTTCGTGCCTGGGGTCCGGATCGCTTCCCGAGACGATGACGGCGAGCGCTTCCTCCGGGCCGAGTGCGGCCACCAGAGCGAGGCCCACGGCGTCCTGTGGCTCGAACAACCGGGTCAGGGAGGCACGGGCTGCACGCTCGCTCATGCTGCCGCCTCCGGGGTCCGCAGCGCGAGCGCCAGGCCCACGTGGTCACCGTCCGGAGAACTCTCGGCCGCCAGATCGGCGAGGGTCCACGCCAGCCGGAGGACCCGGTCGTAGCCACGCGCACTGAGAGAGCCCCGGTCCATCGCCGCGTCCAGGATCCTGGTGGACGCACGATCCAGCCGCAGCCCGCCGCGGAGGACCTTCCCCGGAACCATCGCGTTGGTCTCCAGACCGAAGCGCCCGAGCCGGTCCCTCTGTGCCAGACGTGCCCGCCGCACCCTCTCCCGCACCACGGCGGTGCCTTCGTTCTGTCCCTGTGAATCCAGGTCCAGACGACTGATCTTCTGTACTCCGAGCTGAATGTCCACGCGGTCCAGCAAGGGGCCGGAGAGCCTCCCGAAGTACCGCCTCCGGGCCAAGGGGGTGCAGCTGCATTCCAGCCCTTTGCCACTCGCCTTCCCACACGGGCAGGGGTTCGCCGCCAGGAGCAGCTGGAACCTGGCCGGATAGGACGCGCTTCCTCCCGCCCGGTGAATCACGAGCCGTCCTTGTTCCAGGGGCTGACGCAACGCATCCAGCACTCTCCGGTCATACTCCGGCGCCTCGTCCAGGAACAGCACCCCGCGGTGTGCTCGCGAGGCGGCGCCGGGACGGGGCAATCCCGCGCCGCCGCCGACGATCGAGGCACACGTGGCCGTGTGATGAGGGTTCTCGAACGGCGGGCGCCGGACCAGCTCGGTGCGGATCTCACCCTGAGTTGCCAGCGAGTGGATGCTGGTCACCTCGAGGGCGGCGTCGTCGTCCAGTGGCGGCAGCAGACCCGGCAACCGCTCGGCGAGCATCGTTTTACCCGCACCCGGTGG
>Ga0213829_1003027_pt1 | contig 10431 bp, 7 predicted proteins | sample MC6MC0896MG_FD_180665 | JGI IMG/M metagenome (GOLD analysis project Ga0213829, IMG submission 180665) | Enriched soil aggregate microbial communities from Iowa State University, Ames, United States - MC6-MC0896-MG | ecosystem: Environmental > Terrestrial > Soil > Unclassified | place: USA: Iowa...
CACGCCCTCGAGCAGCGCGGTGCCGTTCTGGTTGGCGGTGGCGCCCACGGTCAGCACGAAGCGCGAGACCTTCTGCGGCAGGCCCATCTGGTCGGCCACGCGCAGCGCGGTCGGCAGGGTGGCGTTGCTGGACGCGGTCGAGAAGGCCATCACGGTGGCCTCCTGGGTGTCGCGGAAGAACGCAAGCGGCGAGCGGCCGGACAGCCATACCGCGACGCCGTAGGTCACCACCATGTGCAGGCCCAGCGCCAGCACCACCACGCCGACGTAGGCGCCCAGGCGGATGATCAGCTCGAAGCCGAACAGCGCGGCCAGGTTGAACATGAAGCAGGCCACCGCGTACGGGGCCAGGCGGATGACCAGGTTGATCAGGGTCATCGAGATTTCGAAGATGCCTTCGATGGCGCGACGCAGCGGGGCGACCTTTGCCTCGTCGGTCAGCACCATGCCGATGCCGAACATCAGCGCGAAGAACATCAGCGAGAGGATGGCGCCATTGCTGGAGGCCGCCTCGACCACGTTGCTCGGCACGATCGACAGCAGCATGTCCATGCCCTTGGGCGTGCCATGGATGCCAGCGACGATTTCCTTGCTGCGCTCGGCATTCTCGGTGAGCATCTGCGCGGCCACGACCGGGTCCACGCCCGCGCCGGGCTTGAGCACGTTGACCAGCACCAGGCCGATGCCCACGGCGATGCCGGAGAGCAGGATGGTGTAGGCCAGCGTCTTCCAGCCGATGCGGCCGAGGGCGCGGATGTCGCCCATCTCCGACACGCCCATGATCAGCGCCGAGAAGATCAGCGGCACGATCAGCATGAAGATCAGATTGAGGAACAGGCCCGAGGCCGGCGTGGTGATGTAGTCCATCACCCATTTGGCTGCCGCCTGCAGGCCGTCGATGCTGCCACCGAGGGCATGGACGGTCAGCCCGAGGACCAGGCCGATGATGAAGCCAATGCCCATTTTCCAGTGCAAAGGCAGTTTCTGCCGGGTCGTTGCGGCCTCAGTCATGGAGCGGCGTTCCTCGAAAAAATGGAATCAGCTTAGCAAAGGCGGCCGCCCTGACCGACACGCCTTTTTATGAATGCGCAGATGGGTACAGCGGCGCCAGGCCATTGTTCTGCGTGGCCGCAGGGGGCCGCCAGTGTGGTCCGTCATGGAAGGCACGCCGCAGCTCTTGCCGTGCCTGGCCGACATCGCCGCCCTGCCCGCCCCAGCGGACCTGCTGCATCTGGACCAGCGCCGCCCGCTGCTGTGCGTCGTCGAGGCGCTCGAGCACCTGCTCGAACGTCTGCACACCGCCCATTCCCGCGAGCACCGCGATGATCTCGTCCAATCCGCCGGCTTCCATCGCCCGGCGCAGGTCGGCGCGGGTGTACGGACTCCCCGACGCGGTGATGGATACGACCCCCTCGGCGCCCCGCACGACCGCCGGGCGCCGCCGTCGGCGCCAGCCCCAGGCCAGGGTCAACAGCCACAGCACGGCCAGGCCGGCCGACAGGGCGATCCAGCCCCAGGGACGTGGCGCGGCTTGCGCAGGCGCCAACTGCAGATCGGTGGACGCCGTGGCCGGCTCACCCGGCAGGGCCGAGGTGGTGTCCACCGGCACGGGCGCTGCGGCACTGCCGCCCACGCCGGCGGCGATATCCAGCTGCAGGTCCGGCAGGCTGGCGGTGCGCGGCTGACCGGCCGCCACGTCCCACCACGCCATGCGCAGCCCCGGCACCGTCAGCGCCCCGGCCTGGCGCGGCACGATCGCGAAGCGCCGGGTCAGCGTGAGCTGCGGCGTGCTGCCGTTGAAGGTTTCATCGAACTGCGGCGGCTCGGCGAAGACCTGCGCACCTGGCCCGACATCGGGCACCGGCAGCTCCGGGAACTGCGCCTTGGTCGCGCCCTCGGCCACGGCTTCGACCACGATGGTGGCCGCTTCTCCGGCACGGCCGGTGGTGGGCGCGGCGGTGTAGCGCAGGCGCAGCCCATGCAGCGGCAGCCACGGCTGCGGGGCAGACGCGGGCTGCGCCTGGACCTGCAGCGTGCGCTCGGCCGATGCGGCGCGCAGGCGGCCATCGCCACCGAACATGTCGTTGAAAAAGCCGCCCGCGCTGCGCCCGTTGAATTGGGCCGCCGGCAGCACCAGCGCTCCGCTGCGCTCGGGGATCAGCAGGAAACGACGTTCCACCACGTTGTAGCGGCGGCCATTGACCTCGCGCACCAGGGTGCGGTCTTCGCCCACCCGCTGCAGCGATGCACCGGCCGGCGTATCGAGCACCAGTTCACCACTGAGCAGTTGCGCGGCGTAGAACAGGCGCACCACCACGCCGACACTCTGCTGCACGTAGGGCGTCGGATCATCGACCTCGGTTTCCAGGAACACGGCGGCGTTGCCCGTGGCCGCGGCGGGGGCCGATGCGCTGCTGGCACCGACCTGCAGCGTCAGCGGCTGCGTACGGCTGCTGCCAACCTGCAGGGCGGGAACCTGCAGCGTGCCGCTCCGCTTCGGGCTGAGCGCCACCGCGTACAACGCGCGCGAGGTCATCGCGCCATTGCTCCACTGCACCTGGCGGCTGCTGGTCTGGCTGCTGAGATCGAAGTCGGTCCGCAGCGGTGCATAGTCCGGCGCACCCCCACCAGCATCGGATTCAATGTTGAGCGTGACGGTGTCGCTGTCGGTGATCTGGTCACGATCAAGCCATGCCCGGGTCTGTGCCTGCGCGGCCAGGCTCGCGCACAGCAGCAGGACGAGTCCGGCGCGCAACCAGCGCTGTATCGTGGAGTGTGTCATCGCCCTTCCCGTTTCCTGCGTTCGTTTTCCAGCTGGAACTTGGCCCGCAGCAGGCTGCCCGGATCATCCGGTACGCGCCGCATCCAGGCCTCGACTGCCTGCTGCTGCTCACGCTGCTGCGGGGTGCCGCTGACCTGGCCCTGGGCCTTGTCGTTGCCGTCGTTGTTCCCTTGGCGCTGCATCGCCTGCTGCATGCGCTCGCGCTGGGCGGCGTCGGCCTCGGCCTGCGCCTGGCTGTCGGCGGCCTGTGGTGACTTCTCGCCCTGGGAGCGGCCATCCTTCGGATCACCGGACGAGGGCGGCGGTAACTGCCCCGGCTCGCCCTTGTCCTGCGGCGGCGAACCGTCACCCTCCTTGCCCTTTCCCTGCCCCTGATTCCTGCCGGCGTCGGGCTTTTCGGGCGGGTTCTTTCCGTCCTTCTGATCGTTGTTCTGGTCGTTGTTCTGCGGCGGCTTGCGCTTCCGGGCGGCGTCGACCGCGGCGCGGTTGGCCACCGCATCAGCCATGCCGGGATGCTTCTTCAATGCGCGGTCATAGGCCTCGATCGCCGCGTCGTACTGCCCCTGGCGCGCCAATGCGTTGCCGAGGTTGTACCAGCCGGCGTCGGTGTCGATGCCCTCGAACTGCTGCTGCGCGGCCTTGAAGTCGCCCTTGCGGTACGCATCCACGCCGCTGGACAAGCGTTGCTGATCGACCTGGTCGGCGCGTTGCCACCACGTTCCTTCAGCGGCGTGCGCCGTCGTGGGCAGCGCCATCGGCACTGCCGCCATCATCACCAGCACCGCCAGTGCGCCGCGCCGCCGGAACGCAAACAGGGCCAGCACCATCAGCGGCGGCAGCAGCCAGAAACCTTCATCGCGCCAGGTGCGGCCCTGCCCTTCGCGGCTGTCATCGGCACTGACCCGCGGGATCAACACGTCCAGCGCGGCCAGATCCTTGTCGTCGGAGGCGATGCGGGCATAACGACCGCCGCCGCGGCTGGCGACGCCGCGCAGGGTGCCCTCTTCCAGCCCCGCGGGCACGATCTGGCCTTCGCCATTGCGGTAGGCCGCGCCCTGCGGCGTACCCAGGCCGAGCACGGAGACCACGAAACCCTGCGCGCGTGCCGAGGCCGCCGCCTGTTCTGCATCGGCATCGGCGCGATCGGTCAGCAGCAGAATGTCGCCACCGCGTGCGCCGGATTGCTGCAGCAGCTTCACCGCCGTTTCCAGTGCACGGTCCGCGCGCTGGCCATCGCGTGGCATCACGTCCGGTGCCAAGGCATCCAGGTACAGGGCGACATTGGCCATGTCGTCGGTCAGCGGCGCCACCGTGTAAGCGTCATCGGCGTACACCAGCAGGGCGACTTCACCGCCCTGGCGTTCGCGCAGCAGTGTGGCCAGTTTGGCACGTGCCTGGAGCAGGCGCGACGGTGGCAGATCGGTCGCGGTCACCCGCGAAGAGAGATCCAGCGCAACCACCAGCGGCGACGGCGTCTGCCACAACGGTTGGGCGACCTGCCGCCACGAGGGACCGGCCAGGGCCACGATCGCGATCACCGTACCGGACAGCAACAGCACCAACCCGCCCCAGGCGCGACGGTCGCGGCCGACCAGCAGGTGGCGCAGCAGATGCGCATCCACGGTCTGCCGCCACACGTTGGCCCGGCGCCGGCGCAACCACCAGATCGCCACCAGCAGCGGCAGCGCGAGCAGCGCCCACAGGGCCTCGGGGCGCATGAAATGCAGGGCGTTCCAGCTCGCGCTCATATCCAGCGCCTCGGCAGCAGCCAGGCCAAGCTGGCCAGCAGCAACGCCAATGCCAGCGGCGGCGCATAGCGCTCGATCCGCGGCCGCACCGCCGGGCCCGTCGATTTGACCGGTTCCAGCCGCTCCAGCTCGGCATAGATGCCGGCCAGCTCATCGGTATTGCGCGCGCGGAACGAGCGGCCACCGGTGAGCTCGGCAATCCTGTTCAAGGTCGCCTCGTCCACCGGGTCGTCGCCCGGCGCGATCTGCACGCCGAACAGACTGATGCCGCCATCGCCGCCGAAGGCCACGGTGTACACGCGCACGCCCTCAGCCTGGGCGAGTTCGGCCGCGCGCAGCGGTTCGAGGACGCCGGCATTGCTGACGCCGTCGGTGAGCAGGATCAGCACGCGCTGGCCCTGGGGTTGTTCGCGCAGGCGTTTGACCGCCAGCGCGATCGCATCGCCGATCGCCGTCTCGCGCCCGGCCAGGCCGACCACGCTGTCGCGCAGCTGGTCACGCACGCTGGTGAGGTCGGCGGTCAACGGCGTGAGCGTGTAGGCGCGCTCGCCGAAGATCAGCAGGCCGACACGATCGCCGACGCGGCGGTCCAGGAAGTCGGCGAGCACCGCCTTGGCCGCGGTCAGCCGCTCGACCACCTGGTTGCCGAGCATCATGTCCGCCTCGCTCATGCTGCCGGACACATCCACTGCCAGCATCATCTGTCGGCCCTGCTGTGGCGGCGTCACTGCATCGCCGAGCTGCTGCGGCCGCGCGGCGGCCACGCACAGGCAGGCCCAGGCCAGCCACAGCAATGCACGCCCCAGCCGTGGCCCCGCACCGCCCGGGGCAGCACCGAGCGACTGCAGCTGGTCGGCGGCATAGGGCACCCGCAGCGCGGCACCCGCGCCGGGACGCGACGGCCACCAGCGCATGAGGATCGGCAACGGCAGCGCCAGCAGCATCCAGGGCCAGGCCAGGCTGTCGACCCAGCTCAACCACGTCGGCAGCGTGATCGCGATCATCGGCGCCGCTCCGTAAGCAGCGACAGATAACGACGGCGCGCGAGCACGCGCAGCCGCTGCACCGCCTCGGCATCCACGCTTGGCCGATAGCCACCGTCCAGCAGCAGTGCGCCGTCGCCGTCGGAGAAGGCGCGGCTGTTGTTCTCATCCAGGAACGCCAGCCACGCCGTCCCCTGCAGACGCTCCGCGCCTGGCTGGTACCGGCGCGCCGCACGGCGCAGCAGGGAAGCGATCGCAGCAACCTGGAGTACCGGCGAGCCGGCCTGGTCGACCTCGGCATCGAACAGCTCCAGCCACCGCTGGCGCGCGCGCCGCGCACGCCACTGCCAGACCCAGATCGCGGCCACCACCAGCACGAGCGCGGCGAACACCAGCCACCAGCCCGGTGCGGGCGGCCACCATGGCGGTGACGGCGGCAGCTGCACATCGCGCAGCGGCAGCGACGCGGCCGCGCTCATGCCACCACCGCGGTCGGCAGCGGGCTCAACCAGCTGTCGCTGGCGTCATCGGTAGAGACCACGTGCACCTGGATCCGGCGAGCGGACAAGGTGGTCTGCAATGCATCCAGGGGCGCGACGAATCGTTCGCGCCAATGCTCGCGCACCGCCGCATTGCCCAGATCAAGCAGGACGCGACGTCCCTGCGAGAGGAAGGGCAGCGCATCGGCGGGAGGTTCCCGTTCCAGCGGATCGACCAGCAGCACCACCATCACTTCGTGGTGCATGGCCAGCGCAGCCCAGCGGGCACTGGTGATGGTGGAGGCGCGCGCCGGATCGGCCAGCACGACCACGCGTGCACCCGGACGCAGCAACCGGGCCGCCTGCTCCAGCGCGCGATCCAGCCCGGCATCTTCGGCAGGCGGTTCGGCATACCAGCGGGTCAAGGCATCCAGCACGCGCAGCACCCCGCGGGTGCCACCGGCCGGTGCGATCGGTGGCTCCTGGGTACTGCCCCGCACGGCGGCGAGGCGATCGCCCTGGCGCTGCGCCAGCCATGCCGCGACCGCGCCGACGCGTGCGGCCTGTACGGATTTGAAGCGGACCCGGGTGCCGAAATACAGCACCGGATCGGTGTCGGCGACCAGCAGCGTCAAACGTTCGCGCTCGGCCTGGAACAGCTTGGTGTGGGCCCGCCCGGTCCGCGCGGTGACCCGCCAGTCGATATGCCGCGCATCATCCCCCGGCACGTAGTCGCGGGACTCGGCGTACTCCATGCCCCGGCCCCGCGCCGGTGACGGCGCACTGCCGGCATGACCGAGGCGGCCACGGCGTGCCGGCGGTGCGCGATGTGCACTGCGGCGCAGCGCCACCAGCTCGGCCAGGCTCGGCCGCAGGCCATCACCCTCCAGCGGCGTGGCCGTATGCACGGGGGTCTCCATGCGCTCAGGGCGCCGGCACGCGGGCCAGCAGCTCGGCGACCAGGCGCTCGCCATCCCAGCCTTCGGCGGTGGCCTCGTAGCTGGGCAGCACGCGGTGGCGCAGTACGTCCGGCGCCACGTTGCGCACATCTTCCGGGGTGACGAAGTCACGCCCGGCCAGCCAGGCGCGCGCCCGCGCGCAGCGTTCCAGCGCGATAGAGCCACGCGGGCTGGCGCCCCAGGCGATGCGCCGGGCCAGTGCCGGGTCGTAGCGGGCGGCATCGCGCGAGGCCAGCACGATCTCGATCAGGTAACGCTCCAGCGCCGGTGCCACGTGCAGCGACAGCGCCGCCTTGCGCGCGGCGAACACATCGCTCAGCGGCATGCGGGCCGGCGCGGCGGCCGGCGTGGACAGCGCGTCGCGGGCGCGCTCGCGGGCCAGGCGCAGGATTTCGGTCTCCGCATCCGAATCGGGATAGCCGATCCGCACATGCATCAGGAAGCGGTCCAGCTGGGCTTCGGGCAGCGGGAAGGTGCCTTCCTGCTCGATCGGGTTCTGCGTGGCCATCACCAGGAACAGCGAGGGCAGCGGATAGGTATGCCGGCCCACGGTGACCTGGCGCTCGCCCATGGCTTCGAGCAGCGCGGACTGCACCTTGGCCGGGGCGCGGTTGATTTCGTCGGCAAGCAGGATGGGATGGAAGATCGGGCCGGGCACGAACTCGAACCGCCCTTCCTGCGGGCGCCAGATTTCGGTGCCGGTCAGGTCGGCCGGCAGCAGGTCCGGGGTGAACTGCACGCGCGAGAAATCCGCATCCAGCCGGGCGGCCAGGGCACGGATCGCGGTGGTCTTGGCCAGGCCCGGAGCGCCTTCGACCAGCAGGTGGCCATCCGCCAGCAGTGCGGTCAGCAGGCGCTCGACGAGCGCGCTCTGGCCGACGATTTCGGACGACAGACCATCGCGCAGCGCGCGGAAGGCATCGTGCAGGCGGTCGTGCTCCACCGGAGCGGGCGTGGGGGTATCGGGCATGGGGGGCGGCAGATTCATGGCATCCATGTGACCTCCACGGTGGGCAGAGGTTCCATCGCCATGATGGCAGGACAGCGCCGGTTACGACATCAAGATTGGCTGAACGCAGAAAGGGCCGCGCGCGGCGGCCCTCTCCTCACTGCATGAGGGTGCGTATCAATTCACGGCCGGGGTGGTCCGGGACACGCGCAGCACCTTGGGGGTCACGAACACCAGCAGTTCGGCCTTGTCCTTGTTGCGGCTGCGCTTCTTGAACAGATTGCCCAGGAACGGCACGTCGCCCAGGAACGGTACCTTGTTGACGCTGTTGCGGTCGGTGAACTCATACACGCCACCGATCACCACGGTCTGGCCATCATCGACCAGCACGGCGGTGTTCACTTCCCGGCGGTTGATGGTCGGCACGGTGCCGTAGCCATCCAGGACGATGTAGCTGTCCACTTCATCCTTCTTGACCGCCATGTTCAGGAACACGCGGTTGTCGTTGGTGATGGTCGGGGTGACCTTCAACTCCAGCACCACTTCCTTGAACTGCACGTTGGCCTGGGCCACACCGCCGGCACCGCCACCGCTGATGGTGACGTAGCCGATTTCCTTACCCTGCTTGATCACCGCTTCGCGCTGGTTGGTGGTCACCACGCGCGGGTTGGAGATCACTTCGCCGCGGGATTCTTCCTGCATGGCCGACAGTTCGACGTCCAGCAGATAACCGGCATTGAGGATCGACAGCGCCAGCGAGCCGGGGCTCTTGAGCGCGTCCACCGGCAGGTTCCAGTTCAACCCGCTGTTGATGGTGGACGGCGCGCGGACCGGGATCGCGCCGGTGCGGCCTCCGGCCACCCACTCGTTGATGGCCTTCTGGTATTCGAAGTCCTTGGCCGCACGGTCGTTGATGTTCTTGCCGTTCTGCCCAAGGTCGCCGCTGAAGTACACATTGTCGCGGCTGCCGCTGATGCCGAACTTCGCGCCGAGCTCGCGTGCGAAGGTATCGGTGGCGATCACGATCCGGCTTTCGATCAGCACCTGGTCGACCGGACGGTCGATCACGTTGATCAGCTCGCGCATCCGCGCGATCTTCTTCGGGATGTCGCTGATCATCAGCGTATTGGTGCGCTCGTCGGCCACGATCCGGCCACGCGAGGACAGGAAGCCACTTTCTTCCTGCGAATTGCTGCCGCTGCCACTGCCGCCGCTGCCGCTGTTGCCGCCGCCGATACCCTTGGCCTCGGTCAGCGCTTTGAAGATCACCGCAGCGTTGTGGTAGTTGATCTGGATGTAATCGGTGACCAGGTCCTCGCGATTCTCGATCGCGATGCGCGCGTCTTCCTTGTCCTGCTCGAACTTGGCCAGCTCCGGCTGCGGTGCAACCCAGATCACGCCGCCATCGCGGCGCTTGTCCAGGCCCTTGGCGCGCAGCACGATGTCCAGCGCCTGGTCCCACGGCACGTTGATCAGGCGCAGGGTCACGTTGCCCTGCACGCTGTCGGAGGCGACCACGTTGAGGTTGGATTCCTCGGCCACCAGCTGCAGCACGGTACGTACCGGCACGTCCTGGAAGTTGAAGGTCACCGGCTTGCCGCTGTAGCCGCGCTGGGCGACGGACGCCGCCGCCTGGCTGACCGTGGCGGCATTGACCGCACCGGTTGCCGGGGCCGCCTGGCGCGGGCTGATCTCCACCACGTACTCGTTGCCGCTCTGGTAGGCCAGCGATTCGAACGCGGTGTTGGTGTTGAGCACCAGCTGGGTGCCGCCCCCATACGGCTTGGCGTCGATGCGCTGCACCGGGGTGGCGAAGTCGGTCACGTTGATCGGCTTCTGCAGGCTTTCCGGCAGGCGCGCATTACCCACGTCGATGACGACGCTGTTGCCCTGGCTGCGCAGATCCGGGCTGGCGCCCTGACCGTCAAACTGCAGGATCAGCCGGCCGGCGCCATCGTCGCCGCGCTTGAAGTCGATCTTGGACACCGACAGCGAGGCCGGCGCAGTCGCCGGCGCGGTGGTGGCCGCCGGTTTGGGCACGGCGCCGCTGGGCGTGGCCGCCATCAGCGTGCCGTTGGCCACCATGAGCGCGACTCCCAGCGCGCACAGGTGGATCAGCTTCTGCCGCCGGACCGGACGCAGCCGCAGGGCGTTGGAAAAGGTCATCGTGCTATCCCCATAATCATTCATTGATCTTCAAGCGCGAGCGTTGCCGGCCGTTCCAGCCAGCCACCCGCGCCATCCGGCACCAGTTCAATCAGCTCAATCCGGTCCTCGAAGACCCCGGTCACCCGCCCGTCGCTCTGCCCCAGATAGACGCCCGGACGCACCCGATAGGTGACCTTGTCCGGTGCCATCACCAGCACGACGAGTCCGCCCCCACGGCCGATCGAACCCACCATGTCCAGGCTGTCCAGCGGGAAATCTTCCAGCGGCTCCTTGCGGCGGTTCGGATCCGGACGCAGCCCCGATCCCCCTTGCGGATTGGTCCAGGCGTCGGTGAACGGGTCGCGCATCCCCTGCGCGGAATA
>Ga0213829_1003029_pt1 | contig 10427 bp, 10 predicted proteins | sample MC6MC0896MG_FD_180665 | JGI IMG/M metagenome (GOLD analysis project Ga0213829, IMG submission 180665) | Enriched soil aggregate microbial communities from Iowa State University, Ames, United States - MC6-MC0896-MG | ecosystem: Environmental > Terrestrial > Soil > Unclassified | place: USA: Iowa...
AGGCGAGGCGGTGGATATCGCGGTCAGCTTCGTACCCGGTGGCGCCGCCACGGCGCTGTTCGAGGCGCTGGACATCGGCGGCCAGGTCAGCGCGTCCGGTCCCTACGGTCGGTTCTGCCTGAACCCCGGCGACCACAACGGCCGCTACCTGCTGATCGCCACCGGTACCGGCGTCACCCCGTACCGCTCGATGCTGCCGTTGCTGGCAACGGCGATGGCCGAGCGTGGCGTGCAGGTGGTCCTGCTGCAGGGCGCACGCAGCCCGGGGGAACTGCTGTACAGCGAAGACTTCTACAGCTTCGCCGAAAAGCACCCGAACTTCCGTTATGTACCTTGCCTGTCGCGGGAACTGCCGGCCGAGCCGCACCCGGACGTACACCATGGCTATGTGCAGCAGGCGCTTGCGGCGTTCACGCCGGACCCGGCCACCGACATCGCCTACCTGTGCGGCAACCCGGACATGGTCGACGCCTGCGCCGAAGCGCTGAAGGCGGCGGGCCTGGGAAATCCGCAGATCCGCCGCGAGAAGTACGTCAGCAGCAAGTAGTGCCGGCCGCTGGCCGGCAACCCCGCACACCGGAGGCGGCATCACGCCGCCCCCGGGACCATTGCCTCAGTACGGCACCCACGCATCGCGCCAGGCCGAACCCACACCCGGCCGGTACGCCTCGGCATTGACGTTGCACCACGCGCCTTCCGGGAACGGGCGGCAGGCGTACAGCTTGCCGTCGCTGCTCTTCACCACGGTCTGCCCGGGCACGTAGCTGCCGATACCGGCCGGATACACATGGTCGAAATCACCGCCGGGTGACGGCGTACCCGGATCTGGCACCTTGGTGTCCAGCTGGAAGCGATTGCCATCCTTCAGGTACACGCGGTTGTCGGTGGCCGAGGCGGTGGGCGTGATCGCGCCGTTGCTGAGTACGCCGACGCGCGCATGCTGGGCACTGGCGTTGACCTTGCGCGCAAGCGCCAACGGCCACTGCGCCGGCGTGGTCTGGCCTGCGGCCAAGGTGGCTTCCACGCGTTCCACGTCGTTGCCGTTGGCATTGAACACACGCAGCGCCAGGGTGGTGCCCACCGGCAGCTCGGTACGTGCAGTCACCGGCCCGGCATCCTGCCACTGCGGCACCGGCGTGGTACCGCCGCCGCCTTCAAAGCGCACGTCCATGCAGGTATAGAACGCTTCGGTGGAATCGGCGCGCTGCCAGGTGTTGTAGATCACATGCTGGCCGCTGCGCTGCGGCAGCGTGCACTGCAGCTTGTAGGTGCCATCGGCCGACAGCGGCGTGTTGCCCAGCGAGCAGAATTCCTGCAGGTCGGCCCAGCGCAGCGGGCTGCCCGGTTGCCAGCCGGCGCGGGTGACGAAGAACTTCCAGTCGCGCGTGGCGTGCGGGGCGGTCGCCTTGAACACGAAGGTGAACCTGCCGTTCGCATCGGGCTGGATCGGTGTGGTCTGCCAGTCGCTGCGCTCCAGGTCCAGGCCGCGGAAGGTCGGGTTGTTGCCGCTGCACAGCTTGCCGTCGGGCACCACGGCCTGATGGTTGCCGTTGGCATTGGCCTGGTTGATGCCGTTCCAGTCGTAGAACGCCTGCGAGCCGGCTACTGCCTTGGCGGCCGCGCAGGCCGGGTTGGTGGGGTTCTCCGGGTTGCCCTGGAAGCAGGCATAGACGCGGCTGACCGGGGTGATCATCGTGCCGTGTGCGGCGGCGTTTCCGGCAACGCCAACACCGGCGCCAACGAAGACGGTGGCCAACAGCAATGGGGTGTATCGCAGAGACATGGCGCATCCTTGTGGTCGTCGAAGGGAGCGGTGACCGCAGCACCCACGCCGTATCGCGCGACGGACGATGAGCGGTACCGCCGCGAGTATCGAGCTGCAATACGCAGTGGGAAACCACGTCAATGCCGATCCGTGACTACGTGTGTGAAGCCCTTCCCGCAGGCTTCACGCCACACTGAACGAACACGCTGGCGGTCACGCCTGCGGCGCGGCGACGATCACGTTCCCGTGCAACGTCATTGCCGCGGGTGGCCGACCCGATTCACCTGGCACGAAAAGCATCCATGTCCTGCGTTGTGCAGCTGCACGAAGGCCACCGTTGTATCGGCGAAAAGCCGGTCCAGGTGCGTGGCAACCTCGGTGCCCTGGCAGACCAGGCCGCTCAGCATGAAGTCCGCGCTGTCATAGGCGCGCACCGAGATCAGCCGCCGCTGCACGTAGGCAGGTACCACGCCCGCTGGCAGCACGCAGCGGGTTGCACCGCGCTGCACGAAGATCGGGCCCGAGGCGCGGTATGGCGAATGCGTGGCCAGGTGTGTGTAGGGCAGCAGAAGCAGTTCTGCACCGGCAGGCGCGTCGGTCAGGCTGACCCTGCAGGGGTAGCCGCCGCTGTCGCCGGCGCGCCGGCGCACGATTCCCCGCGCGGCCAGCGCATCGTCGCTGGATTCGAAAAGCGCCTCGAACGGCTGGTGGTCGATGCCACTGAGTTGCCACGGATGCATGGAGTGTCTCCCGGTTCTGCGCGCATTCTGCCGGCGCCATGGGCCTCCTGCTCGCCATTTTCCGCCACCTCATCGCGCTGGCCGATACCACCCTGGACCGGGCAAAGGCCGAGGGTCGCAACCGTCTGGTGGCCGTGCCGACGCCCGCCCAGGACATCCGCCTGTCGCCGCCAGCGCCCGGCGCGTGTAAGTTGGGCCACATTCGATTGGTCACATCTGCCGCGGCACACCGTCGTGGTGGACAGGAACATCCCCAGGGGAATCACGCACGATGCAAAGACACCATTTCGCGCGGGCCGGGTTGCTGGCCAGCATGCTGATTGCCGGCTGCAGTGCACCGCCGCAGGCAGGGTCCGACGGCGCGGGTGATACACCCAGCCGCCGCTACGGCCAGATCGATTTCCGCCCCTGCACGCTGGCCACCGAAGGCGCCAATGCCAACGTCGAGGCGCAGTGCGCGACGTTCCAGGTGCCCGAAGACCGGAGCAGGCCGGATGGCCGCAGGATCGATCTGCGCGTGGCCTGGCTGGAGTCGGGCAACAGCGGTTCGGGCCTGCCGGACCCGGTGTTCTTCCTGGCCGGCGGACCTGGCCAGGCGGCCAGCGAGGTGGCCGTCATCGTCGATACGGCACTGCGCCAGGTGCGCAAGCAGCGCGACATTTTCCTGATCGACCAGCGCGGTACCGGCGGCTCCAATCCGCTCAGCTGCCTGGGCGCGGACGGCAAGGAGCTGCCGATGGATGAAGACGCTGCGCCCAGCGAGGCGCTGCTGCGCGAGTACGCGGAGCGCTGCGCTGCGTCGCTGAAGGGCCGTGCCGATCCGCGCTTCTATACCACCGCCGAAGCCATCGCCGATCTGGACGCGGTACGCCAGGCGCTGGGCGCCAACACGCTGAACCTGGTCGGTGGCTCGTACGGCACCCGCGTTGCCCAGCGCTACGCGGCCGCGTACCCGCAGCACACCCGCAGCATCGTGATCGATGGCGTGGTACCGAACGAGCTGGTGGTAGGCGGCGATTTCGCCACGACTTTCGACAACGCGATCACCCTGCAGTCCGAGCAGTGCCGCAAGGACGCTGTCTGCAGCAAACGCTTTCCGGTCGACACCCGTGCGCAGCTGCGCAGCGTGGTGGAAACCCTGCGCCGCGCGCCGGTCACGGTCGACTACCGCGACCCCGGCACCAACGCACCGCGGCAGGAGGTGCTGACCCCGGACAGCGTGGTCGGCCTGGCGTTCGCCTTCTCCTACGTACCGCAATACTCCTCGCTGTTGCCGCTGGTGCTGGATGAAGCGACACAGGGTCGCTATGCACCACTGGCGTCGCTGGCGCGCGGTGCGACCCGCAGCATGGATTTCCAGATCAACCGCGGCATGCAGTGGTCGGTGATCTGCAGTGAAGATGCTCCGCGCTACCAGGCGCCGGTCGAAAGCAGCGACAGCCTGGTCGGCCCGGAAGTGGCGCGCGCGTTCTTCGCCGCCTGTCCGGTGTGGCCGCACCAGCCGGCTGCGGCGGCTGCGGCAGCGCCGCTGCACAGCGACCTGCCAGTGCTGCTGCTGTCCGGCGAACTGGATCCGGTGACGCCGCCGCGTTACGCCGAGCAGGTGCTCAAGGGCCTGCCGAAGGGACGCGCGCTGGTTGCCCGCGGCCAAGGCCACGGCACCCTCACCGCCGGCTGCATGCCACGCCTGCTCGGCCAGTTCATCGACACCACCGATGCCAAGGCGCTGGATGCCAGCTGCCTGGACACGCTGAGCTACGTGCCGGCGTTCACCTCGTTCAACGGATGGGCCCCATGATCGTCGCCGACAACCTGCACAAGGCCTTCAATACCCGCACCGGTCGCATCCAGGCGGTGGCCGATGTCGGCTTCCGCGCCGAGGATGGCCGCATCACCGGCCTGCTCGGGCCGAACGGCGCCGGCAAGACCACCACCATGCGCATGCTGTACACGCTGATGACGCCCGATGAAGGCAGCATCACCGTCGATGGCATCGACGCGGCCCGCGATCCGGTGGAAGTGCGTCGCCACCTCGGCGTGCTGCCGGATGCACGTGGCGTCTACAAGCGGCTGACCGCACGCGAGAACATCGCCTACTTCGGCGAGCTGCATGGCCTGTCGGCGTCGCGCATCCGCGAACGCATCGAAGTGCTGTCGCATGCGCTGGACATGGCCGACATCCTCGATCGGCAGACCGATGGCTTCTCGCAGGGCCAGCGCACCAAGACCGCCATTGCCCGCGCGCTGGTGCACGACCCGCGCAACGTGATCCTTGATGAACCCACCAACGGCCTGGACGTGATGACCACCCGCGCGCTGCGCCGCTTCCTGCTGGGCCTGCGCGAGGAAGGGCGCTGCGTGATCCTGTCCAGCCACATCATGCAGGAGGTCGGTGCGCTGTGTGACCACATCGTGATCATCGCCAAGGGTACGGTGATGGCCGCCGGCAGTGCCGATGAACTGCGCGCGCAGTCCGGCGAGCCCAACCTGGAAGATGCGTTCGTGAAACTGATCGGCAGCGAAGAGGGCCTGCACGCATGAGCATGATGTCGACCCTGATGACGGTGATGCGCAAGGAACTGCGCGACCTCTCGCGTGACCGCCGCACACTGCTGCTGACCCTGCTGTTCGGCCCCGTGCTGTACCCGCTGCTGATCCTGGGCATGGGCAAGCTGGCGGAAAGCCGCGTGCGGATCCAGATCGAACAGCCGCTGCAGATTCCGACCATCGGTGCGGAGAATGCGCCGAACCTGGTGCGCTTCCTGGCGGCGCAGGGATTGAACGCCGCGCCGGCACCGAAGGATCTGGCCGAAGCGATCCGCTCGCAGGAGATCGACGTGGCCCTGCGCATCAGCCCTGAGTTCGGCAAGGACTGGGCCGATGGCAAGCCCGCGCTGGTGGAAGTGATTCGTGACAGCACCCGTCGTGCCGCCGAAGTGCCCAGTGCGCGGCTGCAGGCGGCCCTGGCAACCTACAACGGCCAGGTTGGTGCGCTGCGGCTGATGGCGCGTGGCGTCGACGCCCAGGTTGCACGACCGCTGGATGTGGCCACCCAGGACATGGCCAGTGCCGAGGCCAAGCGCGGCATGATGCTGTCGATGCTGCTGCCGGTGCTGCTGACGCTGACCTCGTTCATCGGTGGCGCCTACCTGGTGATGGATGCCACCGCCGGTGAGCGCGAGCGGCAATCGCTGGAGCCGCTGCTGGCGACACCGGGGTCGCGCAGCGCCATCGTCAGCGGCAAGATCGCCGCCGCCTGCGTGGTCGGCTTCGCCTCGTTGCTGCTGACCTTGATCGCGTTCAAGGCCAGCGCACAGATCGCGCCCGGCAACGTCGGCCGGCAGCTCAACATGAACATCGGCTCGATGCTGCAGATGCTGCTGGTGATGGTGCCGATGCTGCTGATCGGCACCTCGTTGCTGACCTTCCTCTCGGCCGCCGCCAAGAGCATGAAGGAAGCACAGAGCCACATGACCTGGCTGGTGCTGCTGCCGATGCTGCCCGGCTACGCGCTGATGGCTTACCCGGTGAAGAGCGAGCTGTGGCAGTACGCGGTGCCGTTCCTGTCGCAGAACCAGATGCTGCTGAAGGTGATCCGCCACGAGGACATCAGCCCGACCATCTGGGCGATCTACCTCGGCGCCAGCCTGGCGCTGGCCGCCGTGCTGTGGTTCGCCGCCGTGCGCCGCTACCACAACGAGCGGCTGGCGATTTCCGGCTGAGTGGAACCGGTAGCGCCGGGCGATGCCCGGCGGATGTGGCACGAGGCCCGGTCATGCCGGGCCTCGTGCATTTCAGCGCTGTGAAGCGTTTCCGTCTGCATACCGCGCCGGCGTCACTCCCATCTCGCGCTTGAATATCGCGATGAAAGCGCTGGGCGTGTCGTAGCCCAATGACAGTGCCACGGTGGTGACGGATTCACCGGCCAGCAATCGCGGCAGCGCCAGCAGCACGCGCAGGCGCTGCCGCCAGCGGGTCAGGGTCATGTTCGTTTCGGCCTGCCAGCGGCGGGCGAGGCTGCGACTGGACAGGCCGCTGGCGGCTGCCCAGTCTTCGACGGTACGGGTGTCATGTGACGCTCGTGCCAGGGCGGCGGCGATGCGGCGCAGGCGGCGGTCACTGGGTTGCTGCAGCGCAAGTGGCAACGGCGTGCCTGCAGCGATCTCATCGGCGATCACCCCGGCCAAGCGCTGTTGCCCCGCATCCAACGCCTGCCCGCACCAGTGCAGTGCCCGCGGCACTGCCACCTGCAGCAGGTCGCTGGGCTGGAAGATGCGCGGTGCGGTGGGCAGTCCCGCGCAGGCCTCCTTGCTGAAGTACAGGCTCCAGCCATCGAAGCTGCCGATGCTGGAAAGTGCATGCGGATGCTGCGGCGGAAGCCACGCCACGTGCCCGGCCGGAAGCAGCCAGTGCGTGTCGCCCACCTCGATCCGCAACAGGCCGGTGTGGGCGCCCAGCAGTTGCCCGCGCGCGTGCTGGTGGCGGGCGGTGCGCCGTGAACCCGGCATCGCCAGCTGCGTGCCGAGCAGGGCCGGCCCGCCGCTGGCGTCAGCCAACGCAGGGTCGATCAGTGGTGTCTGGAATGTCTGTTCTGCCATATCCATTGGCAGTTATACGGCAGAACCGCCGGTGGCGAGCGTCGACACTGGGCGTCCACCTCCCAGGAGCACGCCATGCAGCCGCACGACATCCTTCCCGACCACCAGAACGAGGTGCAGGTGAACGGCCTCACCGTACGCAAGGGTAGCGTCGGCGCCTTTCTCGCCACCGTGCGGGAATGGCAGGACCCGGCCAGTGATGCCGACCTCCGTGCCACCGCCGAAGCCGATCTGCGCAGCCTGCTGCCCGGGCTGCACGCGCTGGGCCTGTTCCAGGTGCTGAGCGCGCGCGATCCTGCGCTGCAACGGTTGATCGACAGCGCAGCCTGAAACGCACAAGGCCCGGACATGCCGGGCCTTGCTCCAGAACCGCCGGGCGCGGCCCGGCGCTACCGCCTTGGGCATCAGCCGCCCGGTGCGAACACCAGCGTGCGGCGGGTGGTGACCGGGGCCGTGACCGGCTCGAAGCGCCAGCGCTTGACCGCGTTGAGGGCTTCGCGATCGAAGACACGCGATGGCGTAGCGCGCAGTACGCGCGAATTGGTCACCGAGCCGTCGGTGCCGACGGTGATCTCCACCAGGACTTCCCCGGAGGTACCCGAACGCAGTGCTTCGGCCGGGTAACGCGGGGCTGGCGTGCTGACCGGGCGCAGGCTTGGCGCAGCGGCGGTCGCGGCCTGGCGGGCGGCGTTGGCCTGCTGCGCAGCGGCCTGCTGCTGCTTCTGCTCGGCATCGCGACGCGCGGCAGCCTGGCGCTCGGCTTCCTGGCGCTCGCTGTCACGGCGGGCAACGTCCTGCTGCGCAGCAATCTGCTTGGCCGCTTCGGCTTCCTTGGCACGCTGTTCGGTCAGGCGCTGCTGCTCGGCCAGCTGCTTGGTGCGGTCTTCAGCGTCCTTCTTGACCTTCTCGGTCTCGTCTTCGGTGCGCTTGGCGGCAACCTGCACGCCCTTGGTCAGGCCTTCCTTCAGGCGCGGCAAGGCCGGGGCCGAGGCATCGACCTTTTCGATCAGGGCGACCAGCCGCTGCGCTTCAGTGAAATCCTCGCGACCCAGATGCTGCTCGGCGGCGATCAGGGTGTACGGCAGAAGATCGGTCAGCGCGCTCTTCACCGAGGCATCGTCCGGCGTCTTGTCGCGCAGTGCCAGGTAGTACTCGATGGCGTTGTCGCCGGCCGGGGCGTACATGCGGTTCTCGCGCAGTGCCTGGCTGGCCGATTCGCGCAGCTGCTCGGTACCCATCGACTGCACCTTGGCGGCCACTGCCGGTGCGGCTGGTGCTGCAGCGGCGGGAGCGGCGGCGCCCTGCGCGGCCGGAGCCGGTGTTTCATCCTTGCCCGAGCAGGCAGCCAGGGCCAAAGCCAGAGCGACCGGCAACCACCGGCGCGCGGCAGCGATCATTGCGACGTGCGACATCCTGCTCCCCTCTAAGAAGACGACGTTACGAAAAACGTAGATACGCATGGCCGGGACGCAAGGTCCGGGCGTGGCGGGGGACGTTTCCCAGCGTCACCGTCGCCTGTAGCGAGGGTGCAATCTAGCATCCCGGCCACCCTTGCGCACAAGGGCCGGGAGCGGAGCCGGCAACGGCAGTCGTGCCGCCGCCGGCGTTGATGTCAGTGCGCGACAGCCTTGCTGTGGCTGTTGGACATCAGCTTGTCGGTCCAGGCGATGCCGATGGCCGAGAGGATGAACACGCAGTGGATGATGGTCTGCCACAGCACGCCATCGGGGGTCAGGGTGGTGCAGGTATCGGCGCCGGCGTTGTAGAAGCTTGCCGATGCCGACGAAGCCGCCGCAGCCCATTGCTCCGGCTTGCAAAGCGGCAGGCCGTTCAGCGGGCTGGCCGCGATGAACGTCTTCAACAGATGGATCGAGGAGATGCCGATGATCGCCATCGCCAGCTTCACTTTCAGCACGCTGGCGTTGACGTGGCTCAGCCATTCCGGCTGGTCCGGGTGGCCTTCCAGGCGCAGGCGCGAGACGAAGGTTTCATAGCCGCCGACGATCACCATCACCAGCAGGTTGGAGATCATCACCACGTCGATCAGGCCCAGCACGATCAGCATGATCTGCTGCTCGCCCATCGACACCGAGTGCGAGATCAGGTGCCACAGTTCCTTGCCGAACAGGAACACGTAAACGCACTGGGCAACGATCAAACCCAGGTACAGCGGCAGCTGCAGCCAGCGGGTAGCGAAGATCAGGCTGGACAGCGGGGACAGTAGCGGTCGGTTTGCACTCATGCGGAGGATGCTGCGTTTCGGGGGAGAGGCGAGGTTACCGGCCCGCCATGACGGTGCCAAGCCAACGCACGCACTAGACTTCAGGTTCCTTTCCGTACCCCAGAGCCGCCGCCATGATCGACCTGTATTACTGGCCTACCCCGAACGGCCACAAAGTGACCCTGCTGCTGGAAGAAGCCGGCCTGGAGTACCGCATCCATCCGGTCAACATCGGTTCGGGGGACCAGTTCAAGCCGGAATTCCTGGCCATTTCCCCCAACAACAAGATGCCGGCCATCGTCGACCACGCCCCGGCCGACGGCGGTGCGCCGCAGAGCGTGTTCGAGTCCGGTGCGATCCTGCTGTACCTGGCCGAGAAGACCGGCCGCTTCCTGCCGGCCGATCCGCGTGGCCGCGTCACCACCCTGGAATGGCTGTTCTGGCAGATGGCCGGGCTGGGCCCGATGAGCGGGCAGATGGGCCACTTCAATGTATACGCGCCGGAGAAGATCCAGTATGCGATCGAGCGCTACGACAATGAAGTGCGCCGCCTGCACGGGGTGATGGACAAGCGCCTGGCCGAGCACGCCTTCTTGGCCGGCGAGGAGTACACCATCGCCGACATGGCCAGCTACCCATGGGTTGGCGCCTACGACAAGCTGCCGGCGGACTTCGACGCGTTCCCCAACCTCAAGCGCTGGCACCAGGCCATCGCCGCCCGCCCGGCGACCCAGCGCGCCTATGCGCTGCGCCAGCAGGTGAACCCGGACGCGGGCAAGCCGCTCAGCGACGAAGAGCGCAGGCACCTGTTCGGCAAGCGCTGACCCTGGAAGGTGGGTGCCGACCGTTGGTCGGCACTCATTATGGGAAGACCTCATGGGCAGAAGGTCATGCTGTCTTCCTGCACCGGCTTGGTTAGGATGGACGCTGACCGTCCCGCGCCTGTCGCGGTGGCGGACCTGCCGTTTGCCGGGATCCTCCATGCGCCATCTGTTCGCCTCGCTCGCCCTCATGCTTGCCACCAGTACCGTCGCCCACGCTGAAAAACTCACCCTGGAAGCCATCACCGGCCCGCTGCCGTTGTCCGGCCCGACCCTGATGAA
>Ga0213829_1003030_pt1 | contig 10426 bp, 10 predicted proteins | sample MC6MC0896MG_FD_180665 | JGI IMG/M metagenome (GOLD analysis project Ga0213829, IMG submission 180665) | Enriched soil aggregate microbial communities from Iowa State University, Ames, United States - MC6-MC0896-MG | ecosystem: Environmental > Terrestrial > Soil > Unclassified | place: USA: Iowa...
CGGCAGCGTGATCCGCTGCTGGCCCTGTGGAGCCATATCCAGCGGCACTTCTCCTTCCGTCACCACATGACCCGCCTGTTCGATGCGCCAGCGCAGCACTTCGTTGTCACTGTGGCGGAACAGATAGTCGCTGCTGACCGTAAAGCTCAGCGGATCGCCGGGATCGACGACAAATTGCCAGAACTGCTGGGCGCACTGCGCCTCATAAAGCGCCGGATGCGGCGTGCGATCGGCAAATACCAGCCCGTTCATACAGAACTGACGATCGTTGGGTTTATCGCCAAAATCGCCGCCGTAGGCCTGCCAGGGTTCGCCCTGATCGTCATAGCGGGTCAGGCTCTGATCAACCCAGTCCCAGACGAAGCCGCCCTGCAGACGCGGGAACTGGCGGAAGGCCTGCCAGTACTTAGCAAAACCGCCAAAGCTGTTGCCCATGGCATGCGCGTACTCACACAGGATCAGCGGACGCGTCTCACCCGGCAGACCGATCCACTTTTTCAGCGACCATTTCGGCACCGCCGGGAAGGGCTGATCTTCATCAACCCTGGCATACATCGGGCAGATGATATCGGTAGCAGCGGTATCCGCACCGCCGCCTTCATACTGAACCGGACGCGTTGGATCGCTGCTTTTTACCCAGCGGTAGAGCGCATCGTGCGTGGCACCATGTCCTGACTCATTGCCCAGCGACCAGATAATAATGCTGCAGTGATTACGATCGCGCTGCACCATGCGCGTCACGCGTTCGCTATAGGCGGCGAACCAGCGGGGATCATCGGAGAGCCGGTTCATCGGCTGCATGCCGTGGGTTTCGATATTGGCCTCATCCACCACATAAAGCCCATACTGATCGCATAACCGGTACCAGAGCGGATGATTAGGGTAGTGCGAACAGCGCACCGCATTAAAATTGTGCTGCTTCATCAGCTCAATGTCGCGGCGCATCGTCGCCTCATCCACCACCTGACCGCGCTCCGGATGATGTTCATGACGGTTGGTGCCGCGGATCAGCAGCGGCTTGCCGTTCAGACAGAGCAGTCCGTTGTCGATGGTGACCTGACGGAAGCCGACATCATAGGCTTCCACCTCGATCAGCTGCTGATTCTCATCCAGCAGCGCCAGCGTGGCGCGATAGAGGTGGGGTGTTTCGGCACTCCACAGCGCAGGCTGTTCCACCGGCAGGCTGAGCAGGGCGCGTTCGGGATAGTGACCCCGCTCGTCAATAATGGCACTGCCCAGCGGCTGCTGACACTGAGCAATCTGCTGGTCACCCTGCCACAGCGTCAGGCGCAGCTGATAGCGCGAGCTGACGTCAGCTGGCAGAGCAACACGGACCCGGGCACGCAATTCGGCACGGTAAAACTCCGGGCTGAGCCGGGTTTCCAGCTGAACATCGGCCAGATGCACCTGCGGTTTATGCAATAACGTGACGTCACGGAAAATACCGCTCATTCGCCACATATCCTGATCTTCCAGATAACTGCCGTCGCTCCAGCGCAGCACCATTACTGCCAGCCGGTTTTTGCCCGGCCGCAGATAAGGCGTCAGGTCGAATTCAGCGGGCAGACGACTGTCCTGAGAGTAGCCAATCCAGTGTCCGTTGCACCACAGGTGAAAGGCCGAGTTTACGCCGTCAAAAATGATGCGTGTCTGCCCATTATCCAGCCAGGCTGCGTCAGTGCTGAATGTGAGCGAGTAACATCCGGTTGGATTCTCTGTGGGTACCAGCGGAGGATTGACCGGAATCGGATACTGCACGTTGGTATAAATGGGGGCATCGAAGCTGTGCATCTGCCAGTTGGCCGGAACCGGAAGGGTCGTAGTGTCCGGCAGATCCTGCAGTAACCAGCTGGCCGGGACCGCTTCAGGCTGCGTAAAATAACGGAAACCCCACTCTCCGTTGAGGCTCTGCAGTGACGCCGAGGGGCTGTCATCCCGCGCGGCTGCTTCATCTCGCCAACTGGCGAATGGCGGGTGCGCATCCAGCCGATGCAGCGAGGTCACGACCGGATTTTCCCAGTCGCGCCGGGAGAGGATGTCACTGAAAGCAGCCTGAGAGAGAGTCATGTTTATATCCTGTAAATGTAATGCGCTCACAATGCGCAAAATTACGCCGCCTGTAAAGTGTTCACCCTCCCGATTTGCACAAATAATTTGTGCTGTAATCCAGCCGGGATGTTGAGATTGTGCCGCCTTAATGGTGGTAAATCGTTAAGCCTGGTCAGCAAAGATGAATAGTCGCCGGATGCGGAAGAATCTCACTTGTCGCCATGCAGGTGGCTCCATACACTCAGCCCGATTTCATCACCCTGAGGTAGATATGGTACGAATCTTTAAGCTGGCTGCCGTTGTGGCATTGGTTACTGCATTAAGCGGATGTATTTTCCCGCCTCCAGGCGGCGGTGGCGGTGGCTGGGGCGGACACGGCGGCGGACCAGGCCGCGGATTTGTCGATCCTCGCTAAGCAAAAGACCGATTTCGGGCGTGCGAAACGTTTAACCATAGCGTTGATTGCAGGGAAAAAGTTTCGCTCGCAAGGTTAGCCGGAATCGTCTGAGCAGACGGTGAGGAATGCGGGCTAACTCACTGAAAAAAGTAGCGGTTACCCTCTGTTTTTTTAGCCAGCGTGGTGATAATTTCAGCTTTTCTCCACCGCTGAGATAACAGCATGAAAAATCTGATTGCTGAATTGCTGGTAAAGCTGGCTGAAAAAGAGGCGACAGCCAAAGAGCAGATGGCGCAAATCGAAGCGCTGGAGATTGTTGTTACCGCACTGGTTCGCAAGCTGGAGCCGCAACAACATCTGGCTATAACCACCAGTATTGAAACCGCAATAGACAATGTGGCCGATGCCGGAGATGAAAATGCGCAACTGCTGCGCAATTACATCGAAAAGTTACTCCGCCATCCTCGTCAGTAACAATCCCAGTGCCAGACTGGAATGGGATCTTCACATCACTTTGACCTGAAACATTTTCCGCTTTGCTTATTCGCTGCCAGAATAACAAAGGACAATCCACTGTGGAGATAACAAGATGAAAGTCGGTTTAATGGCGATGATGATGGCGGGCCTGCTGGTCAGTGGACTGGCCGGTGCGGCGGAAAAGACCCCGCAGCAGGAGAAGATGACGATGTGTAACCAGCATGCTAAATCACAGGATCTTAAAGGGGATGCGCGCAAAACCTTTATGAGTGAATGCCTGAAAAAGGACAGCAAGCTGTCGCAGATGTCACCGCAGCAGATGAAAATGAAAAGCTGTAACGGCGAAGCTGGTGATAAAAAACTGGCGGGCGGTGCGCGTAAAACCTTTATGAGCCAGTGCCTGAAAAAAAGCTGATTATCCCCACGGCCACGCAGGTGGCCGCTTCTCCTTCCCGCGCAATGCTGATTAAATTCCATTCTATAACAGCATGTTAACCTTCTGATAAGCATTCATCGCCAGGCTTCCCGGTTCTTTTGCCACACTTAATGTTTGTGGGGATTTGCGCAGCACTCTGTTTTGCCGCGCAGCACAAGACAAGAACCGTTAAAGGAGCCATGTCGTGAACTATCAATTTACCGTCGACCTGAACGATCTGCCCCAGCGCCAGCCGGTTAAAAAAACGCTCGGCGAGGTGGAAGTGTTGCTGATCCGCGAAGGCGACAACGTACGTGCTTATCAGGCGAAATGCCCGCACGCAGGCGCGCCGCTGGAGCAGGGCGCGATTTGTGGCGATCGGCTGGTCTGTCCGTGGCACAAAGCCGCGTTTAATCTGGCCAGTGGAAAAATGTGTGAACCGCTGGCGTTAGCCGATCTCAAACAGTATCCGCTGCGCATTGAAGAGGGCCGGGTGCTGGTGAATCCGAAAGCGATGTCGCCCGCGGCGCCGATTGGCAGTGGGGCAGCCGCACCGGTCTATGTGGTGCTCGGTGGTGGGGCAGCGGGCAGCGCGGCGCTGTGGCGTCTGCGCCATGAAGGCTTCAAAGGCCGCGTGATTCTGGTTGAACGGGAAGCGGATGCGCCTTACGACCGCACCGCGCTGACCAAATTTGTGCCGTCGGGCAAAATGGATATCAGCGAGGTGCCGCAGCTGCTGAAAGCGGATGTGATGGACCACGTTGAACGGCTTCAGGCTACCGTGAGCCGCCTGGATGCCCAGCAGCAACGGCTGATTTTCGAGGATGGCGAGACGCTCCCTTTCGACAAACTGCTGATCGCCAGCGGCGCGACGCCAGTCCGCCCCGATTTGCCGGGCAGCGATCTCGATGGGGTTCATCTGCTGCGCAGCAAAGCGCAGACAGATGAGCTGCTTCAGTCGGTGGATGCCAGCCATAAAATCGTGATTATCGGCAACAGTTTTATCGGCACCGAACTGGCGTCGGCGCTGCGTAATCGTGAAATTGACGTGACGGTAATCGCCCGACAGGCGTTGCCCTTTGCTAAACAGTTTGGCGATCAGATTGGCCGCTATTTCTATCAGCTGCATGAGCAGAACGGCGTGAAGTGGGTGCAGGGCGAGATCGAAGCCTTACAGGGCGACCAGCGGGTGAGTGGCGTGCAGCTCAAGGGCGGACGGTTGCTGGACGCGACGGTGGTGCTGTTTGCCACCGGGGTCGAACCGGCTACCGACTTTATCCACGATCTCCCGCTGGCAGAGGATGGCAGCCTGCAGGCGGATGAGCAGTTGCGGGTCGCTGACAATATCTGGGTGGCGGGAGATATCGCCACGTATCCGTCGGCGCAGGGGCCGCTGCGCATTGAACACTATCGCGTCGCGTATCAGCAGGGACAAACCGCCGCATGGAATATGCTGGACCAGACCGTCGCGTTTGATCGTGTGCCGTTCTTCTGGACTACGCAGTATGGCACCCGTTATGAGTATCTGGGCCATGCCAAAGAATGGGATTCATTCCAGCTGCTCGGCTCGCTGGAGGATAAAAAGTTTATGGCGTTTTATGGCCAGCAGGGGAGGCTGGCGGCAATCTGCTCATGCGGCATGTATACGCTGACCGCTGAGCTGGTGGAGCGGATGCAGCAGCCGATGACGTTTGCCGACGCGGTGGCGCTCTGTCAGGCGCACATCAGTTAAGCCGGTAGCAAGGCGGGCCAGCCAGCGTGGCGGGCCGCCTTGCGCAACAACACTCACTCTGTTAGCTGCGGCTCAGTTTCTCTGACTTCGCCATGCACTGCAGCATCGCTTCCATCACCGCCGAGCGCATGCCTTTCTCTTCCAGCACTTTCACCGCTTCAATGGTGGTGCCGCCTGGGGAGCAGACCATATCTTTGAGTTCAGCCGGATGTTTACCTGTGGTCAGCACCATCTGCGCCGCCCCTTTCACCGCCTGTGCAGCAAACTGATAGGCCTGAGCGCGTGGCATGCCGCCCAGTACGGCCGCATCGGCCATCGCTTCGATAAACATAAACACGTAGGCCGGCGCAGAACCGCTGACGCCGACCACGGAGTGAATCAGATATTCATCCACCACGGCCGCTTTGCCGAAGCTTTCAAAAATCGCCACCACCTCGTCGATTTCCGCCTGCTCAACCAGCACGTTGGGCGTGACTGAGGTCATGCCTTCGCTGACCAGCGAGGGTGTATTCGGCATCGCACGGACAATTTTACGATCGTAACCCAGCACCGATGAGAGCGAATCGAGCGTCACCCCAGCCGCAATCGACACCACCAGCGCCTCTTTTTTCAGGCTGCCTGTCAGCTCTTTTAAGACTTTCAGAATGACATTGGGTTTGACCGCGCCGAACAGGATGTCTACTTCACGCGCCAGCGCTTCAGCGCTCTCCGCTGCGTTAATGCCATACTGCTCTGCCATCGCCTGGTTGGTCTCTGCTTTGCGATCGTAAACGAAGATATCAGACGGGGCGATTTTGCCGCTGTTGACCAGTCCGCCGATAATGGCTTTCGCCATATTTCCCCCGCCGATAAACCCGATTTTCTTTGCCAGCATCGCCATCTCCTTAGGACATTATTCGTTTTTCTCAGTGAGCTAGCTTACTTCAGCCAGCCTGAATAACAAGTCAGCCGGGCGCAGGCTGGAAAGCACGCCGCAAATAAAATTTGCCATTTAGGGGGAACCCGGCAAGATCTTACTCTTCTCTGACTGTAAGGAATCATGATGTTTATCTGGGTCGATGCCGATGCCTGTCCGAATGTAATCAAAGAGGTGCTCTACCGCGCAGCCGACCGCACCGCAACTACCATCACTTTTGTGGCGAACCAGTTTCTGCGTGTGCCGCCCTCACCGTATCTGCGCACCCTGCAGGTGCCTGCCGGATTTGATGTGGCGGACAATGAGATCGTCAGACGTTGTCAGCCAGGCGATCTGGTGATCACCGCCGATATCCCGCTGGCAGCAGAGGTGATTGAGAAGGGTGCGGCGGCGCTGAATCCGCGCGGCGAGCGTTACTCACCGGCGACGATACGTGAACGCCTGACGATGCGGGATTTTATGGATACCCTGCGGTCAAGCGGCGTGCAGACCGGCGGCCCCGCGGCGATGAGTCCGCGTGACCGCCAGCAGTTTGCAAATGAGCTGGATAGCTGGCTCACCCAGCAGAAACGCTGAAGTTAAACGAAGCTGTCGTCGTCGTAATCGTTGCCGCCAAAATCATTGAGATCGCTGTTGTCGGCATAATTGCTGTCCCAGCCCGTATTCTGGTCGAGGAAGGCGTTGTCGTTACCGCCGTTAAAGGTATCGGCATTGTCATCGCCACCGTTGAAGGTGTTGAGATTGTCATTCACATCGGGCAGGGGTGGCTCATTGATGATGTTCACAATCTCTTCCGGCTGTGAATGGTGGAACATGCTGGTCAGCATATCGGCCATCACCACACCGCCCGCCACACCCACAGCTGTCTGCAGTGCGCCGCCGAGGAAACCGGTGCCGCGTGGTGCAGGCGCTTGTGCAGGCGCATATTGCGGCTGAGCCGGTTGCTGTGGCGCACTGTTCCACGGTGACGATTGCTGTTGCTGCTGCACAGGCGGCTGCTGACGCGAACCGCTGCCAAACAGCCCGGACAGAAAGCCGCCGCTGCTCTGTGCAGGTTGCTGCTGCTGTTGCTGGGCCAGCTGGCTTTCCAGCGCCGATACTTTCTCATTGAGTTTTTTCAGCGCCGCTTCCTGAATCAGGATCGCCTGTGCCATGTAGTAAGGCGCGCCCGGCTGCGCCTGCAGATGCTGGTTGATCAGTTGTTCGGCAGCGGCATCGCGTGCCACGGTCTGGCTTTCAGCCTGTTTCAGACGGCTGAACAGCCCTTCGATCAGTTGTTGTTCTTCGCGTTGCATGATGACTCTCCTGTGGCGATTGTTACCAGTATATGTGGGCGCCAGCGTGAAAAGTAAAATCGGGGCAGTAAGCAAATATTGCCGACGCATTTTAGCCGCTCTTTTGCGGAGTTTTTATCGCTCTGTTACGGCCCTGATGCACAAAACGTGCATGCATTTCCCCTTGAAAACACAAAGATTGTCGCTGTTCAGGGGACGAAAATGCGTAAATCGTGCCTGACAGGTAGAGGCCATAATAATTTCCAGTTATTATGCGTCGCATTAATAAGCTCACCATGCAGCCGCATCGCGCGGTCAGGCGGAGGAACGGCCCTGATGTCACTACCCATCTTTTTGATTGGCGCTCGCGGTTGCGGCAAAACCACGGTCGGCGAGGCGTTGTCGCGGGCGCTGGGCTACGCCTTTACGGATACCGATCACCATCTGCAACTCAGCACGCAGCGGAGCGTGACGGAGATTGTGGCGGAGGAAGGCTGGGAAGGTTTCCGCGCCCGTGAAACGGAATCGCTTAAAGCGGTGACGGCACCCGGAACCGTCATTGCCACCGGCGGCGGCATGATTCTGGCTGAAGAGAACTGTCGTTTTATGCAGGAGCAGGGCCAGGTGATCTGGCTTAGCGCGTCCCCCGAGGTGCTGGCAGAGCGGCTGGAAAGTGAACCTGAAGCGGCCCAGCGTCCGACATTAACCGGCCGTCCGATTGCTGATGAGATGAGTGATGTGCTGCGTGAACGTGCGCATCTCTATCAGGCTGCGGCCCATCATCAGGTGAATGCGATGCAATCGCCCGAGTGCGTGGTAGAGGAAATTCTGCTGTCACTCTCTCTGGCGCGCGCCAGCTAACCCTCAGATTTTTCCCGCTTTGATCCCGCTTCAGACGGCATTGTCTATACTTATCCTATGACAGGCAGCGGCCTGTCCTGTGGAATGTTATTCAGACAAGAGGGACACAGTATGCCGACCAGACCACCGTATCCACGTGAAGCGAAAGTTGTGCCTGTTGAAAAGGGCACTGAAGGTAATAAAGTAACCTCTTACGAATTGCGTGCTGATCATCCCAAACCGAATTCATTAATCAGTGAGCACGAAACGGAAGAAGAAGCGCGTGACGCTAAAGCGCGCTACGAAGACGTTGAAAAAGAGTAAAGCTTCACTGCTGGCAGGGACGCCAGCCTGTTACACCGGATAACTGCTTATTACTGACCCGCCTGACGCTGTGCCTGAACCACGCCTCTTTTTACTCCCACCTGAAGTCGATCGGGTTATTTAAGAAGCGAAATTGACGCAGATTTACTGTCGAATGCTCTCTGCGTATGCTTCTGTTCTGCACTCTCCTTGTCTCACCAGATAAAGCCCCGCTAATCATTTTTATCCCCTTATTTTCTCTGCTGCCGATCTCTGTGTGAGTCAAATTGTCGCTTGACCGATTCAGCGCCACGTTTTATTTTCATCAAACCAACAGAGGAACTTAGTTCCATATAGTGGAACACGTAACATGACCACACTTGAAAATGCTGCCGCCGTACTTCGATTGTTTCAGCACAAAGGTGTGACGCAGGGGCATGTTGGTCTCTCATTCAGTGAGGTGGTTGAGGCGTTAAACCTGCCAAAAAGCACCGTTTCGCGTCTGCTGGCCACCATGGAAAGTCAGGGGCTGCTGGAGCGGAATGCGGCTACGCGCGGTTATCACATTGGTCGCGTATTGCTGGCTGCCGCCGGACATTATCTTTCGGCACCGCTGGTTGACAGCGTTTCAGCGGCAATGGTCAGGCTGGCTGCGAAGACCGGCTGCATGGGTTACGTGTCGAAGCTCGACGGGCGGGAAGTATTAGTGATGCGTATGTTTCATGGGCGTCACTTTACGCAGATGGTCACGCCGCCGGGCAGTCGGATGCCGGCTGCCGCTACCTCAACCGGCCGGGCGCTGTTAGCGCAGTTAAGCGATGAAGAGGTGCTGGCGCGCTTCCATGATCAATGGCAGGTCGCATCAGCAAACTCGCCGCAAAGTCCTGAGGCACTCTGTGCCAGACTGGCTAAGATCCGCCAGCAGGGCTGGTCACTGGCCCGAAATGAATCGCTGCCAGGCATCAGCTCGCTGTCAGTTATTGTTCATAACAAACATCATGGCGAAACGGTGGCACTCTGCCTGTCGTTTCCGTCTATGGAGTCTGAACCGGGTTTCCCGTCAGAGCTCCTTGAAGCATTACGCGCAACGGCCACTGAGATGACCGAAAAATATGGCGCGTAACTTCACACCGTTTTTATCGGCGTAGTACTTTCGCCACACCAGGGAAAAAAAAGGCCTTCGGGCCTTTTTCTTTCAATCTGATCGCCACGCTTTACGCAGCACCCCGGTTGCCTGTGTCCGTCTCTCATTGCCTCCTGTATCGGTTCAGCATGCGGAGGGACGACCATCTGTAGTGGCTGTTGCAATCTCTGTGCGCATCAGAGCAGTGAAACTGATAACCGGCGTAAACCGGCCAGCGAGCGGGTAGACGTTATTTCATTTCTTCTGGACAAGGACTGGCGGGGACATATGGAACGGGTAAATCCGATTAAGCACGTTGGCGTGGCACTGGTTTTAATTCTTCTCTCCATCGCGGGTGCCATTATTGGCATTCAGCTGATTACCACCATTGGCGTAACGCCTAACACCTCTATTATCGGCGCGCTGTTTGCCATGCTGCTGGCGCGTATTCCGCTGCAGGCATTTCGCCGTTATCGTTCAATTGAAATCCAGAACCTGGCGCAGACCGCCATCTCTTCAGCCACCTTTGGGGCGGCGAACAGTCTGTTGATGCCGATTGCCGTGCCCTGGGCGCTGGGTGAACCGCAACTGGTCCTGCCGCTGTTCTGTGGCGTCAGCGCCGCGATGCTGCTGGATGCCTGGCTGCTCTATCGGCTGTTTGATACCCGCGTCTTTCCGGCCAGTAATGCCTGGCCACCGGGCGTTGCGGCAGCAGAAGCGATCAAAGCGGGTGATAAAGGCGGACGCCAGGCGTGGCTGCTGGTGCTGGGCATTGTGGGTGGCGTCGTCGGTGCCATGCTGAAGATCCCGATGTCCGCCTTCGGCACCGCGTTTATCGGCAATATCTGGGCGCTGTCGATGCTCGGCATCGGTTTTCTGCTGCGTGCCTATGCGCAGCCG
>Ga0213829_1003036_pt1 | contig 10408 bp, 7 predicted proteins | sample MC6MC0896MG_FD_180665 | JGI IMG/M metagenome (GOLD analysis project Ga0213829, IMG submission 180665) | Enriched soil aggregate microbial communities from Iowa State University, Ames, United States - MC6-MC0896-MG | ecosystem: Environmental > Terrestrial > Soil > Unclassified | place: USA: Iowa...
AATCCATGTCACTTTGAGTGCCCACACAGATTGTCTGATAAATTGTTAAAGAGCAGTGCCGCTTCGCTTTTCGCAGCGGCGCGGGGTGTGCATATTACGCTTCCCCGCTTCAGAGTCAAGCGTTTATTTTCGCTTTTCTCTGCTGGCGTTCATCTCTGAACCCCTCTAACCCGGCGGCATGTAAGCCGTTGTTCCGTGTCAGTGGAGGCGCATTATAGGGAGTTATTCTGAAGTGACAAGCACAAAATACAAAAAACTTTTCGTTCGCTCACTTTTCAAACTTAACGCTTATTTATGTCGCGAATCGCCCGTTAAATGTGCGATTTCCCGCGCAAAACTGGCCACCTGCGACCAGTCGGTATAAACCACTTCTTTACGCGTATCGGTTTCCCCCCCGGTCATCTTCATAATCAGGCGGATCATAAAGCGGTCATACCAGCGGTAGCGAGGATAGCGCAGCGCGCCGGCAAAGACGGCGCACAGGTCTGGCTGCCACGGCGAGCTGAGCAAAAACTTGCGCGTGTAGCTGTTGGTCTGCGGCGTACGCTTCTCGGCTTTACGTGCGACAAGATTGACCGAGTAAAACGCACCGGGCAATTTGTTGAGCACTGCCGTGTGCTTTTTCACAAAGTGGTCCAGCGCCGGATGGAAATGCCCGTAACGAATTGACGCGCCAATTACCACGCGATCGTAATCCTGCCAGGTTATCTGATCCGCACGATTCAGGTTTACAACATCCGAGTAAATACCCAGCTCTTTTAATTCCGATGCCAGATACGCGGCAATCTCACGGGTTTGCCCGTCTCGCGTAGAGAAAAGAATCAGTGTTTTCATCAACGGCTCCTTACTCGCGCCAGAATGTAGGGGTGAACAGCACCAGCAGCGTAAAGACCTCAAGACGACCAAACAGCATATTGGCAATGAGGATCCATTTCGCGACCGGGTTCATACTGGCAAAGTTATCCGCCACAACGCCCAGGCCAGGCCCGAGGTTATTCAATGTTGCGACGACGGACGCAAAGGCGGAGAAATCATCCACTCCCGTCGCGATAATCGCCAGCATGCTGACAATAAAGACCAGCGCATACGCCGAGAAGAACCCCCACACCGCTTCGAGGATACGTTCCGGCAGCGCGCGGTTCCCCAGTTTGATGCTGTAGACCGCGTTCGGGTGGACCAGACGCTTCAGCTCGCGGTTCCCCTGCTTAAACAGCAGCAGAATACGAATTACCTTCAGGCCACCGCCCGTAGACCCGGCACAGCCCCCGATAAATGCAGAGCATAAAAGCAGCACCGGCAGGAACAGCGGCCAGCGCGCGATGCTGTCCGTGGTAAACCCGGCGGTCGTCGCCATCGATACCACCTGGAAGAACGCCTGATTTAGCGTAGTCAGCGCGGAGTTGTAGACATCATGGAACCACAGCACCAGGGTACAGATGATCACCAGCGTCAGCTGGACGCCAATGAACATGCGGAACTCTGGGTCACGCCAGTACACCTTCAGGCTGCGCCCGCTCAGTAAAGAGAAGTGCAGACCGTAGTTACAGCCTGAGATCAGCAGGAAAATCGCAATGATGGTATTAATCGTTGGGCTGTCGAAGTAGCCGACGCTGGCATCGTGAGTGGAGAACCCGCCGATAGCAATCGTCGCGAAGCTGTGTCCGATAGCGTCGAAAGCGGGCATCCCGGCGAACCATAGCGCCAGCGCACAGGCCACCGTCAGCAAGACATAGATAAGCCAGAGAGTTTTCGCCGTCTCGGCAATACGCGGGCGCATCTTATTATCTTTCAGCGGTCCGGGCATTTCGGCGCGATAGAGCTGCATCCCCCCGACGCCCAGAATCGGCAGAATAGCCACCGCCAGGACGATGATCCCCATCCCCCCGAACCACTGCAGCATCTGACGATAAAAGAGAATGGCGTGCGGGAGTGAATCCAGCCCCACCAGCGTCGTCGCCCCGGTGGTCGTTAAACCGGAGAACGATTCAAAAAAGGCATCCGTGATGCTCAGGTTAGGCTGCTCAGAGAAGATAAAGGGCAGCGAACCGACGCTCCCCAGCACCGTCCAGAACAGGACCACAATCAGAAATCCTTCGCGAGATTTCAGTTCACCTTTCTGACGACGGTTTGGCCACCACAGCAGCGAGCCAATCGCCAGCGCGACAAAGAAGGTCTGGGTAAATGCCCGCCCCGCGCCGTCCCGGTAGATAAGCGCCACCAGTCCAGGGAGAATCATCGTCCCGGAAAAGAGTATGACCAGCAGTCCAACGATTCGGGTTATGGCACGAAAATGCATCTCTGCCGCTTCCTTTGGTATTCAAAAGTGAGGTGGGGATTATTCTTCAATCGGCAGCAATTGCAACGAACCACGACTAAAATCAGCCAGTTTTGCTGAAAAAGCAGCCAGTTCCGTCTGAGGAAGCGCCACGCGTAATTGCACCATTGCCTGATATTCACTGTGCGCGATGACGCCGTTAAACTGCCTCAGCAGCACCTCGATGCCGGATAACTGGGCGTAATCACACAGTAAAGTATATTCGGTGAGCGGCGTTTTGCGGGTGGTTATGAGCATATTCAATGCCTGCTGAACCCCACCACCGTACGCTTTAACCAGCCCACCCGTGCCTAACAAAATACCACCGTAGTAGCGCACCACCACGGCGGTAATTTCACCCACGCCGCTGCCCATCAGCTGCGAAAGCATAGGTTTACCGGCCGTGCCCGCCGGTTCACCGTCGTCGGAAAACCCCAGCTGTTGCGAATCGTCAGGCGGCCCTGCCACCCACGCCACGCAGTGGTGACGTGCGTCAGGATGCTCAGCCCGAACGGACTCGACAAACGCCTTTGCCGCCTCTACGCCGTCGGTATGCGCCAGCAGCGTAATAAAGCGGCTTTTCTTGATTTCCTCAACAAAGGTGACCGGTTCAGCCGGTATCAGCCAGCTTTCCATCAGGCCAGCTTCAGGTCTCGCGTCATGTTCTCGATACCATTTTCGTGAATCACAACGTTATCTTCGATGCGAATACCGCCAAACGGCTTCAGCGCGTCAATTTTTTCCCAGTTGAAGTGTTTGCTGAACTGACCTTCACGCCACGGCGCCAGCAGGGATTCAATAAAGTAGATCCCCGGTTCAATCGTCAGCACCATACGCGGCTCCAGAATACGGGTGCAGCGCAGGTAAGGATATTTAGACGGTGCCGCCAGGTGCGTACCGGTATCATCCTGCATAAAGCCCGCAACGTCGTGAACCTGCAGGCCCAGCGGGTGGCCGATACCGTGCGGCATGAATGGCCCGGTCAGATCGTTCTCAACCATCGCCTCTTCGCTCATGTCTTTCACAATCTGATGCTTACGCAGCAGTTTTGCGATGCGCTGATGGAACTGGATGTGGTAATCCACATAGCTGGTTCCCGCCTTCATGGTGCCAATAAGCGCCAGCTGTTCATCGTTCACGTCTTTAATCAGCTGCGCGAAATCGGTATCCGCATTCGCCGCCCAGGTACGGGTCAGGTCGGCCGCGTAGCCGTTGTACTCTGCCCCTGCGTCCAGCAGGAAGCTGCGCATTTCCGACGGAACATGGTGATCCAGTTTGGTGTAGTGAAGCACAGACGCGTGCTCGTTCAGCGCGACGATATTGCTGTACGGCACGTCGGTATCACGGTGGCCTGTCGCGGTCAGATAGGCCTGATTGATATCGAACTCGCTCATGCCGGACTGGAACGCTTCATGCGCCGCACGGTGACCGTTCACCGCCGTTTTTTGCGCTTCACGCATGCAGTAAAGTTCATAGTCGGTTTTATACGCGCGGTAATAGTGCAGGTAATCCAGCACCCCTTTCGGATTGAGTTTGTCTGCCGGAATATCCAGACCCAGCGCGCGCTCCGGAACAGGGCCAATGTAGCCGATATTGCCACGCGCCGCAGGCAGCTGGCTGCCAATGCCGTCCGCTTTCGGTAGTGCAATCACGTCAATCTCTTCCGTCCAGAAAGAGGTCGGCAGCGGCTCTACGTTGTGCCAGTAATCGACCGGCAGGTAGAACCACAGTTTCGGCTTGTTCACGCCGTCCACCAGCAGCCAGCAATTTGGAACCTGAGTTACCGGCACCCAGGCTTTAAACTGCGGGTTCACCTTAAACGGATAAGCGTGGTCATCCAGAAAGGTATTCATCAGCTCGCCGGAGTGGATCAGCAGCGCATCCAGCTTAAAGCGGGCCAGTACATCGCGGGTACGTTCCTGTAGGGTAACGATATGATTTTTATAAAGCGAAGCCAGTGAGTCCATCATTCTTCCTTTCGTTTTTTTGACCTCAAGTCATCGCATCTTAGCACACCTCACTCCTGCTGCGTGATTTCCACCGACCGTGATCAATGCAGCAATTTCTTAATGAGTAATTTGCATTTTATTAACATAAATCCCACACTCCGACTCATCTGGTATGACCAGATCCACTTGATGGATTCAGGAGACTGACATGCTTTACAAAGGCGACACCCTGTACCTCAACTGGCTGGAAGATGGCATTGCCGAACTGGTGTTCGATGCCCCCGGCTCAGTGAACAAGCTTGATACCGCGACGGTGGCCAGTCTTGGCCAGGCGCTGGATATACTTGAAAAACAACCTGAATTAAAAGGGCTGCTGCTGCGCTCGAACAAAGCGGCCTTTATTGTCGGTGCCGATATCACCGAATTCCTCTCGCTCTTCCTGGTGCCTGAAGAACAGCTGAGCCAGTGGCTGCACTTTGCGAACAGCGTCTTTAACCGTCTGGAAGATCTGCCCGTCCCGACCATTTCCGCCGTTAACGGCTACGCGCTGGGCGGTGGCTGCGAATGCGTGTTAGCCACGGATTACCGTCTGGCGACGCCGGACCTGCGCATTGGCCTGCCGGAAACGAAGCTGGGTATCATGCCGGGCTTTGGCGGCTCCGTGCGTATGCCGCGCATGCTGGGTGCCGACAGCGCACTTGAGATCATTGCCGCAGGTAAAGACGTCGGTGCAGAACAGGCGCAGAAAATCGGCCTGGTCGACGGCGTCGTTAAACCAGAGAAGCTTGTTGAAGGCGCTGTCGCCATTTTACGTCAGGCGATTAACGGCGATCTCGACTGGAAAGCGAAACGCCAGCCGAAGCTGGAACCGTTAAAACTCAGCAAGATTGAAGCCACCATGAGCTTCACCATCGCCAAAGGCATGGTGATGCAGACGGCAGGTAAACACTATCCTGCGCCCATCACCGCGGTAAAAACCATCGAAGCAGCCGCCCGCCTTGGTCGCGACGACGCGCTGAAGCTTGAAAACCAGAGCTTTGTTCCGCTGGCGCACACCAATGAAGCTCGCGCGCTGGTCGGTATCTTCCTCAACGATCAGTTCGTGAAAGGAAAAGCCAAACAGCTGACCAAAAACGTTGAGACGCCAAAACACGCGGCGGTACTCGGCGCCGGCATTATGGGTGGCGGCATCGCCTACCAGTCGGCCTGGAAAGGCGTGCCGGTAGTGATGAAAGACATCAGCGAGAAATCCCTGACGCTGGGCATGACCGAAGCGGCCAAGCTGCTGAATAAACAGCTGGAACGCGGCAAAATTGACGGACTTAAGCTCTCCGGAGTGATCTCAACGATCCAGCCAACGCTGGAATACACCGGTTTCGACCGCGTGGACGTAGTCGTTGAAGCCGTAGTTGAAAACCCGAAAGTCAAAAAAGCGGTGCTGGCGGAAACGGAAGACAAGGTGCGTCCTGGCACGGTGCTGGCGTCTAACACCTCGACCATTCCAATCAGCGAACTGGCGAGCGTGCTGAAGCGTCCGGAAAACTTCTGCGGGATGCACTTCTTCAACCCGGTACACCGTATGCCGCTGGTCGAGGTGATCCGCGGGGAAAAAACCTCTGACGAAACCATTGCTAAAGTGGTGGCGTGGGCGAGCAAGATGGGTAAAACGCCGATCGTGGTGAACGACTGCCCGGGCTTCTTCGTCAACCGCGTCCTGTTCCCTTACTTCGCCGGTTTCAGCCAGCTGCTGCGCGACGGCGCGGACTTCCGCAAAATCGACAAAGTGATGGAAAAACAGTTCGGCTGGCCGATGGGTCCGGCGTATCTGCTGGATGTGGTCGGCATTGATACCGCCCACCACGCTCAGGCTGTTATGGCGGCGGGCTTCCCGCAGCGCATGCAGAAAGATTATCGCGACGCGATTGACGCCCTGTTCGACGCCAACCGCTTCGGTCAGAAAAACGGCCTGGGCTTCTGGCGCTATAAAGAAGACAGCAAAGGCAAACCGAAGAAAGAAGAAGATGCCGTGGTGGATGGCCTGCTGGCCGACTTCAGTCAGCCGAAGCGCGACTTCACCGACGATGAAATCATTGCCCGCATGATGATCCCGATGATCAACGAAGTGGTGCGTTGCCTCGAAGAAGGCATCATCGCCAGCCCGGCAGAAGCCGACATGGCGCTGGTGTACGGCCTGGGCTTCCCTCCGTTCCACGGCGGCGCGTTCCGCTGGCTGGACACCCTCGGCAGCGCCCGCTATCTCGATATGGCTCAGCAGTATCAGCACCTCGGCCCGCTTTATGAGGTGCCGGAAGGGCTGCGCAACAAAGCGCGCCATAACGAACCCTACTATCCAGCAGTTGAGCCAGCCCGTCCGGTTGGCGAGCTGAAAACGGCTTAAGGAGTCACAATGGAAAAGGTTGTCATTGTTGATGCGATTCGCACCCCGATGGGCCGTTCAAAAGGCGGCGCGTTCCGTAACGTGCGTGCGGAAGACCTCTCCGCGCATCTGATGCGTAGCCTGCTGGCGCGTAACCCGGCGCTGGATCCTGCTGCGCTGGACGATATCTACTGGGGCTGCGTGCAGCAGACCCTGGAGCAAGGTTTCAACATCGCCCGTAACGCGTCGCTGCTGGCGGAGATCCCACATTCGGTTCCGGCCGTCACCGTGAACCGCCTGTGCGGTTCATCAATGCAGGCGCTGCACGACGCGGCGCGCATGATCATGACCGGCGATGCGCAGGCCTGCCTGGTGGGCGGCGTTGAGCACATGGGCCACGTGCCGATGAGCCACGGGGTCGATTTCCACCCAGGCATGAGCCGTAACGTGGCGAAAGCCGCGGGGATGATGGGTCTGACCGCCGAGATGCTCTCTCGTCTGCACGGCATCAGCCGTGAAATGCAGGATGCCTTTGCCGCGCGCTCTCACGCTCGCGCATGGGCGGCGACGCAGTCCGGCGCCTTTAAGAATGAGATCATCCCGACCGGCGGTCACGACGCAGACGGCGTACTGAAGCAGTTCAGCTACGACGAAGTCATCCGCCCGGAAACCACCGTAGAAGCGCTTTCTACGCTGCGCCCTGCGTTTGATCCGGTCACCGGTACGGTAACGGCAGGTACTTCGTCGGCGCTGTCAGACGGTGCCGCCGCGATGCTGGTGATGAGCGAAAGCCGCGCCCGCGAGCTGGGCTTAACCCCTCGCGCTCGGGTACGTTCGATGGCGGTCGTGGGCTGCGATCCTTCAATCATGGGCTACGGCCCGGTTCCGGCCTCGAAGCTGGCGCTGAAAAAAGCGGGATTAACCGCCAGCGACATCGACCTGTTCGAAATGAACGAAGCCTTCGCCGCGCAGATCCTGCCGTGCATTAAGGATCTGGGGCTGATGGAGCAGATCGACGAGAAGATTAACCTCAACGGCGGCGCGATCGCCCTCGGTCACCCGCTGGGCTGCTCCGGAGCGCGTATCAGCACGACGCTGATTAACCTGATGGAACGCAAAGATGCCCAGTTTGGTCTGGCAACGATGTGTATCGGACTGGGTCAGGGTATCGCGACGGTGTTTGAGAGAGTGTAAGGCTATAACGTAGGCCCGATAAGCATCGCGCCATCGGGCTTTTGCCGGGAGGCGCTGCGCTTTCCCGGCCTACGAGAGGTATCTCGCCGCCAGTGGCGTCATTGGCGAAGAGAGAGAGTTTAGTTGCCGTTCTTCCCGCCTGTCAGGGGCGGGTTTTTTATTTAAATGAAGGCAAACGCATCGCCGAACAGGCGGTCTTCACGCGCGTCACGTTCGTTACAGAACAGGTCACGGGCAATTTTCGCCATCTCAAAACGGCCAGCGATATAGATATCGTGCCCTGCCAGCGTGCCATGATCCTGCAGCACCGCCGTCAGCACCGTCCCACTACGACCACGCCAGCCCTCTTCCGGCTGCTCAACCACCGGCTCAATACGCAGGTTAGGATGAGTTACGCTCAGCGCTTCCAGTTCAGACAGGTCGTACAGATGTTTCTCTTCGCGGCCACCCCAGTAAATGGTGATGTCGCGGTCCGGGTTTCGCGCCAGTGCGGTCAACAGAATAGAGCGCACATAAGAGAAGCCCGTACCGCCAGCGATCAGGATCAGCGGACGGTCTTCGTCATCGCGCAGCCACGCATCACCGTGCGGAATATCCACTACGATTTCACGTTCCTTCAGGATCCGATCCATCACCGCCATCGCATACAGGTTAAGCTCTGACGCACCAATATGAAGCTCAATAAATTCCTGCTCCGCTGGCGTTGAGGCCATAGAGAAAGGACGCTTATCACGCTCATCCATCACAACCATCAGGTACTGACCCGCGCGGAAAGAGAATGGCGCTTCTGGCACTAAACGGACGCGATATACGGTGTCGGTGATGGCATCTACCGAGGTCACTTTACAGCTTAAGGTTGTCATTCGCTCTCTCTGTCGGGAAGTCTATAGGGCTTAACGGTCAGCTCAGGGTTTACCGTTATTCATTATGGCCAGCTCGTCCCAGATCGCGTCAATTCGCGCGGTCACTGCAGGATCTTTTTTGATCGGGCGACCCCATTCACGGTCGGTTTCGCCAGGCCATTTATTTGTGGCATCCAGTCCCATCTTTGAGCCAAGACCGGAAACCGGCGAGGCAAAATCCAGGTAATCTATCGGCGTGTTTTCGACTAACACCGTGTCGCGCGCCGGGTCCATTCGCGTGGTAATGGCCCAGATTACGTCATTCCAGTCGCGGGCGTTAACGTCATCATCGCAGACAATAACAAATTTGGTATACATAAACTGGCGCAGGAAAGACCATACGCCCATCATCACGCGTTTAGCATGGCCAGGATACTGCTTCTTCATCGTGACCACCGCCATACGATACGAGCATCCTTCAGGCGGCAGATAAAAATCAACAATTTCCGGGAACTGCTTTTGCAGGATTGGCACAAACACTTCGTTCAGCGCCACGCCCAGCACCGCCGGTTCGTCCGGTGGACGTCCGGTATACGTGGAGTGATAAATCGCATCTTCACGCTGCGTAATGTGCGTCACGGTGAACACCGGGAAGTTATCAACTTCGTTGTAATAGCCGGTGTGGTCGCCGTAAGGGCCTTCTGGCGCCATTTCACCCTGCTCAAGGTAACCTTCCAGCACAATTTCCGCACTGGCCGGAACTTCGAGATCGTTAGAGATACACTTCACGACTTCGGTTTTCGTTCCGCGCAGCAGGCCTGCAAACGCATATTCAGAAAGGGTATCCGGCACGGGGGTGACGGCTCCCAGAATGGTGGCCGGATCGGCACCTAAGGCGACAGACACCGGGAAACGTTCCCCCGGATGCGCAGCGCACCACTCCTGAAAATCCAGCGCGCCGCCGCGATGCGACAGCCAGCGCATGATGAGTTTATTCTTGCCAATCAACTGCTGGCGGTAAATACCGAGGTTTTGCCGCTCTTTGTGCGGGCCGCGCGTAACGGTCAGCCCCCAGGTGATAAGCGGAGCGGCATCTTCAGGCCAGCACTGCATGATAGGGATTTTGGTCAGATCAACCGCATCGCCTTCCAGCACTTTCTGCTGGCACGGCGCGCCGCGCAGACGTTTGGTAGGCATGTTCAGCACCTGCTTAAACTGCGGCAGTTTGTCGAACAGATCGCGGAAGCCTTTCGGTGGCTCCGGCTCTTTCAGAAACGCCAGCAGTTTACCGACTTCACGCAGCGCCGTGACGTCTTCCTGCCCCATCCCCAATGCAACACGACGCGGTGTACCAAACAGGTTGCACAGCACCGGCATTGAGTAACCTTTGGGATTTTCAAACAGTAATGCGGGGCCACCGGCACGCAGGGTGCGGTCAGCAATTTCTGTCATCTCCAGATAAGGATCAACAGGAAGTGTAATACGTTTGAGTTCACCCTGCTTTTCCAGCAGCGTCAGGAAGTCGCGGAGATCGTGGTATTTCATGCAGTTAATCATGGCCTCTCTGTAAGCGCTTCATTATACGGCGTATGCCTGCTTGATGCTGTAATTTTGTTAAATAAGCGTGAACTTATGCGTTCTGTTCCATTTTCCCCCATTATAATCAACTTAGCGATCCCGCCAGGGTTTTGATATGCTTGCGCCCCGAACTAAGGGAAAGAGTGATTATGCA
>Ga0213829_1003039_pt1 | contig 10403 bp, 9 predicted proteins | sample MC6MC0896MG_FD_180665 | JGI IMG/M metagenome (GOLD analysis project Ga0213829, IMG submission 180665) | Enriched soil aggregate microbial communities from Iowa State University, Ames, United States - MC6-MC0896-MG | ecosystem: Environmental > Terrestrial > Soil > Unclassified | place: USA: Iowa...
GTGTAAGCGTCCGGTTAAGTCACCTTGACGGTAGAGCTGGGAAGTAGCTCCGAGAGCGGTAAGCGTCCGCCCAACTCACCTTGCCTTACTCAGGCCGGCATCCACTGTTGTCGCAGCAGTTACACAACCTCATTCGCCTGCTGAATCAGCTGCCGCGTGCCTTGTGCGCCAAAACCCCAAAAATTGATGAGAACAGCGGGTTGGACGGCGATTTCTGCATGGTCTCAACTCTGCAGAGCATCAATGCCCTCGTTTCCCGCCGCCGTTTCGACGCTGAGCGCTCGCCTGTGCTCGACGCTCAGCGCGATTAGCAGGCCCATTAGACCGTTCGTAATCCTTCATCAGCCTAGGCCCTGGAAATTCCTGCGCCGGATATGCGATTTCACTCATCGCGGAATCTTGCATTATGCCTATGCGATCACAATCCTCACGGGCAGTGACCAGTTGTTCAGGGGTCGGTGGGCCAAGAAACTCCATGTAAAGAACATCCTGCGATGAAGCGTCGGACGTCATGGGTTCAATCGCGACGCCGATTACCTCCTTCGCATCAGGGTGCTTTAACCTCACGCCATGGCAATAGGCTGTAAGAACGAGTGCTCTGTTTTTCCTGTACACCTCATAGTCGCTAGTTACGTCACGCCCCATTACGGTGAAAACATAATATCGATCAGGCACCGAGAGACTTCGAGCTCTGCGGGTAAACTGCCCATTTGCAACGACAGGATGATGTAGGACGCCAGTTAACGCCGCTACCAGCATGCGTCGACCAAAGCGGGTTTCACTTGCCATGGCCCTGACGAGCTCTTCTTGCTGATCCACAGTGTAACTACCACCAAGCACCGCCACCGACTTGGCAGACCTTATGAAAGTCGACTGATACTCAATGATTTGATCCCACATATAGCTTTGGTTGTTGGCGGCATCTCTTGAGGCACGCTGGGAACTCGTATTGAAAGCCTCCCACTCCCCCTCCGGCAACATGATCATGCTCGACCCGGGCGGAACGTTCGGAACGTGTGGCAGGGCGTGCTTGTCATTCCGGACAGTAGTCTGGTAGAGCGCAATAAGCTCTTCCTCACCCGGCGCGCTGATGTACTTGGCGCTGCTGAAGAAGCGCTCCTTTTCCGAAAAATAGGCGACTAGGTCGGCAATGGTGTCGAGTTCACCTAGCAGTACGTCCAGGGTCAACTCATCGAGCACATGAACGAAACGATCTCTTCCGGCAGGCCAGCCAATGGTGAACGGCATCTTAAGGTGGTCGGCCTTGCCCTCAAGCACCGTGTTAATCATCAGGCTGCCACTGCTCTCACCCTGCCAATTGGCGACACCCGCGTCGTGTGAGCCACGGGTCACCGCGATGCGGTGGATGATCCCCTGTTTCATGTTCGGCAAACGGAACGGGAAAGGCACGTTGCACTGCTTGTCCAGGTAGAGTCGATCGGGGTGCTCACGAATGAATTTCTCAGCGCCCAGCAGCTGGCTCACCGATTTGTCTACCGCTCGCTTGTACCATCGCCCCCAAGCCACCAAAGGGTCAGCGTGGTCGGTGTACACGCACTCCTTGTCCGAGAAAATCAGGATGTGGTTTCCAAAAACCACGAGCAAGTCACAGAGCTCCTTGCCATCGCCGGTTGGCGAGGTTTTCCCCTCGTCAGTATGAACATTGCTGTAGCACCAGAGGCTCAAGAACGCACGACGCGCAAGCTGGCTCAGGTAACGCTCAGAGTCGGTTTTCGGCTCAACCTCAATCGCAGCTTCCCACGGTGTTTTCCCGGGCATATCGGCACTCCTAGCACCTGAAGGACACATGAACCTGATGCTACGCCTCCCAAGCGGGTTTGGAGGGTAGGCGAAGCGGATCCAACAAGCGTAACCAGAAACTCCGAACAAGGTAAGCGTCGGGGAAGGGTAAGCATCCGGCGAACTCACCTTGCGTAAGTCAGGCCGGCACCCACTGATGCGGCAGCAATTGCCCGATCTCACTGGCCCGCTGCGTCGGCAACCGCGTCAGCACATCTTTGAGATAGGCATACGGATCATGCCCATTCATGCGCGCTGATTGGATCAGGCTCATGATTGCAGCCGCCCGTTTGCCACTGCGCAGCGACCCGGCAAACAACCAGTTCGAGCGTCCGAGTGCCCATGGCCGTATCTGGTTCTCAACCTGGTTGTTGTCGATGGGCACAGCCCCATCGTCCAGGTAGCGCGTCAGCGCTACCCAGCGTTTCAGGCTGTAATCGACGGCTTTAGCTGTGGCTGATCCGTTGGGCACCAGGTCGCGCTGGGCCAACATCCAGTCATGCAGTGTTTTGATGATCGGTACCGCCATTCCCTGACGTATTCGCCAGCGATCTTCATCACTCATGTCCCGCGCTTGGCGTTCGATCTCGTACAAGCCGCTAATCGAGTGCAGCGCTTGTTCGGCCAGCTGACTTTTGTTCGCCACGTGCAGATCGAAAAACTTGCGGCGGGCGTGAGCCATACAGCCGATTTCAGTGATGCCTTGCTCGAAACCGGCCTTGTATCCAGCGAAGTCGTCGCAGACCAGTTTGCCGTTCCAATCACCCAGGAAGTTGCGTGCATGTTCGCCCGCACGGCTTGGGCTGAAGTCATACACCACTGCGTTGAGCGTCGAAAACGGCGTAGTACTGTAGGCCCACACGTAGGCTCGATGCGTTTTCCTCTCGCCTGGCGCAAGCATGTTCACGGGTGTTTCATCGGCGTGGATCACGCCCTGGCTCAGCACTGCTTCACGCAGTGCATCGACCAGCGGCTGGAGCCGCACGCCGGTTTGTCCTACCCACTGGGCCAAGGTCGAGCGAGCAATTTCTAGCCCGGCGCGGCCAAAGATTTTCTCCTGCCGGTACAACGGCAAGTGATCGGCAAACTTGGCCACCATGACGTGGGCCAGCAAGCCTGCGGTCGGGATACCTTTGTCGATCACTTGCGCCGGTACCGGCGCCTGGATCAGTGTTTCGCACTGACGGCAGGCCCATTTGCCACGCACATGTTGCTCGACGGTAAACACGCCCGGTGTGTAATCCAGCTTCTCGCTGACGTCTTCGCCGATGCGTTGAAGTTGGCAGCCGCAGGCGCACTGGGTGTTTTCTGGTTCGTGACGAATCACCGTGCGTGGAAACTGCGGCGGCAACGGCGCACGTTTGGGGGATTGCCGTGGTTCGGCCTGTGGCGCAGTTGGGAGGAGCTGTTTCAGCTCGGCCTCGATAGCTTCAAGGTCTGTGTCGAGCAGGTCATCCAGCAAGCTGCTTTGCGCCGGGCTGATTTGCTCGCTGCGCTTGGCAAACTTGTGCCGTTTGAGAAGGGCAATTTCGTAAGTGAGCTGCTCAATGACGGTTTGATCGTTCTGGATCTTCCTGTTCATCGCCTCGACCTGGGACTGCAACTGCAACGCCTGTGCCGCCAAGGCACGAAGCTGTTCCGGGGTCATCTGGTCGAGGTTGGGTGAGGAAGTCATGCCGCCGATTGTGCCAGAGCAGGCACGGGGCGACGACATGTAGACCGGCCAAATGGCCGGCGTTTACAGCATGCTAATCACACCGCCTGCACCGACACGCTGCCACGGCAGGCCCAGCACCAAGGCCTGGAGTTGTTCGCTGTCGAGTTCGACCTCGCTGCCATGGCGAATTCCGGGCCAGTGGAACTTGCCTTGATTCAGTCGTCGCGCTGCAAGCCAGACTCCCACGCCGTCGTGCACCAACACTTTCATTCGGTTAGCCCGGCGATTGGCGAACAGATAAGCGCAGTGCGGCTTCGCCGCACCAAACACCGCGATCACCCGGGCTAATGCGGTTTCGGTACCGGCGCGCATGTCCATCGGCTCGGTGGCCAGCCAGATCGCATCGATGCGGATCATTGAGCGACAGCCCGGATAAATTGCGCGCAGCCCTCGGGATCTGAGATTGGCCATTTCACCGTGATCACTTGCCCAGCCAGGGGCAACTCGATAGTCACTGATGCTTCGGTTGGCCGTTTAGGTGCGGCTTTTAGCGGGACGAATGCCGGTAGTGAATCTGCTACGGACGGGTCTCGATAGAGCGGCATCCATTTACGGATGACGTTGGCATTGATGCCGTGGCTGATGGCGACACTGGACACAGTTGCTCCAGGTTGCAGGCATTCCTGAACGACCTGGGCTTTGAATGGTTTCGGATAAGAGCTTCGTTGGCGCATGGAAATCCTGGCGATAAGGGTAATCGCGTCCGCTTAAAAATACGCGGACACCATCGCCCTTAAAGCTGGAGTTCGGAAGGTGAGTTCGCCGGACGCTTACAAATGGGTAACTCCGAGTGAATGCTGGTATTCGCCTCGCTCTGAACCAATGCCACGGCTAGTTCCACGAATCGATCGATCGGTACGCGAGCTTCTCGAAGGATCGTCAGCTGCCCGTAACTTCTTCATAGCAAAGCTTTCGCTCCAACTATGGACGGATCCTCTAAGCGCGCTCGGACGGCTTAAGCTGCTAGGCGCTCTTTTAGAAACTGGCATCGCTGACAACGAACATGACGGCGTACGCACGGCGATTCGTGATGCATGGCGAGACTGGCACCAACTAGATCCGCGACCGCCGCTACCGGAAGCCCTCCCACTCGTGGTTCAAACGCCTGGTCGTCTCGCTACGTTTCGACTAGCTAAGGGCTTCGAACATCCGACCGTGTTTATTGGCGAGGGAGAGGACCCGGCACTGGAGAATCTGCTTGTATCTCTAGGTCACCATTTACTCACCGTACCGCCCGGTACGGGCGAAGCAGCGAAGGCAGCACTTTCAGAGGCAATTGGTGGGACCTTCATCAGCACCGCCGCCGCGCATCCTACGATCCTCATCGATGAACTGCCGCTCGATTATTCTAAGGAATCTGAACGACTCACTGGGTTCGGACGCGAATGGCTCGCAGAAATTGCGGTACTAGCCCTCGAGTTTAATCGTGGTTTCAGTAATCGGGCCTCGCCTCGTACAAGACAACAGCTCTACACAGCATTCAAACGCTTACGGATTGTTATCGGACGCCAAGTTCAAGTTGAGATTGAGAACAAGATCGGAGATCTTCCGCCAGAGTTGGATGGTGTCCTGTCGATGCCACACGCAGAGCACCCGACACTCGTTGTACAGAACGCCTCATTACGACTTGACTGGCCCATGCTAGCTCGCATTTCGCGTGGTATCGCCGCCGCAGTCGAACGACCTTGGCTGGATACTGATATGCGTATGGCTTTCCTCGCTCTTGCGAGCCTTCAACCGGCAGGAACTGGAGTTCTGGAGCGGCCATCTGACGATATGATTGCACGTGCTTTTGGGCAGCCGGTGGAGCGCGTTCGCGAAATCGTGCGATCGCTACGCAACACCAGCAGACGTTTGTTTGACTTACTGATCCCTTTTGTGCAGATGCTACTTGGCCCCGACGGGGTGCAAGATCTTCTTAACCGTGAGCATCAACTAACAGATGATGGTGACATCACGGTCGCGCTCGCTGCGCATGGTTTGCCTTCGACGGAGACACGTACTCTACTCGAACGTTGCCGCGAGGCTGAAAATCTGGATGAGCTGCGTCGAGAATTCGACATCCCGCTCAAGGAGCTTAATGTTGCACTAGCTGCGCTGGGCCCGCCTTGGGAGCCGATCAGCTTTGAGAAGCTGCTGCGAAGGTCATTTGCGGCGAGAGTTGACGAGCGCCGTGCCGAGCTTGAGCAAAAAGTGCGTGACGCCCATTTGACGAGCTTTGATACAGGAATCCCCCTGACTGCCTATGTCCTTGAGCGTGAGCTCGGCTGGGTCACTTTTAAGGATGTCTGGATCGATAGCCATGATGAACTCGATAACAAGACTATCGACGAACGTATTGAGAGCCTTTTCAGTGAACGCTGCACACCAGTTCCAGGTTCGAAGATACTTGCTGCGTTAGAAATTACGCGTCAACACAACCGCGCCGTGATTGTCAGTGCGACTGACCACCTACGAAAAGTGATGCTAGCGTGGGTCGCGAGGGACACTGTGATCAGAGTCTTGCCGCAAGCCTGGCGTGGTAAGGCAGAGCACATTGCCCGCGCAGCAATGACAGCCGGGGCGCTGGATTTTAGGCGTCTTGAGGAGGGAAGCCTGCCTGCAGCACTCGCGCTTGCAGATCTTTGGCCTACGACGATGCCGCGAACACTTGAGCTCCATGCACTGGGTCTCAACCTACGTGATTTAGAGCATCAGGGACGAGCCGAACAAGAAGTGTATAACTCGGAGCTCAAACGCAGACGTACAGTGACGATCGGAAGCCAGGACATCGATGGCGGAGCGGAAGGTGCATTCCAAGCGATAGCGGACGCACTTCAAACCGCATTGTCGGATACGGCATTTCAGGTCCGTTCAGGCCCTGCAAACCTCCGCGAGTTTCCAGCGAACGAACCACCGTCCCGTCCCAAACGCAGCGGCAAAGCGGGCGTTAAGGACCCAGAATATATGAGCGATGAACGACGAACGCTTATCGGATTTGCCGGTGAACTCGCGGCCTATCGCTATCTAAGTCGGAAGATACGCAACTTCTCTGACGAGTATTGGATCTCCTCAATGGGTCGGCGTTTTCTCGCCCTACCGGCTACCTCGGATGATGATGGATTCGACTTCAGGGTACCGCGCACACGTGGCGCGCTTCACTTTGAAGTTAAAGCCCACGAGGGTGATCCTGGACTAGTCGAACTAGAGAGATCACAAGTTGCTGCAGCAGTCGCATATGCCAATGGAAAAAATGGGACCTGGAGCATTTTGTATGTCGCTTTCGCGACCGATCCTGCACGTATCACTGTATATGAGCTTCCGAATCCGTTTAGTCCTGATGGTCTCAACCGCTTTCGTCCGAGCACCAAACAAGGCGTTCGCTTGCTCATCGAGCGCGAATAACTACTCTGTTTAAGCACGCCATAAGCGATCCTGCAGGAGGGCTGGGAATGGTTTCCAAGCCGGCAGAGCCGGTTATCACGGAGCCATCCCAGGACCATCCCACTAAGGTGGCGTGTCCATCGCGTTCAGAAAAAAATCTAAATGGATCAGACAAATTTTTTCCTGGCGGAAGAATGCTCGGCCGCACAAGAATAGGCCCTGCGAGAGTTGCTGAAACATTGCAAAACAGAACTGGGCAAAAACGCATTGTCTCGCTGGCGACATGACACTTGAAAGTAGCCAGGAGCGCGATCAGCGGCAACCAATAGGTTTGAAATTCAGCGCAATACCCGTCACAACGCGCCATGCGTGCAACGCATCATAGCCAAAGGCTACTGGCATTTGCCGTCTCAGTGAGGCAAGATCCAATCCCGCCGTTGTCACCGCTACCGGACAACACCTGTTGGCAACGACACGCTCCATAATTACTGGGGTGACGCTGGCCACCTAACGACAATAAGAAGAGTTTCGCAGATGGATGCAAACACCGCCGCGCTAATCAAAGAGCGTGCTGCGATTCGTGACCGAATTAGCCAAATTCACGCCGACTCAAACCGCACCTTCCTCGTTCACTACGCTTGTGAATTATTCGACGGAGCGGCCGGCACTCCGGTGCGAATTACCGGCATAGCCGTTCGAAACCTCAAGTCCGGCCAAACTATGTCTTGGACTGTTTTCGGTGAGGCGCAACGTAAAAAGCGTACGGAAACGCTTGTCCAGGATCTGGATCTCCTTGAGCGCAGCCTGCTTCAAGCGTTCTCGCGCCATGTTAGGAAATTCGACGACTGCACCTTCATTCATTGGAATATGCGTGACACCAAATTTGGATTCACTCATCTGCACAGGCGAGCCAGTGCTTTGGGAGTAAAGCTGTACTCCCTCCAAGACTCATGCAAGTTCGATCTTTCAAATGCGATATACAAATTATTTGGGGATAAGCACGCTCAGCCGATTGCGAGTGATGGTACCAAGGGGCGGATTTTTTCTATTGCTGAACTCAATGGTATCAGCCGGTTGGAAGCCATCAGCGGCGAAGAAGAAGGAAAAGCTTTCGTTCGAGGGGAGCACTCAAAAATAGAAAGCTCAACTTTGCGGAAGCTGGGCATTTTCAGCGATATTTTTGACAAGCTGCATCGAGGCAATTTCAAGCACGAAGCGCCGTGGCGAGACACTTGGGCGCTTTCCCTGTCCGCAGGCATCTATTCACTTCGCACGCATTGGGCCGTGGCCTTATTCATCTTCCTTGGAGCATTTGCTGGTGCTGCTTACAAGTGGTGGGATACGATCGAGCGAGTGAGTCGAAGGTTAATACCTAACGTTATCTAACTGAAGACCTTTTGAAGCAAGCTGATCAGCTCGTCGTTGGTCTTCAGTTATTTTTCAACGACCAATTCTATAACTGACCGGCCAGTTGCACGCACTAACACTGGTAGAGCCCTATGTTGACAAGTAATATTTTTTGAGTACAAAAAAAGCGGAACTAAGGTCATTCTTGTTCAGTTTGGAGGTTGGCCGATGGTCAGCGATGGATTGTGCGGTTAGAAAGGCTTCATTGGTTCGTTGATGGAACAGATGCCAAAACTGTCGTCGCAGAGCCGAAACGTCCTTGGTCCGGCCGCTGGGATACTCACGAAGAGATAATCTTCGAACACTACCTCAAAGACCGTAGGGCTTGCACAAGGTGAGCGTTCCCCTCCTGATGTTCCACTAGGTAGGCATTGATGTCGTTGAGTGACTCAATCTCAGAGGACAGCTTGCGGGTCTCCCGAAGCAATACGTTGTGTTGAGTCGCGCATAGCCCGAATGCTGTCAATATCCTCACGCCAGTCAGCCTCTTCTTTTGCAATGATATTCCTAAGCAGTCCCCTACGCTCAAGCCAGGTAGTTACCGCCCTAATGCGCCGAAAATGAAACCGCGTCAGGAGGTCGTACAGCTCTGGCGAAGGAGGTGACGGAGTGCAATTGGTCAGGCGTCAGCGGCTTCCCCGGTCGAAACACATAACCAGCGCAGCCTGGCTCAAGAATGAGCTGCTCAAGGTTGCGTGCGTGGACACCGTCACCAGTGGGATCGATCACACTCGACTTACCCACACAATCATGGCGTGAGAGATGTCCGCGCCGATGACCTTACGGATCGTTTGGCTCATCGGTTCGGGCGTGGTCGTCAGGACAACATCGCCGGAGGGATAAGCCGGCGACGAACACCTTAGGCCGCAGTTTCGATACATTCATCTCGCATCTGATATTAGGCATCGCTTCGGTGTAAGTTCTGAGCGATGTGGTTTCGCTCTAGCTACCCCAAACCACAAAGGTCATGATCACCACGCAAAAATCTTCACCCTTGGCAGTCGGCAACGGACGCTGTTTACAAGTTAACTCGTAAGCCATCACTTCGGACAATCTCAGGCGTTAGGCGTGTCTGCACATCAGTGCCGAGAATTCCGAGGAATTAAGCAAAATAGGCTACCAACTTGCGTTCAGGAATAGGTTTGCCACTGCGGTGTGGATTGCTATTGCAGCACAGAAGTAACGACAGTGTGTGAAGCCAAATGCCAGCAGCCAAAGGATTGATTTGATGCCCACCGATACTTTTAAAAAAGCCGGGGCTTCCTGGAGGTCACGAGAAAAATCGGGAAAAGTTACTTTCATCGTACATAGTGCGCCAAGTGAAATAAGATGCGACGTGACAGCTCTTTCATTGATTCCTCCGGGCTTGTCAGTGCCTAGACTTTCGGCTTCCCTCTTCCGAGCAATCCCCGAGCTTGATCGAAAGCGTTCACGATCTGAAGGGCGTTTCTCGGATCCTGAACGCTGACAGGAATCATACGATCAATAATCGGTGCAATCCCTTAACGTCAGGATTTCCATGTGACAACGAAGTGCTTACCCGAAATCCTTAAAGGCCCAGGTTGTCAGGTAAAGATTCGAGGCCCGAGCCGAAGGTTGTTCAACCGCCAGATGCGCAAAACCGCATGTCCGGTAGTGGGGGAGGGCTAACGGCCGCGAGCCCGTTGCCTCCACCCAATGAGGGTATTGACCGCTCAAATCGCTCAACTGACCGGCGTTGGCACCGGCGAGTAAACGCCAACCATCAGCGGTCGTTCTTGCTGCTTGAGTCGCCCGCATTACGCAGGCCTTTGGTATTGCTATCGCCTGGCGTGGTGCGAGAGATCGCAGTCGCCTTGGACAACCCCCGAGTATCTCTGTCATGCGCCACGTCGGATGTCACCGAACCATGGCCATTGGCATCATTGCGCGTACCGCCGTAATGCTTGCCGCTGTCGCCTCTATCCCGAACCGCTTTCCCGGCGTGATCGCTGCTTAGGCCCTTGCCATTGCCAACCGAGCCAGCGGAATGACCGGCGCCACCGCCAATGCCGCCACCGTGACCGCCGCCAGTTCCGCCGCCGTTGCCGCCGCCGTTTCCACCGCCGTTTCCACCGCCGTTTCCACCGCCGTTGCC
>Ga0213829_1003045_pt1 | contig 10395 bp, 8 predicted proteins | sample MC6MC0896MG_FD_180665 | JGI IMG/M metagenome (GOLD analysis project Ga0213829, IMG submission 180665) | Enriched soil aggregate microbial communities from Iowa State University, Ames, United States - MC6-MC0896-MG | ecosystem: Environmental > Terrestrial > Soil > Unclassified | place: USA: Iowa...
CAATCTTTACGGATTCCGCAAACTGGAAGCTACCTGCGACAGCTGATATACGTTGAACGAGTGTTTTTAGTAATGTTGACTTTCCAATTCCATTAAAACCTGTAATCACAAGATTTTCCCCGCCTGAAACAGAAAAATTCAATTTGGGCAAAAGGGGTATATTATAACCAACCTCAAGGTCATTTACATGTAGAGCCGTCTGTGAGGAAAGTGGGATTTCCTTAAAGCTAAAGGTAGGTTTATGAGTAAAAACTGGTGGAGCCATTCGTTCCATTCTTTCAAGCTGCTTCCGACGTCCTTGAGCTATCTTGCTATTAACTCCAGCAATATTTTTTCGAATAAATTCTTCCGTTTTTTCTATCTTTTTTTGTTGAGCGACGTATTGTCGGGTATAATCTTCTCGCAAATGTTCTTTTTGACGCAGAAAATCCGAGTATCTCCCCGTGTACTTTTTGATCGTTCCAAACTCGATATCACATATACAAGAAGATATTTTTTCTAAAAAATTAAAATTATGGGAAACAACGATATAAGCACCATCGAATCCTGTTAAATAGTTTGCAAGCCAGTCTACATGTTCCTTATCTAGAAAATTCGTTGGTTCATCTAACAATAGTACATGGGGCTTTTCAAGCAATAGCTTTGCTAGAATCACTTTTGCTCTTTGGCCGCCGCTTAACTCCTGAATGGGGCGATCGATGCCAATTGCATCAATCCCTAAGCCATAAACCACTTTATCGATGTGACTTTCTATTAAATAAAAACCACTCGTTTCAAGCTTCTCCTGGTATTTTGCCGCTTGCTCCATCAGATCGTAATTACCTTTAATTGCTATTTCTTGATAGAGATCATTCAGTTTTTTTTCGAGTTCAAATAAATTGCCAAATGCTGTATTCAAATAGTCAATAATTGTTTTGGTTCCATTGATTTCGGCATATTGATCAAGATGTCCAATCCTAATATCCCTTTGCCATTTAATCATTCCGTTATCGGGAATGATTTCTCCCATCAATATTTTTATTAGCGTACTTTTTCCTGCACCATTTTGTCCTACAATTCCCATATGTTCACCTTTGTATAAATCAAAATTTGCTTTATTATATAGGGGTTTGTCTATAAAGTTGTGTGTTAAATTTTTGACTTCAAGTAAACTCATCTTTTTTCCTCTTTTCCTAAAAATAAAAAAAGCAAAGAGACAGCGTTATTTAGACGCTAGCTCTTTGCTTTGGCGGTTTTGCTGTATAGAAAGATACAACAAATACTATTTCAATATTGAAATATCCAAAACAAAGGGCCATTGACAAAGCATTGTCTATGGCCCTTTAATCTTTTATTCATCGGAAAATAGTCGAACGAAAATAAGCATAGTAAAACTACACTTTTTAACGAGCTATTAGCCGATGAATATAGGAAGCGATACTTCCTGATTAAGCTCCGTGCAATGCTTCATCGTATACATTTGCGCGGAGCTAAGTTTTCTAATAAATATTTTAAACTTCATGGAAAGCACCTTCTTTAACATAATACTATCATAGTATCACAAGAATGTTCGACCCTACTCGATGTTTCTTAAGCTTATAAAGTTAAACCACCGTCTACAAGGACAACTGAACCGGTCATATAGCTTGCTTTATCTGATGCTAAGAAAGCAACCATTTCAGCAAGTTCGTTCGGATCAGCATAACGGCCCATTCTCATATTTGAAAACTCTTCTGGGATGTAGCCGCCTTTTGCAAACTGATCAGCAACACTAGCGGTTAAAGCTGTTTGAACACCGCCTGGGCAAAGAGCATTAATACGGATTCCTTTTTTAGCATATTCTAATGCAGCACCTTTTGTTAAACCTATAACCGCATGTTTGCTTGCAGAATATACGGCTACACTATGTTCAGGACGAATACCTGCAGTCGAAGCAGTGTTAATAATCGATCCGCTTCCTTGCTCGTCCATAACTTTTAGCACATATTTCAATCCAAGGAATACTCCTTTTACATTGATGGACATAATCCGGTCAAATTCGGATTCTTCTACTGCAGTGAAAGGTGCGAACTTTTGGATAACACCTGCATTATTGAAAAATATATCAATGCGTCCATATGTTTCTACTGCTTTATTAACATAGTTTTGGACATCTTCACTTTTTGATACATCGGCCTGAACGAAGATGCCTTCTCCGCCTTGCTCTTTCACAAGTTTTAATGTTTCTTCCCCTGTTACCTTGTTGAAATCGACCAATACAACTGTGGCCCCGTTACTAGCAAGTTTCAAGCTGCTTGCTCTACCAATTCCACTTCCTGCCCCAGTTATTACGGCAATTTTATTTGTTAATTCCATGTTCATTTCCCCTTTGCTTTAGATTTCTTACATCAACTATTTTATTGCTGATAAAAAATTATTTATTGTATTATCATACGGATAATAGTATTTTTTTAATGTCAATAATAAATAGTGTAACCGATTTCAAAAAATGAATGGAGTATATGAAATAGATGGAAATATTCAAAGAAGATTTACAATATATTTGTCAGCTTATTTCTGAAGTTCATCAAATACCTGTTTATTATGTCAATCAATTTGGTGAGTTCGAATATGAATTTTCGAGAAATGACCTACGGAAAAATCCATATTATGTTCCGTTCAAAGAGCAGATAAGTGTATATACCTATGAAGAGGATCCAAATGATTTTCCTATCTTCTTTTCGAATTCAAATTTGAACTTTTTCTTTGTTAATCTTAAAAAAACAGATCTTTTTTTAGGCACCATTATTGTGGGACCTTCCCTTGAGTCAGAAATATCTGATGAAAATATTACTAAGATCATGGATGCTTTTAAAGGAAACGTCAATAAAAGGAATCTTATAGAATACTATCAATCCATCCCCATTGTTGATCGTCAACAACTCCTAAAGATTAGTTTAATGGTTTATTATTTGATTTATAATAAAACGTTAGATAAACAGTTTGTTATACAAAATAACAAAGCATTAGACCTCGTCATATTTGAATCAGAGAATCCGGATCTTGAACTTTCAAAAGGGAGAAGGAATTTCATTTTTCATTCCAATCTTTCATATGAACGGGTGTTGCTTGATTATGTAAAAAACGGACGAATAGATAAATTAAAGGATATCTTCGACTACTCCATTGTCGGTGAGGCAGAATTAGGATTATTGTCGAAACGGAATCGCTTAAGAAGTGAAAAAAATTTAATGATAACTGGAATTGCCCTTGTTTGCAGAGCTGCCATTGAAGGTGGCTTAAATGAGGAAACAGCCTTTACTTTAAGTGATTTTTATATTCAACAACTCGAGGATTTAGGAAACATTAAAGCAATATTGAAATTAACGGAAGAAGCCATAAGCGATTTTACCAATCGTGTGCACCGATTAAATAAAGAAAAATATTCTGCAGCCATAACCGCTTGTCAACATTATATTTATAACCATCTTTATGGAGACATCACACTTGATCACCTTTCTGAAGTGTGCTGTTTAAGTCCCAATTACTTATCATCCCTATTTAAAAAAGAAGTTGGTATACCAATAAGTGAATATATTCAACGGCAACGAGTAGAAGAAGCCAAAAAGCTGTTAGTTTTAACAAATTATTCGATTTCAGATATCAGTACGTGGCTAAATTTCACCGATCAAAGTTATTTTATAAAAATCTTTAAAAAATACACAGGTTTAACCCCAAGGCAGTTTAGAAATGATCAATCCTCTGGTCAAACATCGACATGATGGAAGAAGGTATGAATATTTATAGGATTAACTTAAGTAGGGTAGGTGCGCCCGAACCCCATAGAATAAGAGGAACCCGGTAACGGAGAGGGATTTTTGTGTTTGTCCCCACCACCAATAAGCTTAGGTTTCTATAAGCCCCCGCTACCCTGCCACCAATCCTATAAGATATTAAAATTTTTTATTTTCATGTCACAAAATGAGCTTATATTTCGTTATATGTGCAAACCAGCTAGGAGGAGTGGATTTGTATGAAAGAACGAACATGCATTATAATTGGCGGCGGATACGCCGGAATTAATGCCATAAAAGCCATTAAAAAAACCATGATTGGGACACCATTGCGTATTATTCTGATTGATAAACAGCCTCATCACCTCAGAAAGGTGCTGCTATTTAAGCCAGCTGCTGAAGGTGAAAGTATTACCATTCCTTGGTCAGAAATATTTTCTGAAGATATCTCTTTCCTTCAAGGTATGGTAACGGGGATTAAAAACCAGGAAAAACGACTGCAATATGAAGACCCAAAAGGGAATATACATGATATTAACTACGATATTCTGGTCGTTGCAGTCGGTAGTGTTATACGAAAGCCAGCCCCTGAACAAGGTGGTATCGCCTTAACAGACTTGAATGCTGCGGCTAGCATTCGACAGCAATGGAAGGCGAATTTACTGAAGGCCACTAAGGAGACAGACAAAGTTGAACGTAAGCGGCTGCTGACCGTCGCGGTGGCAGGCGCGGGTATTAGCGGAATTGAAACTTCAGCAGAGCTAGCCTACATTATGAGGAAGGAAGCTGGTGCTCTAGGACTTGATCCTGCAGACATCCGAATTTTCCTTATTAATGCACGGGATAGACTTTTTCCAGAAGGCCCTGCTAAGGTGGGAAGAAAACTAGAACGAGCTCTTAAAGAGAATGGAGTAACCGTTCTTCACCAGTGTAAGGCAATACAGGAGAAGGATGGTCTGCTGAAAATGACTGGTGGCAAGCCGCTACCCGTCGGCTTATGTGTCTGGACACTTGGTTTATTGCCGAGTCCGGCACTCAGTAGCTTTGGATTTCCACTTACGCTCGATGGCCAGGTCATTGTGGATGCTAGTTATCGTGTCAAAGGGGCACCGGGAGTCTACAGTATAGGGGATTGTGCACATATTGCCGATCCGGTAAGCGGGCGAACGGACAGAATGACATGTAAGGAAGCCATTCCTCAAGCAGTACGGCTGGCAAAAGTTATCGCAGCAGATATAAACAATCGCCCTGCCCCTTCCCACCAGGCGTATATGGATCTCTTCTGTATCAGCTTGGGGCCAGAACGAGGAATGGTATGGATTCATCAATGGGGACTAGATTTCCTGTTCACAGGAAAACTTGGTTGGAAAATACGAAAATTCACTTGGGATTCTGCAAGTCTAGTAAAATAAAAGGTAAGAAGAATCGTACAGGAGAGAATTGAATGATGGAAATGACAGAACTTTACGAGAAATATAAAAAACTGTTATTTACGCTAGCATATCAGTTGACCGGTTCGGTTGCCGATGCAGAAGATGCGGTTCAAGATGTATTTGTGAAGTTTTACCAGTTGAATCATGACCATCTCCAAGAGCCGAAAGCATATTTGTGCAAAATGATGACCAACTACTGCTACGATCTGCTCAAATCGGCCCGTTGGCGGCGGGAACAGTATTTCGGCCCGTGGCTTCCTGAACCAATATCGACGCCAGATGACGATACGTTTGAATCGGTCGTCCGCAGTGATTTGTTGTCATATGCTATGCTCGTCCTGCTTGAGCGATTATCTCCAGTAGAGAGAACGATATTCGTCCTTCGCGAAGCACTTTGTTTTGACTACCCTGCCATTGCCGAAATTGTCGATAAAACCGAGGCAAATTGCCGTAAGCTGATGAGCCGTGCCAGAGGGAAAATGGGGATTTCCGAAGAGGAGTCAATTAGTAACGAATTGGCGGGAGAGGAATGGGTACAGCGGTTTATTGCGGCCCTCGAACAAAATAACATTAATTCGGTATTGGCTTTGCTTGCTGAAGACGTTGTCCTGATTGCGGACGGCGGTGGTAAAAAGTCTACTGCAACTCATCCAATCCAAACACCTGAACATGTGGCTAGATTCCTACTTGGGCTGTTCAATTTGGTATCCAATCTCGGAGAAAACGTTCAAATCGAGCTGACACCTCTAAACGGCCAAACCGGGTTGGTGGTTCGGACGGATGGCATGTTGGAGACCGTATTGCTTATACATGTAGAGAACAATGCAATCGGCAGCCTTTACTTTGTACGGAACCCGGATAAATTACAACATATTTAGGTGTCAAAGGGAATTATAAAATTCAAAAGCCTGTGCACGATTATATATCTATTAATATTTTATCCTTGACAATTTATCTGATCTCCCTTTATAATTCGTTATACTAAAAAAATGTTATATATTGTAGAGCGTTGAACGGAATACAGTAGTGCTTAGCATTTTGTCTACAGAGAGCTGATGGTTGGTGCGAATCAGTACAAACGTAAGCATGAATTACACTCCCGGAGTTTCTTTTTCGTAGTAAAGGCAGCAGTCTTTATGAAGGGGAAGACGGCAACAAAGTCGTTATTAGAATAAAGTGGTGAGCGTATGCTCGCAACTAGGGTGGTACCGCGAAGTCTATTCGTCCCTACTGGTTTTCCAGTAGGGACTTTTTATTTAGTTTTTAAAAATTTCATAGGATACAAGCATGGAAGGGAATACAGTAGTGCTTAGCATTTTGTCTACAGAGAGCTGATGGTTGGTGCGAATCAGTACAAACGTAAGTATGAATTACACTCCCGGAGTTTCTTTTTCGTAGTAAAGGCAGCAGTTCTTTATGAAGGGAAGGACGGCAACAAAGTCGTTATTAGAATGAAGTGGTGAGCGTATGCTCGCAACTAGGGTGGTACCGCGAAGTCTATTCGTCCCTACTGGTTTTTTCCAGTAGGGTTTTTTTTATGAAAAGGAGGAGAGCAAGGATGAAATGTAGAATTCGATTACCTTAATAAGAGAATTCACAACAACATTAAAAAATAGAAAGGATTGAATCTAGTATGAACCAATTATCAAAACCTACAAAACAGATTCCAGCTCATTTGAGACAATTTGTCTCAGAGCAGCACTACGAACAGTACACACCAATCGATCATTCGGTATGGCGATATGTTATGAGACAAAATCATCATGTACTAAAGGATACCGCTCATCCGGCCTATGTGGAAGGTCTCCGGGCATCGGGGATTGACATAGAGGCAATTCCAAATGTATCAGACATGAATGAGCGTCTTGCAAAAATTGGCTGGGGAGCTGCGATTGTAGATGGATTAATTCCAGGTGTTGCTTTTTTTGATTTTCAAGCTCATGGTATTTTGCCAATTGCAGTGGATATTCGAAAAGTTGAAAACATTGAATATACACCGGCACCGGATATAATCCACGAAGCCGCAGGACATGCACCTATCATTTTTGATTCTCAATATGCTTCATACGTAAAACGATTTGGAGAAATTGGCGCAAAAGCATTTGCAACAAAAGCAGAACATGAAGTATTTGAAGCAGTAAGACATCTTTCTATCGTAATGGAGGCCCGCAATTCCACACCTCAACAAATTGAAGAGGCAAAACATTTGCTAAGCGAAAAGCAAAAAGCGGTAACGGGTATGTCAGAAGCGGAACAAATCTCGCGAATTTTCTGGTGGACAGTGGAGTACGGATTAATCGGTACGTTAGAAAACCCTCAAATATATGGTGCAGGTCTCTTATCTTCTGTAGGAGAAAGCAAGCATTGCTTGTCTAAAGAAGTAGTAAAACTTCCTTTTTCTGTAGAGTCTTGTATTCAGACAAGCTACGATGTAACAACCATGCAGCCGCAATTATTTGTTTGCGAGAGCTTTGATCAATTGATAGAGGCTATCGAAGAGTTTTCCCAATCAATGGCCTTTCGAAAAGGTGGGACTGAGAGTTTAGATAAGGCGTTCCAATCAGGCAGTACGTCGACATTTGTATTGAACTCGGGCATACAAATTACAGGAACAATCGAAAAAACGCTTAAAGATTCAGATGGCGAGGCCATTTATGTGAAAACAGCAGGACCAACAGCCTTGGCTATTAATGATAAGGAGCTTCCTGGACATTCGAAAGCAATTCATTGTGATGGTTTTGGAACACCAATTGGTTTATTAGAAGGGGACATTTCTCTTGAAGAATGTAACAAGGAACAACTTCTGGCTTTAGGAATTGAAAAAGGACGAGAATCGACTTTGACATTCAAGAGCGGCATTCAAGTAACGGGAATTGTTACAAATATAATCCAAAACAAGAACAAAATAAATCTCATTTCCTTCGAAAACAGTAAAGTCACATTAGGAGATCAAGTGTTATTTGAGGAGACGTGGGGAGTATTCGACATGGCGGTAGGTTCAGCCGTTATTTCTGCTTTTCCAGGAGCTGCAGATGCAGAAGCATTCTTCGGTGTAGAAGAAATACCTAATAAAGAATTAATAGAACCAAGACAGTTAACAGAATTAGAAAATCTCTACCAAACAATTAGAAAAGTTCGTGAAAAAGAGTCACTGGATGAAAATAGTATGGTTACTGTTCAAACCGTTCTTCAAAATTTGAGAAGCTCTTATCCAAAGGAATGGCTGTTGCGCTTAGAAATTCTGGAGTTGTTCTGTGGACATGGTGTGCAAACGATGGAAACAGAACAAGTGCATCAAGAATTGCTCAACCTCAGCAAAACAAAAGAGCTTCAACGCCTAATCAATAATGGATTAGCTTTACTTCCTCTTCTAAAGGAAGGTCAAGAATGTTAACAGCATTAACCCCTTTAGAAATACAATTGGAGTGTGCAAAACTTCAAAACTGGAAGGTAAAGGACGATAAGTGGATCGTAAGAAAATATATTTTTAAAGATTACCTGCAAGGTATCCAGTTTGTTTCAGCAATCGGCCAAATTGCTGAAGCAAACCAACACCATCCATTTATCAGCATCCAATATAAAGCTGTTAATGTTTCGCTCAGCACCTGGGCTGCAAAAGGAGTAACAGCTTTGGATATTGATTTAGCAGTCGAATTCGAAAAAACGTATGAACATGTAAAACATACTATTTCATCCACAGGATGATTAGTATATCGGAAAAATGTTTTTATGTACAGACGAACTAAATTCTTCCCCACAACCCATCGTAGAAAGGTCCTACGTGACCAAAACCCATGGGAAAAGAAAAAATCGGTCACGTAGAGAGCCTCTGCGTGACCGAAACTAGTGGAAAAGGCGGAAGCCGATTATGTATGATACTCCTATTAATAATGAACCTTCGGCCCCCAACCATTACTTCCTTCAGGCAGCAGTTCAAATAGTGACCAAATACTGCAATAATCATCACCAGGGCCAAATGATGCTTTTGTATAATGCTCAATTCTGCCATCGTCATTTTTGATGAAGACTGAGACACCTGGTAGTGGAAAGCCCTTCTCATCCTTAAACCCAAAGTCCTCCTTAAATGTGGTTCCTTCAGTAGAAACACAGTTAAATGCCCAGCCCCTACTCTTGGAAAACTCCGCGAGTGTCTGAAAATCATTAGGACTCGTTAAAACAAAGGAGGCTCTATTTTCAATATGCTTTGTAAAGCCATTGAAACCATCTGCCCAAAGGGTGCAATAGGAACAAGATTTTCCCATATTATGAATTACTATTAATTCATTTTTATCACCAAACAGCTCGCTCAAATGAACTTTTTCACCCCCAGAGGTTGTAAAAGTGTAATCTTTTGCGGTAACCGTGGGAAGCTGTTTCCTCAATGTGACTAACTCTTCTTTTACTCGCATTAATTCCTTTTCCTTAGATTCAATCTCCTGCTCTAATTGTTCTACCTCATCTGAAGTCAATGATCTCAGATTAATCCTCCTTTTCTTCATCAGGATTCAAGCACAAGAACCGTCATGTTTATCCTAAGATTTTTACTAAGTCAGCCTCGATGCTGCTTGGATCTGCTGTTGGTGCATAGCGTTTCATCACTTGGCCGTTACGGTCCACAAGGAATTTTGTGAAATTCCATTTGATTCGAGGGGATAAAAGTCCTGTCTTTTGTTCCTTTAAATATTTGAATAATGGATCGGAGAACGGACCATTTACGTCAATTTTTGCAAAGATGGGGAAAGTTACCCCGTAGTTAATCTGGCAAAACTCCGTTGTTTTTTCAATTTCGTCAAATTCCTGTTGGTTGAACTGGGAACATGGAAAACCTAGTATTTCCAACCCTTGATCCTTGTATGTATCATATAAGTCCTGCAGTCCTTTAAATTGGGGAGTAAACCCGCATTTGCTGGCAGTATTGACAATAATTAACGGCCTGCCCTCGTATTCATGTAATGATTTCTTCTCTCCATTAGGCATTTTTACCTGAAAGTCATACACGTTTTTCATTTTATTCACTCCTTTATAAATGGCTACTTGTTCTAACGATTGTCTGGCTGCTATCGATTGCAAGCGATCGAAGGCTTCGCGCAATCAGAAATTGGGCGGTGTAATAGGTTGTCATGATAAGCGTACCTGAGAAGGCGATATCGGAAACAAACATATTCCAGGATAATATCGAATCCGACAAAACAAACAAAATGCTGCCGATT
>Ga0213829_1003049_pt1 | contig 10388 bp, 9 predicted proteins | sample MC6MC0896MG_FD_180665 | JGI IMG/M metagenome (GOLD analysis project Ga0213829, IMG submission 180665) | Enriched soil aggregate microbial communities from Iowa State University, Ames, United States - MC6-MC0896-MG | ecosystem: Environmental > Terrestrial > Soil > Unclassified | place: USA: Iowa...
CGCACAGCGCGGCGGGCTGGCGCACCGAACCGCCGGTGTCGGTGCCGGTGGCGGCGGCCACCAAACGGGCTGCCACGGCAGCGGCCGAGCCACCCGACGATCCGCCCGGCACCGCGGCGTGATCCCACGGGTTCTTCACGACGCCGTAGGCCGAATTCTCGTTGCCGGAACCCATGGCGAATTCGTCGCAGTTCAGCTTGCCGATCGACACGGCGCCGGCCGCGCTCAGGCGCTCGACGACGGTGGCGTCAAACGGGCTGACGTAGCCGTCCAGCATCTTGCTGCCGGCGGTGGTGCGCCAGCCGCGCGTCACGAACGCGTCTTTGTGGGCGATGGGCACGCCTGCCAGCGGGCCGGCCGAGCCATCGGCCAGGGCAGCGTCGGCAGCGCGGGCCTGAGCCAGCGTCAATTCAGCGTCAATATGTAAAAAGCAATTCAGGCCACTGGCCGCATCGGCGGCCGCCAGCGCGCTTTGCGCCAGTTCGACGGCGCTGATCTGGCGTTGGGCGAGGGCCGCGCGCAAGGCGGCGATCCCCTCGAATTGGGTATGCAAGGCGGGTTTCGTCATGGCTTAGTCTAGGACTTTCGGGACCAGGAACAAGCCTTCCTGGGCATCGGGGGCGTTGGCCAGAAGTTCCTGGCGGCGGGCTTCCGAGCTGGTCTCGGTCACGGCGTCTTCACGCAGGCGCAGCACAATGTCCTCATGGGCGGACAGGGGGTGAGCCAGGGGTTCGACGCCTTGGGTATCGACGGACTGAAGCCGTTCGATCAGGTGGAGGATGCCGTTGAGTTCGGCCTGCGCAAGCGTGCGCTGGTCGGGGGTCAGTTCGATTCTGGCCAGCCGGGCAATGCGGGCCACATCTGTGTCATTGAGCGCCATAGGGATTGCAAAATCGATAAGCGAAGGCCGAAGGGCGGGACTGGGCAGTATGTACGCACCAAACCCGTTACAAAGCTTGAATAGCCTGCATTTATGCGCTATTTCCGGTGAAATTATAAGTTATGATTCACGGTTTAATCGCCGTGATGACAGGCGGACCCGACCTTTTTCGGGCCAAACGCCCCGCGGCATGAACCCAATTCCCCCCAGAATTTAGCTGAGCTCCCATGTTCGGATTCCTGCGCAGTTATTTTTCCAGCGATATGGCGATTGACCTCGGTACCGCCAATACGCTGATTTACGTCCGCGGCAAGGGCATCGTGCTCGATGAGCCCTCCGTGGTCGCAATCCGTCATGAAGGCGGGCCTCACGGCAAAAAGATCATCCAGGCCGTCGGCCACGAAGCCAAGCAAATGCTTGGCCGAGTTCCCGGCAATATCGAGGCCATTCGGCCCATGAAGGATGGCGTTATCGCCGACTTCACGGTCACCGAACAGATGCTCAAACAGTTCATTCGCATGGTGCACCCCCGCAACATGCTGGCGCCCAGTCCTCGCATTATCGTCTGCGTGCCTTGCGGTTCCACCCAAGTTGAACGCCGCGCCATTCGCGAGTCCGCGTTGGGCGCGGGCGCTTCCCACGTCTTCCTGATCGAAGAACCCATGGCCGCAGCCATCGGCGCCGGCCTGGCCGTGTCCGATGCCAGCGGCTCCATGGTCGTCGACATCGGCGGCGGCACCACGGAAGTGGCGGTCATTTCGCTGGGCGGCATGGTCTACAAGGGCTCGGTGCGCGTGGGCGGTGACAAGTTCGACGAGGCCATCGTCAACTACATCCGCCGCAACTACGGCATGCTGATCGGCGAACCTACCGCCGAACTGATCAAGAAGGAAATCGGTTCCGCATTCCCGGGTTCCGAAGTCCGCGAAATTGAAGTCAAGGGCCGCAATCTGGCCGAAGGCGTGCCGCGCAGCTTCACGGTCTCTTCCAATGAGATCCTGGAATCGCTGACCGATCCGCTGAACCAGATCGTATCCGCAGTGAAGATCGCCCTTGAGCAAACCCCGCCCGAACTCGGCGCCGACATCACCGACAAGGGCATCGCCCTGACCGGCGGCGGCGCGCTGCTGCGCGATCTCGATCGCCTGCTTCAGGAAGAAACCGGTCTGCCCGTCGTGGTGGCCGACGATCCCCTGACCTGCGTCGTGCGCGGTTGCGGCGAGGCGCTGGAACACCTTGAGAAACTGGGCGCCATCTTCATCAACGATTAATACCGCCCGCCAGCCCGGAGCCCCGCTTTTTTCCGGCTCCGGCCGCGGCGGTGGCTACGGACGCGGGCGTCCGGGCTGAGATTCATGCAACGACAAGGGACTCCCCCCCTATTCAGGCGCGGCCCACCTGCGGAGGTGCGGCTGGTCGTTCTGGTCGTCCTTGCTTTGGCCCTGATCATCATTGATTCGCAATTCCGCATGCTGGAACCAGCACGCCGTGCGATGTCCGTGGCGCTTTACCCCTTCCAGCGCGCCGTCATGGCGCCGCGCGACCTTGTGCAACAGGTCAACGAATGGGTCAACGCGGCCAACCTCATCCGCAGTGAAAACGAAGCCTTGCAGCGCCAGCGCATCGAGCTCGCACAGGTGGCGTCGCATGCGGCCCAATTGGCCGCCGAGAATGCGCAGTTGCGCCGTCTGCTGGGCGTGACCGATACGGTCGCGCAATCCGCCGTGGTGGTCGAAGTGATGTACGAACCCACCAACGCGTTCACGCAGCGGCTGGTGTTCAACAAGGGCAGCAAGGCCGGTCTCGCACCGGGTATGCCCGTCATCGACGAAGGCGGCGTGGTCGGCCAGATCGTCCGCGTGACGCCGATGACGGCCGAAGCCGCTCTCGTCACCGATGAGCAAGTGTCCATCCCCGTGCAGCTGCTGCGCAATGGCCTGCGCCTGATTGCCTTTGGCGGCAACTCGCCCGGCAAGATGGAAGTCCGTTACCTTGCCGCGAATGCGGATATCAAGGAAGGGGATACTATCGTTACCAGCGGCGTCGGCGGATTGTTTCCTGCCGGCCTGCCCGTGGCCAAAGTGACCTCGGTCGAACGCGACACCGCTTCCGGTTTCGCCCGCGCCGTGTGTGAACCGCTGGCCCATCCCGAACGCTATCGCCACTTCCTGGTGCTTCAGGTGGATGTGGCGCGCGCCGAGTCCAACCGTCAGGAGGTCGATTCCGGTGGATCGGACTAATCAATCGCAACCCAGGCGCCGCCTGGGTACGCCCAGCAATGTGCACCCCGACCGCCTGTCTGGTCCGGCGCACGGCGTGTTCGTCTGGGGCACGCTGCTGCTGGTGTGGCTGGTGTCGTTGCTGCCGTGGCGCTTGTGGCAAGGCGCGCCCGATGTGCTGCTGCTGATCATCGCCTTCTGGTGCGTGCACGAGCCGCGCCGCGTCGGCTTGTTCACTGCCTTCTTCTTCGGCTTGCTGATGGATGTGCACGATGCGGGCCTGCTCGGCGAGCACGCGCTGTCCTACACCCTGGTCGCCTATGGCGCCGTGGTGCTGCACCGCCGGCTGCAACGGTTTGACCTCTGGAGCCAGGCGATGCACATGCTGCCTGTCTTCTTCATCGCCCGATTCCTGACCCAGATCATCCACGCCTGGCTGGCTGGCAAATGGCCGGGCTGGGACTGGACGATCAGCGTTGCCATCACGGCCGCCCTGTGGCCGTTGGCGGGTTGGGTCCTGCACTTGCCGCAGCGCGGTGCCGACGACGCCGAATCTTCCTCCGCCTGATGGCGGCGTCGCCTAATGTTTGAATTCAAGAAAACCGGCCAGCAGCAAAAGCAGCGGTTCCGCCTGCGCGCCTGGGTGGGCGGCGTGTTCGCCCTGGCGTGCTTCGGCGTGCTGGTGGGCCGCTTCTGGTACTTGCAGGTGGACCGCTACGAAGGCCTGTCCGAACGTGCCGACCGCAACCGCATCGCGGTAGTGCCGATTCCGCCGCGCCGCGGCGAGATCCTGGACCGCAATGGCGAAGTGCTGGCGCGCAACTACCGCACCTACACGCTGGAAGTGGTGCCGGCCCACGCAGGCAATATGAACGAGCTGTTCGAACGCCTGACCGAAGTGGTCTACATCAGCCCGTCCGACCAGCGGCGCTTCAAGCGGCGCGCGGCGGAATCCAGCCGCTACGCCAGCCTGCAACTGCGCAACAACCTGAACGAGACCGAGGCCGCCTGGTTCGCCGCGCACGCCTTTCAGTTTCCGGGCGTTGAGCTGCGCGCGCGCTGGGTGCGTGAGTATCCGCAAGGCGTGTCGGCCGCGCACGTGGTGGGCTACATCGGCCGCATCGCCGAAGGCGACAACGAAGAGCTGGAACGCGCCGGCCAACTGGGCAACTATCGCGGCACCGATGTCATCGGCAAGAAGGGCATCGAGAAAACCTGGGAAGAACAACTGCACGGCCGCACCGGCTTGGAAGAAGTCGAAGTCACCGCAGGCGGCCGCCCCATGCGCACGTTGCGCCGCATCGACCCGGTGCCGGGGTCGGACATCATGCTGTCCATCGACCTGGGCTTGCAGAAGGTGGCGGAAGAAGCCTTTGAAGGCCAGCGCGGCGCGCTGGTCGCCATCGACCCGGACACGGGCGAAGTGCTGGCCTTTGTGTCGCAACCGTCGTTTGACCCTAATCTGTTCGTGGACGGTATCGACGTGGACAACTGGCGCATGCTGAATGAATCGCCGGACCACCCGCTGATCAACCGCCCCTTGTACGGCACGTATCCCATCGGCTCCACTTACAAGCCCTTCGTCGGCCTGGCCGCCCTGGAGCTGGGCAAGCGCCGCGCGACAGATCGCATTTCGGACCCCGGCTACTACGAATTCGGCGGACAGAAATTCCGCAATGCGGGCGGCGCGGCCTACGGCATGACCGACATGCACAAGGCCATCGTGGTGTCGTCCGACACGTATTTCTATTCGCTAGGCCCCGAGATCGGCGTGAACGCGCTGCACGATTTCACCAAGCAATTCGGCTTTGGCCAAATTACCGGCATCGACCTGGAAGGCGAGAAGCGCGGCGTGCTGCCGTCCACCGACTGGAAGCGTTCGGCCTACAAGGACAAGGACCGCCAGCGCTGGTATGCGGGCGAAACCATTTCCGTGGCGGTGGGCCAGGGCTACAACGCGTTCACGCTGTTGCAGCTGGCGCAAGGCACGTCAACGCTGGCCAACAACGGCCTGTATCGCCGTCCGCATCTGGTGCACGCGGTGCGCGACCCCCGCACCGGCGTGGCCAAGCCCACCGAGTCCACCCCCGATTACCGTATTCCGTTGAAGCAGGCGAACGTGGACGTCATCAAGAACGCGATGGCGGACGTGGTGCGTGCCGGCACGGCGCGCCGCGCCTTCGCCAACGCCCCATACCAAGCCGCCGGCAAGACCGGCACCGCGCAGGTGTTCAGCCTGCGCGGCGGCCACTACCGCGCCAGCGCCATCGACGAACGCCTGCGCGATCACGCGCTATTCATGGGCTTCGCGCCGCTTGAACATCCGCGCATCGCGGTGTCGCTGATTGTCGAAAACGCCGGCTGGGGCGCCAGCGTGGCCGCGCCTGTGGCGCGTAAGGTGTTCGATTATTGGCTGGCCAAAGACCGGCAGGACAAGATCGTGCGGCCGGACCGCAATGACCCGCTGGCGTCGGTCGAAACCATTACCTCCGATGTGGTGCGCCAATAATGAAGCGCTTGGGCCTTATCCTGTTACGCGTGTTCACGGCATTCGATTGGCCGCTGCTGGCCATCTTGCTGATGTTCGCGGCGCTGGGCCTGACCGTGATGCATTCCGCCGTGGGCGGCACGGACTGGCGTTTCGCCGAGCAGTCGCGTAATTTCATCATCGCGTTTTTCGCGATGTGGACGATGGCGCTGATCCCGCCAAAGTGGCTGATGAAGCTGGCCTTGCCGTTTTACGTGGTGGGCGTGGTGCTGCTGCTGGGCGTGGAGTTCTTCGGCGAAACCAGCAAGGGCGCGACCCGCTGGCTGAACCTGGGCGTGACGCGCATCCAGCCATCCGAGATGATGAAGATCGCCGTGCCAATGATGCTGGCCTGGTACTTCCAGCGCCACGAGGGCGCGGTGCGCATCCGCGACTTCCTGGCCGCCGCCGCGATGCTGGCCGCACCGTTCGGTCTGATCGTGCTGCAACCCGACCTGGGCACGGCGCTGCTGGTGTTTGGCGCCGGTTTCTTCGTGATCTACTTCGCCGGCCTGTCGTTCAAGCTGCTGGTGCCGGTGATGCTGGCCGGCATCATCGCGATTGGCACGTTGGTCTACTACGAAGACCAGTTGTGCGAACCGGACGTGAATTGGGTGGTGCTGCACGACTACCAAAAGCACCGGGTCTGCACGCTGCTGAATCCCAGCTCTGACCCGCTGGGCAAGGGCTTCCATACGATCCAATCCATGATCGCGGTGGGCTCGGGCGGCGTGTACGGCAAGGGCTACATGAAGGGCACGCAGACGCACCTGGACTTCATCCCCGAGCGTACGACGGACTTCATCTTCGCGGTGTACGCCGAGGAATTCGGTTTGTATGGCGGTATCGCCATCCTGGTGCTGTATGGCCTGATGATGGCCCGCGGCCTAACCATCGCATCGCGCGCGGCGTCGCAGTTCGGACGGCTGCTGTCGGGGGCGCTGACGATGATGCTATTCATCTACGTATTCGTAAACGTCGGCATGGTGACGGGGATTTTGCCTGTCGTCGGGGTTCCGTTGCCGTTCATGAGTTATGGGGGGACGGCGTTGTTCACGATGGGAATTGCGTTCGGCATCATGATGAGTATTAGCCGGCATCGGTCGGTGAAGGCTTGATTTTTTTGCGGCGGTCTTTGATGTTCGTGTGTCGGTTGTTGGCTTATGGGACTGGCTGGAGCGCTTTGTAGGTCGCCCGTCGGCGCAGTGGCCCTGACTGCGCGCGCCCACGATTGCGGTCCGGAGCCTTCGCTCCGGACTTCCCCCTCGTCATCTTCGTCCAGGCCTACGGCCTTACCTTCAGATTCCCTCGGGCGCATCGAGGTTGCGCGCAGTCAGGGCCACCGCGCCGACGGGCTGCCAGCGTCTTGGCCTGATGCGCTGCTAGGGCGTGCCTTAACCACGAGTGCTGCGGGGCCCGCCGAGTGGCGGCCGCGCGGGCGGCCTTACTCGGCATACGCGGTGGTGGGCGTTTGCGCGGTAGTCGCTTTCGCGAATGCGGGGAGTCGTTTTCTGATGGCCCCGCCGCAGGTTTTTTGGGGGGGTAAAGGGTGGCGCGCAGCGCGCACTGTCTTGCGCATGCCGACCCGTTGCGCGCCACGCACTGGGGTTCAAGTGGCGGCCATCGCGGACTTCACGCATTCTACGAAGACGATCAAAGTCGTCGCGATGCGGCGTATCGCTAGCGTAAATAGGCCGTCCGCACGGCGGATAAGGGGTGACTCTGCGAGATGTTCGTGGGCCGCACTGTCGCCAAAAAAACCCGGACAAAGCAGCCACACGCGAAGCGAAAAGCGCAACGACGCCCCACCGCGCGTAAGCTCCAAAAGGCCGCCCGCGCGGCCGGCCTGGAGCGGGCCCCGCAAGATCTTCCACCACCCACACCCGGTGGCGAGAACCCTAAGAAAACAAGTCGCCCCAGCTGACGTCAGATTGCAACTACCCGAGCTCGTGGCGGCGGTGGCCTGCGGGGCGCGGGGCGTCGATAAGCCCGAGGGAATCTGAAGGAACCCGCCAACGGCGGGTGACGAAGATGACGACGGGGCAGTCCGGAGCGAAGGCTCCGGACCGCAATCGTTGCCCCGCGCCCCGCAGGCCACCGCCGCCACGGGCGTCTAAAGAACCCAACCGACAGCCCATAAAAAAACCTGATCTCTCAAGGCAACGCCTCAGGCACCCCCAGTTCGACAGCCAACTTACTCAACCCATCCCAGATGCGGCTGTCGAACTCTACCGAGTCCGCATTCACCGCCCGGTTCCGAGCTTCGTACTCGCCGGGGTACTGCACCGCTTCCACGCCGGGTTGCGGCTTGCAAGCGTGCAGGTAGTCAATGAACGCACCCACTTCCATCGACCGCCAATCCGTATTGAAGTCCACTTGCGGGTCCAGCAGCAGCGCGAACATGTTGTTCGTCGCGACGCCGATGCGCGGGTGTTCGGGTTGGATCGTGCCGCCGCCAGACAGCACGCCGGCCAGCAGTTCGGCCACCAAACCCAGCGCATAACCCTTGTGGCCACCGAACGGCAGCAGCGCGCCGGGCGGGTCCGAGAACAGCGCGCCGGGGTCTGTTGTGGGATTGCCTTCGGCATCGATCAGCGACCCCGGAGGCGCTTGTTCGCCCTTGGCGGCCAACACGCGGGCCTTGTTCACGGCGATGGAACTGGTCGCCATGTCCACGATAAAGGGCGGGCGGCCGCCGGGCAGCGGGCCTGCAAAGCACAGCGGATTCGTGGTCAGGCAAGCTTGCGCGCCGCCGAACGGTGCGACGGTGGGCGCGCGGTTGATCACGTTAGTGAAGGCCAGCAGGATCAGGCCCTTGGCCGCCACCATTTCGCCGAAGTGGCCCATGCGGCCCAGGTGATGGCTGTGGCGCAAAGTCAGGATGCATTGGCCATGTTCCTGCGTGCGCTCGATCGCTTTTTCGATCACGACCTTGCCCACGTATTGACCCAGACCGTGGTGGCCGTCGTAGGCCAGCATCGCGCCACGGTCGTTCACCAGTTCGGGGCGGCCGTCGGGCTTGGCCAGCCCTTCGGACAGCACGCGGCGGTAGTTCGTCAGGATCGACAGGCCGTGGCTGGTATAGCCCACCCGGTCAGACTCGACCAGGTGTTCGGCCACGTCGCGGGCGATGTCTTCCGGCACGCCTTGCGCCATCAGCACCAGGCGGCCGTATTCATTGGCTTGAGCTAAAGAGAGTTTCATGATGCGTTCTCCTTAAAGCCAGCCGAGCCAGCGCCAGTAGGTCGCGCCCATCACCAGCATCAGCAGGTAACCCACGATGGTGACAATGATGCCGACCTTCGCGAACTGCTTGGCGTTAAACGTTTCCGTACCCAGGCACACCATGTTCTGCGGCGCGTTGATCGGCAGGATGAAGCCGTAGCTCACCACGAAGCCCAGCAGCATCGTCATGCCCAGGCGGCTGAAGTCGCCCGGCAGCGTGGCCAGCACCGAAATCAGGATGGGCAGCATCGCGGACGTCAGTGCCGTTGCGCTGGCGAAACCCAGGTGGATGACGATCAGGAAGGCGGCAAGAATAGCGAAGATGGCGAGCGGCCCCAGGTGATCCAGCCCGGTGTGCGCCACGACCTGGTTGCCCAGCCATTGGCCCGCTTGCGTCGTCAACAGGGCGGTGCCCAGGCTGATACCCACGCCGAACACAATCACCGTGCCCCATGGGATACGCGATTGCACGTCTTTCCACGTCATCACGCCAAAGCGCGGCAGCATCAGCAGGACCAGACCAAAGTAGGTGGTCGAGGTGGTGTCGAACTTGTGCAGCTTGCCTTCAGTCGACCAGAACAGCAGCAGCATGATCGACACGGCCATCAGGCGCTTTTGCGCACCGGTCATCGGGCCCAGTTCAAGCAGCGACTTTTCGACCGCTTCCTTGCCCCCGGCGATGCTGTCGCTTTCCGGCGGCAGCAGCTTCAGGACCACGATGATCAGCACGGCCGACATGATCAGCGACCACGGAGCGCCGGCGATCAGCCAGTCCGACCACGCCACGCGTTCGCCCAACATCTTTTCCATGAAACCGACCGTCAGCAGGTTCTGCGCGGCGGCGGTCTGGATGCCCACGTTCCAGATGCTGGTGGCTTGCGCCACGATGATCATGATGCCGGCGGCGATGTTCGAGCGCTTGTCCACGCCGAAGGCCGCGATAACGCCCATCATGATCGGCACGACGGCGGCGCTGCGCGCGGTGGCGCTGGGCACGACCAGGCTCAGCACGATCGTCACGGCGATACATCCGATCAGGATGCGGCGCGTGCTGGTGCCCACCCGGGACAGCGTGACCAGCGCAATGCGCCGGTCCAGCCCGGTGAAGGTCATGGCGGCCGCAATGAACAAGGCGCCGGTCACGAGCGCCAGCGCCGAGTTTGCAAAGCCTGTCAGCGCCATGCTGATGGCGGCCGACGTGCCGTACAGCACGTTCGGGTCTTTGATTGTCGGAGCCGTGCCCAACAGGAAAGCCATCAGCGTCGTGATCATGATCGCGCTGGCTTCGTAAGACACGGCTTCGGTAATCCAGACCACCACCGCGAACGCCAGGATCGCCAACATGCGGTGACCCGCGACCGGCAGATCGGCGGGCAGGGGCATCATCAGCACCCCGATCATCACCACGATGCCGGCGATGAGTCCGATTGGAATTTTTGCTTTCTTGGGTGCCTGTGAGGCAGGGACAGCGGCTGGCGCGGTCATATCCATCTCCGGTTGATGTCAAACTGACGACACACTCCCCGCGAGCACGGGT
>Ga0213829_1003055_pt1 | contig 10366 bp, 8 predicted proteins | sample MC6MC0896MG_FD_180665 | JGI IMG/M metagenome (GOLD analysis project Ga0213829, IMG submission 180665) | Enriched soil aggregate microbial communities from Iowa State University, Ames, United States - MC6-MC0896-MG | ecosystem: Environmental > Terrestrial > Soil > Unclassified | place: USA: Iowa...
TGGGAGATGATGATCATCAGGCTGGAGCGCTGGGTCAGGATGTTTTCCAGCCAGCGGATGGTGTTGATGTCCAGGTGGTTGGTCGGTTCGTCGAGTAACAGCACTTCCGGATCGGAGAACAGCGCCTGTGCCAGCAATACGCGCAGTTTCCAGCCTGGGGACACTTCACTCATCGGGCCGAAATGCTGCTCGATGCCGATACCCAGGCCCAGCAACAGTTCACCGGCACGGGATTCGGCGGTGTAGCCGTCCATTTCGGCGAATTCGGTTTCCAGTTCGGCCACGGCCATGCCGTCTTCTTCGGTCATCTCCGGCAGCGAGTAGATGCGATCGCGCTCGGCTTTGACCTTCCACAGCTCTTCATGACCCATGATCACGGTATCGATCACGGTGAATTCTTCGTAGGCGAACTGGTCCTGGCGCAATTTACCCAGACGTACGTTCGGCTCCAGCATGACCTGGCCGCCCGATGGCTCGAGGTCGCCACCGAGGATTTTCATGAAGGTCGATTTGCCGCAACCGTTGGCGCCGATGAGGCCATAGCGGTTGCCCGCGCCGAATTTCACCGAAACGTTTTCGAATAGCGGCTTGGCGCCGAACTGCATCGTGATGTTAGCTGTAGAGATCAAGGGTTTTTCCTGCGAAGCTTTAAGAGTAGCAAGGGTTGCGGCAGTACCGATTCAGTACCCGTTTCCGGTATCCGAACCACGGCAAATTCATCCCGGTCAGAAGCGGAAGGTCCATCTGGCAATAAGTGGACAGCAGCATAAGGAGCGCTTGGCCCGAGTCGAAGTGCGCTGAGGCGGGGTTCATTCCCGTCATCAACCAAGGGGGGCGCATAATGTTTGGCCGCGATTGTACTGGTCTGGCTCTTTAAACGATAGGGCATTGAGTCCATACGGCAGCTTTGGCACCCTAAGCGGACAGATTTTCACACCTGAATGCTAACAACTGGTTACAAACAGTGGCTAAAATGCCATCTTTCATCCTGACGCCGACAGTCGGCGTGCGCTCAGGGACGCGCCACCGGTACCGCCGTTTCGATTCAGACGCTGCACAAGCCCCGCAGGGGAAGCAGTGTGTTCACTTCTGACGTGTGACGATTTCCCGTGAAGCTCATCATTGCTGTAGTTTATGTTGTATCGATTGCATACGTTCACTTGCGCGGACGCGTGCGTCATAAACCGGGCCGCCAGCTGAGTGATCACTCGACGTTTCTGGCACCGGTCAATTGCTTCCTTTACCTGTTCTCGAAAATCCCCAACAGGCCTTATCTCGACACCGCCGATTTCCCGGACTTGATTCCGTTGCAGACCCATTGGGAAGACATTCGCGCCGAAGGCCAGCACCTGCTCCGCGCTGGCGCGATCAAACGCTCGAACCAGTACGACGATGTCGGCTTCAATTCGTTCTTCAAGACCGGCTGGAAGCGTTTTTACCTGAAGTGGTACGGCGACAGCCACCCGTCGGCCATGAAGCTCTGTCCACTCACGACGGAACTGGTGCAGAGCATCGGCTCGATCAAGGCGGCGATGTTCGCCGAGCTGCCGCCAGGCGCCAGGCTGGTCCGTCATCGCGATCCGTATGCCGGTTCCTATCGTTACCACTTGGGGCTGGATACGCCGAACGATGCCGGTTGCTACATCAACGTCGATGGCGAGAACTATCACTGGCGCGACGGTGAAGCGGTGATCTTCGACGAGACCTTTATTCATTACGCCGAAAATACTACCGATCAAAACCGCATTATTCTGTTCTGCGACATTGAGCGGCCAATGAAGTATCGCTGGGCGGCAGCGTTCAATCGCTGGTTCAGCCGCACTGTGATGGCGGCGGCGGGCGCGCCGAACGACGGGGGCGACAAAACCGGTGGTATCAACCGCCTGTTCGGCAGAATCTACAAGTTTCGCCTGCGGGGCAAGGCGCTGAAGAAGCGTAATCGCAAGCTTTATTACCTTGAGAAGTGGGCGATTCTGGGTGGGTTGCTGGCGGTGTTTGTGTTGATCTGAGTTCAGCGTTGTTGCATACGGCCTCATCGCGGGCAAGCCCGCTCCCACAGGGTTAAGTGTGGGCAACATAGTTGAGGGCAATCGCTGAACCTTGTGGGAGCGGGCTTGCCCGCGATGAGGCCGGCACATCAACCGAAAAACTGTCGGATACCTGATAATCGATCAGCCACTGGAACGCTTTGACGTTTTTTTGGCCGGCGCCGGCTTGTCGGTCGATTTCGCTTTCGCGGCAGGTTTGGCAGCCGCCTTGCCCCCCAGACTGCGCTTGAGCAACTCGGTCAAATCAATCACATCCGCAGTCTTGCGCTCTTCTTCCCCAGTCGCCGTCTCTACATCCTCGATCTTCCCTTCATGGGCCTTTTTCTCCACCAGCGCCATGATCTTGTCTTCGAAGCTGTCGCGATAGTCCTCCGGGCTCCACTCGGCGCTCATGTCTTCAACCAGCCGTTTGGCCATGTCCAGCTCGCCCTTGACCAGCTTTGCTTGGGTGACGTCGCTACCCAACTCGAGCGTATCCAGGCTGCGCACTTCCGCCGGCCAGCGCAGCATCACCAGGACCATGGCCGACTCCAGGGGCATCAGCGCGGCCAGGTGCTGGCGAGTATGCAAGACGACATGGGCGAGGGCGACCTTGTTGGTTTTGTTGAGTGTTTCGCGCAACAGCGCGTACACCTTGCCGCCGCGTTTGTCAGGTGCAAGGTAGTAAGGTGTGTCGATGTTTTGCAAAGGGATCTGTTCACTGTCGACAAAGGCAAAGATATCGATGGTTTGCGTGGACAGCGGGTGCGCCGACTTGATCTCCTCTTCGCTGAGCACCACATAGCGCCCCTTTTCATACTGCACACCTTTGACGATGTGCTCTTTGGTGACTTCCTTGCCGGTGACCTTATTGACGCGCTTGTAGCCGACCGGCTCCATGCTGCGGCTGTCGAGCCAGTCGAAATCCACCCCTTGGGAAGACGTCGCCGAGACCAGCGCGACAGGGATATGCACCAGTCCGAAACTAATTGCGCCTTTCCAGATTGCCCGTGCCATCGTCGTCTTCTCCCAAGTGATGATCAGGTGACACGTAGCCCGGCTCAAAAGTTTCAGCCGCTTTGGGCCGCGTCTCGTGGGTGGATCAGCGGCACGGTCAAAGGGTGTTACATCTTGCCGGGGAGGTTTTGATTAACAAATGCGAACCCCGGGCGTAGCGTGCTATCGAAGACTCTATCCACGCTGACCTCCAGAGGCCTCCCGATGAACCGATTAATGCTTGGCATCACCGCGTTGGCATTGAGTGGTGTGCTGAGCCATCCAGTCCAGGCGGATTCTTCATCATTATTGCTGGCACAGAGCCCGACGGGGCATTCAGGCAATCCCTACAACAGCCCGATTCGCCGGGCGAACCCCAACAGCATGCAGGGCACCCAACCCGGCGCTCCGATCATTCGCGGGCCAAACACCGTGCCAGTGCCGCGACCACCGACCCTGGACAACGGCGGGATTGGCAATCGCTATCCCCAGGACCGAACGGTGCCTTCCAGTCCACCGACATTCATACCCAATCCGCCTCATCGAGACAAAGCCACCGGCAACCGTTGAACGGCAAGACTCAGGTCTGCCAGCCATTCTGACGACAAAAGGAATCGTGCATGTTGCGTAAAACCTTCCTGGCCACACTCTGTGCCAGCACCTTGATCACAGCTAACACACCTGTGTATGCCGCGCCCATTCAAGAACTGAAAAGTGAACAGGGCACCCTCGAAGTCACCCAGATCGTCGAGGGCCTGGATCACCCGTGGGCACTGGCGTTTCTGCCCGATCGCCAAGGCATGCTGGTGACGGAACGCCCGGGCAACCTGCGGGTAGTCAGCGCGGACGGCAAACTATCGGCCCCGCTCGACGGCGTGCCAAAGGTCTGGGCCAAGGGGCAGGGCGGCTTGCTCGATGTGGTGCTGTCGCCTGACTTCAAGCGAGATCGCACGGTCTATCTCTCATTCGCCGAAGGCGGCGGCAAGGGCGACAAGGCCGGGACGGCAGTTGGCCGCGGACAATTGTCGCAAGACCTGAAGTCGATCGACAACTTCAAGGTGATCTTCCGCCAGGAGCCCAAACTCTCGGTCGGCAACCACTTTGGTTCGCGCCTGGTGTTCGACCGCGACGGTTATCTATTCATTACCCTCGGTGAGAACAATGACCGGCCGACGGCGCAGGACCTCGACAAGCTGCAGGGAAAGGTCGTGCGGATCTATCCCGACGGCAAGGTGCCGGACGACAACCCCTTTGTCGGTCAGAGCGGCGTACGCCCCGAGATCTGGTCTTATGGCCAGCGCAATCCACAAGGCGCGGCGCTCAACCCCTGGACTGGCGTCCTCTGGGAAAACGAGCACGGCCCCCGGGGCGGCGACGAGATCAACGTTATCGAACGTGGCAAGAATTACGGCTGGCCGCTGGCAACCCACGGCATCAATTATTCCGGCCAGCCGATTCCGGAAGCCCAGGGCAAGACCGCCGAAGGTACCGTCTCGCCCCACCACGTGTGGGAACAATCCCCAGGTCTGAGCGGCATGGCGTTCTACGATGCGGACCGCTTCAAGGCCTGGCAACACAACGTGTTCATCGGCGCGCTGGTCACTCAGGAGCTGATTCGCTTGCAGTTCGACGGCGACAAGGTGGTTCACGAAGAACGGTTGATGGGTGAACTGAACAAACGCATTCGTGACGTACGGCAGGGGCCGGACGGCTATTTGTATGTATTGACCGATGAGGATGACGGGATATTGTACAAGGTCGGCCTGAAGTAAAGATCATTACTCCGGATGGGGAACGCTTGCCCGCGAAGACATTCTCGAAAATCAATCTGACCAATCAATGTATTCAGCCAGACGGTAGTGATCTGGGTCAAAGAACCCTTTCTTGGGGCTTGTGCGTGGGAAAGGTCGGCGGATACTGAATCAACGCCGTTACAATTTTTCTGTCGTAAATCTTGCAAAATGCAGGGCCCCCGTTGGCTTTTATTGCATTTTGCATGAAAAGCTCCGCTGGCGAGCCCGATAAATCATTGAATTTACCGATGAGCTGCACGGCGAAATTCCGGGCATGATTTATGCTCTAGCTGGCCTTGAGTTGACCGGCTTTTCATTCGAGTCAGCGGCGATACCAAAAACGGTCAGATGAGGACCTGATAAAGCCCGCAAGGAACTTGAGCGGGAGATTGGTACTGATCGACGTGGGTGTTTGATTGGCATTCTCATATTAAGGAGAGGGTCGTAATGTTTCTTTCTGCCTTGGAACTTCGAAACATCATTGAAAGCAGTTTTCTTCCGAAACGCTGTCAATGTACGCTGTCGCCGGACCTGTCGATGACCATTAAAGTGTATTCCGATCGTGAAACCGATCACCTCGATCTGATGGTGACCGGAATAAATGCAAAACAGCTCAATGGCTGCAGGGAAATCAACGATCTGATTTCCGAATTGCGTGGAGACATGAAACATAAGACCGAGGTCCAGACGCTGCACCCTGACAGGAAAGCTCTTTAATCCACGGTTTCAAGCCTCGCGCCAGGTCTGGAGAACAGCCAGACCCGGCGCTAGCCTCACTGCCACCAAGCATGCCCGGAGCGGTATGGCGATCGAGCCGTTTACCGATAGCCCTCGTCAACTTTGAATGCTGCAAGCGTCGGACAGTTTTCGATAACTGATTCGTGCAGGGTTGCCTGACGTGTCGATGTATTTCATTTCCGCTGTGACGACTTCGCAATACAAAGTCATGGGTTCAGTCAATGAAATGACCTTCGCTATGTGCAATGGCATCCCGTAGTGATACGCGGGAGCCTGGACTTGGGTCGAGGACGTATCGTCGGCCTGGGCAAAGCCGGCAAGGGCGGTGCAGGCGAGGGCGGCTGTCGACAACAATGTGCGCGTGTTCATGAACGATCTCCAGTGCAAGCGAAAAGTCAGCTCGACATAGCGTCGAACCTGCCGCACTGGGCGTCAGAGGGATCTGCGGGCGTGCGGTCCAGTAAAGCTTTGGACCGCAGCGTTAAGAGATGGTTAAGCCGGCTTAATGCCACCTGTCGGCGGCTTCCTTCTCTTTAAAGCGTTGCGACTTGCCGTTGATAACGTTCGTAGGTCTCCTGACTGGCCGCAACATTACCTGCAATCGGCAGGGTTTCGCTGGCCGGATCGAATTTCACACAGCGCTTGCACAGATCCGCCAGGCTGTGTTCTCGGCCGTTTGCCCAAGACGTGCACCACGCCGCCTGAATCGCAGCGCCCAGGGCCGCGGCTTCGCTTTGCCCGGTGCAGATCACTGGCGTGTTCATGATGTCCGCGACCATTTGCCGCCACACCGGGCTTTTCGAGCCGCCGCCGATCAGGCAGATGCTGCGGCTTTGCAGGCCATTGCGGCGTAACAAGTCCAGCCCATAACGCAAACCGAAGGTCGTGCCCTCTACCACGGCGCGACACAGGTTGGCCCGCGTCAGGTTGGTCATGGTCAGCCCCAGCAGGCTGCCCGTGGCATGGGGCAGGGCAGGCACCCGCTCACCATTGAGAAACGGCAGCATGCACACCCCTTCGGCACCGATTGGCGCTTGCGCGACGAGTTCGTTGAAGCGTGGGATATCCAGTTCGAACAATTCGCGGATCACCCCGGTGGCATTGGTCAGGTTCATGGTGCAGATCAGCGGCAGCCAGCCACCGCTGGACGAACAGAAAGTCGCGACCGAGGCGTCCGGACTGACATTCGGCCGGTCGGCATAGGCGTAGACCGTTCCCGAGGAACCGAGACTCATGGTGATGGCGCCGGGCTTGATGTTGCCGGTGCCGATAGCCCCCATCATGTTGTCGCCACCGCCGCTGGACACCAATGCCCGCGGGTTGATGCCCAGGTGCTCGGCGATGCCCGGCAGGACGGTGCCAACGGCCTGATGGGCGTCGATCAATTCCGGCAACGCGGCTTGCAGGCGACCGGTGGGGTCGATGTCGCGCAATAACTGCAAGTCCCACTGGCGGGTGCGAACGTTGAAATAGCCGGTACCCGAAGCATCGCCATACTCGCTGCAACTGCGGCCGGTAAGCCAGTAGTTGAGGTAGTCATGGGGCAGCAGGATGCGGGCGATGCGGGAAAATATTTGCGGGTGCTGCTCTTTGGTCCAGAGCAGCTTTGACACCGTGTAACCGGGTGCGATGACCACGCCGAGGCGTTCCAGTGAGCCTTTTTCGCCGCCCAGACAGGTCAGAAGGCGGTCGTTCTGCGCAGTGGATTCGGTGTCGCACCAGAGTTTGGCTGCACGCAATACCTGGCCTTGATCATCGAGCAGGACCAGACCGTGCTGTTGGCCCGAGACGCCGATCCCGAGGATGTCCTGGCCATCGACGCCGGCCGCGATCAGCGCTTGGCGAGTTGCGCAAGTGAATGCTTCCAGCCATTGCGCCGGGTCCTGCTCGCGCCGGCCATTGGCGCCGCTGATCAGGCTGTGGGGAGCCGCACCCTGGCCGAGGACCTCGCCGCTGATTGCGTCGAGGATCAGGGCCTTGGTGCCTTGGGTGCCGCAGTCGATGCCGAGGAAAAGTTGTGGGTTTGCCATGGAGGATCCTTGGATCGTCAGGTCGATATCAGTGTGCATACAACATTGATGTTGTTTGTCAGTCAGCCATCGCGGGCAAGTCGAATCGTCGCACCGCCGCTCCCACAGTGTCCGGGGTGGAACACAGATTTGTGAACGACATTGATCCCTGTGGGAGCGGGCTCGCCCGCGAAGACGGCAGCAGACTCGCTGCAGTTGCTAAGCCAGCACCCGCTCCAACGTGTTGGTCACCCCAACCTCCCGCAAGCTGTTACAGCACCACTCGAACGCCGCCACAAATTCGGGCGAGCAGGGAATCTGCGTACCAAAAATCTCCTCAACCGCCAGCAACCGCTGGGTGATCAACGCATCATCGGCCACCAAGGACTGACAAAACGCCGCCCGCGGATCCGGAATCGAGTAGGTATCGCCTTGCTCATCCACCCCCTTCAAATACAACGCCCAGGCCGCCACCACCAACGCCGCACGCTTCGTCTCGCGGCCATCGGCAATCAGGCGATTGATAGTCGGCACGGTGAACTTGGGAAACTTCGACGAACCGTCCGAGCACACACGCTCCAGCTGATCGGCAATCGCCTGGTTGGAGAAGCGTGCGACCAGGGTGTTCTTGTAGTCGGTGAGGTCGATGCCCGGTACGGGCGCCAGCTGTGGCGTCACGTCCAGATCCATGTAAGCGCGCTGGTACCGGACAAACAGCGGGTCGTTCATGGTCTGGTGAACGAAGCGGTACCCCTTCAGAAACCCCAGGTACGTCAGGGCCAGGTGGCTGCCGTTGAGCAGTTTGATTTTCATGTCTTCGTAAGGTGTGACGTCGTCGGTAAACTGCACGCCGACCTGTTCCCAGGCCGGACGCCCATTGACGAACTTGTCTTCCAGCACCCATTGCGCAAAGGGCTCGCAGACCACCGGCCAGGTATCATCGACGGCATGTTTGTCGGCCAGTTGCAGGCGATGTTCGGTGCTGGTCATCGGGGTGATGCGGTCCACCATGGCGTTGGGAAAACTGACGTTGCTGTCGATCCAGTCGCGCAGCTCGGCATCGCGCAGGGCGGCAAAAGCCAGGAGCGCCTTGCGGGTGACCGCGCCGTTGTGCGGCAGGTTATCGCAGGACATCAAGGTGAATGCCCGCGTGTCGGCGGCACGGCGCTTGACCAGAGCGGCGCAGAGAAAGCCGAACACGGTTGTCGGTGCGTCCGGATGCGCCAGGTCATGTTGGATCTGTGGCAAATGGGCCATGAACTCGCCGTTGCTGTCGTCGATGCAGTAGCCGCCTTCGGTGATGGTCAGCGAGACGATGCGAATTTCGGGGCTCGCCAGTTTGTCGATCAGTGCCTGGGCGCCGTCTTCGGCCAGCAGCATGTCGCGGATCGCGCCGATCACCCGGACTTCGGTGTCGTCGGTGTCGCCCAGCTCAAGCAGGGTGAACAGGTAATCCTGCGCCTTCAGATCATCCCGGGCACGCCGGTCTTCGGCACGCAGGCCGACGCCGCAAATGGCCCAGTCCAGAGCCTTGCCGGTGTTCATCAGGGCGTCGGTGTAATACGCCTGGTGCGCGCGATGGAAACCGCCGACGCCGATGTGCGCGATGCCCTGGCGGGTGTCGCTCAGGGTGTAGGCGGGCAGGCGCACCTCGGGGGCGAGGTGGTGCAGGTTCTGTTTATTCAGTTTCATTGCAGGCTCTCTGAATTCAGGCGGCAACGCGCAACGGGCGGGTCAGCGCCACGCCGTCGGCATCGAATAAATGGCAGTGTCCGGCGTCCAGGTGCAGGCTCAGGGTTTCGCCGTAACGGCTGGCCAGGTCGCCGCGCACGCGCAGGGTCAGGGCTTCGCCGGACGCGGTCACGACGTGGCAGAAGGTGTCGCTACCCAGGCGCTCGCTGACATCGGCGGTGACCTGCAGGCTGCAGTCGCCGGGGTTGGCCAGCTCCAGGTGTTCCGGACGGATGCCCAGGGTCACGGCGCCGCCGACGCTCAGGGTGGCGCCGCTCAACGGCAAGGTGATGCGGGTGCCGGCGTCCAGCAGCACTTCGCAGCGCTGGCGCTCGACGCGGGTGACCTTGCCCTTGAGGAAACCCATCTTCGGCGTGCCGAGGAAACCGGCGACGAACAGGTTGGCCGGCTGGTGATAGAGCTCCAGCGGTGAGCCAACCTGTTCGACTCTGCCGCCATTCAATACGACGACCTTGTCGGCCAGGGTCATGGCTTCGACCTGGTCGTGAGTCACGTAGATCATGGTCGCTTGCAGTTCCTTGTGCAGCCGCGACAGTTCCAGGCGCATCTGCACCCGCAGGGCGGCGTCGAGGTTGGACAGCGGTTCATCGAACAGGAAGATTTTCGGGTTGCGCACGATCGCCCGGCCGATGGCCACGCGCTGGCGCTGGCCGCCAGAGAGTTGCTTGGGCTTGCGCTCGAGCATCGGCCCGAGTTCGAGGATGCGCGCGGCGTCGTTGACCTTGTTCTCGACCTCGGCCTTGGGCACGCCGGCCAGGTCGAGAGCGAAGGACATGTTCTTGCGCACGCTCATGTGCGGGTACAGGGCGTAGGTCTGGAAGACCATGGCCAGGTCGCGCTTGGCCGGGCTGACTTCGGTGATGTCGCGGCCATCGAGTTCGATGGTGCCGCCGCTGACTTCTTCCAGGCCGGCGATCAACCGCAGCAGGGTGGACTTGCCGCAGCCCGAGGGACCGACGAAGACCACGAACTCCTTGTCGCGCACTTCCAGGTCGATGCCCTTGATGATGGAAAAGCCTTCGAAGCCTTTTTGCAGGTTTTTGATTTTCAG
>Ga0213829_1003057_pt1 | contig 10360 bp, 7 predicted proteins | sample MC6MC0896MG_FD_180665 | JGI IMG/M metagenome (GOLD analysis project Ga0213829, IMG submission 180665) | Enriched soil aggregate microbial communities from Iowa State University, Ames, United States - MC6-MC0896-MG | ecosystem: Environmental > Terrestrial > Soil > Unclassified | place: USA: Iowa...
CCCAGGTCGCCCTCACCCGTGGCCGCAGCGCCGAACACTATTTCGAAGTACTGCAGTCGAACCTGGAAGAACTGGAGCGCCTGCGCAGCATCATCAACGACATGCTGTTCCTCGCCAGCGCCGACCAGGGCAGCAAGGCCACCGCCCTGACCCAGGCATCACTGGCCGAAGAAGTGGCAACCACCCTCGACTACCTCGACTACATCCTCGAAGACGCCCAGGTCAGTGTCAGCGTCAGCGGCGACGCCCAGGCCCCCATCGAGAAAGCCCAGCTGCGTCGTGCGCTGATCAACTTGCTGAACAACGCCGTGCAGCACACGGCGCCGAACCAGGTTATCCGGGTGCATATCGACAACGGACCGGAGCAGGTGAGCATTGCCGTGAGCAACCCAGGGCCGGCGATCGATGACCAGCACCTGCCGCTGCTGTTCGAGCGGTTCTACCGGGTGGATGCGGCGCGCAGCAACAACGGCGGCAGCAACCATGGGCTGGGCTTGGCGATCGTCAAGGCGATTGCGTTGATGCATGGCGGGGAGGTGTTTGTGCGTAGCGAGGCAGGCGCGAACACATTTGGTATACGCCTGCCCAATTCGAAAGCGTTCTGACGCTACGTACCTGATGGCGCTGTACGGGATTCCAGGTCGATATCCGCAGGCCACTGTACCTTGGGTGCAAGACAATGCATGGGGCTCAAACCATCGTCACTGTTCCAGTCCCAGGGTGGATTGACGAAGTCCGGGAGTGCTTCGGGGCCTTGCTGCATGAACAGGCGGGCAACTGCCCAATATTTCTCGCCTTGGGCGATGTCGTAGGTAAAGAACAAGCGGTCGATCACCTTGTCGGTGCCAGGCTTGCAGACCCTGATGAAAACACGCTCCATCAGCCCGCCATAACCCATAGGTGCGTAGATGCTGCACGCTTCAACCACCAGATCGTCCCAGTCATAGACTACCGGTTTCACGCCCCAACCGCGGCGACCCAACGGACTGAATGCATCGTAGTGGTATTCATAGAAATAGACTTTTCGGCGTTTTCTGTTGAAACGGATAGGTTCGGAGCGAGGAAATTCGATGTCCATACGGATCATGGGAATGGTCGCCCAGCATAGGACGAGTATTCCTACCCAAGTGAAGAGCATAACGGGGTCCTTGAAGGCCCAAGACGTAGTCAGAAATAAATAGATCAGGAGGATGAGCATTAGTACACCAAGACCCAATGTGCCTGTCCCCAAAATCGTGCCTATGCCTCTGACCAGCAGCGATGATCTAGGTAACTCCAAATATATTTCATCTGCGTGGTTAGGTGCAGGCTCCAATCGTTCCAGTGAAATCCGCATGTCCACTGACTCACTCGTCGCTGGCAGATCATACTTCCAACCTACAGCCCGCTCGAGATGCTCTATCTCCATATTGGCCATTAGCTGCACTCCTGTACGATTACTTCCGCCAGGGCATCCGGCATGCTTCGATCTGGCCAGTAAGAAACGACCAAGGTGGCGGCCACAATACTATGCCGCCCAGAGCCCGACATCAATTCCACGCTACCTAAAATTGTTCGATGCAGATAACTTTCAAACTCCGACACAACCTCCCTCATATCTGCCAGGCGCACATTCAAACTTTCGGGCTTATAGTCCGGAAACTTAGAGTATTTTGAAGGTGAAAACTCAATCGCCGTTTTATTAGGTAAGGGATAATATCCCCCCGACGCGATGGTTTCTCCGCCAATGAAGCTGGGTTCTATACCATCACCGTGTCTATGCACTGTTAAACTCCAGCTGTAAGCCGAGTAAGCCTCATCGAATCGAGGTAGCATAATTTTGATCCTGATGTGCCGGGTGACTTCATGACCAGCGAGACCTCCCATTTTGGAAGTCACCAGGGGGTCTTCAATCCGCGAGTGGAAATCCAGCTCGACGGCTAGACCGAGCGTGGCCGCATTCAGCTCAGCAAAAGCAAGGTCGGTGTCCTCAGGCTTATTCCAGTGGATTTTTGGCTGTTCACTTGCGTGGCCGAAATAACAGCGCATGGCCCAACGCTCCAGTGGCTTGGACGCCTCCACCCCAGCTTTCTTGTTAATACCATATGCAATCATGCCTAAAACAATCGCAACGCCGAGCGGCCCGAGCAGCGTAGGATTAAATACAGCAACCATAGAGTACCGAACTGCAAAAACACCAACTAAGCCGGCGCCCAAATAAAAGACAGATGCTTTGGTGTCTCCTCCTTTATATGTGCGGATTGCGGCGAGTCCCGCTTGCAGTGTATCAAGGCTGCTTGATCCAACGCTGATAAGAGCTCCGAGTCTCACGACAACATGACCCAAAGCTACAGTAGTATTCGTCCTGCCGACACCTGCCGCACTCAATGCGGAGAGTGTCCCTATTTTCTTCGCACTCTCCCTGAGGATAAGCCCCAACGCTTCCACACTCCCCCCCATCACACCCAGCCTGGCGCCCTCCAACGCCATCACCGCTTCATAAGACTTGCTCCCAATTTCAACTTCCGCCTTCTCGCCATTCCGGCGCAAACTATCGTTCATCAAATAAAGCCCGCCCACCGCGAGCAGCAACTCCCAACTCCCGGCCACCCCCCGCAAACCTGTAAAACTCGTCTGAACCAACTGAGCCGCCTGCTGTGAAGTAACCCGCATGCCTTGCATCAACTTCCGCGCATTTGGCTCCAGCGTGCCGGCCGCGACGGAGAGATCGACCAGGGCGATTTGCGCCGCGCTGCTCAACTGGCTTACGCCAAGGCTGGCTTCCTTGAACAGGCGCTCGTGCAGGACCTCAGCCGTACCCTCCACCCACACACTCACACTGATCATGGTGTTGCTAAACCTCGGGTCGAGCACGGCGAGGCTCAGCAAGCCATTCTGGATGACCGGCCGTACCTTGCGCGACATCTGAGCCGCCCCCCAGTCGATTTCATCGAGGCTGACCAGCATCCGGTCCCTCGCCGCTGCCATCGCCTCATTGGCCTTGTGCTGCATCGCCCGCAAATGAGCACTCTGCAACGCATAGTACTCACCCAGTTTCATCCGCACTTCCAAGGCGACCAAATGCACCCCGTTGTAGAAAAACTGCACGGCACTGTTCAACTGCCTGACGGCGTTATCGATACCCGAGGGCAACAAGGGCCTCAGGCGTTGGCTGGCAGCATTCAACGCACCCAGGGTCTCGGTTACGGCGTGCGTAAGGGCGTTTCGCCTGCGCAACCGGCCTTCATCGCTGGTGAGGACATGTTTCAATACTGCGTAAAGTTTGTCGCTGTCGTTCCAGTCGATCGCGCCGGTGCTGGAAAAGCTGGGCAACCATGCGCCCATCAAAGACTGATCTCTCAGCAACAGCGCACGGTATGGAGGGCTGTGAGGATCTTGCAGCCACTTCAACCACAGCGCTTCGCTGGTACCAGGTGTAGGCTGACGGAGTTCTGCAGCGGTTGATGGGGCTTCCGTAACACCCCCTCCGAGACAAAGTGCCAGCGTCTTGCTGTAAGCCACACCCGACTCACGATCGTTGCCGTCGTAGTCGTACTGTTCGCTGACGTTGAAGGCAGGGCTTTCGCACAATGCTGCGTAGGCCGCTGCATGCTGATCGATGTAGATCTGGAACTGCGCTTCCTGGCTATCATATTCGGCCTGGAAGGCGGCACGTCTGGCTTCGTGGTAACGGGCCTCGAGCCTATCCTGACTCTGCGCCTGGCGCATTACGATCACGCGCTTGCGCTCCACTTCAGGGTCGACGAAAACCGGTGGGCCATCCCTGTATGCGGCTCGAACGAGGGCACTTGCTGCGCCGCACGCTCCCGTAAAACGTCGCGAATGGCCAACAAGATCTGCGACGTCTGAAGCTGGTAGGCGCGCATTGGATCCTCGCGCCAAGCCTGGCGTTTGACGACCCAGTTCAGGCGCTGGTGGTTTGACTCCTGGACGAGGCCGACGGTGTCGTCGAGCACGACTGCCAGCACCCCGTTTACCAGCGAGTGCTGTTGCATGGCGTTGACGACGTAACCTCGCAGGGCGAACTTGCGCAGGAAGCGGCTGTGGAAACCGTGGGCACTGTCGAAGGGGCCGTTCAGTTGCTGGGCATATTCGAACACCTGCCGGTCGATCTGAAGGTTGTCCGGGGTCATGGCCAGGCCGAGCAGCTCGGGATTATTGCGCGCCTGTGCAAGGTCCAGTCCTTCGAAGCGGTGCGCAGGCGCCTGACCATTGCGGTAAGCCTGCAGCACGCTGGCCGGCCAGGCATCGCTGGAGAACGCCAGCCACGCCGAGCCGTAGGTCTCGGTGTCGATGTTGAGAAATGAAGACGGAATGTCATGATCCGTCTGCTGGCACCGGTCGGCCAGCGGCGGCGGTGGCCCAGGTGGCGGTTCGTAGGGGTTGAAGCGGCGCAGGTGGCCGTGATCAGTCACTTCGTAAGCGTGCCAGACGCGCTGGTCGAGCAGCACGTAAAGGTAACCGCTGCGCAGGGTACGCAGGCCTGTCCGGGTTTGCGTAGCAGGGTCTCGGCCGGGGCGGGTATCGGGCACCAGGGCATGACGCAGGGGCAGGATCGGTAGGCCCTGGCGCTGGCAGGCTTTACAGGGTGTAAGAAGGAAATCGGTTTCGGCCACTGCGGTGGCAATGCGCTGGCTGATGCTCATGGGCGAGCCTCGTATTGAGCAGAGTCGTGAGGACGCTGAACACTAGCGAGGAACCGCTTGCCTGGGACCTCTCCTCATTCGCAGCAGTTCGTAGGAATTTTCTCTTTGTTGCCTAACGGCCACTGCGGCTCGCAAGCTGCTCAACCACGCAGCTTTCAGGCGAAGGTCCAGTTGCTTCTGGCACCATAATTACCTTTTGCGCAACAGTGCTTATCGCGCCGGGTGCTGTTTCCCACGCGCTGAAGAGACTAACTTTAGCCCTGTCCTCATTAGCACTTGCCCGCGCAAGAAGGTAGTTTCAAATGTCCAACAGTATGGGTATTGCCAGCGTTTTCGTTCTGTCTTCCCTGTTGTTGTCGCCCCTGGCCATGGCCGAAGAATCCCCGGCTTTCGTTGCCCGTAATGCAGAACTTGCAGCTGTTCACCAGGAAGCCCGCGAGGCCGTCGCACACCAGGCCGGCGCAGGCAAAGACGCAGAACAGACCGCTTCGAAAGTCTCCAGCGACGCCAATGCCGACAGCTGATCGCGCGCCGCTACCGCTCCCGTTTTCCCTCGGCTATGCCATGGGCACCACCGGTGCCGATATGTTAGCCTTTTAAAGCCGCTGCCAATCAGCGGCTTTTTTTATGTGCTTTAACGATCAGCCCGGCCGTTACGTCTCTAACAAGAAAGTTGCACATTCAAAAATAAAAACTGCCACACCGTCAGACCAAAGGAGCTAGTACCGGTGCCTTCCGCGTTTCGTTTTACCCCGTTGTTCATTGCATTGACTGCAACGATGCCCTTCGCCGCCCAGGCAGATGAAGACAAGGCTGATGGCTTCATCGAAGGCTCATCCTTCAACCTGCATTTGCGCAATGCCTACTTCAACCGCAACAACCTCAACGCTGGCGTGCGCGACAAGCGCGAGTGGGGCCAGGGTGCGGTTGCGCGTTTCGAGTCCGGCTACACGCCAGGCGTGGTCGGCTTTGGGCTCGATGCCCATGCCATGCTCGGCCTGAAGCTCGACGGCGGTGGTGGCTATGCCGGCACCAGCATTCTGCCCGAGCATATTAAAGATGACGGTGAACTGGGCGCGGCCCCGCACTCGTTCTCCACTGCTGGCGCAGCGGTCAAGCTCAAGGCGTTCGACACCGAGCTCAAGGCCGGTGACCTGTTCCTCACCAACCCGGTGATCGCCGGCGGTGAAACCCGCATGCTGCCGCAGACCTTCCGCGGCGTGAGCCTGACCAACACCAGCGTCGATGGCCTGCTGCTCGAAGGCGGCCAGGTGAGTTTCACCAAGCCGTACAACCAGAGTGGCCACCGCCGTATCGACACCTATTACGGGTCGCTGGATGAACACGACAAGAGCAAGCACCTGAACTGGGCGGGCGCGTCGTGGAGCGGTACCGAGAACATCACCACCAACCTGTACGCCGCCGAGCTGAAGGACATCTGGAACCAGTATTACGCTGACTTCGACTACACCTACGTGGTCAACGACATGGTCAGCCTGAACCCGGGCGTGCACTTCTACCATACCCAGGACACCGGCCAGGCGCTGCTGGGCAAGATCGACAACAACACCTACAGCCTGCACTTCACCGTCAACGCCGGTTATCACAGCGTCACCGCCGCCTACCAGCGCGTCAACGGCGACACGCCGTTCGACTACATCAACCTGGGCGACAGCGTGTACCTGGACAACTCGCGCATGTACTCGGACTTCAACGCACCCAACGAACGTTCGTGGAAGCTGCAGTACGAGTACAACTTCGCCGGTGTCGGCGTACCGGGCCTGAGCACCACCGTGTCGTACTCGCGCGGCGAGGCGGACCTGACCAAGGCCGACCAGAACAACACCCACTACGACTACTACCGCGCCGATGGCAAGAACGCCACACACTGGGAGCGTGACCTGGACGTGAAGTACGTGTTCCAGGAAGGCGACTTCAAGGACTTGTCGGTGCTGGTGCGCTACGCCGCCCACCGTGGCAGCCAGGGCTATGCGTCGATCGACAGCAACAGCGACAACGACGAACTGCGGGTGATCGTCGATTACCCGTTGAACGTGTTCTGATCTGAGATCGCAGGCGGGGGCTCTGCCCCCGTTTCGCCGGCACGCCAGCGCCCACCGGGCCAGCGGCGGCCTGCGATCAGCGCGATTCCGTCGGACAAATCTTGTCCGACAATCACCACTTCCCTAGAATGTCGCCCGCCGCAAATGGCCCTGCCTCAGCAGTAGCGCGCATGCCCACTCGATTACCGCGTCTCGCACTCTACAGGTCGCACCCCGAGCTGATCCTCAACCTGGGCAGTTGCCTTGCCGTGCTCGCTATCGTGGCGATCGTCAGCTACCTGCTGGCACGCGAGCGCGACAGTGTCGAGCAGTCGGCCATCCGCGCTTCGAACAACATCGTCCAGCTGATCGAAAGCGATATCTTGCGCAATGCCGAGCTTTACGATCAGTCCCTGCAGGGTTTGATCTGGGCGGTCGGGCGCAAGGAACTGCCGGAAATACCCGGCCCGTTGCGCCAGCGCCTTTTGTTCAATGAAGCCTTCGTGGACAAGAAGCGCGGCGACGTGCTGTGGCTCGACAAGCAAGGCGACGTGGTGGGCGACTCCACCAGTAGCGTGCCGCGCAAGGCCAACTTCGCTGACACCGGGGTGTTCCAGGCCCACCTGCACAACCCCAACCTCGGCCTGCTGGTCGGCCCGCCGTTCAGGGCCAGGCTTGGCGACCTGGACTGGTGCATCAGCTTCAGCCGGCGTATCTCCGGGGCCAACGGCGAATTCGCCGGGCTGGCCGCAGGCGCATTGCGGTTGTCCTATTTCAGCGAGCTGTTTCAACGCCTGGACATCGGCCAGGAGAGCAGCATCAACCTGTTCAACACCAGCGGCCAGTTGCTCGCCCGCCAACCCTCGCGCGCACAAGACCCGATGATCGGCAGCAACTACAGCGAGCGGCCGAATTTCAAGCGCGTGCTCAACGAACACAGCGGCAGCTTCACCGCGCGTTCGAGCAACAGCAATACCCAGCGCATATATACGTTTTCCCGCGTGGCTGACCTGCCGCTGATCGTGATGGTGGTTCACTCCGCCGATGAGGTGTTCGAGTCCTGGCGGCGCACGGCGATTCTGGTCAGCGTAGCCACAGGCGTGCTGTGCATCGGCATTCTCTGGCTGAGCCTGCTGCTCGGCCGCGAGCTACGCCGCCGCCAGGAAGCGGAACAGGGCCTTGCTACCCTGGCCGCCACCGACAGCCTGACCGGCCTGGCCAACCGTCGTCGGCTCGACCATGTACTGCGCCTGGAATGGGCGCGCGCGCAGCGCAACCGCAAGCCCTTGGCGGTGCTGATGGTGGATATCGATCACTTCAAGGCGTTCAACCAGCGCCATGGGCACGCTGGCGGTGACCACGCGTTGCGCGAAGTGGCCAAGGCAATCGAACGCTGCATACGGCGCCCGGCGGACCTGGCAGCACGCTACGGTGGTGAGGAGTTTCAGGTGATTTTGCCGGAGACAGAAGCGGCCGGCGCGCTACTGCTGGCCGAGCGTATTCGTGCCAGCGTGGAGGACTTGGCGCCGTTTGCCGATGATGCCCGTTCGGTCACCGTGAGTATCGGCATTGGCGTCTACATCCATGGCACCCAACACGACCTGGCGATGGTGCTGGGTGCCGCGGACGAAGCCCTCTACCGGGCCAAGGCCAATGGCCGCAACCGGGTAGAGGGCCCTGTTGACTAGGAGCGAGCGCGCGCGGCGTTGCGCAGTGCCTTCACCTGGTCATGGTTGCGTTGTACGCCTTGCAGCTGTTTCTCTACCACTGCATAGCTTGGGTCAGACACCGAGCGGCCCAGCTTGACCAGTTTCTCACGGGCTTCCTTGTAGGCTTTGAGGGCATGGTCCTCACCGCGCTCCACTTCGTTGAGCACCGCTTCTTCGTCCTTGCCGGTAACCATCGACTTGAGGTTGACCCAGCCACGGTGCAGGTCACCGCTGATACTGGTGGAGGTTTCCGGGTCGCCGCCCAGGCGACGCACTTCACTCTGCAGTTCGCCTGCAGCATTGGCGCATTCGCCGGCACGCTGCACGAAGAACGCTTTCAGCTCGGGGTTTTTCACGTCATCGGCCGAAGCCTTGAAACCCTTCTCGCCGTCCTTGCTGTACTCGATCAGGTCGTTGAGTACGTCGATCACGTCTTTGTTGGGGTTGCTCATGGCGAAACTCCTTGGCAGGTGATAGTCATGTAAACAGGAGCAGCCTTCGTGCCAAATTCTGAAATTAAAAATAACCCATATAAAACAACGGGTTGCAATTAATGGCGCAAGGTCGGAAAACGGTGTTCTGCATGATTGCCGCTTGGGCGCTCGTGCAGATTGCAGTATGGTCGTCGCACTTCCATTGCCAGGCGCTGCCGATGAAACCGGAAACACTCGAACTCTTGGTCATCCGCACCATGCCATTCGGCAAGTATCAGGGGCGGATCATTGCCGACCTTCCGGGTGACTACCTGGCGTGGTTCGCCCGCAAGGGATTCCCGGCGGGTGAACTGGGTGGGCTGCTAGCCTTGATGCACGAAGTGGATCACAACGGGCTGGGAGATTTGCTGGTGCCGTTGCGGCACAAGCATCGGCGGTAGCGGGCACCTGTTACGGCCCTATCGCCGGCAAGCCGGCCCTAATAGAACAAACGCTAACTTACTGACTTGGCGGGGACTTTGTAGGAGCGGCTTCAGCCGCGAACACCGGCGAAGCCGGTGCCATCCACCGCGGCGCCTGCTTCGCGGCTGAAGCCGCTCCCACAGGGTATGCGGCGCGCTCGCGGGCTTTGTTCTCTGCGCGACCAGCGCAGCCCGAAGGGCTGGGTAATCTCCCACAGGTACACCACGTGCCTCGAGAACATTGGCGAACTGTGTGGGAGCCGGCTTGCCGGCGATGAGGCCAGTGATACCACCAGACAGCTTCAGCCCTTGACTGGCGCCACCGCCAGCTCAACCTGCTCACTCTTCTTGATAACCGCATACACCACAGCGGTCACCAGGCTGCCCGCGACGATCGCCAGCAGGTACAGCAACGCATGGTTGATGGCGTTGGGGATCAGCAGCACGAACAGCCCGCCATGCGGCGCCATCAGCTTGCAGCCGAAGTACATCGACAGCGCGCCGGTCAATGCGCCACCGGCGATACTCGCCGGGATCACCCGCAGCGGGTCTTTTGCGGCGAACGGGATTGCCCCTTCCGAGATAAAGCACAGCCCCAGCGCCAATGCCGCCTTGCCTGCCTCCCGCTCGCTCTGGGCGAACTTGCGGCGGGCCAGGAAGGTGGCGATGCCCAGGCCGATTGGCGGCACCATGCCCGCAGCCATGGTCGCCGCCATCGGCGCGTAGCTCGATGATGCCAGCAGGCCGACCGAAAACGCATAGGCCGCCTTGTTGATCGGCCCGCCCAGGTCGACGCACATCATGCCGCCCAACAGCAGCCCGAGAAGGATGGCATTGGTCGTGCCCATGCTGTCGAGGAACTGGGTAAGGCCTACGAGCATGGCCGCCACCGGTTGGCCAACCACGTAGATCATCACAAGGCCTGTGAACAGGCTGGCCAACAGCGGAATGATCAGGATCGGCTTGAGTGCCTCGAGGCTGCTCGGCAAGCGCGCCCAACGGGCAATCGCCTTGGCACTGTAGCCGGCCAGAAAGCCCGCGACGATACCGCCAATGAAGCCAGCACCC
>Ga0213829_1003066_pt1 | contig 10354 bp, 6 predicted proteins | sample MC6MC0896MG_FD_180665 | JGI IMG/M metagenome (GOLD analysis project Ga0213829, IMG submission 180665) | Enriched soil aggregate microbial communities from Iowa State University, Ames, United States - MC6-MC0896-MG | ecosystem: Environmental > Terrestrial > Soil > Unclassified | place: USA: Iowa...
CTCCACAATACCACTGTATTCGATATCTGTATCGGGTTTATCTTCACCACAATCAAGCACAATAAAACCTGTGTTACCATGGCGGAATTGATAGTATAGTTTACCTGTTGGCGTAGGGAAATATTTTGGGTATTCTATTGCAAATGGCCCTCGGGTTTCGTGGTTTCCGCGTGAATAGAACATCGGTTTTTCACTTGCAAACCTTTTTATAGCCGTGTCCATAAATCCATCATATAGCTGTTTTTCACTCAAGAGGTTGTTTACCATATCACCATTGAAAATTACAAAATTGCTGGTTTTTAAATCGCCGATATCCAGTAGTTTATCCAATACATCATTGCGCTCATGAATATCGTTGACAACGGTGAAATGTGTCGATGTAGCATTACCAAGGGTTTGAAAAGATAAAGGCTCCTGTCGGTAGACATTGCTGGCAACAACTTTTCCATATTGCACATTGACACCTTCATGTTTTAACACTTGTTGGCTGTACACCCGATATCGATACCGTGTTCCCGGTTTGAGATCATTCAATGTAACCTGATGCAGTGTGCCTACTTTCTTAAAACCATAGGCGGAGGCAAAATACTTGGTTCTTTCTTTGAAATAAAAGTGGCTTGAATCATCTGGTGCCAATTCAACCCATCCCGTTGCCGGCTTGTCAGTGGTCCAGACAATGGACACTCCCTTTTCGGTCAATCCTTGTATAAAGGGGAGATGTGTTATTTTTATATCCTCCTGTCCGAATGCTAGGATGCTATTGAACAAAAATAATGTGAGGATAAGATGCAATCTTTTCATATTAATATCCCGGGTTTTGAATGAGTAAATTATTCTTTTTTAATTCATCACGTAAAATAGGTAAAAAATAACCTTTATCCATCCAACTGTACTTTTCAAAATCAATATGCCTGATCGTTGGTTGGGAAGCCGTTGTATGATCTGGATTCATTTTATAGACAATATCTGCCACCTTTGTTGTTTTATTATAGACCTGAGGTCCTAATAACCATCTTCGGACATCATAGAAACGATGTTCTTCAAAAGCCAGTTCTACTCTTCTTTCGTTACGGTATCTTTCTTTTAACGCAGAACCTGAATCTGTAATGGGGGGCATTCCGGCTCTTTTGCGGATCATATTTAGATAGGTACGAGCTTCGTCCTCCAGCCCCAATTCAATACAGGCTTCGGAATAATTTAACAGAACTTCTGCATAACGCATAAAACGCCATGTGACTGCTTGTTTATCATATTGTGCATTTACGGTTGGATCGATGTATTTTCGCAAATAGTAGCCTGTATAGGCGCCATTCCAATCTTCTATTGTACTTTTGCGTGTATCAACACCGTAGACCAGGTCGACCTTGCCAGTAGATGCATTCCAACGCTCCCATCTACCTGTTTGTAACTTGTTTTCAGGATCTAGTCCTTTGGCATCGTCAGGTCTTTGTCTCCATGATGCACCGTTATAGAGGACTGTTGCTCCAAATCTCGGATCTCTATTACTGTAAGGGTTTGCAGCCATTGCTGGATCTGACCAGTCAAATTTTTTACCATCCAATGTTTCGAAATCGTCTACAAAGTCTCCAAGAGGAGCATTTGTTCCCCAACCGTGATAACCATTAGGCGAAGAGTAGAGTCCCGCACGTTGTCCCATTGGAACTGTAAAATATTTAATAAATATATCTTCCTCTGTGTTTTTGCTCAGAAAGATCTCAGTTAGGTTTTTGGAGATGTCATCCGCTGTTGCAGGTGACGCTTTATACAGTTTATATTTGTTTAAATCAATGACAGCTTTGGCTGCTTCTTTCGCTGCCTGCCATCTTGCAGTACGGTTTCCATCTGTATAGCGCAAGAGTTCTGGTTTTTCGAAACCCGGAAATACCTCTTTATTATAAAGATCGCTGGCGGCGTACAACAATATTCTGGCCTTTAGCGCAAGTGCAGCTCCCTTGGTTGCACGTCCCTGGTTAGCACCGGTATGATCCAGTGGTAACAATGTAGCAGCTCTGTCTAACTCATCTGCCATAAATTTGACGCAATCGGCATATGAACTTCGCTCTTTTTGGAATTCATCGGTCAGTGTGTATGGATCGCTGATCAACGGAACACCACCATAAGTACTTGTCAGTAAATGATAGTAATACGCCCGCATGAAATGCATTTCACCTGTCATGCGGTCTTTAAGTGTTTTTCCATCAATGAGATTTCCTGAAAATGGAACCTGATCGACCTTAGCGAAAAAGAGATTGCAGAATCGAATACTTTTATAGAGGTCGGCCCATGACCTATACCGTGATATCCCCCAACCCAATAGATCATCTGGGGATTGAATATTACGGTTAAAATTCAAGGAAGCCGCATTACCGCGATAATGCCCCTCATCAACCAAATTGGCTTTGAATCGACCATCTGTCAATGGTTCGTCCAATCGAAAATATAACTGATTGATAAATGTCTCTACCAATGCCGGATCGGTCCATACTGCATTTTCGGAAAACTCTGTTGAAGGGTCTGTATTTAAAAAGTCTTTTTGGCAAGATCCAAATGTCAAAGTGGTAAGTAATATGAATAGATTCAATCGTTTTTTCATGGCTATTAAAATGTTAGTGAAAGCCCCAAATTATAGACTCTGTTTAGTGGATATGCTGTTGCTGTTGTTGTTTCGGGATCAAAGTCCTTTACTTTTGTCCAGGTTAACAGGTTCTGGCCGCTGAAATATAGTTGTAATCTTGTCAGCTTGAGTTTTTTACAGATATCATCGGAAAAGTTGTAACCAAATTCAAAATTCTTCAACCTTATATAGTTGGAGTTTTGAAGCCAATAAGTGTTATCGTTTGATCGCCAATATTCGTTGTATCTGTTCCAGGTGCGTGGTTTTGAAGCATCAGGGTTCTCTTCTGTCCATCGTCCCTCGACATTTTGCTTGAGATAATTGCCCGCCTCACCTTGCATTTCATAATAATTATTACGAATGGCTCCAGCGGCACCTTGAAAAAATAGGTTCGTATAAAATCCGCTATAAGATAGATCTAAATTAAGACCACCGGTCAGTGTAGGAAGGTCCGTTTTTTCTGATCTTACCCGATCCAAGCCGTCTATTTTACCGTCCTCATTGACATCTTCGAAGATGATATCTCCTGGTCGGGCCCCAGACCAGTGCGGATATGCATCAACAGCGGCTTGATCTCGAAATATTCCTATGGCATTGTAATAGAGCTTGGCATTCATGGGGCTGCCTGTTGACTGTTGGTAATCTGGAATTCCGGGAGTTTCATCCCAGAAACGGATGCGGTTACGATTGGTCGCTATATTCCCGTTGATAGCGTAGCGAAAGTCATTTACCTGATCCGTATAACCCAACTGTAATTCAAATCCTTTGTTTGTGACTTCACCGATATTCTCTTTAGGTAAAGTGAGCCCTGAAGAGGAGGGAACCGATGCATTTCTGTTCCAAAGAATATTTGTCCGTACATTATAAAAATATTCGGCTGTTAAGGTTAGTTTATTGTTAAGGAATTTAGCATCAACACCAAAGTTAGACTGATTGGCTACTTCCCAAGTGACATTTGGATTGGGGATCCTGAGCTCATTCAATACCTTATTTTCTTGCGTGCCGTTAAAAACATAGACATTGGAAGCGCCGGTCAGGAAACCATAACTTGACATAAATTGATAGTCATCTATACGGTCATTACCTGTTTGCCCCCAAGAAGCCCTTAATTTTAGATCTGAGACCAGCGATTTGATGGGCTGCCAGAATTCTTCATTGGACACGCGCCATCCTCCCGAAACCCCAGGAAAAAAACCAAAACGTTTGTTGCTTGGAAATTTATAGGAGCCGTCATATCTCCATAAAAATTCTAATAAGTATTTATTGTCAAAGTCGTAATTTAAACGACCAAAATAATTAAGTCTAGCTTGCATCGCAGATTTACCAGAGTTATCTTTTTCAGCATCACCTCCCGCAAATAGTTCTTCAATGGCAGCAGATACATAATATTTTCTAAAAGCGTAAAACTCCATATTATCACCTTTGATTTTTTCCACACCCAATAGCCCATTGAAATGGTGTTTTTCACCGAAATTTCGTTCATAACGAACCAAAGCGTTTAAAGTCAGAAGGTTTTTAGTATCAAAATCCTGTCTGAGCTGGGGTGCGGTGAACCCCTTTAGTCCGGCTACCAGCACAGGAGTTCCGTTATCGTCCATTGTTTTACCATCCCAATTGTACAGTGTCCAAGGTGTCTGCCATAATTTATCATTTTGTAAGGTCCTGTCATAGGCGACATTTCCGGTCACCGATAGCCCCTCAACTCCTGGAATTGTGATTTCCAGGTTGGCTCTGGATTCGAGCATCATGGTTTTATTTCGATCGTAGCCAGTTTGATTGGTTGTAATGACAACAGGATTGTTCCCATATTCTATATCAGGCCCATTTTGCCCGCTGGGCCAGTAAGCGTGCATATTGGGTTTTCCTCGTAGAATCATCCCAAAGATATCTGCTGCTGAACGCGTTGGGTAATTTCTGTTGTATTCACGCAGCGCAGCGTTAACTCCATATTTGATATACTCATTGAATTTTCCGTTCAGGTTGCTTCTGAAATTGTATTGATTAAACTTAGTTGCTGAATTTTTATAAATAGCATCCTGTTTGTCGTAGCCGGCTGAGATATAATAATTGAGATATTCCGAGCCTCCGGTAATATTAAGGGCAGTCTTATGTTGAGGCGCTGTAGTTTGAAATGTGGCGTCAAACCAATCTGTATTCGGATATTTCCATAGATCGGTGCCTGAGCGGAATAAGGCTAGTTCATCTTCGCTGTATTTTGGTTTCTGGCCAGCATAGAGACCAATTTCATTGAGCATTTGAGCGTATTCGGCGGCATCTGCCATTTTGGGAATTACCGTAGGCTGAGACCAGCCTTGGTTATGCGTTAAACTTACTTGTGGTTTACCACTTTTTCCTCTTTTCGTCGTTACCAAAATAACACCATTGGCTGCTTGGGAACCATAAATAGCAGCTGATGCATCTTTTAATATCGTCACGCTTTCGATGTCCTGAGGATTGAGTCGTTCAATGGATCTGTTGGCGATGCCATCGACGACAATCAAAGGTGAGTTATCTCCCAATGTATTAGCGCCACGGATCCGGAGTGTAGAATTGTCGCTTCCGGGTTCGCCTGAAGACGTTGTAGCTACTAAACCCGGAAGTCGGCCTGCAAGTGTATTCGTTACGTTCATCACAGGGGCTCTGCTTAATACATCTCCTTTTACATCAACTATGGATCCTGTTACTGTAGATGCTTTTTGAGTTCCATATCCAACGATAACAACTTCCTCCATGGAGGTGATTAGTTGTTGGAGTGTGATTTGGACATTTCCATTCGACGTGACTTTATAGTCTGTCGCTTGATATCCGACCATACTGATATGCAGCGTAGGATTATTGTTGGCTACGGGTAGGGTAAAGGTACCATCTTCAAGTGTAGAAGTTCGGTTGACAGCTCCGACCTCGTTTATAGTAGCATTTGCTAGCGGCTCGCCCTTTGCATCCAGCACCTTACCTTTTACGATCTTTTGCTGGATAGGGCTTGCCTCGCCCTCGAGGGTTTCACGAACTACGTTGATATCCCTGCTCAGGATAATGTTCTTGTCGACTATTTTATAAACAATTTGGTATTTGCCCAGTAATTCTTTCAATACAGATTGCAGTGGTGCGTTTATAAATTTTACATCAGCAGTACGTTTTTTTGGTAAGAGCGACTCTTTGTACAAGATATTATATCCGCTCTGTTTTTGAATATCTCTAAGCAAAGTCTCGAGGCTCGCTTTATTTTTTTTGAGATTGATCGTTTGTCCGAAAGAACTAGCATATATACTTAAGCTAGTTGCAAAGAGTAGTGGCACTGCAATAGACAGCTTCATAACCAATGGTTTGAGGGGGATGTCCTTCCTGAAATCCATAGGAAGGACACACCGATTTTTTTTGTATTTTTGCATTCGGTTGATATTTTTTAAGTTAATTGATAAGATGTGTCAACTGTCTCAATGAGACCAGCTTCAGGGGCGGTCGCAACGCTCCTGAAGTCTTTGGTTGTAAAAGGTTAGTTTTTTACATATATTTTCCTCCCCGTTAATTCAAAATGAACACCACCGACAAGTTCGATGGTTTTTAGTAATTTTTTGATGTCACTATATTTGGATATTGTACCCGAAAATTGAAAATCCTCAAATTGAGATTTAAATTCCACCTGAACGTCATACCAACGGCCAATGATGTCCATAACCTCAACAAGTGGTGTTTTGTAGAAAGCAAAATTGCCATCCTTCCAAGAAATATAATAGAGGGGATCAATCGTGTCTTTGGAAAATCGATTCGACCCATGCTCAAATATTGCTTGTTCATTGGGTTGGAGGAATTGATCAGGTACAACCTCCTCTTTAAAATTCAATTTTACTTTTCCTTCCACTAGAGTGGTAATAATTTTCTTTCCATAGTTTTGTACGTTAAATGAAGTTCCCAAAACCTCTATTGATTGGGAGCCCGTATGAATAATAAATGGAATTCTTTTTCCCTGCTCACTTCGTTTTGCTACATCAAAATAGGCTTCACCAAACATTTCTACTTCCCGTTTAGATTTATCAAAGACAACAGGGTATTTTAAGGAAGTCGATGCATTCAACCATACCTGAGTTCCATCTGGCAAAGTGACGTTATATTCGCCACCTCTCGGTGTTACAATGCTATTGTAGACAAGCTTATGGGGATCAACACCGGCCTTTATACGATAGGAGATTCCTCCGACAGCAGTTTTTATAATCTCAAAACCTCCATTATCAATAATTGTATCCCCCTTGATATTTTCAAGATCAATTCTATCGCCATTTTCTAGAATGATCTGAGCACGATCTTTACCCGGTTGGACTGATTCGATTTGGTTGGAGGTTAGGATCTGCTCACTGATCGTTGATTGATCCGATGCACTTATAAGATGAAGAAGCGAACCGATCCCAATACATAGCAGGATAGCCGCGGCAGCTACGCCCCACCAAGGGAATTTAGAAGGCTCTTCTATTGGATCCATCTTAAGTATTGTCTCTTTAATACGGTCGTCACCTGTGATTTTTTCAAATAAATCTTGATCGTTCATCCCAGATGGCAATGTACTGTTTATTTCTTCTTCGTGTTTTATTTGTTCCCAAGCATCCATAAAGTCTTCATCGTCCATATATTTTATAAACTGCTCGAACGACTCTCCACGGAGTGTGTCGTCATAATATTGACGGATTAACCTTTTGTAAGCTTCTATTTTTGACATCGATGCTGATTTCTACATGCTATATAGTCTACTCGCATCAACCTTTAAAATGTACTAGTCAAAAATGATTTTTTTTAAAAAAAATTAGATAAGGTGGGGAACAACGATGTGAAAGTTAGGATAGTAGGGTTTTAAGAAACAATTAATAGGATAGCCAAGGTAAACAGCATTTTTTGAAGCCTTAACTTTACAAAACTGCAAGCGGCGGTTAGATGATTCCTGACTGTATTTCGAGATATACCGATATGCTCAGCAATTTCCTTGTAGCTCTTTTCTTCAAGTTTATTCATTTGATATATCCGTTTTTGTTGTGCCGGAAGAGCATTTATAATCTTTTCAAGCATCTGTTCATATTCCTTCTGCTCTAGTTGTGCATGTGCACAGTAGCTTGTATCCAGTGGAATATTGTTGCTGTTCATTCTGTATTGTTTTCGGACAACCTCTTTTCGGAAATTGGAGATGGCCAATCTTTTAGCCGCTACATAAAGGAAAGGAAATATAGCTTCGGCACTCGGAATTTCGTTTCGTTTGAGGAATAGTTGGACAAAAACCTCCTGTACAATTTCTTCGGCTTCGGCAGAGGAAGAGGTCAAACGGCACAATTTCGCCTGTAAGCTCGGTTTATAGCAATCAAAAATTTTTCTAAAAGCTCTCCCGTCAGCCATCTGAAATCGTTCAAATTCCTCTAAATCAAGTGGAAATTCTTTCAAGTCCATTAGTACATAGGTTTTTGTTGGTCTAAAGAAACAAAATTGGTATTAAATTTATATAAAAAAGGTATTAATTCAAAATGAAACCTTTTGGTTCATACAATAATCGCGGTCTAAATATGCTTGAAACCAATTCTATTTTGGTATTGGTTGAAGTAAATACAGCGATTGGGTAGTCGGCAGAAAAGAGATGTTTTATAAAAAGCTTAAGATGATAGCTGTTTGTTGTCCATATTGTTTTCTTCCAAAAAGATGATAAAATCTAAATAGGCTTTTTTCTTGAAAAAATAACTGTCATCCAACAATTTTTTATAGGCAGCGATAGCCTCAAATAAGATGTTGAGATTTTCCTCTTTATATTGATTTACATTGAAATACATGAGGTCATGGTCAATATACTTATTCAATGTTAAGATGAGAGTTTGGTCTATATTATGCCCGTCATCAGCTGACTCCAGCAGTTTACGAAGCTTCTTTTTAAAGGCAATTTCTCTTCTTTTAAGATCACTGATCCGTGCTTCAATGTCAGCAATAGGCATATTTTGAAACATGAATTCAGTGTTTTCAACCATCTCGGTATAATGAGCCTGTGACTCATCGAAGGTTTTATGGAAAGCTGCGTAATCGTAATATTTTCGGTCAAATTCTTCCCGTAGATTTTGTTCGCAGGATAATTGGGTAAAGTAATTATGTATTTGGCGATTATAAATATCGATTTGCTGTTCTATATTAGTGATATCGTTTTCGATTTTTTGTAGGAGATCGCCAGCTTCCGTATACCTGTATTTTTTATCTTCATAATCAAAGGTCTTTAATTTAATTTCACCTTTACAGATTGCTTCGACAACGTATTTGTCATTTTTTAAACTAAGGAGCTCATACAGCGAATCGACTTTACGATCTGTAAATAAATCGTCAAATGATAGCTCAGGTTGAACAGGGGTAGTTGGTGTATCGACCTTTACGATTGGGTCGTTATAGTCATAAAAATCATTGAATTTTGGATTAATCCCATATTTTTTGATGCTATCTTCAAAATCTGCTCTGAAAGATGTTATTTCCAAGGGCGTTGGGGCGTGTTGATACTGAACACTCGAAAAAAGCTTATCCGATACTTGGTTTGCTATTGCGGCATCATTGGAAAGTAAGTCCATTGCCGGTTCATTCGACACTTCGTTCTTAACGATATTAAGTGCGTACAGAGCCTTTACCCTGTCTTCGTCTCTAGGGTGCGAGGACCATTGGTTTTCGAGATTCAGCTTCGACTTATCATATCTTTTCAATGTTGTGAGTTCGATCTGAGGAAGGCCTGCCCGGATCAGATACCGACTTTTCTCAGCGAGGAGATGCATGACGCAGCGCTGCTCAAGATAGATGTTGTTGCTACGGATATTTTCAGAAAATTTTCTTTCATAAAAATTCAGAACATAATTTAACGCATGATTTGCAAACCCCATTCGTAGGAGGGAGTCTGCCAGGGCGTTAGATCCTGCTACATGAGCCGCAATTGCATCCGCATGAAATTCCATTTCTCTTGACAGAGCCAGGTAATTCAGATTGACATACTCATAGAGATATTTGAGGATATATTGAATCTGCTTGATAATAAAGACTGAGATACCAATAAAAATAGCGGAATAACCACTTACGTTTTCCCATTTCTGAAAGCTGTTATCAAGCGAATCATTCTTATAAAGCATATTATAAATGACCTGATTGACATGATAAACATAGCTGACCAACTTCATACTTCGCTGAGAAAAGTGCCCAAATTCATGGGCAAGGATAGCTTTTAGTTCTTGCTGAGTCACCGAATTGATTAACCCGACCCCGATCTGTAGATTTTTACGTATGGGCAGAAACATACTCCAGAAGTTTGAATCATAAAATACCGATGCATTGACATCATGTGATAGAAATACTTTCTTGGGAAAACTGGTCTCAACCTCGTTTACAATATTATGGATAAGTGCAAATAGTTGTGGTTCATCCCGTGCTTTTATTTCTGTAAGGTGATCCGTTTCTATTTTTGTGAATGCGAATACAAATTTTAATAGGAAAAATAATACGGTGAGACCTGAGGCAAATAACCCCAGACACAACACTGCAGTGATAAACATGGGTTTGGATGTGAAAATAAACAAACCGAGTAAAGTAAAACCTACAGTAATACCTATAGCTAAAATAAGCATACAAATATAGGAGAATGCAAAAACAACAATAGATAAAATTGTTTTGCGAGCATATTTTTTAAAGCTTGCGGAAACTTCTACTTTCATAAAATGCTAATAACAATAAGGTTATTTTGATTAATATAAAACT
>Ga0213829_1003067_pt1 | contig 10349 bp, 10 predicted proteins | sample MC6MC0896MG_FD_180665 | JGI IMG/M metagenome (GOLD analysis project Ga0213829, IMG submission 180665) | Enriched soil aggregate microbial communities from Iowa State University, Ames, United States - MC6-MC0896-MG | ecosystem: Environmental > Terrestrial > Soil > Unclassified | place: USA: Iowa...
ATATTCTCATAGAAACTATTACTTATTCACCGAAAGGCGCAAGTCATTCCTTGACTGTAAATTTTCAATATTGTATATTTAAAGAATCATGTAACTATATATGCATAGTAAATGGCTGCATGATAATATATTTCTTTGGCACCATTAAGGGTAGCTTTAAAAGGCTTAGGAGGAAGAAGTACATGCAAAACGGTAAAGTAAAATGGTTTAACAATGAAAAAGGTTTTGGTTTTATTGAAGTAGAAGGCGGCGACGATGTATTCGTACACTTCAGTGCTATCACTGGCGAAGGTTTCAAATCTTTAGAAGAAGGTCAAGAAGTTTCTTTTGAAATCGTTGAAGGAAACCGTGGGCCACAAGCAGCTAACGTTGTAAAACTTTAATCTAAAATAGCCAATCTAGGGCTGACGTTTTCGTCAGCCTTTTTATATGTTCAACTTAATCTTTTCCCGTACTCCTGAAGCTGTTCTCCTACTGTACAATTGGAAATGCAAAACCGGTGTGCAGCCCTCCGTCCGCCTTCTTTTTTCAAATGCTGGTGTAAAAAGCAGCCTTCACAATATTGAACCATTAAAGATTCGACATGACCCAGCAATTCCTTCCTGTTTAATTCCTTCACTGAGGTCTCACACCCATTTCTTAGAGTATCAATGTTTTTGCAAATATTTCTTTTCCCGCTAATGCTTGTGTCGCTAATTTATCTGCTTCTTTATTGTCTTTTCTAGATATGGGCGTATATTTGGGAACTAACCCAAGGGTTTTTATTTTCCCTTCAATTCTGTCAAGCCAGCTATTAAGTGTATCCTCATAGCATGGCCATTCCCCTTCTAGTTGTTTTAACACCACTTGTGAGTCGCCCTTAAATTCACATGATAAATGATGAACTCCCAAATCTTCTAAAATATTTAACGCATAATAAAAAGCAGCATATTCTGCTTCATTGTTTGTCTCCAATTCATCAATCCGTTCATTGGCTCGGATCCGATATTTCTTCTTCCCTTGTTTAAAAAAGATGACCGCTCCAAGACCAGCCTGATTGGTTTCCTTTTGAAATCCTCCATCAAAGTAAACGGTTATTTCATGTGGGTCTTCTTCAATTTCGGTCAGCAATTTTTTCAATTCTTTTAAGACCCAGGATGTTTCCTTTTCATCATAAAAAAACAAATCTGATACTTTCCCAGTCATTTCAAGCTCTTCGCCAATTTGTATAGCCGTTTCACCTGAGACCCATTCAGAGGAAAACTGTACCTTTTCATTACTTCTTAATTTATACATCCATTCTAACCGATATTTCAATGTCCTCAACCTCTCGTAAAAGTATTCAGGTGGCTTTTTCAAAACAAAATCCATCCGGCAGAAATGCCCACATCATTCTACCCTATTCTAATCTATATTCTTATCATACCCACTTCTTCATAGTAGTTATAAGAATAAATATTTTCTGCCTTAAAAGAAATATGATAAACTTTCAATAATACACTTATGGAGGATAAAGAATTGATTGAGGTATATATTGACGGGGCTAGTGCCGGTAATCCCGGGCCAAGCGGGGCAGGGATATTTATCAAAGGATATGGCATTACAGAAAAATATTCCATTCCCTTAGGAATCATGTCAAATCACGAAGCAGAATATCATGCATTTATTAAGGCTTTGGAGATTTGTTTAGAAAAAGGATATCGGGATAGTGTCTTATCTTTCCGAACAGACTCCGAATTAGTAAACAGGGCGGTCGAAAAAGAATTTGTAAAAAACAGGTTATACGCGCCATTACTTGAACAGGCCTTACACTTATCAAAACAGTTCACTTTGTTTTTTATGAAATGGATTCCAAGCGCTGAAAATAAAGCCGCCGATGAATTAGCTAGACAAGGCATTCGAAAAAATATCCCCGAGGAGCAATGATACTTTATGAAAAAACCTTTAGTTGCTGATGTAAGTTTGCTCCTAGTGACAATCATCTGGGGTACTACTTTTGTATTAGTTCAAAATGCGATAGACTTTCTTGAACCGTTTTCGTTTAACAGCATTCGCTTTCTTGCTGCAGCGATATTATTGATTTTCTGTCTTGTGATATTTGAGAAAAAACAGCTAAAACAATTGGATATAAAGCTACTTTTATCAGGAGTATTTATCGGATTTTGGCTTTTTCTTGGTTACGCCACCCAAACAATCGGTCTTTTATATACCACTTCTTCCAAAGCTGGCTTTATTACAGGTTTAAACGTAGTCCTTGTTCCGATATTTTCAATGATGTTATTAAAACAGTTTCCGAACAAGAATGCAGTGGTGGGGGTATTAACGGCAACCATCGGCTTATTCCTGCTTACAATGACAGATGTCACTTCATTAAACCAAGGAGATGGCTTTGTTTTCATTTGTGCCATTAGTTTCGCCCTGCAGATTATCTACACTGGTAAGTTTAGTAATAAATATCCGACTCTGCTATTAACTGTCATTCAAATTTCGACTGTTGCTGTCTTATCAATTTTTTGTTCGTTCCTGTTTGAAGATTGGGAAAAGTCTTTTAATCCTGCGATTCTGCTTAAGCAAGATGTTCTGATTGCCCTGATCATCACAAGTATATTTGCAACAGCGCTGGCATTTATGATTCAAACCAATTTCCAAAAATATACATCAGCCACACGTGTGGCGTTAATTTTTGCAATGGAGCCGGTATTTGCAGCAATTACAGGTTATTACTGGGCAAATGAACGACTTTCATATAGTGCGCTAATTGGCTGCTGCCTCATTTTTGCGGGAATGATCTTTGCCGAGATGCCAGCAACCAAAATCCCATTACTAAGAAAAAACAAATCCATAGAGGATAAGGTCTCTTAAAAAAACTCCCTTACGCAAAAGGGAGTTTTTCATGGTTATATCACTAATAGTTCCTTTTCTTTCACGAATCTAATCGCATCTTTCCTTGTGTTAATCTTATTCGAAATTAATGTTTCCAGCAATGAGACATAAAAACTGCCATCAAAACTTTTTTGTGCTTTTAATGTTAGCTCAATGGCAGTATTAATCATTTCATCGGAAGCATTGGTATAGTGTTTCCCAAAGAAAATAAAGCCAATTGCATCCTCTTGGAATTGAAATCCTTTTCCTTCCAAGTGTTGCAAATAATTTTCGACTGTACCCACTGACTTGCCATCCCTCTCCCCAAAAAACTGTGAATATCCCTTTAGAATCTTATCTTAAATTTTGATAATTTTCTATTCTTTTTTGTACATAAGTGACCGATGACCCCCACTAAAACACCCAGAATGGCTCCTCCAACAACTTCTTCAGGCTGATGGCCTAACATCTCTTTTAGCTTTTTTGGTGAGTCTTGTTTAAATTCAACACTTTCCTCTTTATGAATTTTTTCAATTAATTCATTCATTGAATTTACCTTTAAGGTGAGTTCGCCTGTTTGCCTTCTAACCCCTTGCGCATCATACATGACAATTAATCCATAGATGAGGGAAAGGGCAAAATCAAAGGTTGGCAGTCCTCTCTGCATCGCAATGTATGTTGTTAAGGTAGAAACGCCGGCAGAATGCGAGCTGGGCATACCTCCGGTACCAAAAAACAGCTCTGGGCGCCATTCCTTTTTTTTATAAAAGTGAATTGGAATTTTCATTCCTTGGGCTAGTCCCATGCTGAGAAGTGCTAAATAAATCCCTTTATTCATTATATCACCCCTGCCATTATTGTTCGAAAGTCCGAGTTTTATTATTCTGTATGGAAATACTAAAAAAAGTGGGAGGTGAACGTGAATGGGTAAAAAAGGGCAAGCAAATCGAGGCGTAAAAGCCCCTGGAGTTAATCCTCAAGGATATGGTCAAGATGCCGAGTTCGCTGAAGAACCAAAGAGTAAACTAGAAAATGCGGCTAAGAAAAAGAATACAAAATAATCCCGTAAACATGAATCTGACTGCCCCTATTGTGACAGTCGGTTTCATGTTTTATGAGCAGTATCAGCCAGGTAGGTACAATAAGGAATTAGCCGCCTAGCCACTTCAAATTCCCTGTGTTTACAACCCGGTCTCCAGTTCACTTCAAATAGCCGGAAACTTTGCTGCGAATCGATTCCAACGTCAATCCCAAGTTCATCGAAGGAATGTTCATATAATGTGTCTAAATGGGCTGAAATTGTCAGTGCAAATTTCTCCAAGTCTGTTTTTATTCGTTCGGAATCTTCCCCAAATTCATCAAAAAGAAAAGGTTCTAAGTCGCCGCGGTACCCTCCGCTGCTAATATTGCTTATCAATTTACCGTTACCGCTTATTCGTGGATAAATCAATGTGATTTCCCATAAACCCTGTCTATTTTTTTGAACATGTAAGCGAAAGTCATAGGTTAATCCGGCTTTTGTTTTACATTCAATAAACGGCTGAAGCAAATATTTCTGCTCTAGGACTAACTGTTCAATTAGAACTTCCATTTCCTTTGTGTTATACAGTTGAACATTGGGACCGTCCGTTAATTTGAACGTTTGCATGTCATTAAGTTTTTCGATGAACAATATTTTTTTACCCTGGTTTCCAGATACTGGTTTTAGAACAGCACAAGAATGCAGCTGAAGAAAAGAATTAAACACCTGTGGATTACTTAATCTTACGGAAGGAATCAAATAACTAGAGAATTCGTTCGCTTTCAGTAGCTTTTTATATACTTTAAACTTATTTCCAACTGGATAACTTGTGAATATTGAATATTCCTTTAATTTTTTCAAAATAGCCGATTGCCTTTCCGTCTTAGGGTTGCAGCTGTTAATGATGACTGCTGGAAAGTCCATTACTGTTTGTACCCATTCCCCCTGTTGATAGACCCAGCCATTAATTTTCATAAGATTAAAATCAACATTGTTGAATGAAAAATAAAAAAAAGGAATTCCCTCCATTTTTGCAACAGCAGCAAAAGGGTATGCTTTTTTAACTTCTTGCGGATTTTTTCGATTGTGAAGCATGCCGATTGACTTCAAAATCATCACATCCTTAAAGTGGCTCTAAATAAAACTTGATTTCTTTTGATGCTGACAAGGCAATCTCCTTCGCTTTGTCAGGGGTATCAGCAGTTGCAATTACATAGGCATAGCGATCACCCAGTGAAAATGGTTTTGTTAAAATCGCACCTTTTCTTGGTTTTACATAAACCTCTTTAACACCATCATAATTTGAAGCTTTATTTTTGCCGGTCACTTTTATGAGTCTGCCGCGTGAATTAATAGTAAGATATTTTGCATAAACATTTGTTTTTTTGGTTGCTTCTAGGATCAGGTCTTGCCCTAGGTAGAGTTTAAGTGTTTCTTTCACTAAATTGATTCCGGTTCCCTCTTGAATAATTCTATTCATTGCCCCCCCTGACATACGAGGATTAATTTCGATTAACTTCCACTTTCCATCAATGAGCCTCATTTCTAAATGACATGTTCCATTTTCCAATTTCAGCGCTTGAATAATACTTTCAACTGCGCTTTGTAAGTCATCAAAAGTCTTTTGATCTAGTTGGGCTGGATAACAATACCCAGTAATGATAAACCGATCACCATTTGATACCTCCTGTTCAATTACTGCCACCATCGAAATCTGCCCATCCTTAACAACGACTTCAATTAAGTATTGTGTTCCAAACAAATATTCTTCAATTAAAACGGGGCTGGAAGGGAATTTTTTATTTAAATATTCTAATCCTGCTTTTAGCTCCGAGATGGTTTCAACTAGTAAGACATCCTTTGACCCGTTGGATACTGGATACTTTAATATCAGTGGTAAATGCTGCTGATTTTCCTCAGTAAATTGCTGAATAGACAACTGTTCTTCATGAAATATAGTAAATTTCGGTGATACAGGCAGCGTTTTAAGATGTTCACGAAAACGTGTTTTCTCCTCCATGATTACCAAAGCATCCTTGGACACACGAAAAAGTCCTAATTCTTCAGAGATTCGTGCCGCAAAGGAAACATAAGGATCTATGAAACTAATAACCGCACAGATTTGTTTTCGATCATCTTTGAGATTTTTGATGATTGAAAAGACAATCTCCTTTTCAAATAAATTATCTACAAACACCATCCGGTCCACTTCAGGAAATTCATCTATTTGTTTGACAAATTCTCTTCTGTTCGTTAATAGAACTGTATAATAACCCATAGTTTTTGACGTACCGAGGGCTTCTCTGCTTGTTCCTGATTTGTTACTTCCAACAAAGATAATTGTTTGCATATCTACCTACTTCCCCTGTGTTTTTTATTGGCTGATTCTTTTAGTTAATAAGTACTTCCCATAGCTTATTGGAGTAATGTAAGTATCTCGCCATGTTTCGAACATTAATGCATGACGAAAGGTTAACCTTAAATCTCGAGCATTACATTCAATAAACATGGGAAAACCATCTCTTGTAATCCCGACATCAAGTCCAATATCTGCTAAGTTTTCAATTTGATTACTCAGTTGCTCGGCAACCTTCAAGGATAATTCCTCCACGTCAGCCACTACTTGTTTATCATCCAAGTCGGGAAGGTTTCTTAGAATATCTTCAAAGGCAAAACAGATACCACCTTGAGCAACATTTGTAACAAAACTGCCTGTTTTGGCTACTTTCCCCACCATCCCAGTCACTTGCCATGCTCCATTCCCATTTCGTTGGACGGATACCCGAAGGTCAAATGGATTATTATTAAATTCTGCAAGTCGAATTCTCGCTTGGATAATATAAATCCCGCTCGTTACTAAAGAATCTATTTTCAATGGTAACCGGTCTGCAAGGATGATTTCTTCCAGCCATCTTTCTTTTTGCGGATAGGTTAACAACCACTCTGTGTCGTTTAGGCGTGTTGCTTTCATGTTACGTCTTCCAAATGTACCACTGCTCGGTTTGATTATTAATTCTCTGTGTTTCCCCATCATTTCGAACATATTACTTTGATTAAATTGAACCGTCTCAGGGAGATGGGTTCTTAAGTCTTCACTTTCCGCTAATAGCTTATGAATTTTGTATTTCCCATACTGATTCCATTCATTATAAAATATTATGCCTTCTGCTTGTAAACTTTTAAGCTGTTTCTTGGCTGCTGAGCTACATTGATAGCCCCTGTTATGAATAACGAAGGGTTTAGGAATAGTATTTTTCTGATACTTACCGTAGCTATTCATCACATAACCCGTTGTCTCAGATAAACCGGGCTGCAAATCCTCCAACCGAAGATAAACCGGAATGAGATTATTTATCTTACCCGCTTCCTCATAGAAAGCTAAAACTTGTGACTGTTTACCGTTCACAATTTCTTGATATAGTTGCGAACTGATGATAATTCCAATATACTCCTGTTTCAAGCTATTTCCCCGCCTTATAAATAGGGTTTACGTTCAGGTGACCTCAACAAACCGCTTCTTACTATTAAATGCAAGGATTATAGATTTGGGGAGATAAATACTCCAATTTTTTTGAAACATTCATAAAATATTCGAATACACTAAGTTACATTACTTTAAGAGGTGCTTTGTATGATGAAAATAAAACCAAAAGTGGCCATCATAACCCCTGGTTCCTTCCCCATTCCATCATCTCGTTCAAGTTCCGTTGAAACAGTTGTAGAGATGCAAACCAACGTTCTTCAAAACGATATTCAATTCACAGTCTTTGGGAAAAAGACAAAAGATCTCCCTTCCGTTGATAAACAAGGAAATATTTCTTATGTCAGGATTATTTATCGACATTGGACAAGGTACCTCTCAAAAGTCATATCAAAACTGTCAAAACTCAATCCCGATATCATCCAAATAGAAAATCGCCCAAAATATATTCCCCTCATTCGGCACAAGTTTCAAAATGCACTGATTATCTTATCACTGCACTCGACCATGTTTATTTCTAAATCACATATCGAAAAGGAAGCGTTAATTAGTAATCTCCATCAAGCTGATAAAATTATAGTCAACAGCCATTTTCTTAAAGATTATTTAATAAAACTAACAGATTGTGATGCAAATAAAGTCATTGTCAATTATTTAGGGGTGGATACTACTCAATTCCAATCGAAATGGTCATTAAATCAGATAAATAATAAAGAAAAGTTTATTAAACAAATGAACCTTGCAGGTAGGAAAATCATTCTATTTGTTGGGCGTTTAAGAAAAATAAAGGGAATTCATAAGATACTTCGGGCTATGCCTTCAATTATCCAAGCGGTGCCTGACACCTTATTACTTATTGCCGGCAGTGCGTTTTATGGTTCAGAAAGAGGAACCATCTATGTTGACAAATTATTTGAATTAGCAAAGAATTTTCCGGAACACGTCCGGTTTGTATCGTTTATCCCACATGAGGAAATCCACCATTGGTTTGAGGCTGCAGAGATTGTGTTAGTCCCCTCAATTGGACAGGAAGCATTTGGATTAGTGAATGTAGAAGCAATGGCATGTGGTGTTCCGGTTATCGCAACTAAAATGGGGGGAATGCCAGAAGTTATTGAACATGGGAGAACGGGGTATTTGATAGATCCACAAAATATTGAAGTGGAACTATCCAATTGTGTCATTCAGCTCTTAAACAATCCTAAAAAAGTGGAATTGTTAGGGCTTAACAGTGTTGAACGAGTAATGGAGCATTTCACTTGGGAGAAGAGTTCTAACCGCATTCTTCAATTGTATATCCAAATGGTAATCGATAAAAAATAGAATGTCCTTTTAAGAATAGTTCCTAAAGGGACATTCCTAACTATAAAAATGCTCTTTCACGGAACCGAATTTTATTCCCATACGCATCTTCATCAAGAATTTGGAACCCTTGAATTTGAACCGCATAAAACATCGGCTGGGTCCGGATTTTTAAATACGTGTCATAATCCATTGCCTTAAAGCCTTTGAAGCTGGGATATATATTTGCTTCTAAAATCCACGGGAAGCCATGTTCATCTAAAGCAATATCAATACCAAATTCAGCGAAATGTTCATTTTTTTGATCCATAATCCGGCAAAACCTTTGGCAAAGGTTTAAAATGTTCCGGTGAACAAGCGAAAAGTTTAGCCCTTGGGTTGAACTCTTGATGACTGTTTCCAATGTCATCGCCTCTCCACCCCGAGCAATATTGGTTAACTCCTCATCTTCTCGAGCAACCCTGCATTCAATTCCTGAGCATTGCCACTTCCTTTTGTTATATTTCTGCATCACAACCCTGACATCAAGGGATCGATTATTTACCTTTAGGAGCGGGATATAGGTTTGAAATAAATACTCTTGATCGAAAATTCCCATTTCCTCTAACAGTGCTTGTAATTCTTCTTTATCCTTCAGTCTGTGCTCTACCTTTGTCATATTTCGATAATCGAATAAGCTAAAACCTTCTGTTTCAGAATCTAATTCTACTATAAAAATTCCGCGTCCTCTGGATAAGCTAACAGGCTTTAAAATAACCTTCCCATTTTCTATTACAAAGTTGATTAATTCTTCCATGGTATCTAAAAGGATAGTTGCCGGTAAGTGCTGCTTAAGTTCCGGGTTGTTTTTTAGTAAATAAAGATCTGATTTTTTGAAGTGGTAGGAATTAAATAAATGATTATCGGTTAATTCCACAAGTTGTCGAATATCATCTTTCTTTTGATGGAAATTTCGACGGTAGATGGTAGAGGGGATGGGGGTAGAATCATAGCGCCAATGTTTTTTTACCGGGTCATAGATCATCCCATAGGCAATTCTCTTTTCCCAATCGACTGAACTTGCTGAAAAGGCGATTGTTACTCCGCCATAACGATGGTATTCCCCAAAACGATCATTGAATTTCTCCATATAATCTAAATTATAGACATGATTTTTTTCACCTAGCAGAAAGCCGATGGTTGGACCAATAATTGCCTTTCTCTCTGAAAATTGGATTTGATATACTAGGTCCACAGGGAGATGCATAAGTTTTACCAAAGCGTCAGAAACAAACAGTTCCACTGGATTCTGATAGGAATTATGTCTTAGCGGAATTGCGTCTTCGTAAATTTCAAAGTGACAGGTCTCTTCATTCACCCCAAATTTTACAATTTCAGGTTGTTCCCTCCACTTCTCGGTAAGTCGATCCGGTAATTTCATTTTCATTTCATTATCATGAAAAACCTTAAATTCCACCCAAACATTTTCAAAATGGGGACTTGATTTTTTGACAAACGGGGTAATATTATCATGGTGTAATTCTAGATTGCTTTCCTGAACGTTTGCTTCAGTTTCCCCAATATTCGTGTGCATGGTTTGATCATCATTGTTCAAGTCCATGATTTCTTTAGCGAGCTCAATCGGCCACTTAAGAATCGTGCCAGCTACTTTTTGATTGCTAAAACTTATGTCTTTCACTAGGGTGAGGATAGGACATGTGGACT
>Ga0213829_1003068_pt1 | contig 10348 bp, 10 predicted proteins | sample MC6MC0896MG_FD_180665 | JGI IMG/M metagenome (GOLD analysis project Ga0213829, IMG submission 180665) | Enriched soil aggregate microbial communities from Iowa State University, Ames, United States - MC6-MC0896-MG | ecosystem: Environmental > Terrestrial > Soil > Unclassified | place: USA: Iowa...
TATCCTCTTTGTCGCAAGCCGCAACTTGGGCTATCACCTTTCCATCGCGTGGTGAGATGGCAGCAAAAGTTTCGCCCGACACCGCGTCTGTCAAGCGGCCGTCGATAAAAGCCTGTCCTTTGATGGATAGACTTTCCCGCATTGCGGTCACGCTTTCATATGTCAGTCCAAGATTCACGATCTATCCTCCAATTTTATCCGTGACATATATCATATATCATGTTAGACGAATGTTTCGCAAGGGCGTGCTGCCGCATTTCGGCAAATCTGTAGGAGGACCGCGTGACCAAGCCAATAAGAAATGATTTACGTCCGACCGATGATGAAGTTTCGCGACTAAGAGATCGTGCTCAGTTTATTCGACTAGAGACGATCAGACTAATTGAGATCGCTAAGGTCGGTCACTATTCCTCGGTGTTCTCGGCCGCCGAGATCTTTGCAGCGCTATATTATGATGTCATGCAGCTTTCGCCCGATCCGAAATGGGATGAACGCGATCGATTTCTTATGGGCAAGGGTCATGCTGCGGTTGGTCTTTTCCCTATTCTTGCCGACCTCGGCTACATTCCGACCGAAATTCTAAACAACTATACTCGGCTTGGTAATCCGTTGGGAGACCATCCGGATATGCGCAAGGTACCTGGCGTAGATTTTTCATCGGGTTCAATCGGGCACGCACTCTCTAATGGCCTTGGTATGGCTTTGGGTGGCCGCATGCAGGGTAGAAAATTCACAACTTTTGTGATGCTTGGCGATGGCGAGATGCAGGAAGGTCAAGTGTGGGAGGCAGCTATCGGGGCTGCTCACCACAAGCTTTCCAATCTGGTCGCCATTATCGATCGAAACGGCTATCAGCTCGACGGCGCAGTAGACGATGTCATGGGCATTGAACCGCTTGATGATAAATGGCGCAGTTTTGGGTGGGACGTTCACGTCGTTGACGGGCACGATATTGCAGCAGTTACTGAGCTTTTGCGCTTCGTAAAGTCTGATTCAACCCGGCAGAAGCCTTGCTGTATCATCGCAAGAACGTTGAAGGGCAAAGGCGTTTCTTACATGGAAACAGAGCCAGGCTGGCATCTCGGCTATCTCGCGCCTTCGGATGCAGAGGCAGCGCGTCAAGAAATTCTTTCCAAGGTGATTTAATATGAACATTGCCAATATCGGACCCAATTCTCCAGACTCGTGGCAGTATCGCGAGCTAAATATGAAGAACCCTGGATTGGATCACCTATCCAATGGGCTCATTGCGCTCGTCGAAGAAGGTACGAATGTCGTCGCGGGCTCGGCGGACTTGCAATATTCAAATGGTCTTAATCGGTTTGCTGCAAAATATCCGGATCGCTATTACAGTTTTGGCATCTCAGAACAAAATATGGTCTCAGCCGCCGCAGGCTTGGCGACGACGGGTTTGATGCCATACGTTGCTACATTTGCTTCGTTTCTGGGCCTTCTGACATGCGAGCAAATTCGAATGGACGTTGCATATTGTGCATTGCCGGTTCGTCTCATCGGTCATCATACAGGTATTTCGATGGGGTTCTACGGAACCTCACACCATGCAACTGAAGATATTGGTACGATGCGATCTATCGCTGATCTGACAGTCGTCTCAACAGCAGATGGGCCGCAGTTGGAAGCGGCAATACGTGCGTCAGCGGACTATGATCGTCCAATTTATTTTCGCACAGGACGGGGACGCGAACCCGAATTGTATGATGCGAAGTCAAGTTTTATCTTTGGCAAGGCGATAGAGCATGCGCAGGGCGAAGAAGTCACGATTATCGCATGCGGCTTGCCAGTGCATCCGTCCGTTCAGGTTGCTAAAAAACTAAAAGAAGAAGGGCGGAGTGTTGGTGTGATCGATATGGCCACCATCAAGCCAATTGACAGAGACGCAGTACTAGCTGCTGCTGCCCGTTCGAGCGTTATTCTAACGATAGAAGAACATAATATTCTGGGAGGCTTAGGTTCGGCGGTAGCTGAAATTCTCGCAGAGGAAGGCAGTTCTGCGCGCTTAGTGCGCCACGGCATTCGTGATGAGTTCGCACTTATCGCACCTCCAACTCATCTTTATGCTCATTACAGACTGGATGAGGCGGGCATTGACAGCGTCGTGCGTGAGATAATTCGCTGAAACTGGATTGCACCGGGAGGGTGCAAAACATCCATCTTTAAAATGCGTTGAGTTTACTCATCAAACTTCACATAGGGAGAGAGACTATGAGGTTCTTGAAGTCCGCATCATGTATGTTGTGCAGCGCTGCATTGGCTCTGTCAGCGGTCACGGCTACTGCCGCTGCAAAGCATGAGATCTACAAACTTCTTCCAAATTCTGCTCTATCCGGCGTGATTGATCCTGACATGGTAGATCGATCTACTGTTGCTAAGGCGCTACCAACGACGCCGCGTGACACTAATAAGAAGCTGGTAATTGGCTGGACGGAAATTACACTGGGAAATCCTTGGTTTGTGAGTGTCGTTGATACAGCCAAGGCTAAGGCCAAAGAATACGGTTACGAACTCGACGTTCAGGTTGCGGATGGCGATCCGGCGAAAACATCTGCACAGATTGATGCATTCATTGCCAAGAAAGTTGATGTAATCGTTCTTGATCCCACTGATCTGGCCGCCGCCGCCGCAGATGCCCAACGCGCAGTGGATGCCGGCATTCCTGTGATTGCTCTTGGAACAGTTCCTGACGAAAGCCCAATTGTTACAACTGTTTTGTTCAATCCTTATGGCAATGGATTTGAAGCTGGGCGTTTTATCGCGCAGCACTACGGTGCCGATAAGATGATAACGGCTGCCGCAATATTAGGAACGGTGGGTAATTCAACGTCGGAAAGCCGTGTAAACGGCATGATCACGGGAATTATTTTCGAACGCTCCGAGCAGCTTGGCTTGGGCCTTTCCAAAGAAGACGCCATGCTCATGGGGTTTAACAAGTTTCAGGATCTCAAAAAGGGTGGTTCGTTCGACTATCCAGAAGCAAAGTTTGGCGTTGTTTCAATGGGAGTTGGATACTGGACTGAGGAGGGTGGACTGGATGCCGCTGAAGATATTTTGACGGCGCATTCTTCAAAACTCGACATCATACTTGCCGAAAACGATTTCATGGGAATGGGCGCTCTACGCGCAATCGAAAATCAGGGACTAAAAGATAAGATTGCCGTGGCGAGCGCTGCCGATGGCTTCCGTACTGTTCTCGATCTTGTGGAATCAGGCGATTTTCTCGTTACCGGCCTTGGTTCAGGCTCCCATACTGGCGAGGGCGTGATGATATTAATAAACCAGATTTTTGATAAAGGATTTGTTGCGAACAACTTGCCGCTGGGTTCTTACTATCCATCGCAAATCGTAAATAAGCAGAATGTTAAAGAGTTTATTGATCCAGATTCCGCCAATCTATTTTTCCGTTACACCGTCCCGCCTTTCAAGACCATTGACGAGTTAAAAGATTGATTTAGGGCCAAAAATGGCGGGCCTTTGCGCCCGTCAGATTGGATAGGAGGATAGATGAGCCACTTGGAAATGCTTAAAGTCCAAAAGGAGTTCGGAGGGATTGCTGCACTGACCAATGCGTGTTTTTCAGCTCGGAGTGGTGAAGTACATGCCTTGATGGGAGAGAACGGTGCCGGAAAATCAACTTTGATGAAAATTCTTGCTGGCGCTTATACGCCAGATAGTGGTGGTATCTTCCTGGATGGCCAGAAGGTTGACCTCGAAAGTCCCCACGAGGCCATTCGAAAAGGTGTCTCCATCATTTATCAAGAATTCTCCCTCGCCAATCATTTAACAGTTGCTGAGAATATCTTAATTGAATCATTGCGCCGAGGAATATTCGTTAAAAAGCGCCCCATGCGAGATCGGGCGGCTCAACTACTAAGCGAAATGGGTTTCGACGATATAGACCCTGATCAAACTGCCGGGGATCTCACAGTTGCACAACAGCAGGTCGTTGAAATCTGCAAGGCGCTATCACGAGACTGTTCTATACTGATCTTAGACGAACCTACTGCAGTCCTGACAAATCATGAGACTGAAAAGTTATTTAAACTCGTTCGGCAGCTACGTGATCAGGGTGTTTGCGTGATATATATTTCTCATCGCCTTGATGAGATTTTTCGTCTTTGTGACCGTGTGACTATTTTGAAAGATGGCGCGACTGTCGGTACATGGGATACAGCTTCGCTTGACCACAAGCAGCTCGTGAGCCTGATGATTGGTCGGGAGCTTAAAGACTTTTTCCCACAGCGTGATGTTAAATTAGGAACAATGGCGCTGGAGGTTGATAATCTTAAGACGGGATCCTTTGTGTCCGGTGTGAATCTTCATGTTAAGCAAGGTGAAATTCTGGGTATTGGGGGCCTTGTTGGAGCGGGTCGTACAGAAGTTTTACGTACGATCTTCGGAGCCGATCACCTGTCTGAAGGGAATATTCGAATTAGAGGTGAAACTCGTAAAATCCAGAATCCTGGAGATGCGGTTAGAGCGGGAATCGGCTTGGTGCCCGAAGACCGGAAGCATCAGGGATGTCTTCTCGACTTACCAATCGTCACGAATGCGATGATGACACCAGTTAACCCGCATCTTGGCCCATTTGGAATTTTGCGTTCCAGTAAAGAACAAAATGCAACCGAAGCGCTGCGTCAACGCCTTAACTTGAAGGCTGCAAGTATCCATTCCGAAGCCGGAACTCTGTCTGGTGGAAATCAGCAAAAAGTTGCTTTGATGAAATGGCTTGTATCAGGCTGTGAAGTTCTTTTGCTTGATGAGCCCACTCGCGGTGTTGATGTTGGCGCAAAGGTAGAGATTTACCGGGTCATAAACGAACTCGCCGCCAAAGGCGTCGCGATTATCATGGTTTCTTCCGAGATGCTCGAACTGATCGGAATGTGTGATCGGGTGATCGTCATGCGTGGAGGTCAACTAGCCGGTGAGTTGACTGACGAAAATATCACCGAAGAAAGAATTATCGAACTAGCAATGGGGCGAGAAAATGTTCAGTAATCGTAAGACTTCAAACCTCATTTCTCTTCTTATAAGCTACAACATTTATATAATCGTTGTTGCGCTTATTATCATTTCTACACTCCTTTCGGAGCATTTCTTAACGTTACAGAATATCTTTAATCTTCTTCGCCAACTCGCGCCGCTTGCACTGGTATCGATTGGAATGCTGTTAGTTATCCTTACTGGAGGCATCGATCTATCAGTCGGCTCAGTTGCCGCAATCGGTGGCATGATAGTTGCGATGGTTATGCCAAATCTTCCAATCGATGGTGGATTAGCGCTCGTTCTGTGTATACTCGGAAGCGTGCTTTTCGGTGCTTTACTAGGCGCAATTAATGGCGTGCTTGTTGCGAGTTTTGGCATGGCCTCTTTCGTGGCGACACTTGCCATGATGACAATGGCCCGGGGCCTCGCATACATGCTGTCAAACGGCCAGCCAGTTCGCCTGCCGCGTGATCTACCGACAGCAACCATTCTCACATCTTTTGGCAGCAAGGGGATGCCGGCTCTTGGCATTCCATGGCCCGTTGTCGCCGTTCTAGTCATCATTGCCGTATTTGTGTTTCTTCTCAGACGCACAAATTGGGGAAGATTGACAGTAGCGACCGGTAGTAATGAAAGCGCAGTACGGTTGGCTGGACTTCCTGTGTGGAGATATAAGTTTCTCGCTTATACAATCAGTGGCGCACTTGCAGCCCTTGCTGGCATATTCGTGACCGCGCGTACTGCGGTTGGAACGCCTGTAACAGGCCTCGGTCTTGAACTTGATGCAATCGCTGCATGTGTTATCGGTGGAGCACTGCTATCTGGCGGAAAAGGCACAGTGATCAATACGATGATTGGTGTGCTTATTCTGGGCCTAATCGGAAATATTATGAACCTTATGAGCGTACCGGCTTATCCGCAGCAAATCATTAAAGGCGTCATAATTATTCTGGCCGTTCTTATGCAGAATATTGGTGCTCAAGGTAAGAGACGCATTTAGTCCTCCCGGACATAAACTAGTCCGCATCTTAAAAAGATGCGGACTTCTTTTTGCTTACTGCAGAAAATCTACAAGAAGACGCACCTGCTGCTCAATCATGTGAATGCCTTTGTGTATGCGACATCCACGCTTTTCAGCCGCGACTAAAAGGGGTGTCATATCTGGCTGCATAACCACCTCAGCCACGAGACTGTTTGAGTCAAGTCGGTCGACGTTTATTGGTAAAGGATCATCGAAGTGCATACCAAGGGCCGTTCCGTTGATAATCAAATCAAATCCCTTCGGATCAGGCGGAGCATAACCGACTTTTGCACGAGGAAAAATCGATCCAAGGTAGTCAGCAAGTTTTTCGGCCTTCTCCATTGAACGGTTGGCAATCGTTAACTCATCAACGCCTGAGTTGAGCAGAGCATATCCAATTCCACTGGCAGCCCCACCCGCACCCACAAGCAAGGTGCGACGGCCGACAGGATCGTTATCACAATGCTTAAGTCCCGCTACAAAGCCTTCGCCATCAAACATAGCTCCAGTGAGGCACCCATCGCTTTCACGACGCACAATATTACAAGCGCCTACGAGATTAGCTGCTCCAATTTTCTTGTCGCATAGCTCCGCAATCGAAGCTTTATGCGGGATGGTAACAACCATGCCAGCAACATTATCCATCGCACGAAATGCATTGATGGCTTGTTCTAACATATCCGGCCGGACATTCAGAGGCACCATAATCATATCGAGTTCGCGTTGTTCACATTCAGCGTTAAACAACGGCGGAGTGCGCACATGATGGATCGGATGGGCCAGTAGGGGAACAAATCGGGTTTTACCAGTTACCATAGGTTTTCCTCAGATTGATAACAAAGTGCTTGCAAGCTGCAATTCATTATATATGATATATGACATAGTGTTTGGAAGCAAAAATGACATCACCACTCGATATTTATGATCTTCAGTTAAAAGTATTCGGAGCGCCTTCCCGATACGTTCAGGGCCGCGGAATACTCAATCGAACTGCATCATTTGCGAGACAAGTGGGTAAAAGCGCGGTTCTTGTCGCAGACATACACATTCTTCCGCTGATTGAGGAGACTTTACGAAAATCATTTCAAGCAGCTGAAATTCCTCTCCTCATTCTACCTTTTGAGGGTCATCTAGGTTTGAACACTCCTACGCAACTCGTATCTTCTCTTAATAATTATGTTCCAGAAATTGTCGTCGCAGCAGGCGGAGGAAGGGCCATAGATGCAGGGAAGGCACTCGCCGATACCTGTGATCTTCGTCTGATCACTGTGCCCACAGTTGCATCCAACGATGCGCCGACCAGCAAAAATTACGTACTTTACGATGAAAACGAGGTTTTAGTTGAAGTAAGGCATCTGGCTCGAAACCCTGATTTTGTAATCGTTGATACCCAGTTGCTCGCGAGTGCACCAAAAGCAATGTTCGCGGCTGGCCTGGGTGATGCTTTATCTAAAAAAGCTGAAGCGCTTGCTTGTGCTGCCGGATGTGGCGGCACGATGTTTAGAGCACGTCCCACCAATCTGGCCGTTTCTATAGCCTCTCTTTGTTACGACACCCTGTTATCCCATGGGCAGGCAGCATTTGATGCGGCAGGTTCAGGTCAGCCGACAGACGCTTTTGAAACAGCCGTGGAGGCAATGATTTTAATGGCCGGCTTGGGATTTGAAAGCGGAGGGCTATCTGTGCCCCATGCCTTAACCCGAGGACTATCCAAGTTGCCAGGCGTCGCGCTCAGACCCCACGGATATCAGGTGGCTTATGGGCTTGTGATTCATCATAAATTAATCGGAATTGAATTTCCTGAGACACTGCGAGAACTCTATCGCCATACGGGGTTGCCCACCAATTTACGTATGTTAGCGCAGGGTCCAGTTGAGCCGACATGCTTCGATGCGATCGCTGACGCGACAATTGGGGTTCCTCATATGTTGAATTTCCCACGACCCATTTCGGTAGAAGATCTCGTCAATGCGATGAGAGCCGTTGAAGACGATGAAGCTTGAAGCACCATCAAGCCCTTATCAAAATGAGGAGGAAACGATGAATACCGAAGATAGGCAGAAGCCACTAGCAGTCGTAACCGGTGGTGGGACAGGCATAGGTCGCGCGGTGGCGGAACTATTAGCGTGTGATGGATATGATGTCATCGCATTGGGTCTCGATTCTGATCCAGATTTAAGCCAAATGGTGTCCTTTAGGCAGGTTGACATTACAAATACCGATGAAGCTATCGCATCTTTACCAGATGGACGGCCAATCGCAGCCTTGGTCAATTGTGCCGGAATGCTTCGTCACCAACATGAATGGGAAACAGAGCATTTTGAGCAAGTGATGCGCGTTAACGTCACGGCGGGGTTTTCATTGGCTAATGGTCTGCTTGAGCGTTTGCGATCGGCCAAAGGCGCGATAGTGAACGTCTCCTCAATGTGGGCAATCTTTGGATCAGCCGGTGCACCTGCATACACAGCCAGTAAAGGGGCCGTAGCAGCTCTCACGCGATCTCAGGCGGTAGCGTGGGCTCCACATGGTATTCGTGTCAATTCCGTAGCTCCGGGTTGGGTAGAGACACGCATTTCGGAAAAGGCGAGAACAGATACACAGCGCGCTGATCGAATTGGTGTTCGTATACCGATGGGCCGTTGGGCAAAACCTGTCGAAGTGGCGACCGTCATTCGCTTCCTTCTATCTCCAGATGCCGGATACATCACTGGAGCCATGATTCCCATCGATGGCGGTTACTCTGTTTGCTAAAGGATATTAGTATGAAAGCTTGGATACACGACGAAGTTGGCGATTTAGATAAATTACAATTACGTGACCATCAGACCCCTGAACCAGGTCCCAATGATGTTTTGATACGAAATCGCGCGATTGGCCTTAATCCAGTCGATTGGAAGTTTATAGAATGGGGGCATGATGCATGGACGTGGCCACATATTCCCGGAGTAGACGGCGCTGGAGAAGTTGAAGCGGTTGGCGAGAATGTTCTTAATTTAACAGTCGGCACCCGAGTAGCCTATCACAATGACCTGACAAAGCCTGGTTCGTTTGCTGAATATACGGTTATTCCCGCAAGGGCTGCGATTCCGCTACCCAATGCTCTGAGTTATGCAGCCGCGGCAACTATTCCTTGTCCAGGACTGACAGCTTATCAGGCTATCAGCAAAGTCTCACTGTGGCCCGGAGCACATGTCCTTGTGACTGGCGCATCCGGCGCTGTAGGCGGTGCCTTATTACAGCTTGCCCGTCAGCGTGGTTGGATTATTCACGCTTTAGCGTCAGCCTCGCAAGAGGATCGCCTGTTTGGGCTCGGAGCAGCAACAGTTACCGACTATAAGAAGGTCGGCTGGAGAGACGATTGGGCTTTGCACGAACAACGTCAGCCTTTGAATGCTGTTTTTGATATGGTCAATGGGGCTCATGCAGCAAGTCTAGCACCGCTTCTAACCGCAAATGGTCACCTTGTTTGCATTCAGGATCGACAAGAAACTGCACCTCTGCCAGCATTCACGACAACAATTTCGGTTCATGAAGTCGGGCTTAATGCGATGCATGCATTCGGTTGCAACCAGCAGTGGGGTAGGCTTGTCAAAGCTGGTTTTGAAATAGCAGAAGCGATCACCGTCGGTGAGTTCGATCCGCAGATCATTGAATGCGCTTCGTTCGATCAGCTTCCTGACGCATTAAAACGTCTTAAGTCAGGTCCTAACCCGGGCAATCATGTGGTAGTGATATAACTGTTGTCTAAAGGTATACTCTGTTGAATTCAGCCTGAATTTGACCCAGTTTTGTGTTTGATGCTCATCAGGCCCAGCACATGTATCCTACTGAATCCCCTGTCTATTTCCGTCTTCGTGTGGGTTAATCCGAAATGGAAAACTGGCTCAAAATTAAGCAAAACTCAACAACCGGGGCTAGCGACGTTTGAATGACGGTGGCAAGGTCGTTTACTACTGGCAAAGTTTCCATATTATCCTCTGAGGCTTGACCTGGCTCACCTTATGCTACGGCTTGGGCCGAAGATTGGTATCGCTCTTCTTTGCTGGCCAGAGCAATACCTGTTGAATTCAGTCTGAATCTGACCCAGTTTTGTGTTTGATGTTGATCAGAGCCAGCACATTTATCCTATTGATTCCCTGAACTATTTCCGCCTTTGTGTGGGTTAACCCGAAATGGAAAACTGGCTCAAAATTAGCCGATGTGTTTCGGCATGGAATATTGACCCCTTTAGCGGGTGAATACTTATTCAATTTTGACCCCCGCTAGATTTCATCCGAGGATCTGACTTTTAGTCAGCGGATGGAGTAGGGAGTTGAAAAGAGTGGA
>Ga0213829_1003069_pt1 | contig 10345 bp, 6 predicted proteins | sample MC6MC0896MG_FD_180665 | JGI IMG/M metagenome (GOLD analysis project Ga0213829, IMG submission 180665) | Enriched soil aggregate microbial communities from Iowa State University, Ames, United States - MC6-MC0896-MG | ecosystem: Environmental > Terrestrial > Soil > Unclassified | place: USA: Iowa...
TAGTTTCTAAATAACTGTATGGAGAGATGCCCATTTGCTTGGTAAAAGATCGAAGCAAATAGTATTTACTCAATCCTGTTAGATTACATAGGTCCTCTAGTATAATATTATCCATGTAATGTTTTTCTAAAAATTCACAGATTGCTGTTATTTTTGTGCTTTGCGCTGTAGTACTTGTTGATATCCCCTGCTCCGTATATTCTTCCATTAGCTGCTCTAAAAGAAAATAAAAAACTTCCTCTTTTCTAAAGCAAGCTTCTTCCTGCATAAGCATCTGATGTAGATCCTGAAGTACAGCTACCCATTCATTATGAAAAAGTACTGGGGGAGTAAAATATGGTAGTAGCTCTTCTCCTGTAATAGCAAAGACAGCCCTTCTCATCACTTCAGGTTGGATATTTATACAGCGATAATCCAATGTTTTACCATCAATTTGCTCGCAAGCATGATTGTCACGGGGATTAAATAACAACAAATCTCCCGGTTCAATGATATATTCCTTAGATTTGCAGGATAAAAGTCGTCTACCACTTTCTATAAACCCAATCACATAATATTCATGAAAATGATTGGGGAATTTTTGCATAATTCCCTTGAAGTGATAGGCTTCAATCTTTAATTGGGCATCATATTTTACTATTCTCATTTCCTGCTTCATACGTTTTTCCTGCCTCCCTTCTTGATTACCTGCTGCCCAGTATAGCAAAAGTAGAAATCACATTCTTGTATGATATTGCCCTCTATACTTTTTAATCAAAAATTCTAGGTGTCTTTGCTGTATACAGAATCATTATCAGCTGTTCATTAAAGAATAGGGATCCTCACATTGCTTTTTTGTGCAGCCCTTTCCAAGATTTATTTTCAGTGGCGATAGAGTTGTTACCATAGACAGATCATAAGGGAGAATCACCAACATATTCTGATTGATTAAAAATGTGAATTTCAGTACTTAAAGATAACTCATTCAATTTTTTATCCTATAAATACTTTCAAAAATAATCTTTCTCAATTTAAAAGCACAAAAAGCTATCAATGGATTTTATTTTATGAATTTAAGGGTAAATTCAATTTTTAAATACTCTAAGGAAGGAATGGTTAGAATTGATTATTAAAATTTGTCTAACTTTGATTAGCAGATGTGAAAATTTCACTAAGGGAGAAGGATTTTATGTGAAGCATAGAACGTAACTTTCGAGGGAAAAGCGCAATAAGTAAAAAATGAAAAACGGAATACTTCTCTATTATGCAAAAGTCTGGCAGGTGTTACCAGACTTTGTAGTATGCACAGATATTACGAAATACAAAATACTAGTCCTTTGCCTTCGGATATGGTTTCAGCAAAGAACTTGCGAATATTTTTAAAATAACTATAAAGGTAGTCAAAAAACTGTTCTGCCTCTCCATCTTTCACATCACCGTCGCCGTATAGAGGATAAATATCTCCCTCAAGCATCTTGTTATAGTTGTATTTAGCCAGAAGTTCATCTCGTGTCATGGCCACAATGGCTTGATAGGCTTCACGAAGTTGTGGCAGAGTTAAATAAAAGGCGCCAATATCTCCAAATTCCAAATAGTTGTCCTGATCCATCGGAACGACATAACCAAGCGGTGGCTCACCATCGCAAATATCATCGCAAAGTACGTAATAAAGCGCCTGCCATGATTTATCAATATCAAGATTTTCTCTATTATAGGGATCCATGTCCTCTAGCATTTTAGTTCCAGCCGCAAGCTGCTGGATTTCTTCTTCCGGAAAAGCAATGTAGTAGCCGATCATTCCCATTTGTGAACACCTCCTTATTTCGCTGCAATTATTTTGAATATGATGTGAATATCGGAAGTTTTTAAGTATTTTTTATATAGACTCAATTAATCTTGTTCAATTAAGGTTATAAAAATACAAATATTCTAATTGGTTTTTTAAAGTTTTGGCCAATATTGAGATTGTCAGGACACATTGCTAATCATTTTTTTGACAAACTACAAATATTTGATAATCAACAGTTGTTCCTTTAGCACATGCACCATTATCTGTTGTTCTAAAAATGCTTAACAACAATCGCAATAACGGTGAAAAAACACTAACTTGTGAAAAGAAATCTATTTAAAACCATCGATACTGTTCTTAAGTATGTCATTTACATACCTACATAAATTATTATACTTATCCTCTTCAAAATCTTTCTGACCCCGTATAAATTTTTCTTTAAGATTGTAATAGCAAATTTGAAGATATTCATTGTCATGATGATTTTTAAAAGGTTTAACATGCTTAACTGACTCTAAATTTTCGAAGTATTTATTCATTTTTTCATATGATCTAATTTGATAACCACGTTTTTTCATTTCTTCAATTACTTTTTTCGCATAAATATACAAATCATTTTTAGGATATTCATATATATAATTAATTAATATATGTTTATCCTCTTTAGCAAATATACTATTTAATTCTCTCCACTGTGAAAGTAGCTGTCCTTTTGGTAAATAATTTAGTAAATCAACATGCCATAATCTCATTTTTTATTACTCCTTTTAATAAACGGTTCTATATATTACATAGAATTGAAACCCAAAATTTATATTAGATTCAAATGTTAGCTTAATCTTTGTGTTAACTCTTACTTGTCAACTCAACCTACCCTTTCATTTAGCTCATAAAATAAGCACAAACTCCGACACTACATACTATAATGACCAAAATACAAAAAACTTCTTGGTAAATGACCAGCTCACACCTGGACCATCCCTCCACAATTTAAAATAAAATATTAAACCAAGAAAAAAAGTAAAAATAGAAGTGTACAATGCGGTCTCCATATTACTCCACTGATCCATATCCCTACTTTAATCCTCCCATATCTGTAATCAAGTGACTTAGAACCACACTATCCCTATAAAAAACTTCTCTACTATATATTCATTTAGGGTTAGTCGTCTTATAATATTGACTGAAGTTTAATTGCTAACTGAGTTGTTTATACTGGGACAAGCTCTATTGTTTAATCTGTTTCAAGATCCTTTACGCTATAACTTTAATAGAAGCGTTACTTGATTGTCTCATTTTTGATTCTTTAATTAGGTGTCAAACTACCTTACAAGTTAATTGATTAAATCCCACCATTTTTTAGGAATGCTGCCCTTTTGATGTTTAACAAATCGCCTATTGTCCATGGCTAACTAATTTTTTCATTATTACCCCTATATAAATCCAGTTTCTTTAACATTACAAGTTCAAAGTTAAAAATTTCAAAAAACTCTAATTTCTAAAAAAATTGCTATGTACATGTTCATTAACAGCCATATCAAAATCACCAGAAATCCCCTTCTATGTAACAGGATTAATAAAAAATTAGCATTTTTGGGGTTTTTGTCGAATACATAATGAAATCTTTGTTTTGAGGGGAGGATTGCTGAATTGACGAGAAAATGTGCATGATTGACTAGTATTTGTGCTTAATAGAAGGCTACTTGTACTTAATAGAATATGGTTTGAAATGAATATGAATGCAGCGCTTTCGCGACAACAAAAGCAAGCCCAGACTTAAAATAAATGAGTATCTGGGCTTTGTGTATAGAGTTGAGGAATCAAGAATGACGGTAGAACATCATTATTTACAGAATTCTCTACTAAAATAGCAACTAAATAAACCAATTCTAAAGTTTAATTTACCTCAACTTGCCCCATCATTCCATTTTCTTCATGTTCAAGGATATGACAGTGGAACATGTAAATCCCTTTATCATTAAACTTTACTGCTAGTTTAACTGTTTGACCAGCTTCGATTGAAACTGTATCCTTCCAGCCCTGTAGGTTTGCAGGAGGTTCTTTTCCATTCATTGAAACTATTTTAAATTGCGTACCATGGATGTGGAAAGGATGCGTCATGCCACCCATCATATCTGGTTTATTGTATATTTCCCATACCTCAGTATCACCTTGTTTTTGAGTGAAATCAATACGGTTCATATCAAATTTTTTATCATTTATTGTTACCATTTTTCCCATTCCGAAAAGTTCAAGTTTTTTTGTTACTGGTAAGTTTCTCTCACTATCTGTAACCATATAATCATTTAAATTTTTTGGGATTTCCCGTGCATTCTTCTTTTGTTCATCAACTGTGAATGGTAATAAAATTATATCTTCTTCATTTACTAAAGCCATTTCACTTTTAGCATCAAATTTTGAAAAGTCCAGAATAATTTCTGCTCTCTCACCTGGTGATAATGTAATTTCACTCATAGAAATTGGTTTATTTAAAAAACCACCATCAGTAGCTATTTGTTGAAACTTATTTCCTGTATTTAATTTAAATGTATAATTTCTTGCATTCGATCCGTTCAATAAACGAAGTCTCACTTTTTCTTTTCCAACTGTAAGTTTTGGATTTAATGTACCATTAATTAATAATGTGTCTCCAATAGTACCATCCTCATTAAGAACTGATTGGTAGTCAAATTGCTTTTCCTTAGTAAACTGTCTATCTTGAAATATTAAAGGAAAATCATTTTCTCCGTATTCATTTGGTAGTCCAAGTTTTTTTGACTTCTCATCTTCAATATAGATTAAACCAGCTAACCCTTTGTACACCTGTTCAGCTGTAGCACCCTCTGGATGTGGATGGAACCATAATGTTGATGCTTCCTGACTTACTGTAAATTTCACATCTTTTGATGTACCTGGTTCAAGTATTTGATGTGGACCACCATCACCTTCACCTGGAATCTCTACGCCATGCCAGTGGAATGTAGTTTGTTCGAATAAATCATTTTTAGTTCTTAATGTTACGGTTTCTCCTTCTTTCAAACGGATAATAGGTCCTAAGAACGAACCATTATATCCATATGTCTCAGTTTCAATACCTTTAAAGATTTCCTTCGTTCCTTGTTGTGCAGTAATATTAACGACTCCATTCTTAGGTTCAACTAGTGTGGGTAGCGCTATTTCATTTTCTCCGGTGGAATTATTTAACGATAGTGGATTTGTATGATTCGCATGGCTGTTCTCCATATCTGCCATTTCCCTCTGAGGCATGTTGGAATGATCCATCCCCTCCATGTTCGATATTTCTTTCTGCCCCATACTGGAATGATCCATAGTTTTACCTTCATTAGAACCTGAATTACTTGCATTACATCCTCCAATAATAACAGTTCCAAGTAGTAATGAAGTAATTAAAATTTTTGAATTCATTATGTTTCCTCCTTTATTTTCATTACAATGGAACTGTAACAAAAAAATATGGAGAATCTATGGATATTAAAATTCATCTTATGATAATATATACCTCAATTGAAAGAATACTAAGTGCTTCTATTTGCTATCTCTTTTCTTCTAACTCTCCCAATCCACATCAATATAAGAACGAAGGCTACTAAAATTATAATTTTCCATTTTAGATTGACTTGCATAAAACCAAAGACTGCACCAGCTTCCATAATAAGTGAAGGTATTTTTCCTAGAGTACTAGCGATTGCAAATAAACCAATCGAGACTTTGGAAAAAGCACTGCCTAATGTTATAGCACCAGAAGGAATAAAAGGAAGAATTCTCAAACATAAAATCATCCAAAAAGCCTTACTTCCTTCAAGATGCTTTAGTTTTAACATTACTGGGTGCTGGAAATCCTTTAATCTCCATATTTTCAGACCCTTTCTATATAAAACAAAGCTAATGACTGCACCTAATCCCTCACCTATAATTGAAACAATTAACCCATGATAAAACCCAAAAAACGCAAGGTTAGCTGCTGTAATAAAAACACTCGGTAATATACCAATAATACTAATAACAATATTAACAAATAAGCTAATCAATATTGCAAAAAAACCTGCATGTTCAAATATTTGAAGGGTAGTTTCTTTCATAATTCATCCCATTCTTTAATTTTAAATCCTGTCCTTTCCACCTATCAGTACCCTTTCCTCGAAAGGTTAGTCTGGCTAAGTAGAGAGTTTTATGTTTAACTTCGAATAATCCAACAAACTTATTAATTATTGGTTACTCAAAAATATTTGGTAACCGTTTAGGAATGTAAAATGAAACGATTGTGCCATGATTTAATTGGCTTTCAATTTGAATTCCTCTTCCGAAAATTCGTTGAAGACGATGGTTTGTATTGGCTATGCCGATACCATGCTGATGTTTATTAGTCCTTAAAAGAATTTCCTCAATCTGACTAGCTGTCATACCAACCCCATTATCCTCTACAGAAACAACATGATAATTCTCATGATTTTTTACGGAAATCACAACGATTCCACCTTCTGTTTTTTTGAGAATGCCATGATTCAGAGCATTTTCTACAATGGTTTGAACAGAAAGAGGTGGTATAAGTATCCCCTTTAGTTCATCTAAATCCCAAGAAACTTCGAGTCGGTCGCCAAATCTTTCACTTTCTATAAACAAATAGGAACGAACAAGATCGAATTCTTCTTCTATGGGGATTAAGTTTTTTATGTTGTCTGAACTAAAACTCTTTTGTAAATAATTACCGAATTCAATCAATAAATCAGTCATTCGAGAAGGATTTATTTCACCTAAAGAAGAGATTGTATTTAACGTGTTAAAAAGAAAATGTGGCTTTATCTGCGCTTGCAAATATGCAGCTTCTAGACGTAATTGCTCTTTAATTGCTTGATTTTGTGCAAGCAGCGATTGAACACGTGCTTTTAGTTCAAGGGCATTTGTTGGCTTTGAAACATAATCATTTGCACCTGCAAGAAATCCTGTGTAAACATCTATTGGTTGGGTTCTTGCAGTCAGCAGCAAGACAGGAAGCTCTACAATTGTAAAGCGCTTGCGGATTTCCTTACACAATTCATAGCCTGACATTTTTGGCATCATAACATCGGAAATAATCATATCCCAATTTCCAGCGTCAATCATTTTCAGTGCCTCAGCTCCACTCGTGACAGTATAGAGATTATATAGTTCTCCCAGTACACTACTAATAACTTTTAAGTTAATCGGATCATCATCAACAATAAGTATATTGCTACTTAGCACTGCCCTTTGTTCATCATCAATTAATAGTTTTGATGTGATATCAGAAGAATTTTTAGTTAGTGGATAGATATTAGTTGCTGAAACCTCCTGTTCAATAGATACATTTGAATCGATTGCTAATGGAATCGTGAAAGACAAGGTTGTCCCTTTGTCTTCTTCTGATTGTACTGCAATTGTCCCCCCATGAAGTTCGATTAACTGTTTGGCTATATTTAGACCAAGTCCGATACCCATTACAGTAGTCTTTTCAAAACGCTCATAACGAAGGAAAATGCGTTTTATTTCGTCCTCACTCATTCCTATGCCAGTATCGCTAATCAATATAGTTGCTACCTTATCATCATGAATGGCATTGATCGTAATACTTCCTTCATGCGTAAATTTGACAGCATTATGAAGTAAATTAAAAAGAATTTGGACAAGTCTGCTCTCATCGGCATAAACTGGTGGAAAAAATGCTGAAACTTCTGAAATGATATCCAATTTTTTTGTATTTTTTATAAATTGAATCATATCAATAACCGCAGATGTAACACTATATAAGTTGAGTGTTTTTTGATTTAGCTGAATTTGTCCTTCTTCTAGTTGATTTATATCTAATAAATCATTCAAAGTAAATGCCATTCGATTGCCAATTTGTAATAGCAATTCAAGATTTTCTTTACTTTTCTTTGATAATTGCGATGACTCCCTTTCAAGAAGCGATTGTGTAATGTTTAGTATACCGTGCAATGGATTACGTAGTTCGTGAGATGTATTCGCTAGAAATATATCTTTCTGAACATCCAACTTTACTAGTTTTTCATATTGCTCATTATTTAATCGAATAACATTAATATGTCGCCTTATCAGTAGTAGGGCAATAACAATTATTGAAATGAAAAAATCGAATGGATAGTAAGGTATATTAACTACAAGAGTTTTAATGGCAGTTCCCCATATACTATTTGATATAAAACAAATTAAATAAAAAAGTATAAAAATTCCATCAATATTTCCTTTTACAATAGCTGAAATAGTAGGCACAATAAGCTGGGTGGCAATAAAAATTCCGTAAATAATTACAATCAATTTCATAGGTGTATAGTGCAAAGCTGAAGTTAACATTATCGTCAGAGCTATGGGGATGAATAGTACGTATAATACATTTGATAGTGTAGACTTAATTTTATAGAGTTCATTAATAAATGTTAATGTTAAGAGTAGTAATCCGATCAGTAACACTATCAGTAATTTAATGTAAAGCGCATTCTTTATTGGGAGATTTAACAGAACATTATCGTCTATTAAAATAATAAATCCATTAAGAATGAGTAAAAAACTAAAATAGAGTAATTCCTTTTCATATTGCCCTCTCCCAAGGAAGAAAATCGATAACGCATAGAAACCGTGTAGAAAAAAAATCACACTAACTAGTAATTGCAATGATTCGGAGAAGGTGGCTCCCTTTGTGATTGCAGAATGAAGCCCAAAATAGACCGAATCTTTCAAACCTCCTGAATTAAAACTATCATAATTGGATATTTGAATAATTAAGTCAATTTCTTTTGCCTCAGAGGAAAATATGACCTTCATGGGTCCCTGTTTTTTTATTTTCTCTAATGGATATTTATTAGCAAGGTTTTCACTATTCACCAATTTCCCGTTCACATAAATACTTGCATACGACTCAAATCCTTCTAATTTAATTCCATATATCGTTTCATCCTGATCAGGAAGCAAAATTTTAAGCCTGTAGGAGGCATTACCTATAGAGGACCCCTCAAGCGCCTCCATTTGTTCTTTCCAATTACCAGGAACTTGTATGTATTGTGGTTCGATATTTGTGCTAGAATCGTCAATTATAAACTTTGAAGGATAAAATAGCCATTCCCCATTTAAAAAAATAACCTTATCTTCCTTTAACGTTATATGACGTAAATCAACAACTCCCCTTTCTGCAGTTTGATTTGTAGGTGCATTAAAATAAAGAAACCATCCAAAGCGCATTGATAGTAAGATAAAAATAAAACTAATAATTATCAGTAATTTTTTTGATTTCGTAACTTTATTTATCAAAATTATTTACCTCTTTTTACCTTCCAGTAAATTTCGTGATAATTACTTCTCTTTAAGCCTTAGCTCTTTTAGTGTCAGTATTTATAATGAATAATTCTTACTACTCTTACTATTTTCATCCTCTTACTCAATTTAACTATTTTTGATCTGCTTGTCACTATCAACTTTCTATACAGCCCTCTATTAAACAATGCTTTCAGTTCTGACTCTTCTCACACTCTATTAAATGAGTAACCGCAATCTTTATTTGCAGGAAATAAAAGTAATTTTTCTCAAACTCTGATTATTTTATGCCATTAAGCAAAAAAATCCATTTTGAAAAAATTTGATCAAAATGGATTCGTCCTTTGTTGAGTATTGTTCAATTTTTATAAAAAAAGTTCAATCGATTTCGCTAAGACAAGATTCTATAGAATTTTTCATATAATGAACGAGTGCTATCACCTCGGAATCCCTTGCTTCCCACTTATCATCAATTTCTCCACGATAAGCTTTTCTAGCTAAATCGAGTAAAGTCGAATATTCTTTGGGTAACCGAGGTAAAGCCCATTTTGCAGCCATATCTTTTGAAGAAATTTCACCGATAGACACCGTCTGCCACATTCGAGCTAGGGTTAAAATTACATTACACTCATCCCCTATGATACCCTCTACCAACCCTGGTAGAGATTCCTTAATTGCTCTTCGAATATCTATCATCGGAACGGGATCAAGTATATCTGAAGCATTAGGACCAAATAAAGAAATACTATTCATCCTCACTTGTGCTAAAACAATTGCCAAATCAGGATCATAGGTTGGTTCCTGGATTTGTCCTTTTTCAAACTCACTTCTGAGCCACTCCCCATAAATAAATTCATTTTTGGGTGGGTATCGCCAAGGTACAAGATCGCTATGATTTACCACCGTGACTTCAAGTGGTCTCATAGAGTCTGTGTTTCCTATTTTTCCAGATATCAGCATTAATTTGTCTGTTAGTTTTTTTCGAGTCCCTTCAGATAAACAATGATTCACGACCACTAGGACATCTACATCACTGTTAATGCGTAAACCACCATTTACCACAGAACCAAATAAAAATACTCCGACTATAGATTTTCCAAGCAACCCCTCTACGATTTTTAGTGCTTGTATGGCTTGCTTTGGTATGTTTTTATTACTCAAATCACTCACCAACTACAAAATCTCCCCTCTAAATTAAGCTGACATAATATACGTTTATGCTGGTTTATTGGGATTCAATTCAATTTTCTTAAACATAATCCTACTTAATTGGGC
>Ga0213829_1003074_pt1 | contig 10337 bp, 9 predicted proteins | sample MC6MC0896MG_FD_180665 | JGI IMG/M metagenome (GOLD analysis project Ga0213829, IMG submission 180665) | Enriched soil aggregate microbial communities from Iowa State University, Ames, United States - MC6-MC0896-MG | ecosystem: Environmental > Terrestrial > Soil > Unclassified | place: USA: Iowa...
ATACCTTCTATATGAATGAGCGCCAGCTCGCTGATGCCTACCGCCAGCGAGAGCAACGACGCCACGAAAAGGACCAGGACTTCGAGAAGCTCTACGATGACTTCCTCAAAACCCTTGGCGCCGCCAGGTCTGGAGGCCCAAGTTGGGTTGTCGGGGTCGCCCAGCCAATCCATCCTGTAGAAAACGACCGCCGGCTTTCAGGTATTAGTGCCAGAAGATTCCTCGGCGATGCCATAAAGAACTACTTCCCGACTAAAGGAATATCTGCCTTCCAAGAACTCGTCTCCACAGGCTCTGACCCGAAACGAGGGCTCAGGCACTTCTACTTCACCGCGAAACGACCACTCGGTAATGCAACGATTAGAGCGCGCGTAGAAATCCATGGCAACGGCTCCCTCGCCATCGCTTTCACCCGCGACGGTGTCACAGGAGCAAACGTCAGGCGCCCCAATTTTGTCCCCATCGATGACGTTCAAAACCATGCCAAGGAACTCATCGCCCTGATCCTGCATGCCACCGAATCCCACACTGTGCTCAGCGATTACCGCCTCAGGGTCAGTGTCGAACCGACAACTCAAGCCTTCCTACGCCCAGACCCCCACATCCATGGGCAATACCAACAATTCACCTCAGAACATTACATTCCTAATCACAGGCCCATCGATGCCACCATCATCAGCCAATACGGCCGGCACCAACTCCTGACATCGGCTGCTGAACTTCTCGAAGACATCAACGCACAATTCGGATACCACACCAGCCCCACCGCGGCAGAGCTCGAACGAGAGATCATCCTCAACGACTAGCAAACAATCGGCGAGCGCAAGACATGACTGCACGGGGACATACCGCCAAAAGGGAAGCTTCGTGCGAGTTGCGGTTCCTGGCCCACGGGTCACACATACTGCTGGCAGCAACAGGCGGCCATCTTCAGGATGGCAGTGTCCGGGACCTGCAGCGGGTCCTCTGGCCCTGCGCGGAGGCATGTCCCCCGCCTGGGTCAGCGCATTAGCCGTGGCCCAGGAACATGGAGTCGTTATCTTCCCGGGGTACGGTCCTGTCCATGGCCGCGGCGAGGTGTTCCTCGTGCAGAACTCGGATATGACACTAAGGCAAATGTCCCGCAGGCTGTGGGACATTTGGATCCCGCTGCGGTCAGATGGCGGCGAAAGAGCGCATGTAGTGCAGATTGCTGCGAAATATCCTTGCCAAGGCAGTATGTCCCTTGGGTACCTTCGTCGACCCTCCTTCAGGATTTACGGCGAGCGCCCGAAGTGCAAAAGGCAGTGGTTGCGATGAAAGGACGTACTCTCCAGAGGTAGGACCTCACTGACGAGATGTGCCGGCCGGATCTGCTGCCGGCAGCTCGCCGAAGGTATGTCCCCCCCCAGCCTGCAGCGGGTTAGCATGCTGATTTCTGGGGTGGATGCCTGAGATCGGTGCCCGGGGCAGCACCTGGAAAGAGAACTACCATCGACAAGTAGCCGGACCTGGTCGAACGAGGACCTGGCTCGTTGATGGCGTCCGAAGAGTGGATCCACTCTTCGGGCGCCGTTTATATGCGTATATGTCGGGACACACAACGGAATTTCAGGGAACTTCGTTAAGAACTGAACGATGATCGCTCTTCTACACGTACCAGCTCGGACGTTGCGTTAAAACGGTATTCACTCGATGCGCATTTTTTACCCAAGCTCCAACATCGGTGGAACGGTAGGCAGAGATACTATGAATCGCATCAAGGACTCCCTGAATATTCTGAGAGAAAATAGGCTCGTGATGCGCCACACGGTTACGGATGCGACGTACTTTTTCGATGTCGTTACGCACCGATCGTGCTGCGTTGGGTATTCCATTTGCAAGTGTCAGGTTAGGAAACACGGTGCCTAAATATGGTTTCCAAACTGCATCATCGTAGCTATTTGTGAACATCTGTTCCCAGAACGCTAGTTTCATTTCCGGAATAACCTTGCCCGTCGTGTGATACCTCGAAGCTGTTTGTTGCAAGTCATTTTTGGGCTTGTACTTGCCAACCTTCATACGCACGCTGCTAACGAAACTTCCATCCCACGGCCACTGTTCCTGGTAAGCAAGGGAAAGTGCATCATGCACAGCATTCCTCAAAACCACTTCAAAATAATGCATCGGTAGTAACAATGCAGAAGAAATTTCAGCGTTCCACTCGTAGAGTTCTATGGCTTCGTTCTGAGACTGACATCTAGTCAAAGCGGCCTGGTCAAAAGCCGTTAGGCGTGCAGGGGTAATTGCTGCGCGAATCTCTGAGTAGTTCAATTGACCCTTTCAGGTGCAGTCGGATAGAATGTTAGCATCACGCTTTTAGGACTTGAGAGCTTAGTGTGAGAGCACATGAGCTTACCCCTCTAAGTTAAACGAAATTTTAGAAATGCCACCCATCGGGTGGCATTTCTGTTTAACCTTTGGGAAAAATTATGACTTATAGAGGATTATGTCCCACAGGCTGTGGGACATTTGGGTCCCATTCGGGCCAGGTGGCGGCAAAAGAAGCTGAGGGTGCTCAGCGGGCTAGCGCACCTGACAATAGCGTAAGTAGCTACCTCAGACCTCTGTGGCAGCTGGAGGCTGTCGCGGGAGAAATTGCCCTACCAAGACCCTATATCTAACTTGGATGGTTCTCTTCATTGACTTCCACGCCACATAAGCGACAGCGATTTTGACTGTTTGGGCCACGGGTATGCCCTGGACAATCGGCCGGTTCGTGTGGGAAGAAATTTTTCGCTCGCTCTGTGGCTTCAAGGACCATTTCGAGCATTTGCGGATCATTTACGAGGTAGCCATCCGTAGAACGTTCCCAGAGCCCAGCGCTAACAAGCTCCATCGCCGTAAGCGTCGTTTCAGCCGCAATATCATTGAGGTACTCATCCGAAATAAAGCCCGGAGTGTTCTCCTTTACGCTGTTCATTATCCCGAAGCTATGAAGCTGAAAAGCCGCGCGGGAAAGGACTAGATCAGTTGTGTCTTCATTACCGGTACCTTCAAGACGCAAGAATTCTGTATGGTCTTTATCTTCAAATTTGTTATCCATGCGACCACCCTACTTTGCTGGACCTACAGAACACATCAGGGCTTCGAGCTGAAGAAGAATGCATCCTGAAACTGGACGATGAAATCGTCACATTCTACGTTCATCATCTCTAGCCGTCGGCCTGCTTCTAAGGTTGACGGCGAGCGCACGAGGCAGCAGTGGCAGGACATACCGCCCTCGGGACGGCTCTCAGCGCGCAAAGGGGGCTTCGTGATCGTCGGGGTTCCGCTGTTGAAAGGGAACCAAGGACGTACCACCAGGGGCTAGCAGTCCATACATGGGATGCGCCGGCAGGACCTGCTGCCAGCAGTTTCTTGAGGGGTCCGCCCTCACCTTTGCTCGCGGCCTTTGGGTGGATGCCTGCGGTCAATGTCTGCGGCAGCGCCTGGAAAGAGACGTCCCATCGCTGCTCACCGCAGGACCTGGTCGAACGAGAACCTGATTCGTTAATGGCGCCCGAAGAGTGGGTCCACTCCCACAGCGCTGCATGACGGTATGTCCCCACCTGCCTGCAGCGCATCAAGACCTCCTGCGAGCCAAGGGCCACGCCAGCCCAGCGGCCGGTCCCTGCTGAAGACACCACGACCACACAGTGTTTGGAAAGATGACCCGCAGCTTAATGCTTCGAGATATTAGAGTTGCGCCGTAGTTTTCTGCTCGAAAGCGGAGTAGTGGGCGTAGCCAAAGATCGCCATGCTCTCTTCTTGGGGTTGTGTGGACGCGGAAGGTTCCGCTGCGCGTCCCTGTAATCCAAGATGGCCACTGCGGCCTTCCGAGGAGAAGCCTGCCAACGAGAAACCAAGACGACGAGCAAAGCTGCAACGGAAAACAACGCGACAAGGAGAATAATCAACAGAGCGAACATGACATCAGAGTCGTTGAATCCGGCTCCGGCGGTTATTAACGCAAGCGCCGAAAAACCGAAGGTCAGTGCGACGACGGTGTACTTCGTATCGTTCTCGTGAAATTCAGCTGAAGCGATCAGGGCTTCCCGTGAGCCTTCGACTGGTGGCTCTCCGTTGCGTTGCAGGTGCATGTTGATGAGCTGCGCATAGGTGGATTTCAACTGCTCGGGTTTTGAAGCCACGGAGCCAATGGACGTTAAACGGCGCTTCTTCACAGTACCCCTCTCGCGGAGTTTTCATCGTTCGTCTATCTAAACAATCCTGCCTTCAGCGCAGCTTGTCAGTCTTCTTGCATGGTGAAGACCGGGTCGAGGATTGCTGCCACGCGGAGCATCTGATCATCCAAGTTCGCCCCGCAAAGGTGAGTCAAGCCTTGTTTGCGTCTCCAAGCAGCCCACTTCGCCTGTCCGGTCAGCCCGTATCCTTCCATCACGGAGCCGATCGGCTGCAGTTCAACACCTCGGTAGTCCGCCACCGCGTGGACCGCCCGAAGCAACTCCTCTTGGTCAAGGCCTGCCTCGCCGAGGGTGACGATGTCGACGTAGTCGCGCCACCGGGTGCTGGTGGTTCCTCGTTCAAGGATTGTGACACCCTTTTCAGCCACGGTTGATTCCGGGGCATACCCAATCAGGACCAGAGGTTCCCCCAGGATCCGTTCCAAGGTCACTTTCCTGGGAGCGGGAACAATCGGGTCGCCTGTGGAGACATCCCACAAAACTGAACCCTTCCAAGTGGCGATGGAGGCGTTCACGCGCAGGCGCATCCCTGGGTAGTCGGCGTCATCGCGGATCTCATCCACCGTGAGGCTGTCGAGGTCGAAGATCACCCCGTCCTGTGCTTCAACATCTGCTGCGTCGCGGACGACTTGCTTCAAATGCTCCGGGGTGACGTCCGCGCTGATCGCGTTGGAGTCAGCATCTTTCGTTGGGCGGCGTACGCCATATGCTCCAAGCAACAGGCCGCCTTTGAGTACAAAATCGTGGCGGTGCGGTGTTGTGGTTCAACCGATCCAAGAAGGATTCCAGAGCGTGCCGCGTCAGATATTCCTGCGTTGGCGCAGGGATTCCGTGCTTTGTTGCGGCGGCTCGGGCTGCCTTCTGGATCTTCCGGTAGATCTCATCAGCGTTCATGACAGCAGCTCCAAGGTCTTGAGGACTAATGATTTGGCCCGAGGCAGGCGCGTGGCAACCTGCATCAGCTGGGCTGGCTTGCCGCCGCGGCGCAGCCATTCTCTGGTTGCGTCCCGGGCAATCTCATAGCCAATGGACGAGCGTAGGCGGAAGCAATCAACGATCGTACGTTCAGGACTATAGATCCCGATCAATTGCGAGCTACCCGGGATCGTGATCTCTTGGCGGCCCAGATCAAAAGTTTCCTTATCGAATTGGTGCCAGCGGATCGCCCCCTCGGTTTGGGGTGTTCGGGCACCGCGCGGGATCGCCATATCCAACGCGTCAGGGACCTCGTCAGTGAGGTCGTAATGGGCCAGTGCTGAAACCAGGCAGATCGTGGCATCAGGACGGCGCGTAGAGGCCTCCAACTGGTCCCAGTCCATCGGCGACGCGTCAGAAGGCAGGTAAATACCGCGGGCGATCCGCTCCCAACGCCCCGCCTTCGCGCCGCGGGATAACGCGCTACGAGAAAGCCTCTCAAGCGCAGAAGGCAAGGCAACAGGCGCATCGGTGGACGCGCCGCTCTTCCGCTCACTCATCTTCAACCCTCCTCACGCAACAAAACGTCTACAGATAAGTTTATCTGTAGACGTTTTGTTGCGCCACCCCGGCCGTTGCGGCATCATCCAGGCCTTTTCGAAGCCACAACACCCGGGGGTCTCGCGCAAGTAAGAAACCTGGCCGAAAATGCCGCAAGGGAAAAGGCCTGGGAAGGCGAAAGCTCCACCCTTGGCCGGACTGGGCCAGCACGAACACCGCCACCACCATCACCATCACCACGACCACGACAATCGCGATCTTCGGCACCACGATCACCAGCATCGTTACCGCAACCCGAAACACGAACACGCTCGTTGCCACCAAGATCTTTGAACCCCACCGGCGAGCACGCCCGGGACTATGCACGGAAACAAGATGCAGCTGTTACGGTTCGGCCAAATCGTTAGCGTGTTTTCCGCTCATACCTTCGACTCATGGTCTATCATTTCAATATCGGATTGGCTTCGCGGTAGTGCCGCAAAGTTACCGTTATCCCCAATATTCTTAGCTTTGCTCAAGCCTTGACTTCATTGCGCCTGCTCCTAGTAGTTGCCCAAACCACAGACGTAGTTCAACGACTTGCTCAGCATCATTCAAAATTGGAGTACACATTGACTCTATACAGTTGCCTGCCATCACAAGGAAAAACTGCTGTCATCGCTACTTGGCCTGGCGAATACGCCGAATCACACAGCCAGAAAATCACCACCTTCACCGATTCAACCCAAGCCTCTCGCATTGCAGATAGCCTGACTCGAATATCGGAATCAATGTGGGACGCAGCGGCCTGGCTTGACGTCTACGATAAAGCTGAGGCACATCTGCAATCGCTCATCCGTGCTTTGCGCGAAACTACGGACGTACCCACGATCAGTGGCCCAATGTTCGAAGGTTGCCGTCACTATGAGTCATGGACAGGAAGTGACCTGGCCGAAGGCCTATCTTTCGGTTTTCCCACGGTGGCAAACACCCTCACGCGAGCACAACGTCTTTCAATTGCTGATGAACTAGAGATCGATGCTAGGGCCCGTCAAGAATCGCTTCAGTTACTGCCTACCGGCCATGATCCGGTCGATACTGACTCTCGCGTCTGGCAGGCGGCGGATATCACGAGGGCGACCAAAATGGGCCTTAACGGCAACTACCTACCGGACGGCTCCGCCGGGTGGTTGGTACGTGTATTCGGCGTTGATCACGGACCTGCTGAACGGTGGGGGGCACGGACTTTGATTCACCGGCTTGAACAGCTGGAAGCTGCATCAAAGACAGTCAATGCTCGTGGCGGAGCCGAGTTAGAAACCGGTCTGAGCCTTATGGCCCACCTCGTACTGCCGGCGTCTCTCTTCGGAGTCCATCTAGATCATTCCGGAGAAGATGGTCCTAAGATTTCCGAGGAGGTTCACGCTGATGTAGATAAGAGCATCCTTGCCGCAGAGTATCGGAAATATGCTGCGAGCAAAGAGTTTATGCGTGGCGATGCAGTGCTTTACATTAGTCCTGACATCAATATGCGTAACACGGGCCAGTGGGAGCGCAATGTCTTCTCAAAAGTCGACATCGAGTTGAGCACAAGAAGTGGGGCCATTTCATTGGCAACTCTGGAAGCAACTGATACTGACGGGTTTGCCACCGCGCTTGGCAGCTGGGTTTTGAACGCTGAATTCAGAAACTAGCAATAAGGGCCTCAAAGTGGAACATTGGAGCTTGGCCTGCTCTCGGCACCCGATGCAGAAACCTAGCCGCGAAAGGCTCCAGCCGGTCCTCACTACCAGGCGGCCGCGTGATGGTATGTCCCCGGCGCCTGGCTGCACCAAATTCTTGGGGTAAAGGAACAGCGGGCCACCGTCAGGTGACCCGCTGCAGGAGGCATGCAGGCCACTCGAAAACCCGCAAGGAAAACAATAGCGTTCCCCACGCGACATGGGAATAGTGCACCGTAAAGCACCAGCCAACGCACCAGAGACAAGCCCCGCAAATCCTGAGTGAACCTAAAGCCCAGGGCAGGGGTGTGTTTAGACTGTCAGCGTGTGGTTTGACCGAACGCCACTCTACCCAGGCAGGGTCAGGGGTGGCGTTCTTCTTTCGGGCCCTTGTGCATTCAACACGGGGCTCAAGGTCCACCCACCCCCCGAGTGCCCGAAAGAATGCGGTGCCAGCGAGCTGACCGCGGAACCCATGTGCCTTGAGCGCGATGGGACTCCCCTTGTAGCGCTCCGAGGTATCCCGGATCGTTCGGCAGGCACCACTCATCGAGATATGACAAACGGAAACCATTCAATCCACGCGGTAACCTTTCCTCGTCCCTCTCGGTTAAGAGATCGACAGCAATCTTTCAGCCACGCCTACAATGCGATCCATATGCTCCTGGCTTTCAGAATTCCCCTGCTTCCCATTTTGGAGTGCTTCAGTAAGCCAGCCTATGCCTTTACTCGCAACCACGTCTGGTGCTAAACGCTCTAGCTCGCCCTCGTACACAGGGGAAATTCCAAACTTTGCTAGCTCTGTCAATAGGTTGTTCATGTGCTGACGACGTTCCCCTGTGAAGGCGCCCAATCCGTGCCTTTTTAGCTCGGCAAATGGCGATTCTGCAGCCCTCGTAAGCCTATTCATCTCCTTCTTCGCGTCCGCGTCAAATTCAGATTCAAGCTGATCACTGAAGTTGTTTTGAATGTCGCTAATGATTGACCCAATAGTCATTGGGGTGCGGGGTTGCAAGAAAGAATGCATTGCACGTTTCCAGAGGTTACTCAAGTCCTGATCCCAGGTTCCCCCTAAGGCTCTTACAAGCTTTTTCACCTCAGCTTCTTCTCGAAAGATATCAAAGTCGGGCGCGGCTACTACAGGAACACCTACTGCGCTAAGGGCTTTCGCAACCTTAGGGAACGCCGCTTTCCCGCCAGTCTGAACGAAAAGAAATTCGCTCTTTGGAATCTTTCCTGCTGGCCGTTCTTTATGATCTAAAATTGCTGACAAATACGCACAATCAATCTCAGACTCCCCAAGTACGGCTATTTTATGAAAGAGTGCTTCGAGTACATTGGTGTACCTCAAGACCGGATCGTGCCAGATTTTCTTCAGTTCTCCAGAATCGAGCTGTAGAGCCTGGGATTGGCCATTGTTCGATCTTGAAACACGCACCACTGAGACATCACTGTCGGATTCTAAAAGACCCGTTACGAAATTCCGATCATGCGTGGCTACGATAACCTGAACGTTGCGTTCTTTTGCTAATTTTCCAAGCTCAACACCTAACGCTCTAGCTTGGGGTGGATGCAAGAACGCCTCCGGTTCATCCAACAAGACCACTGGATAGTTGGCAGCTAATATTGGGAGAATCTGCGCAAAGAAACTACGCATTCCATCGCCCTGCATATCCAAAAGCGGCAAGTTACCAATAGCCTGACGGTATTCCCTAGTGACTGCGTCCACAGGGGGAGCTTGGAGACTGGTGCGTCCTACTCGTATCTGCACGTTCCCGGATAGAACATCCACTGTAAGACTCTGTTGAAATACCTTTTCGGATATAGACCTTAAGCGTGTTACAAGCTCCGAGTCTTCCTCCAGGAAATGGACGGGGTGAGTTGGCGGATCAGTAGTTTCTGATCGCTTAGGTGCGCTGGCCCCCAGAGAGAATCGGCCTGTCGCATCCCCAAAAAAATACATGAACGAAGCCATAGAATGCAGAGCACCTTGATGGTTGCCCCAGAAAGTATGAACGTGTTCCCAAGCGACCCGTGAATTGGCCCGCATGAACTCATTATGATTCGAGTCAGATTTTGCAGGTATGTATGACGTATTATGCGCAAGCCACGCAAACACATCTGCGATGCTAGTGGTTTTTTCGGTCTCGATAGAAGAAACAGACACTCCGAGAGCAGGGCGCCCTTCGTTGAGAGATTCCTTGATTTCTCTCAAAATCGTAGATTTTCCCGCGTTGTTCGATCCTACTATTACAGTCACGCCAGAGACTTGCGGCTCAATAATGCTTCCATCTCGAAGTTCAACTTTTTTCAAGCGAAAGTAGAAATCATCGGCTTCACCGTTTGCCCAAGAAGGGTTGAAAACCCGAATTCTCGCGTTAACCTGATCATGAAAATTAGTTGTCATGGTCTAATCTTCACCCATCGGGATCAAAATATAGACTTGGCATGAACTTCAGTCAGTTCTGAATCCTTTGCCTCTCAAAATTCTCCAGAAAGACCTATAATTTTCGCGTCAGGCTTCGCCGTTGGATCACTACCAATACCGCAGGGACGGAAATCAGCCATGATGTGAGACCTGAGCTAAGGCTCATCTCGCGGCCTCCACCGAGGCCACCCGCACCCTAGACTTCGAGATGTGGGAAATTGAATGACGAGATATCGAATATTGCATTGCCGATTTCGCTGAGCTTATCCGGGCTGTAGCCGAAACACAGCGCCTCGATGAGTATGACATTCGCGTTTGCCTCGAAGGGGACTTCGCTTCTCCTCTGGAGCTGCTTTCTATCGACAACAAGGAGCTCACTAACGATGGCTCATCCCACCATCCGCGAATTTACACCGATACGTCAAACTGTTGCTGTCGCTAGGGACAACGTCGCCTTCCATCGAGAGATGTACAGGCTAGCGGAGGACTGCATGAATCAAGAAGTCATCCCCTACATCCACACCATTT
>Ga0213829_1003077_pt1 | contig 10333 bp, 10 predicted proteins | sample MC6MC0896MG_FD_180665 | JGI IMG/M metagenome (GOLD analysis project Ga0213829, IMG submission 180665) | Enriched soil aggregate microbial communities from Iowa State University, Ames, United States - MC6-MC0896-MG | ecosystem: Environmental > Terrestrial > Soil > Unclassified | place: USA: Iowa...
GCCACTGCTTGAAAAGAGAGCGATGCCCATCGGCTGGAAGGCATTGTACAAGAAAGACTAATGAAACCTACTTCGTGAAACGTCCTAGCCAAACTAGGCGCAGTCTCGAGCGTTATGAGAAAAGTGGAATGTCGCATGATATTCAATGTAGGTGGTACCACGGAAGGCAAGTCTTTTCGTCCTAATTTTTAGGATGAAAAGGCTTTTTTTTATCTTGATTCAGTAATGATGGAGGTAGTGAGATGGAGAGAAAAAGAATTGTTGTTAAGATTGGTAGTAGCTCTTTAACGAATGTGAAGGGTGAAATCGATAAAGTTCGCTTAATGGACCATGTGCAGGCAATCGCCGAGTTGAAGAAATTGGGTCATGAAGTGTTGCTTGTCTCGTCAGGTGCTGTAGCGGCGGGTTTTAAACAACTAGGCTACCCTGCTCGCCCTGTGACAGTGAAAGGAAAGCAGGCAGCTGCTGCTGTAGGACAGAGCCTACTTATTCAAACGTACAGTGCCTTATTTAGTATTTACGATATCATGCCTGCACAGATATTATTGACACGAACAGATTTTTCTAAAAAAGAATGCTATAAAAATGCCTATGCGACTTTCGAGGAATTGTTAGAACGATCCATGCTACCGATTATTAATGAAAACGATACAGTGTCAATTAGTGAATTAACCTTTGGAGATAACGATATGCTTTCAGCACTCGTCAGTGGACTTGTCCACGCAGATCAGCTCATCATTTTAACAGATATCAATGGCCTTTATAATGCCAATCCCAATAAAAACCCTCAGGCAGAGCGCATTGATCGATTAGCGGCTATTACAGATGATTTGCTAAGCTTTGCGGATGGTACAGGATCAAAGGTTGGCACAGGTGGCATGGCCTCTAAGCTTCTGGCTGCCCGAACAGCGCTACGTGCAGGGGTGAAGGTATTTATCGGAACAGGTCATGGTGCACAGAAGCTCGTCGATATTTTAGCAGGACATGGTGATGGCACTTATGTGGAGCATGACGAGCTTGCTGTGTTAACAAATCATAAACAGTGGATTGCACTTACGGAAATTTCTGGTAAAATTTTTATAGATAGTGGTGCTGAACAGGCTTTAATGAATAATGGGAAAAGTCTATTACCTGCTGGCGTCTATCGTGTAGAAGGTGATTTTGTAAATGGTGATGTTGTTGAAGTCTATAGTGAGAAGGACTTACTAGGACGCGGCGAAGTACTGTACTCATCCCAAGAGCTTATCTCTGCCATGGGAAAACGGACTGATACATTGCTGAAAAGCCCTATTGAGGTAATTCACCGAGACAAATGGCTGAAAATTCAAACGAATTAAGGAGGAATGACAAATGACAAGTGAAATTCAAGAAAAAGGACAACGCGCAAAAGCCGCAAGCTACATGTTAAATATTAAAACAACCTGCGAGAAAAATGAGGCACTGAAAAAAATTGCAGAACAGCTATTAATCGATCAACCTGACATCATGGCTGAAAATGCAAAGGATTTGGCACAGGGTGAGCAGCAAGGTATTCCTGCGTCTACGTTAGATCGCATCATGCTCAATGAAGAACGGATTGCGGCAATGGCCGATGCCATTCATTTACTCATCTCCTTAAACGATCCAGTAGGTACAATTGTTGAACGCATTGAAAAAGACAATGGGCTGCGCATTGAAAAACGAATTGTGCCACTTGGTGTTATTGGTATGATCTATGAAGCTCGACCAAATGTCACGATCGATGCAGCAACACTTTCCCTAAAAACGGGCAATGCAGTTATTTTGCGTGGAAGCTCCTCTGCTAAGTTTTCTAATATGGCTCTTGTTGCAAGTATTCATCGCGCGCTTGCTAAAACATCCATCCCTACAGATGCTGTTCAATTAATTGAGGATACAAGCCGCGAAACAGCCAAAGAACTCTTCCATTTAAAAGAGTACTTAGATGTGCTCATTCCTCGCGGTGGCAAAGCCCTGATCGATTTAGTTGTCAATGAAGCGACTGTTCCTGTACTGGAAACAGGTGCAGGCAACTGTCACATTTACGTGGATGAAATGGCGGATTACATAAAAGCAGAAAAAATCTGTCTGAATGCTAAAACACAGCGTCCTTCTGTTTGTAATGCAGCAGAAAGCTTACTCATTCATCCTACTTGGTTTCAAGAACATGGCGTCCAGCTTTTAACGGCCCTTCATCATGCAGGTGTAGCCATCATCGGTGATGAGCAAGTATGTCAGCAATTTGCAGCTGCCCTTCCAGCTACGGCGGAAGATTATGCGACAGAGTTCCTTGATTTAAAAATAAGCGTTAAATTGGTGGAAAATGTCTATGAAGCGATTGAGCATATTCAATACTTTGGCACAAATCATTCTGAGGCCATCATTACAGAAGATCAATTAACCGCCGAGACGTTCTTAAACAATGTTGATGCAGCAGCAGTGTATCATAATGCCTCCACCCGCTTCACAGACGGCTTTGAATTTGGCTATGGTGCAGAAATCGGTATTAGTACACAAAAGCTACATGCCCGTGGACCAATGGGCTTGCCTGCATTAACATCAACAAAATATGTTATTCATGGCAACGGCCAAATTCGTGAATAGTTCTTATAGTTTCATAAAATAATAGAAGGAAGGTTTCGTATGAACATCTCAGCAATCATTAAACTAACAGTCTCCATGGCACTGTTTGGTTCCATCGGCTTTTTTACCGTTCACACTGGTGTTCCCGCTACAGAGCTTGTCTTTGTTAGATGCATTTGCGCAACCCTCTTTCTAGGTGGTATGTGGCTCATCACTGGTGGACATAAAACAGAGGTATGGGATAAGAAAGAAATTTTTCAAACGCTTATTTGCGGTGTCTTTATTGTGTTAAACTGGGTATTTTTATTTAAAGCCTTTGAGGAAATGTCCATTTCAATTGCCATTTCCATCTATAATTTAGCCCCCATATTTGTGTTAATTTTAGGCGCTATCTTTTTGAAGGAAAAAATGACCATTCAGGCACTTGTCGCAACAATTACTTGCTTTATCGGTAGTATTTTTATCATCGGTCTCAATAATTTTGTGTCATTCTCAGAATTTATGCAATCTGGCTTTATCTGGGCATTACTGTCAGCAGTATTTTATGCCCTTACAATGCTAACAAGCAAAACCATCACGAAGCTTAGCTCGTATGCGTTAACCTATATTCAAACAACAGTTGGAATCGTGATACTACTGCCTTTTATCGACTTCTCGCTGTTTGATGGATTAACGTCAACCAATTGGTTTTATATACTCGGCACAGGCTTTATTCATACAGGATTTGTTTACTATTTATTTTTTGATAGTATTCGTAGCCTGTCTACGATTCTTGTCTCTGTATTGGTTTTTGTCGACCCTGTTGTCGCCATTTTACTGGATATGCTATTGCTTGATTTTATGCCAAGCTTTACGCAAACGATGGGGATCCTTCTCATTTTCGCTGGTATTTTTTATACCATTTATGTTCCTAAGAAAAAGCGACTACCACAGGAGGTCTCATAATGGGCAAGCTCTTCACAATTGGAGAATTATTAATTGACTTTACACCGACACAGCAGCACGGCTCCCTAGCCAACATTGAGCATTTTACTAAACATGCAGGAGGGGCACCTGCCAATGTAGCCGCTGTCTGTGCAAAGCTAGGACAGCAGGCGGCCCTTCTCACACAAGTCGGTCAGGATGCCTTTGGTGACTTCCTAATCAAAACGTTGCAGCAAGCAGGTGTAGATACACAGTTTATTCGTCAATCAACGGATGGTGAAACAAGTCTTGCCTTTGTTTCATTAAATGAACATGGCGAACGAGATTTTCAATTTTATCGCCGACATGCTGCAGATCTCTTATACAAACAGGAATACCTCCCCTCGCAGCTATTAACAGCGCACGATATCGTTCACTTTTGCTCTGTTAATCTTGTAGAGAGTCCTATGAAACAAGCACATCTTGCCCTTATTGAACAGGCACATCAAGCAGGAAGCCTTATATCCTTCGATCCGAATGTGCGCCTTCCTTTATGGCAGGATAAGACGGCGTGTTGTGAAACCATTTTAGCCTTTTTACCAAAAGCCCATATTGTCAAGCTTTCAGAGGAAGAACTGTTGTTTTTAACAACTCTAGAAGATGAACAGGAAGCTGTTCAAACGTTATTTAAGGGATATGTAGAAGTTATTATCATTACACATGGTGCTGCTGGGGCTGCCTTATATACGAAAAAGCATCATGTGAAGGCTCCTGCTAACAAGGTACAAACCGTTGATACAACTGGGGCTGGTGATGCTTTTATTGGCGCGATTTTAAGTCAATTTCTTCATCATCAACTAACAGTAGATCAAGTGGTAGCTCATTGTGAACAGTATGCAATGTCTCTGCTATCTTTTGCAAACGGATATGCAGGCATTTCAACAACAAAGCATGGGGCGATTCCATCCTATCCTGTACTTTCATTAGATATGAATCTAGGATAAATCGAAACTTTTTGTCCTTATTGTTCGTATGTACTAGTGACAGGTCATTTAAGGAGGGCTTATATGGAATCGATGACAAAAAAACGCACAGCTGCATTTTTAATCGATACAGCTGTTTCAACAGCTGTCACGTTTGGGGTTGAATACTTCCTACGAAAAAAAGTAAAAAATGAGGCTGTTCATGCACTCGTTACGCCAACTGTGGTATTGTGGGCGCTAGAATATGCACAACTCCGTAAAAACGGACAAACGATTGGCTACAAAGCAATGGGATTGACACTCGAAAATGAAGATGGTCGTCCATTATCAGAATGTCAAATTATTAAACGCATGGCTTATCGAGACACTATCAGTACGTTCGATTATCTAAAAGATCGCCAAGCCTTCGAGCAGCAGCATGGTCAACGTCTTCCTCATGATAGCTTTGCAGGTACGGTTGTAAAGAAAAAATAAAGGAAAGCTGCCTTATTTTTTGGGCAGCTTTCTTTAATTGGAGCATTTTGCTAAAGTGTTAATCTTCCTGATCGCCTAACCATTACAGAAAGTAGCATGGAATTCTCTTTAGAGAAGTACGCTAATCTTTGGAAATAAACTGCTGTATATCATTCGATAAAATCGCGTTTTCTGACGGAAACCAAAAATAAGTAGTACCATCAAATTGTATGCCATATTGAAAAGCAATGGCATCGTCTGTATAAAGGAGTACATCATAACGGTTCGTATCCCCATTTGGCTCAAAGGATGGGGCTGGTTTACTATTGACTAAAATTGCCTTTATAGCTGCCATGTCAGACTGGTTTGTATAGCTAGCCGTTTTCCGATTTCCTTCTTCCATAGATGCGTAAAATTCTATTTTCTTCACTTCTTCTAATGGAACCTGATCAAAATTCCGTCGCAGCGGAGCTTCATCTCTTATCATATAAATTCGATAGCCATTAATAACCGACTGATCCTCTACCGCAATGGCATCGTCAAGACCCTTTATCGCATAAAGCTTTGTTCCCTTCTCATGGAAGGCTGCATCGCCATCCTTAAAGCGATAGGAAGTTCTTTTGATATGATCTGCCACTTTAAAATCAACTTCCCCTATTTCCTTATCAATGAATGAACGATCGGCTAACGCTACTTCATATACAGCTTCATATTGCTCACCATTCCATTTGATTAAATCAACCCATTCGATGATGACTTGACTACCGCAAGCAGTCAGTAACAACAAACACATGAAACAAAGGCATATCCATTTCTTCAACAACATCCCCCCTTTCAGCAGTAGACCCAAGCAACGATTAAAAAGTTACAAAGTATGACGCTAAGTCTGGCATGTTCTATAATCGGGTGAATTACGTCTGCTACCAGTATTTCTTCATTAAAATATGGGGGATGCCACAATCCATAAATTCTTCACCTTCACGCTGATAGCCTAATTTTTCATAAAAGCCTTCTGCATAGGACTGAGCATTTAATTTTGCTTTTGTTAGCCCTTTATCTCGAGCAATTTGCTCTAGGCCCACAATAACTTCCTTACCAAGGCCATATTTGCGGTATTCTTCTAATATACAAATACGCTCCAATTTGCCATAGTCCTCTACAACTCGAAGTCTCCCTGTTCCAACAGGTTGCTCATTGTAATACACCAAAATATGATCGCATGGAGCATCCAGTGCATCAAATTCATCATATTCTTCTTCCTCAGGGACTTGCTGCTCTTCAATAAAAACGCTTCGTCTAAAATCAAACGCTGTTTGTAATTCTGCTTCAGTTGTCACTTTTTTTATAGTCATTACTATTCCTCCTAGTTTCTCCTGCCTTATCATCTTCTCTAGGTGCAATTTCATTTTGAAGATGATAGTATTAGTATAGAATGATTTTTATTGCAATTACAACAAAAATCTCAGGAGGATCGAACATGAAAGAAATCTTACGTGAAATAGGTGCCATTGCACGGGCATTAGACTCGATAAGCAATATTGAATTCAAGGAATTGGATTTGACAAAGGGGCAATATTTATATGTCATCCGTATTTGTGAACATCCAGGTATTATTCAAGAGAAAGTCGCAGAGCTATTGAAGGTAGACCGTACAACGGCTTCACGAGCTATTCAAAAATTGGAGAACAAAGGCTTTATTGAAAAACGAATTGAACAAGGTAATAAGAAAAATAAATTACTTTTTCCTACAGCTAAAAGCATGGACATCTATCCTTTTTTAAAACGGGAGGGCGAATATTCCAATGCCCGTGCGCTTGAGGGGTTTTCCAATGAGGAGATTAACAGCATTCACAGTCTACTAACACGTGTGTTGCATAACATCGAAATTGACTGGGAAGAGGTGAAGAAAGGGCATAAACGACAGTATTAAAGGCGATTCCTCGTGTTTTTCGCACATTTGGAATCGCCTTAGGCTAGACATTGGCTGCAAATACTCGTTTTAATACAGCAACCATAAAATCAAAGTCCTCGTCTGTACAGCACAGCGGTGGACTTAACGTAATGATATTATTGAAGCCTTCAACTGTATCACCATTTCTTCCAATAATTAAGCCATTTGCTTGACAATCAGCCATGATTTTCGCGATTAGCTCAGGCTTAGCAGGTGTTTGAGATTGTTTATCTTCAACCAGCTCGATGCCAATGAGTAACCCAAGCCCACGAATATCGCCAACGAAAGGCAGCTCTAATAGGTCTTGCAAATCATGTAGGAATTGAATACCCAAATCTCTTGCTCGCTGCACAAGTCCTTCCTCCTCCATGATTTTTATATTTTCTAAGGCCACTGCACAAGCTGCTGGATTGCCCCCAAACGTATTGATATGGCGAAAATGACTATAGCCGTCCGTCTCTTTAAATTTTTCATAAATGTCTTTCCGTATAGCTGTAATGGATAGTGGTAGGTAGGCACTCGTTAATCCTTTCGCCATGGTAATGACATCTGGTCGAATATCAAAATGCTGATGGCCAAATAGCTTACCTGTCCGTCCGAAACCACAAATGACTTCATCCATGATGAGTAATACTCCATGCTTTCTACAAATGCGCTCGACTTCTTTGACATAAGTTGGATGTGGAATAAGCACTCCACCACCCGTGATGAGTGGCTCCATAATGACAGCCGCAATGGTTTCTTTTTGCTCCCAAATAATTTTTTCTTCCATTTCTCGGGCAAGTGCTAGGCTGTATGCCTCAATTGACTGCCCTTTTGGACGACGATAGTGATCAGGTGGAGCAACATGTAAGAAGCCTGGTGTCAGCGGCTCGTACTTAAATTTACGTAATGCCTGACCTGTAGCTGCTAATGCCCCAAGTGAACTGCCATGATAGCCCCGATAACGCGCAATGATTTTGTAGCGGTTCCCTTCCCCATTTTGTTGATGGTATTGACGTATTAACTTAAACGCTACTTCATTCGCATCTGAGCCACTAGTGGAATAAAACATCATATAGTCATCATCAAGTAAGCTGTTTATTTTTTCAGCGAGCCTGATGGCAGGTTCATGGCTTTGTGTTAAAGGAGCATAGCAAAGCTTTTTTAGCTGCTCATACGCAACCCTAGCAAGACGCTCACGCCCATACCCTACATTCACTGCCCATAAGCCTGACATGCCATCTAAAAAGCGATTGCCTAAACTATCTGTAATCCATGCCCCTTCTCCCTGTTCAATAATGGGAGGTGCTTTGTCGTTATAGATAGACATGTGATGCCAAATGTTTTCATGATCTTTTTGCTGTAAAGTATGTGTAAACTGATCGTTTCGCTCCATATCATGACCTCCAATCGTGTATCATCGGTGTCTTTTTGTCTATCACCATTTTCCCTATTAAGCTAGTTAATATTGAAATTTTCTGATTTCTCTAACATAATGAAATAGACATTGTACATTCGAAGGGCAGGTGCTAATTGATGTCGAAACATCCTCTACTCGTACGTGATGTCCTCAAGCGCAAGCATTTTGAATCGGCGAAGCTTATTGCAGGGCAGCACGGCCTAGATCGCCAAGTATTGTGGACACATATATTAGAAATTAAAGATTTTGAAACCTTAATCAATGGTGGTGAATTAATTTTAACCACGGGTGTCGGTTTACAGCTAGAACGAGAAACACAAATAGCCTACTTACAGAACCTTATTCGTAATGAGGCAGCTGGTCTTTGTATAGAAATTGGCGACTATTTTGACCATGTTCCCGTAGAATTGATTGCCATGGCAAATGCCCATCATTTCCCTATCATCATCTTTGAGGAAATTGTACGATTTATTGATATTACGCAAGATTTGCACACGTACATAATTAATCAACACCAGCAGGCACTTACACAGCTAGATACACTATCCAAAACTTTTATGGAATTATCATTAATGCCAAATGGTATTTTAAAAATATTACAAGTGCTCCATCAAGATACAAATGCTCCCTTTCTATTTGTTTCAGAAGATACAAAAAGCTTTTATTATCCTATGGAGGCTAAAAAATATTTACGTGTCATGGAGGAGCATTGTCAGCAGTTAGAACTACAAGAGCCCTTGCACCTTCTATCCTTGGGTAAAGACCATTTTGTTATTATTCCTGTTAATGGACTTGGACAAGTGTGGGGCTATTTATGTATGCATTCTGAACTGCCAAAGCAGAGTGATTACACCTTGTTAAATCTTGAACGAGCAACTATGTCGATTGCCCATATTTTAATGCGTAACCGCATGCTTCAGGAGCGACAGCAAAGCCGGGAAGATGAATTCATACTAGCCTTAATTCAAGGTCAGCCAGTAGATATTCAATACTACCAAAGCTATTTACCAATCGAAAGTCGTAATTTATTTTACCGAGTCGTCGTGTTCAATCTACATGATGAAGCCAATACTGTACCTGAAGAAGAATGGCAGGAAATCCAGCTACAAAATGCCATGTATGTTCGTTCGATTCTGAAAAAGCTTGGATTTTTCCCTACTGTTTCAGTAAGACAGCATGAGATAATTATTTTAGCCTTTTTCATTGCCGCAGATTATATGAAAGACAATCGCGACGCTTTTGATCAAGCAATTTCACAAATCATTGCAAGAAAAGCAGCACAATTTTTTGAGCAACTTACCCTTAGCTGTGGTATTAGCAATGTCTATCAAACGATCGAAAGTGTTCATCTGGGCTATAAGGAAGCCAAATCAGCCATCCAAATGCAGCATCATCAATTGACGAGCTCCATCTATTATAAGGATTTAGGTGTTTATCGATTGTTATTACAGCAGGATCAAACAGCTCTCCTACAATTTGTAAAAGATTATTTACAGGAAATTTTAGTATTAGATCAAAAAAGTAGCCATGATTTATTTCAAACATTAGCTGTTTATCTGTCCTGTAATGGCGCTAAAAATGATACAGCAGAACAGCTGTTTATTGTCCGTCAAACACTTTACAAACGAATAGAACGCTTAGAAAGTATACTAGGTGCTGATTTTTTACAAGCTCCCCATCGCCTCAATATTGAGATGGCTGTTAAGGCATATGAACTGTTGCAAAAGACAGCACCTGATCTATTACGATTTTGAACGCGGGTCCATAAAATCTCGTAAAGCATTACTGAGCATATATAAGCCTAAAACAAGAATCGTAATGGCTCCTCCAGGGGCATACGTATACCAAGGGGCACCGATTAAATAGGCTTGTGAATCTTTTAACATTCTGCCCCAGCTAGGGTTTGGTGGCTGTACCCCAAGCCCTAAATAGCTCAGTGCTGCCTCGGCTAACATTGCTGTCGCAAAAGTCACGGTTGCTGCCACAATAATTTGCGACGAAATGTTTGGCAAAATATGACGAAACATGATGCTATAAGGCTTAACACCAATTAATTTCGCT